>ENA-OQIQ01000242-OQIQ01000242.1-human-gut-metagenome-genome-assembly--contig:-NODE-242-length-48538-cov-7.682508_pt1 | contig 48538 bp, 35 predicted proteins | sample MGYA00242584_ERZ504749 | MGnify/ENA primary metagenome ERZ504749 (study PRJEB26092, sample SAMD00036436) | human gut metagenome | host: Homo sapiens | study: EMG produced TPA metagenomics assembly of...
ACTTTCACAAAGAAAGATTATGATGCGGCGGTTTTAACTTTGGGCGAGAATGGAAGTACGGCAAACAAGTGGATAGAGGCCTTTATTAAAGATGGCAAGCTATGCCGAATAGAGCAGGGGAAATATAGGAAGATTTTTTGAGTGGCAAGTTTGTGTTTTAGTGTCACTAAAACCTATGCGGCAAGCGATAGAACTACCACTCTCAAAAAAGTAATTTATCAATATCGAGAATCAATATGAGTATAAAGGAAAAGAAACTTGGTGGCCGCCCAAAGTTGGCGAGCTATCAGAAACGTACCAAATGTTTTCGGGTAATGTTTACTGAGAGCGACTACATTTATATCCAATCCAAAGCGGAACAAGCAGGATTGTCTGTCAATGAATTTTGCCATCAGGCTGCAATGGATTGTCAGGTCTGTCAGCGTATCAGTCCTGAAATGGCTGCGGCAATCCGTGACCTTTCCGGTATCGCCAATAACGTCAATCAGATTGCCCATCAGATGCACATCTATGGATTGGAAACAGTCAAACAACATTGTTTTTCGATTGTCTCGGAAGTTAGTAGAATTATCACCCAAGTAAAGAATACCTGTCATGATAGCGAAGATTAAAACAAGAGTTGATTTCGGAGGTATTGTAAACTATGCCAACGACCAAAAGAACAAGAAGAAATGCGCTACACTTTTGGCGCACGAAGGAGTATGTGCCATTAGCAATAAGTTGATTGCCGATTCTTTTTGCCTTCAAGCATCCATGCGCCCGAAAGTAAAGAGTCCTGTGAAACACGTATCACTTGCTTTCTCTTCGCAAGATATTAGCCGTTTTCTTGATAATGAAGAAGGGGATGCGCTTATGGTGGAGATTGCCAAGAAATGGATGGAACAAATGGGGATTCGCAATACTCAATATATCATAGCCCGGCATCACGACACGAAACATCCTCATTGTCATTTGGTATTCAATCGGATAGACAATGATGGCAATCTTATTCCTGACAGCAATGAAAGAATACGCAATGCAAAAGTTTGCCGTGCTTTGACTAAAGAGTATGGACTTTACTTTGCTCCTAAAAATAGCAAAGCCAGAAATAAGAGCCGTTTGCGTCCTCATCAATTACGGAAATATAATCTCCGTTCTTCAGTTCTTGATGCACGAGCAAATTCTCATTCGTGGAATGACTTTTTTAGCATTCTCAAAGGCTTGGGTATAGATATGCGTTTTAATCACGCTGAGAACTCGGATAAAATTCGTGGTATATCATTCAGTCAGGATGAGTATAGTATGGCTGGTTCCAAACTTGACCGTGATTTGAGTTTTAACAGCCTTTGTGCTACATTGGGTAATATGGCAGCAGAACTGATTATTCAACCCCATCAAGCCATAACTCCCAGTGGAGGTGGAGGAACTAACAATGAACAAGGATGGCGAGACGATAAAAACAAAGACAACGAAAGAAACGAACCTTTTTATAAAACCTCAAAACGTAGAAGATAATGAAAGAAGATGTAGTAGCTGCAAATCTTGCGAATTTGCGCCAAAGTATCAACGAACTGAAAGTGTGTATTGAAAAACAGAATGCCACTGTTTCTACACCGGAACAATCTGTAAAAACGGATTTCAATGAAAAGGCCATTTATACAGGAATTGCCAACAGTTTCTGTACTTGCTGGAATGAAGCCTTGTCTGTGGTCAAGAAACATATCTGGCAACAGCAGCCCAACACATTGCCGTTTTCGCTATGGTTCCCGAAACTCATTGATTTATTCAAGCAGAAGTCCAAACTTCTTGAATATCTTTATCGGCACGTTTGCGATTACAATCAGAATCGTATGACTATCGAAACTAATACCCGATGTATATTGAAACGGCAGGATGAGATATTGGCAAAAATCAATGAGCTGAAAAGCCCTGTAACCGTTATTCCGCCTAATATCAGTGGCCTGTTTATATATGGCTATCATATTAAGCTACGATATGTCATGGTCTTCATTGTCGTTATTATGATATGGGCTGTTGCTGCTTCTGCTAGTAGTATGAAGTTTAAGGAAGAGAGCTTTGCGTATTATTCGATGTATAGGGCTGTGAAGGAACAATCTGAACTTATATTAAAAAATTGGAGAAACTCAAAATAGAGAAATAGAATCTGTTGCATATAAAAAATACTGCTTATTAAGGGATTTATTCTTTTATATTCTTAATAGAATATGGCTAAAAGGATTTTTCTTGTTATTATGGGATATTTTATAAAGTATAAATAATAAAAAATAAAATTATGATTTACGGATACATTAGAGTAAGCAGCGATAAGCAGACAGTAGAGAATCAGCGGTTTGAAATTAATAATTTCTGTGAACGTTATAAACTTGTAATTGATGGTTGGATTGAGGAAACCATTAGTGGTATGAAATCATACAATAAACGTGAATTGGGTAGGCTTTTACTACAGATTCAGAAAGATGATCTCATTATCTGTGCAGAATTATCACGCTTGGGAAGAAATCTGTTCATGATTATGGAGATATTAAATATTTGTATGACCAAAGAATGTCGTGTGTGGACTATAAAAGACAATTATCGCCTTGGTGATGATATTCAAAGTAAAGTACTCGCTTTTGCTTTTGGACTATCTGCTGAGATTGAACGTAATCTTATCAGTCAACGGACAAAGGAAGCATTGGCTCGTAAGAAAGCAGAGGGGATTGTGTTAGGGCGACCTAAGGGAAGAAAGAATAAGAAACATAAATTGATGGGGAAAAATGAGATTATTACTGAGATGCTAGGAGAGGGAATAAGTAAAAGTACTATAGCAAAGAAATTAGGAGTAAGTAGAAATACCCTATATTTATATATGAATGCCGTACTATGATAAGGGAGGTTTAATAATGACAAATGGTATATGTTCGGTCGTGCGCAAGGAATAAATTTTGGTGGCATTCCCAAATTATTAGCTCCTGAAATCTCATTGGGTGGTAATTTTTCGTATGATATTAATGGTCAATTTTATAGTACAACAACAATATATGGGTATATTAAGAACAAGAGTTGTCAAATCAGTTATGAAACATTGCTTGCGATAATGAATTCATCACTATGTTGGTGGTTCTTAAAAAATACAGGAACTGTCCTTGCGAATGGCTACTTTCGATACAAACCTACATATTTAAAACCATTTCCTTTACCTATTATCTCACAGAAGAAAGATAAAGAAATAAAAGATTTGGTGAAAAAACTGCAACAGGAAGATGATATAATGGTTAGAAAACATTTTGAGAATGATATTAACCAGAAGATTTATGATTTATATAATCTGACAACGAAGGATATAAATATAGTATTATCTTAATACTAGAAGTCTCAAAGATGGATAATAGCCTTTATGCCCATTATTCCATCTTTGAGACAATCTATTCGTTCAAAATGACATTGATATGATTGTTATAATCTCATTTTTTGTAAATCCGTATAATTGAAATACTAAATCATCAATTCTTTGCATAAAACAAGACACGTCACACTTGCTATCTCTTTCTCTTTTATTTAGAATATTTTCTACTTCTTTTTCAATATCATTGATTATTTGTTTATTGGCATCATCAAAATTGGGAATTGGGAAAGGTGCTACATAGTTTGTTTTAAAGGTAAAATATCCACCACGTAATATATACCCTGTATTTTGAATGAAGAACCAAAAAGTATTTGAATTTAATAATCCAAGTAAGAAGTGATAACTGTACTTACAGTTTGATTTCTTTATGTATCCATACACTTTTGTTGTACTATAAAATTGACCATTAATATCATACGAGAAATTTCCTCCAAGTGATATTTCTGGAGCAACAAGTTTCTCTTTTTGGAATAGAGTTAAACTTTTAGGATAAATATATCGATACCAAAATTTGTCCGCTTTTAACCTCCCTTTTTCTCTATCACGTAGTTCGCTCTCACATTCTTTAAGATATTCATATCCCTTTGGAAACATAGTTTTAATTTGTTCTTCTGTATAAAGTTCAGCACTATTTCTGTTGAGATTATAGGGGAAAATAACATAACGATTGGAGTAAAGATGCTCGTATCTATGGACATCTTCTCCTTTTAATAGAGGTTTTACTAAATCTTTTTCTATTGTAATTCTACGATGTAAATATTTAGATTCACCTTCAATAAGGTTGCTATCTAATTTTTGACAATCGTATAGAAAATAGACATCGTCTTTACTTGTTGCTATTCCTTGGAATATCTTTTCAAAAACATCACTCAATCTGCATGGGAATCTATTAAGCTTGTCTAATAAATCATGAATAGTTTTGTTTGTCAGTACCCAAGGGTCAGCATCATTCAATTTTATATCCACGAAGTCATTCGTAGATAACGCATTTAGAAATAGATCTAACTCAGAAAGGCTTCTTAAATTTCTATTTAATTCTAAATATTTTAAGGTCTCAGCGAGTTTGAATATATGGATTCCTGTGTACGTGGACGCTTCAAAAACTTGATACGCACCAAAGTTTATAATTGTAGATACAAACGATTTTTTTAATAAAAATTCTCTCAATCCCTTACCAAAAGCTGAATTAGTCCATTTTACAGGCATAATATAAGCTATAACGCCCTTTTTTTTGACTATGTTTATAGCCTTTTCAACAAAAGTTACATACAAGTCAAACGAGCCTGTAGCTGATTTATATTGTTTTGATAATATATCAGCTAGTTGGCTATTTGATTTACGGAGTTCTTGTATTCTTAGATATGGTGGATTTCCAATCACAATATCAAAGCCATTATTGCCTGATGGATTGTTGAGTACATCACCAAACCAAGTATGCCAAAGAAAGAATTGTTCATTGCTTTGAATATCAATGCTCGACAAGTCTGTTTGAATACCTATTTCTGTCAGTTGCTTGATGATATTTTTATTGATGCATTGCACTAATTTATTTTTATTTACATGATCTGACTCGAAATAATAACGATTAATCATTTCACGTAAATCCTTGCGATATACGTCAAGCATTGTATCAAAAATCTCAAGAGTTTGTGTGTTGTTGACAATTTGGCGACTGTCTTGTGCAATACGGCTAAGGTCTATGCCTTTGTATTGTTCCAGTAACGAGTTACCCTGCATGATTTTATAATCAAGATTAGGCAAGGTGACTGGTGAGATTTCGTCAACGATAAGTGATAGCCAAAAACGCAGGCGAGCAATATCAACCGCACCTCGTTCAATATCTACACCATAGATATTCTGTTGGATGATATGACGTTTGATATCAGCTGCATTGTCAAAATGTTCAATGGCACCACGACACATAAAGAGTTCTTTAAGCAAACCCATAGGGAATGCGCCTGAACCAATAGCAGGGTCACAAATTTTCACCTCTTTTAGTTTTTGGTCAATATTTACCGCTAGTTCAGAACTTTCGCCCCCAATTAGAGAAACATCGTAGGTTGTTACAAATTGAGCAATAGATTCTTTTTGTGCTTCATCGCAAATGTCAGTCTGTAAATGGGCAATGAGTGACTGACGGCACATATAGCGTACAATCTCTTTAGGCGTATAGAATGCACCTTTGTCTTTATTGTCTTCCAGTAGGTTCTCGAAGATGCGGCCAAGCATTTCTGGGTCAACACCTACTTGAGCTTCATTGGGATCATTTTCATCAATGGTAAAATTGTATTGATAGAAGAAGTCGAGTAACTCTGAAAAGAAATTTGCGGGAAACTGTGTCTTTATTTCGTCAAGATTATTGCGTTCGAAGAGACCACCGTTAAGATAGGGTATTCGTACACGACTACCTTTTTCTAAGGCTACATAGGTGTCAAAAATATCATCATTGATACTTCGGTCGGTATCTAAACCTTGACCAAAGAGTGGTTCAAGAACCACGTCGAGGAAGTCTTCTTTTTGTTCGTCAGAAGCACTGATGAAGAGATTGCGCATAAACTGTTGGTCGCCCTCTCCCCACTGACCACCTTCAGGCACACCCATCCATCCTTTCTTTTGTAAAAAGTGGAGAAAAGTAATGCGGCCAAGCATCTGCTTGATATAATCACGCACCAACTTGTCATTGTAGTTGAAAGCAGCGTACATAGTAGAGTGAGGTTCCCCAACAACTTTTTCTACATATTTGTTTCCACTCTTTACGTACTTTTTACCTGTTATATAGCAGACAAACTTCTCATATTGCTCTTTGTACTTGCCAAAGAATTCATCAGAGAGAGCTTCTACGTCAAATGCTCTTTCAATATCGCTAATTTCTATGTCTTCATGTTTTTCTGCCAGTTTGATAAAATTCTCAGTTGCAGTACGACATGATTGTCCAGGTCCAAGAAGAAATGTGTAACGTTTGTTGTCTGTCGTTTCCTTATCAGTTGCTCCTTTGTGGCAATAGGAAAAACGCCAGTCCCAACGGTTGTCATCATCGTAGTGGAATAACATAAACGCACTAGAGAACGACTCCATCACTCGACGAATGACACGCTGTATGTTTACACGGTTGCGTTCCATCATCACACGGTCTAATACAGTTATATCAAAGATTAGAAGTAGGTCTACTCCGACAGGTATCTGACCAACTTGCTTGATGCTCTTGATTCCTGTCTGTTCTGCTAAGAGTTGTATTTCACTCTGAGCTTCCAAAAGTTCTGTTTCATAGGTGTCTTCGAAGTTTTCCTCTCCGAAAATGGGGAAAATGATTTCATCGAGGAAAGATCTGCAGCCTTGAAAAGGCTTGCTGAGATATTCTTTCAGTTTATCTTTATTCATACTGTTGACTTATTTACATGTTGCTAATACAATTTTTGCTTTTCCCTGTTTGGCTTCCACCTTACTCACTATCTGACTAATTTCGCTCTTTAACACGGTATCTATATCTGTTTGATTAAGTGCAAATAAAGTTGGTTGGTCACAGTTGAACTGTTTTCCTATAGCTATCATCTTACGGATAATGTCTATTTGCCCCTTACGGGCTAAGGACATGGTCATCTGAAGAAGTTTTTTCGACTCTTTGGATATGTTTGTAGTTTCATACAACTGTTTAATAATGGTTAGAGCCTCTGTCTGCTTATCGCCAGCACGCGATTTGTTGATACGCACAAAATATCGGTTATAAGCGTTTAGAACTTCCGTTAACAAGTAGTTCCAGTTATCGGGTAGTGGCACAGTGGGTGTTGCCGGACTTACTCTGATAGTTTCAATCATCTCCGTTGTCGAAATTATTTCGGCTTTTGTTTCTTCACCATACTTAACCTTAATACTCAGTCCTGCAGACTGTGACGCTTTGACAAGGAAGTAAGCGTTTCCATTGGTTTGAGATGCGATAGCCCATCCTTCTGTAGCCTGTTCTATTTGTGTATAGCGTTCTGGATTAGCTTCTTTGAATTGCTTTAATTCAAAGACATACTTTTCCATTGGGGATTCTTGACCATTGACCGCTTCGTGCAGTGCATAATGTGCCACTGTCTCATCATCGCTGAATATTTTACTATCTTCGCCAAAGAGGGTATGGAATGACTGTAGTTTTGTGTGTGCTTTACGAACCAGCTGTATCTCTGCATCTCCCTGTGCACTAGGCATAAAATTGTATACATAGACCGCAGGTTCTTTCGAGCCAATACGGTTTACCCGTCCTATACGTTGCATCAATTTAGTAGAGTTCCACGGTGTGTCATAGTTGAGAATCACATTGGCACGATGGAGATTGATACCCTCTGCAAGCACATCGGTGGTAATTATTACCTGATAGTCGTTTTTCCACTCACCATCGTAATTAGCATCGAAGTTCTCTCGTATTGTCTGCTCCATTTCACTGCGATTGGCAGCAGTAATTACCAATGGATTGTATCCCTTTTTCTTGACAGCACGGCGTAGAGCTTCAACTGTGTCAATAGCTTCGGAAAATATAACTAATTTACCCGCTGTGTTGGTATGAGGATTGAAAAGTTGCGGTTTTAGCTGTTCTTTAAACTCGTCAAACTTTGGATCCTCGGTATTTGCGGTCCAACGATCATATAGGTCAGCAATGAATTTATAGTCTTCTTGCAGTTTGTCGATGTAATCTAATTCAAAGTCTTCACGCCTGTACTCTGCATTTTGACGTTTCTCATTCTTACCATCTTCTGTTAGTCGTTGGATATTAGCACGAATATCTTTCACGCATTCTTCAAACGTAACTTTACGACCTCGTTTTACTGTCTTAGCATCTATATCAAGTTCTTTATTTACGTCAATCTGTGGACAGACAAAGATAGTATTGTTGTTCCACATCTTTATCATATTATCGGTATAACGACGTAGATTGCGAAGGGATGCCGTGAAAGCAGTGAATGAACTTTCGAGACGTTTCACAAGGAGTATTTGCATGATTCTAGCCAACTGATCTGCAACTTTATCCGAACCAACAGCACCACGAGCAGCGTATTTTTGTTTATTCTTATCCTCTTTAAGGAACTGAATGGCACGGTAACGGTAATACCCAAGATAATCGCATCCCTGCATCTTTTCTAAATTCGATGGCGCTATCATTGTCATTGTATCTGAAAATAAACAGGCAAGGTCGTCGTCCATTCTGTACATCAACATACAAGGACCTTTTATTACTGGGAAGGCAAGTTGTTGTTTCTCTATATCATCTGCATAGTATTTCAGTACATCTGTACGTGTACGACGTTCCAAGATATCATTAAGCACACATTCACGAATACGCAGAGATAATGCTTTTAGGCTTCGTTCACGGTTAGCCTTTGTTTCTTCAGTATCATCAAACGTGCCTTTTATCAACTGGTCATATTCTCTGCTAGCAGCGGCGAAGAATCTTTCCAGATTCCCACTTTCTGCTTTTTTCAGTGTACTGTCATTGCGATTGCGTTCAAAGAGATAAATCTGATTCTTCAAATCACGAGGATTATTATTTTGTGGTGTGGCAGATAACAAACCTATGTATGGAGTAACACCTGTATTAGCACTTATCTGCATAATAAGGTCGTCAAGTGTCTGGTACATGAATGTGTCACTATTGCGGAACTTATGGCTTTCGTCAATTATTATAAGGCCATAGTTATGATATTCTAACTTCGTATCAAAGTCCCCACTATCTTCTTCATCACTACTGTCCTCTTCATCCATATCAACGAGATGAGCGATACTACCAGTAGTGACAAAGTCTATGCTAGGAGTTATTTTTTCTTCATTTTCTTTGTCAAAGTCTGCTACAGTGCGTTTCCATGCCGATTGAATGGCAGGTGGTGTGATGATAAGCACTCTTCGCTCACGACCGTCATCCTCGGGAACCGTGAGAAAGTGACGGATGAGTAATGTGCCAACAACAGTTTTTCCAAGACCTACTACGTCTGACAACATAAAACCTCCATGCTCATGCATGATAGAAATGCAACGTTTTACAGCCTCTATCTGGTAGCTAAGGGTACTCATCTTTGATGGTAGATAACTTTCAATCTGTTCCCCAAGATTTTTATCTACCACATCACCAAACTTAATTTGAAGAAGTTTTATATAAAGGTCGTAGGGAGTAAACGGCAATGCCGCACCATTACGTTCTTTTTCTACTTCTTCAGTAATAGTTGCAGACTTGAGAACTTGCTCCAAAAACTGCTCATTCCAAGGCTCAGAAATTTCCCACTTTTCATTGAACCACAGCAAATGCGATTTGTTCCCTGGTATTGCATCAAGTGACAACACTTGATTAGGTGCGGTTTCGATGTAGTTTAATTCAGCATTGCTCTGTAATCCTTTTTGTGTAAAATTTGTACTTCCCACGATACCAATACCTATGCCGTTTGGCTTTCCATCAAAGATGTAGCACTTAGAGTGCAGAAATTGTGTTTCGTCATTTTCATTTTTTCGAAACACACGAATTTGAATCTTTGAATCATTGCTTTCCGTACAATAATCAAGAAGCAGACGTATAGCATCTTTGTATTCCTCAGTAACATTAAGTTCGTGGATGTCGGTTTTAATGAAGTCTAGTGGATAATTTGCATCTTTATATTTAGGTGACTTCAATTGATTAGCATATATATAAGGGTCTTTACCTATAAGTAAGCGAAGCATTGTACCGTCTTTTTTAATGAAAGACCTCAAATCTTCCTGTAGTATGGCCAAACCAGGAATATCCCAATAACCAGTGGCAATACTGACAGTCTTAATACCATCAGTAGCTAAGCATTTCTTCAATGTCGCTGTCATTGAAAGTGCTTCTATGGAATTATCTATAAGTGTATTATTCATTTTGAATCTATTCTGTAGTTTGAAAAATATACGCTAATTGCATTCTTTCTCCCTTCTCTCCCTAACCTTTTCTAATCCCGGCATCTTTTTAGCCAATGCACTTTCTCCAGCAGGAAAATAGAGAGGAAAAACTTTATATAAGAAACTCACAATTTCACTACGGCTTTTATCCATATTGTAAAAAGCAGAGCAGACAAAGTACATTAGTTCTTGCTGGCTACATGTTTCTTTGGGCTGTATGTTTATTGGTGGAGCAACTATCAAGTCATGTTCGGCAAATGATAGAGCACTGGCAAGAATCGCTTTCTGTTCTTCTTCGGTAAACATCTTTATTTTCCCAGCAAACCATTCAAGTTCTTTTTGCTGAAGAGCTTGTTGCTTTTCGTTTTGATGTTCCAATAGAATTGATACATTCTCTTGTTGCTTTTCTGTCAAGACGTTTTCCAATACTAGGTTCTTTCGTTTAAGAACGTTGAACTTCAGTAAAGCGGCAATGTACATACAGAAATATCCTACTGCAATATTGAATATTAGAACAAGCAGATAATTGTTACTTGAGTTTTGTGTGCTACCAGCCATATATTCACTAATAGGGATAACAGCTAATAGCATGATGATGGCTATTGCATAAAGCACTCTGTATCGCGTTTTGTGGTTTACCTGTGGCAAAGAGGCAAACAAAAAGGCGATAATCAAAACGGCTATTATTGCACAAAGCGGTATGAAAGATGTTCCCATAAGTAGTTTATTGCTCAGTTTGAGGGTTTACAATAATGCGCCAATAGCCACCATGGTCTGCTCCTTCACGGGACAAAATTCCCATAGAACGAAGCTTTGAAATATGTTTTTCTACGGCTCGGGAGCTTATTCCTATTTTATAGGCCATTGCTTCTGCAGACATTGATGGGTCGGAAATGACGAAATCAATAATCTTTTGTGCGGTTTTCCCAATGCTTTTAGATTTGTCTTTAAAATCTCCGAACTTTTTCTCCGAACCTTTCTCCGAACCTTTCTCCGAACCTTTCTCCGAACCTTTCTCCGAACTTTCTTGCGTATCACCGAAGGTTTTCACCGAACTTTTGCTATTTTCACCGAACTTCTCGACCGAACTTTCTTCGTTTACAGGGTACTTTTCGAGGGTACTATTTACCCTGTTGGCTACTTCTTCAACAGGTATTCTTCCGCTTTCGTTCCAGTTCAGATTATAGAACGTGGTGTAGAAAGAAGTCGCTTCCGTTTGATATTGAGGTTCTTTCCCTTGCAGAAAATTGGGCAGCTTCTCCGTAAGCTCCCGCATTTTGCGTAAGCCGGAGCCACGTTTCTCCATATAGTCCAACTGCGTGAACACATCCGCAATGACAGGGTTACGGCGCATGGACGGCACTTTGTATATGTCACGGTCTTGAATCTGTGTACCGTCGAGCATAGCACCGGGTGATACCAATTCTACACGGTCATCGTAAATGTCAATATGCACTTCACCACCCATCACAGTATAATCTCTATGGATAAGGTGGTTTACCAACCCTTCAAAGATGGCACGGTCTGAATAGTCCGGTAGGTTTAGACGATAGTTTGGCATCTTCACCCAGCCGCTCATGGTATAGTTCTTGATGAAGTCTATGCCGTATTTTAAAAGTAGCACAAGGTTAGCCCGATGTTCTACGGAACTGATGGCATCATCCTTATAGAGTCCAGTCCAACGGGTGCAGAAGATACGTGATTGGAATACGGTACAATTATCCACAAACAGCAATCCTGCATTGGTCAGTTTGCCGTCAGGAGTTACCAATCCAAATGATTCCAGATATTTGTCATTCCATTCCTGATGGGTTTGCTCACGGAAAGTGTTGGCAAGGATGATGAAAGAATGTTTGCTGGCATCCACTTGGGTAGGAAGAGAATCCCAAGTCATGTGCGTGCCTTTTAATACCAACGAAAGTAATTGTTGGGAGTTGCATTCTACACTTTCATTGCCAACTCGTACATATGCGGTACGTGTCCCATCCTGATAATAGTAATAAGGTGTAAGCGTTCCTGCCTTTACTTTCACTTCAAGCAGGGTATGCCCTTCGTGTTCTATCGGAATAAGCTGAACTTCCGGCACAGGGTCAAGTCGTGCCTTTATCATTTCACTGATAAAATCAGCATCGGCTTGTGGATTCTCCAACCCTACAATTATGCCGTCATCATTCACTCCATAGAACAAACTGCCACCGTCCGTATTGGCAAATGCCGACACGGATTTAAGCCATGACTTTACTTTCTTACGCTCCAACATTTCTTTGAAATCGTAAGCCGAGCATTCCGCTATCAATGTATTGTTATGTATCTGCATAGTTTCTTTATTGTTGTTCGGGTATAACATCCCAATATCATACACAAAGGTAAGGATAAAACCGAAGAATCTGTTAAAAACATCGCTTTCTTTTGATTTTTATGCGTTTATGTCTCGTTGTTTATGAATAAAAATCGTACTTTTGTGAGCAAGAGCGTGTGTTGCTTATGGATGCTTATTTTCGGGTTTGCGTTATATTTGCAACACGTGTACGCAAGTTGCTGATAGGTATATCATGTTGATTTTGAGGAAGTGAAGTAAGATTAGCTGAATTAGTATATATAAAAAGGTGTGTCAGAACTTTTTCTGACACACCTTTTTGAATTTTATAATTAGCCTATTGAAAATAAATAGAAAGGTTTTTGTTTATTTTGGTGAAGCCATATATTTTGTTGTTTCAATAAATGTCACTTTTTCCCTTTTGCTCTTTCCTGCACCAATATATCTTTCATTTCTTTTACTATGGCTGGATATTTCGGAGCCAGATTTTCGCTTTCAAACTCGGACTTATTCATATCGAACAGCTGATCATAAGGTGCATATCCTGTTTCTATTTTCGGACCCCAAGTGATCATGGGGGAACCATTGGAAGGTTCGATATATTTCCATTTTCCTTTGCGTACGGATAATGCCAGAATATTAGATTCCTCGATAACCCAAGGACGATCTTTTTTACTTTTTCCTAACCAACTGTCTAAATGATTTTGACTGTCCGGAGCTTTACTTTGGGGAATAGTGACATTTACTAGAGAAGCCAATGATTGGATCCAGTCTATTTGGCTTAGCAATGTGTTTAAAGTTTGGTTCTTTTTCACCTGTGCCGGATAGCGTACGATGGCCGGAACACATGTTCCCGCTTCGAAGGCACTGTATTTTCCACCACGGAAAGGACCACCCGGCTTATGACTGCCAGCAAGCTCAACGGCTTTGTCATCATAACCATCATCCAGTACCGGACCGTTATCGCTGGATAGAATAATGAGTGTGTTTTCAGTCAATCCCAGCCGGTCTAACGTTTTCATGATTTCTCCCACGCTCCAGTCAAACTGTACAATGGCATCACCTCGTAATCCCATCGGGTTTTTACCTCTGAAACGTTCGTGTGGGAAGCGGGGAACATGTACATCATTGGTCGCAAAATAAAGAAAGAAAGGCCGCTCTTTGTTTTCTTCAATGAAACGGATGGCATGACTGGTGATGGTGTCTGCTATATTTTCATCTTTCCACAAAGCTTTACCTCCTCCTTTCATGTATCCGATGCGCGAGATACCGTTTACGATTGCCATGTCGTGTCCGTGGCTTGGCTTGAGATTATAAAGCAATTCAGGATTCTTTCTTCCTGTCGGCTCACCTTCAAATGGTTTCTGATAACTGACTTCAATAGGAGCGGTGGAATCATAGTCGGCTACTTTACCGTTTTCAATATAAATGCAAGGAACACGGTCTGCAGTAGCAGCCATGATATAAGAATAGTCGAATCCTATATCTTTGAGTGCAGGAGATATTGTCCCGTTCCAGTCTTGTGTACCCGTTTTGTCACCTAATCCTAGATGCCATTTACCAATAGCTCCGGTGGTATAGTCTGCCGATTTAAACATATCGGCTATAGTATATTGTTCTGGTCGAATTATCATGCCTGCATTACCTGCAGCTACTCCGGTACCTTTCTTTCTCCATGCATATTCTCCGGTCAGCAAAGCATAGCGGGAAGGAGTACTGGTAGAAGCGGTAGCATGTACATTGGTAAACCGTATACCTTCAGAAGCCAACCGATTTACATTGGGGGTATGTACACGTGTGGTACCATAACATTCAAGATCACCATAACCTAAATCGTCTGCGAGAATGATAATAACATTAGGTTTTGTTTTTTTTTCTTTTTTTGAACTTTGCCCGGCATACGCGGGCAAAGAACAAGAACATAGAACTGCGACACAAGGCAGCAGATTGAGGGATCTTTTATTCATCATGTGTTTAAATCAAATAAGGTTTTGAGTATAATACTGATTTTTAATTATTACCTTCTAATCCGTAAACAGTCAATTCGCGAATGGCGGCAGGAGGACAGTTATTTCCATATCCTTCAGGAATTATAAGTTTCAGATATCGTGCTTTGGTAGACTTTACATAATATCGGAATGTTGCTCTGGTACCTTCATCATTAAAATCACCGGCACCAATTTTATCCCATTCACTATTGTTATTGCTGGCATAAAATTCTACCCATTTAATATTATTGGCAGCTCCGTCTCCACGATTAAGTAAGTCAATTTGAGCGATTGTAATTTCTTTTTTCATATCAATAATAAAATGGAAGGGAGGTACAGATGATCCTGCTTCATTTTTGAATTTGCAATGCCAGTATGTACTTTCATTATCGTCAATCATGTATGTAGCTTCATTCCCTGCATGTTCAGAACTGCACTCTATCACTTCCCATCCGGATTTGTTGATCTTATTCCCTTCTTTTACAATACAGAACAAAACGTTGCTTTCCTCATCTATTACCAGTGAGTTATTCGGAACTCCTCCTTGGCTTGCCGTGATACTTCCTATTTTTATAGGTAAAATATAGTTTCCCGGTACCAGATTGTTTTTTAGTTGGTAGGAGGCGGTTATCTGACTGACTCCTTCCTGAAGAGTTACGGATTCAGGAGCAGTATAGGCATTTTCGGGAAGTAAAGTGAAATTTACTTTATTAATCTGATTATATTCGTCAATCAATGATAAATCTTCTGTCAGATTACAAAGAATATCCCACTTATTGGTAAAGGGTACTCCGATCTGTATATCCATTGTAGAAGTTAGATCCGGATTGATATTATATACTCCAGCATTACTGATATGAACGATAGGTTCCAAAATGGTAAATGCAAGAAAAGATGTATTTCTTGCTGGATTAATAGCCAGATCGTTAGAAATGAGTCGTAATGGCAATACATATTTTGTTTCGTTATACGCTGACAAAGCCAGTATCTTTTCAGGATGGTACGTGATGTAACCGCATAACTCGTTTTTATCTACCGTAAATTCTGTATTTGTCATTTCATAACAATTTTCCGGCAATAACTCATAATTAGTTTTATCTTCTTGATTCAGCGAGTCAAGCAAAAGAGGGTCTACAACGAATTGAACTTTACCGGAGGCATCTTTCAGTCCTCCCCGTTGTATCCATAGTTCCGCTTGGGCAGTTTCTCCGACATTATAGGCTGCTTGATTATTCAAGGTGTTGACTGTAACAGATATCAGACTGTCTGCTTTATCGGAGACATCAAATTCATTCTCGCAACTTATTGCCAGCATCGCAATAGTCATTGCTGCTAATAAGGTATGTATCGTTTTCATATTGTTATTATATTTTTAATCATGAAATATAATTAAGATTACCATCCCGGATTCTGAACAAGTTGTCCATCAGACTTTTTCATTTCACTATCCGGAATAGGATATAGGTACATTTTGCGTCTGAATACGATGGGGCTGGCCTCTACTTCCTGAAGGAATTTATCTTCAGTTCCATTCATGTTCATACCATGCACGTATCCATATTGACGTCCTTCACCTTCTTGGTCAGCTATCATCCAGCGGCGTACGTCGAAATAACGTTGTCCTTCAGTAGCCAGTTCGATGCGGCGTTCACGCTGTATAGCCAGTCTTTGCAGATCCTGTTTGCCTGCAATGTCAGGATTCAAAATTTCTATATTTTCTAATCCTGCGCGGTGACGTACTTTATTCAGGTAGGTCAATACTCGTGCATCGTTAGGATCGATTTCGTTGACAGCTTCTGCGTATAGCAGGTAAAAATCGGCTAGACGGAAAATGATAGAAGGACGGAATTTTGATGTAACTCCCGGTGATTTCTTATTAACCTCACGATTAAATCTCTTATACAGCATATAGCCCGTAAGAGTATAAATAGTACCACTAAGTTCATTAGGACTTCCTTTATGGAACTGGGTAACGTTATTACTGACGTGCCATCTTCTGTTTTGAAAGAATACGGTATTATAGAAACGTGGTTCACGATTCATGAATCGATTGCTGACATTCTTGGCATCACTTACTTTCTTATTGTTGCTGGTAACGACTTTTTCCTTATAAGTGTCTGTTCCCTCGGTTGTGTAGAGTGTAGACTGTTTTAGGAAACTTGTTTCTTGTACCGGATAACCATCATTCATATAGAATGCATCTACCAATTCTTGAGTGACACCCGTACATCCCATTCCATTTTGTTCACTTCTTGGGGTACATCTGCGGTCAAAGGCATCTCCATCCATACCACCCCAGGTATTGGCAGCAGTGGCCCATATAATTTCTCGATTGTAAGTTTGAAATAAATCATACAATGCTTGTGAAGGGTTCTCTTCATTTTCCAACAATTCATAATTGTTTTCATCTTCAGCGAATGTCATGAAATCTTTCAAAGCACTTACTGCTTTCTCCCATTTTCCGGGATCTTTATCTGGGAAAAGCCGTTGTCCGTCAGGATTAGTAATCGATAATGCTTCTTTGTACTCGCCATTGAATAATTTACTGGCGGCATATACCCATAGTTTAGCTCTGACTGCCAGTGCTACACCTTTTGTGGGCCACGCATTGTGTTGGTCATCCTCATGTAGAGCTTCTTGTGACAGTTCATTGGATACTTCTTTCAGTTCCTGATCAATGTAAGCTATAATCTCATCAATCGGACTACGTGGAATATCTAAGTCATCATCTCTTTCGTAAATGGCGTCTTTTACAAGAGGAATAGGTCCATATTGCTCAAACAAAAGATAATGATAATAAGCTCTCATAAAACGGACATTAGCTTTCATTTCTATAAGTTCCTCTTCTGTCAGAACATCGACGTGGGTGCCATTGGCAGCTATTGGTTTGGCATTGGCCAGAAAAATATTAGCTTGCCGAATTTGTTTATAACAATTTCCCCAACGGTGAAAACCCATGTTTGCTGCATTTTTTTCTGTTTTATTGTATAATTTGTTGTCTCCATAGCCAACGGTTAGTTCGTCACACATACCAGCCCAAGGGTTTTTGAAGCCTGTGACGTTGCCTTCTGCAGCGACGATACCCGAATAATCAGGGATAGCAGTAAAAATATTGGCATACCATCTTTTGGTATAGGCGACATTGTCAAATATCTCATCCAACGATTGAAGATTTCCGGCTAGTTCATCTGATACATCCAGATAGTTGCATGAACAGAGATTGCATAGCGTAAAAGCTACTATCAGTACTTTCCTATATAGTTTCTTTTTTGTTTTCATACTTAATAAATTTAATTAGAATGTAAAGTCAATTCCTAAAGTAAATGTCCGTGCTTTGGGGTATGTATTACCACCATTGGCATTACCAGCTTCCGGATCAAAATATTTCAGATCGTCCCATAAAGCAATGTTATATCCCATCAGATAGATTCTGGCTGCCTGAAGATTTATTTTACTTAAGAGTTTTTTGGGTAATTGGTAACCTAATTCCACGTTCTTGAGACGTAAGAATCCTCCGTTGCGTAACCACCAAGTGCTTGCTACACTATTATTAGCGGCATTGGTGTTGTCTTTATGTAAGCGTGGCATTAATACGTTTTGGCTTGGATTTTTTTCAGTCCACCTGTCTAAAGCGAATGTACGGTAATTCGATTGGTCTACTCCCCATGAGAAAGGAAACCATCCTTCAGGGGTATTACCTCCCAGCAAAACGGAACAGTTGCCGGCACCTTGAAAGAATGCGCTGGCATAAAATCCTTTATATTCTATATTTAGCCCAAATCCATATACAATTTCTGGAACTTTGGGATGTCCTACACCTCTTACTTTATCATAGCTATCGATAATGCCGTCTCCATTTATATCTTTATATTTGATATCACCAGGACCTAACAGTCCCCCCAATGTGCTTTGGGGTAATTCAGAACGTAGAGTATAAGTTTCGATGCCACTACCGTTTTTGCTGACAATAAAGTCTTCTTTTGTATATAAACGTTCTGCTATATATAAATAATTTTCGTTTATTCTCATACCTGTCTGAGCCATCCAAGGATATCTTTGTGGTAATTCATCATATTCAACGATCTTATTTCTTGCATAGGTAAAGGTTCCACGTGCACTGAGTTTTACTTTTCCTATTTGCTGATGAATATTCAGTGACATATCTACGCCATGATTATTAACAATACCGTAGTTGGCATATTGATTGACGCGGAATCCGCCTACAGTAGGAGTAGTATTTCTTTGCATCAGAATATGACTTCTTTCAGAGCGGAAATAATCGAATACAAAATCAACTTTGTTGTCAAACAGTCCTAGGTCGAAGCCGTAATTTTGTTTAGTTTCAATTTCCCAACCGATATCCAGCGTTTCGGGGAATCCTTCGATGATAGCATTGCCTATTGCATTGGTACCTCCGTTACTTCCTATACCTTGTGACCATGAACCGGCTGCCATATTATAAGTAGCTCTATAAACAAAACGTTTATCGGTAGTATCATTACCGGTTTTTCCGACAGAAGCTCTGATTTTAATCTTATTGGCTATTTTCTTTATTGCTTTGGGATAGAATGGCTCATTGGATAGATAGTAAGCAACTCCTACAGCTGGGAAGAAACCGAACCGGTGATTCTTGGCGAAGGCTTCCGAACCGGTATATCCGAAGTTACCTTCAATAAAGTAACGTCCGTCATAAGCATAACTTACACGTCCTACTACACCTTGTTTACGGTATGGTAGTGGCTCGGTTTTATATTGTGTTTCTTTTTGCATATAGAGCAACATTCCGGTTACATCATGTTTTTCAGCAAAGGTCCGTTTATAGTTGATGGAAGCATCAATATATATTTTTTTGTTCGCTTCGATACCGTTGTCCTTCAGGTCGCTAAGGTCTGGAGTACCGGAAACTACTTGTGCGAATTGAAGATTCCCGTTTTCGTCTCTGCCTGTTGCATGATAACGTGATGGATTGTATGAACGTATGGATTTGAAAGTTGCGTCGAAGTCATAACTGATATTCATTTTAGCACTTAATCCTTTGGTTATGAATTTCAGATTTTGTTGTACGCCTACTTTCGACTGGATTCCTGTCCGCCATTGGCGGGTATATCCGGAGTTCATTAACAGATTGTATGGATTCCTCATATTAACTCCTCGTTCCTGTTCATAAGTGGCTACTGTGCCATCACTGTATACAGCAGGAAAACAGTATGGAGGGGTAATTAACATGGAACGGAAGATACTGGATGAAGATGAGCCTGGATAGTTAGCTATCAAGTATTGTCCTGCCAAATCAACAGAAATTTTAGTTGTTGAGGTGACATCCATATCAATGTTTGAACGAAGATTAAAACGGTCAAGTCCGATATTTGTATCATACTTGTCTGTAGGGTTGCCTTTGTAAATTCCACTTTCATTATAATATGCACCTGAAACAAAGTACTTTGCACGTGCGGAACCGCCACGGACATTTAGTGTGTATCGATGATTATTTGTAGTTTTCTTGAGCAACTCTTTAATCCAGTCTGTATTAGGATAGAGGTCAGGATCAGTGCTGTTACGAAACTTTTCTATGGTTTCGTCACTGAATAAAGCAGGTTCACCGTCGTTACGCAATGCTTCATTATATAATCCTAGATAATCGGCAGATCCCACAAATTCTGGCAAACGTTGGGGACTTGAAATAGAATGCTCGGTCTTAAAAGTAATTTTCGGCTTTTCATCTTTACCGCGTTTGGTAGTGACTAATATAACTCCATTTGCACCTTCTGCACCATAGATAGCTGTTGCAGCAGCATCCTTTAGGATGGAAAAAGTTTCAATTTCATCCGGTTCGATATCTGTAATTTTACGGGGAATACCGTCCACTAAAACTAGGGGAGTAGAAGCTGCCGAGTTGCTTGCAAATGTACTGATACCACGAATCCAAAATTCGGCATCATCAAATCCCGGTTCACTGGATCGTTGTATTGCTATAAGACCGGAAACTTGTCCGGCCAGATTATTAGTCAGATTTCTTGTTGGAGCTGTTATGTCTGAAACTTTGACGGAACTCATGGATACAACTACACTTTCCTTTTTTTGCTGTCCATATCCCACTACTACAACTTCATCCAGTGCTTTTGTGTCTTCGCGCAATCTTATATTGATGTTTCGACGATCATTGATTTTAACTTCTTCAGTTGAATAGCCAATATATGAAATTACCAAAATACTGTTTTTTCCGGGTGCAGTAATTGTATAGCGTCCGTCCATATCGGTGATTACTCCATTGGTTGTATCTTTGATTCTCACAGATGCTCCGATTACTGACTCTCCTTGTGAATCAGTGACAACACCGGTGATTACAAATTTATTTTTTTCTTGTTGAGGAGTTGGCTGCTCTCCTTTGCGGTAAATGGTAATTTGCCGATCGTTGATACTGTAAGTGTTATCGGTTCCGGCAAAAAGTTGATCTAGGATAGCACTTACTTGTTGCTTTCTGACATTGATATTCACTTTGCGGTTCGTATCAATGAGTTGGTCCATGTAGAAAATAATATATTCACTATTTTTCTCAATTTCATGAAAGACTTCCGTTATAGTCTTTTGTGATGATTTAATGGTGAATAGTTTATTCTGCGAATACGTGTTTGTAGCCAAACAGTTTCCTATTCCGATAAGAAGGAAGAGTGAAAAAAACTTCATGATTAGTAATAGTTGTTTATCTTTAGTCCTTTGGTGACTAAATAATCGGTGCTTTTTCATACATTTGTAATGATTAGATTAATTAATATTAACGTGTAAGTAATTTAATCAAAGGCCGGATGATATTAAGGGTATTATTCGGCCTTATTTTTTTAAGGATAATGTTTATTCATAGGCTTTCGATTTTAATTAATGTTTTACATAAATATGGATAATTCCATCTGATTTTTCTATTCTTGCCGGGACAGTCCGTATTAGTGTCTGAAGAACTTCGTCAAGATCTTCTTTCAAATCTAGTTTACCACTGCAGGTAATGGTCTTCAATGGACTGTCTATCATGATCTTTTTGCCATAGTAATCGCTGAGTTTTGTAGCAATGTCTTTTAGTTTTTCTGTTTGGAAGAGGTAAAAACCATCTTTCCAGGCGATATATTTTTGTACGTCTACCGATTGGATATGGATGCCTTCCTGTTCATTATAACTTAATAAGTTATTGGGAGAAAGTGTCTTACTTTCATTTTTGCTGGTTTTTACTTTTATTTTACCACTTACTAATACAACACTTTGCGTTTGTTTATTTTCATAAGCACTGACGTTGAATGTGGTGCCTAATACTTGAATGTCCATTTGGCTTGTTTTCACGATGAATGGCCGGTTCGGGTCATGAGATACACTGAGGAAAGCTTCCCCCTCTATATATATTTCTCGTTTGTGTTGTTTAAATTCCACAGGATAAACGATTCTTGAGTTAGCGCTTAACCAAATACATGTACCATCGGTGAAAGTGATAGATGAACGTTTACCGGCAGGTACGATTAATTGATTATAAATATTAGTCTTTTCCTTGTCATCAGTTTCTTGAATAATGGTTTGGGAGTTTACATTAATCTTGCCCTGATGATCATATTGTAATTGACTTTCTTTTCCATCAATATCTATCTGTTTTTTTTTCGAAAGTACGAGTTGGATATTATCAGTAGGAGTAGCGTTCGGCCTTTTTACAGCTGTTATTTCCAGTTCCGTTTTTTCTTGCATAATGCTGAGTTGTGATTGAAAATACCATGCCGAACAGAGTATAAGAGCTAAACTGGCGGCAACTAATATACTATGATTAATAAAAAGAATTTTCTTTTTTCGTTGTTTTTCTATATTGTTGAGTCTGGAAATATTCTTCCACACTGTTTCTACTTCGTTTTGCGGTAAGTGTGAAACAGGAATGTGTCGAATATCATGCAGAAAAGAACGTGCTATTTTTATTTCTTTTGCTAATGCTTTATCTTTTTGCTGCATCGTTTCCCAAAAAGCGATACTTTCTGGGCTGGGATGCTGCTCAGACTCCAAAAAGTAGAAATCATTGAGTAGTTGATCTGCAGAGTAGTGAGTATATTTGTTTTTAATGTCCATTTTCAATGTTGATTTATCTTAGGACAATCTCAATTGACAAATCTACTCAACTGCTCTTTATTTTTTTTGAGATTTTTATTTTTTAGTGTAAATAGGTCAGTTGATGGAGTATTAACATCCATATTCCAGTGACTCCATAGGCTTCTCTTATTTTTTGTAGAGAGCGTTGCAAAAGGTTATAAGCCGATTGGTAATTGAGCCCCATTATCTGGCAAATATCATCGTAACTCAGTTCTTCTATAAAGCGGTAATAAATAACTTCCCGTTGTCTGGGAGTCAGGATTTTCATCATTCTTTTAATATTATTCATTTCTTCATGCCGGGCTTCCTGATCAATGAATTCGTTTTTAACAGTAAGCTGCTCTTCTGTTTGGTATAAACTGAAAGCATAGTTTTTTTGCAATCGTTCTTGATTGAAAGTATTATAGATGTTATTTTTTAAAGCAATCATTAAATATACTTTAGGATTTTGAGGTACAGTAAGTTTCTTTTTGGCTTTATATATCTTTACGAATACGTCCTGAATGCAGTCTTTCACTATTTCAGAATCAGGAGTGATTTGTAAGCCATAATTATAGAGCACTTGGATGTAATGAGTATATATCCAGCTGTATGCCTGGTCATCTCCTTCTAAAAATAACTTCCATTTGATATAACTTTCGTCTTGAGTGAACATAGAATTATTACTTAAATTTGCCTGTCGCATTACACAATGAAAGCAAAGATAGTATTAAAAAATAATAATAAAAGATTTATGTTTAATAATTCTTTTCTGAAGAAATTCTTTATATCTCGAAGGAGACGTTAAATATTTAAGGTTCTATGTGTATCATTTTATAGTATTCCCTCTACAAAATACTGTAGAGGGATGTTAAGAGTAGCTATTTTTCTTGTTTAAATTTCGAGTTGTTTCCCTTGAAGCAGAATTTATTTCAGGAACAGAGAAACTACACAATAAATACATGCAGCTAGGAGTCCACTGACAGGGATAGTAAGTACCCACGCAGTCATGAGGCTTTTAGTCACCCCCCAGCGAACAGCGGATAAACGTTTGGTTGCTCCGACACCAATGATTGCTCCGGTAATTGTATGAGTCGTACTAACAGGTATTTTCAGCATTTCGGTGATATAAAGAGTAAAAGCACCTGCGGTTTCGGCAACCATACCTTCCAATGGAGTAACTTTAGTGATTCTGGTTCCCATCGTTTTTACGATTTTCCATCCTCCGGACATCGTTCCCAGTGAGATAGCAGTAAAACAGGAGAACGCTACCCAGTCCGGCAGATCAGAAATACTGTTTATTCCCATTCCCAGACCCATAGAGTGGGCAGCTATCATTGCGGCGGCGATAATACCCATTACCTTCTGCGAGTCATTCAGACCATGTCCTACACTGAACATGGCGGAAGAAACCAACTGTAATCTCTTGAACCACATTTCAGCGGTATGCGGATTTGTACGTCGGCAGATATAGAGCACAAGTAGAGTAAATCCGAAAGCGATAATCATACCGATAAATGGAGCCAGGAAGATAAAAGCGGCAATCTTAAGAATGATATTGAGCTGAATAGCTTCAAAGCCGTTTGCCATGATAGCAGCTCCTGCGAAACCACCTATAAGCGTATGGGAGGAAGAAGACGGGATACCCTTCCACCAGGTAATCAGATTCCAGAAAATAGCGGCAATAATGCCCGCCAGGATAATAGGCAGCGTGATGTATTGTTCAACAACTGTCTTTGACACAGTGTTTGCTATGCCAAAGCCCCCTATAATGTATTTGGCTATGAAGAACGCAACGAAGTTAAAGAATGCTGCCCACAATACCGCTTGAAAAGGAGTCAGTACTTTAGTCGATACGATGGTAGCGATCGAGTTTGCTGCGTCATGAAAGCCATTGATATAATCGAATATCAGAGCTAGTATAATGATAGTCACTAATAATTCCATGTGTCTTGCTCTGCTTTTATGAATACTTTACGATCAGGTTTTTTAATATTTTCCCTACATGTTCTGCTGCATCGGTTGTCTTTTCCAGTTCATGCATGATTTCTTTTATTTTAATCAGTTCGATACAGTCTTTTTCTTCTTCAAAGAGTTTGGTGATAAAAAGCTCGTATACGTCATCTGCCTGATTTTCTATATCGTGTAATTGGGTGCAATAGTCGCGTAATGGCTTTGGATTTTTGCGGAAAGTCTCCAGTTCATCCATGGCTTTACCTATATTGATAGCCTCCTCGTGAATCAGACGGCTCAGTTCTTTGCCACTTTCGGAAATAGGGCGAGGATTATAGATTACAATACGCTTGGCGCTACTGTTGATTCCGTCGATAACATCATCCATGCAGGAAGCCAAGTCGTGAATATCTTCACGGTCGAAGGGGGTGATAAATGTCGTACTTAACTCGTCAAAGATTAAATGAGTCAATCTGTCACCTTCACGTTCCATGTCTTTAATTTGTTTGTAGTAATCTGCTCTTTCTGTGGGCAGATCATGTTCCATACTTTCAACAAGTAGAACGGATGAGGCAGATAAAACATCTGATAACTGCTTCAGTAGAGGAAAGAACTTTGGTTCTTTGGGCGTAAATTTACTAAAAAAAGAATTTTTCATAAATATGAGTACATTAAATTGTTTTTGAGATGTTTAATTTGATGGCCGTTGTTATTAATAAACAAATGAATAAAGTTTTTTATTGCTTCGATCCTAACTTCGCTCGTAATATTTCTATTATTGCAGGCAATATTGAAATAAATATAATAGCGATAATCAAGAGTTTAAGATTTTCCTGTACGAACGGCAGATCGCCAAAGAAGTAGCCTGCATAGCAAAATAAAACTACCCATATAGCTCCACCTATCAAATTGTAGATCATAAAATAATAGTAATGCATTTTTCCCATTCCGGCTATAAATGGAGCAAAAGTGCGGACGATAGGCACAAAGCGGGCGAGAATAATCGTTTTCCCACCATATTTTTTATAAAATTCATGCGTTTTATCAAGATAACTTTGTTTGAATATCCTGGAGTTGGGATTATGAAAAAGTTTGCGTCCGAAAAAATGTCCGATCATGTAGTTGCAGGAGTCACCTAATACGGCTGCTGCAAATAAGATTAAAACAAGAATATGGATATCGATCGGCATACCGGGTAATGCGGAAATGGCTCCTGCAACGAAAAGTAAAGAATCACCAGGAAGAAAGGGAGTGACTACAAGCCCGGTTTCGCAAAATATAATGATGAATAGGATAGCATATGCCCAAGTATGGTAATCCTGCACTATATTAATCATGTATTGATCAATGTGGAGAATAAAGTCTAATATAAATTCCATTATATATCAAGTTATTAATATGTAAAAGTGAAATCGTATGCATATTCCCGGCAATGGAAAAGACTCTTCTTGCTTTCTTGCCTTGAATATAAAGAGATAAAATGGGCATGAAGATACACTCATCTCATCCCATAGAAGGAAAAGAGATATTTAAATAAGTATTCGTCCTAGTGTATAGACGTAATATCTATATGAGAATTTGGTGAGATTTGTGTAGTAGGGGAGACCAGTCCATTTTTCTTTCGGAAATTGATATTTTAAGGAACTTAGTATCCGAATTGTAACGGAAGAAACGTTGAATCTTAGAATTTTGGAAAGAGAAGTGGTACGGGATAAAAGTGAGTTTCCTAAAATACCATCGGCAATGTTGCAATCATATTTTCCATCATATTTCCCTTCTTGGAAGGAGTTGTTTTCTTTACCGGATTGTTTGACTACAGCTTTGGATCGGTAACTCTGTGACTTATTATGGGATTGTATAGTGGTAGTACCGGCCTCTGTCCGGAACTCCTGTAATTCTTTATCGGGCACTAAATTGCATCCCCATATCAGAAATATACCAAATAATATACAGAAAATGTATTTCGCCATAACAGTCGCAAATGTAGAAACTATTTTTATAAGAAATACATATTCGAAAGTATAATTAACAATTAGATTTGGGCTCCGGGGAACTGGAATCTAATGGTAATATCTTCTTCTTTATTTGTTTGATATGAGTTTCATCGGAGTATAACTGATTCCGTTTGTTTGTTGCCTGTCGTTTGTTTTTTCAAATCCCAGAGATTCGTAAAACCTGATAGCGTATGTAGATGAGTTTACAGTTATTTCATTTGCCGGACAATCACATTGGGAATAGTCAAACAGTTGCTTGCCTATCCCTTTTCTATGGAATTCCTTTTTGATGAAAAACAAAGAAATGTGTTTGCCCTCATTCTTGGTTCCCATAATACCTATTAGTTTATTTTCTTCGAAAGCTCCATAAATGCAGAGTTCATTCATCAATTTATCGTTGAATATAAAACTTTTGAAACTCTCAAGACCTTCGTCTTCGAAATCATCCTGACCACATTGCAAGTATACTTCTAATGCTAAAGTTGTCGCCTGCTGAAATTCTGCTTTATCTAATTTGCGTATCATAATTAATCATTTGTTGAGAATATAATTTTTGTCTGTCGGGCAAGATACTGATTTTTTTTATTTCAGACAATAGGGTATTTGCAGATTGAACGATCTTATTTATAGAAGCAGGAATTATTTACTTTAAAACTTTATTAAGATGAAAAAGTCAGTTATACTTTTGGTTGGATGGTTATTAGCTTTTCTATGGATAGGGAGTGCTGATATATGGGCGCAGGATGCAGGAGATTATTTCACGATTGTCGGAATGGTGAAGGATAAGCAAAATAAGAGAACACTTGAAAACGTGAATGTATCTGTGCAAGGAAGTAATATCGGTACGGTGACAAATGCAGAGGGAGAGTTTGCTCTGAAAGTCAGGAAAGAAGAAGTGCCGCGAGAGTTGGAAATCTCTCACATAGGCTATATCAATAGTCATGTATCTTTAGATAAGAATAATTCTTCTAAATTGACGGTCTGGATGATACCTCATACTAACCAGTTGAATGAAGTGGTCGTTTATGCCAATAATCCGCGTACAATTATAGAAAAGGCGATTGAGAAGATTCCGGTAAATTATAGTGCCAACCGGAATATGCTTACCAGCTTCTATCGGGAGACTGTGCAGAAAGGGCGCCGTTATATCAGTGTATCGGAAGCTGTACTTGATGTGTCGAAAACAGCATACACCAATCGCACTACGGATTATGATAAACTACAGGTTCTGAAAGGACGCCGTCTGCTAAGTCAGAAAGTTAGTGATACATTGGCAGTAAAGGTTATGGGTGGTCCTAATATATCTGTAGTTTTGGATATCGTAAAGAATAAAGAGGCGCTGCTGGAACCAGAAGAATTGAACAACTATGAGTTCTGGATGGCTGAATCGGCATTGATCGATAACCGGATACAATATGTTATTAATTTCCGTCCGAGAGTTCTTTTACCATATGCGCTGTTTCATGGGAAATTGTATGTAGATTGTGATAAGCTGTCGTTTACACGTATCGAGATGAATCTGGATATGCAGAATAAATCGAAAGCAATTGCTGCTATTCTTCATCAGAAACCATTTGGACTGAGATTCAAACCGCAAGAGTTATCTTTTCTGATAACCTATAAAACGATAGATGGAAGGACTTATCTGAATTATATCCGCAATGATATTCGTTTTAAATGCGACTGGAAACGGAGGCTTTTCTCTACGAGCTATGCAGTAACCTCAGAAATGGTGGTGACAGATCGGAGGGAGAGTCCGTCCGAGATAATTCCGCGGAATAAAGTATTTACCTCCAATCAGATTTTCTATGATAAAGTCGGAAATTACTGGAGTGAAGACTTCTGGGGAAATTATAATATCATAGCACCTACGGAGTCTCTGGAACATGCTGTCGATAAATTGAAAAAGCAATCTAATTAAAATCAGAATTGTTTTCTTATATTTGGGAACAATCGTAAAATGATAGAAGTATGCTGAATGAACTGCTCATACTGACAAAAATAAAGGCAGGTGACATAAAAGCGTTTGAGGAACTATTTCGCTGTTACTATTCTCCCTTGTGTTGGTATGCGGCAAGCATTACCGGACGGATGGAGGTGGCTGAGGAAATTGTTGAGGAACTGTTTTATGTGCTTTGGAAGGATAGGGAACAGTTACAGATTTTCCAGTCTGTAAAAAACTACCTCTACAGGGCGACACGTAATCAGTCAATTCAATACTGTGAGCATGAAGAGGTCAAAGAGCGGTATAGAGAGTCTGTGCTGACTGCATCTTCTTCGGAACAGGTGACAGATCCTCATCAGCAGATGGAATATGAAGAACTTTCAGAAGCTGATAAATAATACCCTTGAGAAATTGCCGGAACGCAGAATGCAGATATTTAAAATGCACCGGACGGAGGGAAAGAAATATGCGGAAATTGCAGTCCAGCTTTCTCTCTCCGTCAAAACGGTGGAAGCGGAAATGACGAAGACTTTACGAACTTTGCGAAAAGAAATAGAAAATTATATTCAAATGAAATGATGAAAACGGATATTCATAAAATAAAGACGGAGCAGGCTTGGAATCGGTTGTACGACCGATTGGATAAAGATCATCTGCTTGTAGAAGACCATCGGATGCCTAAAATCCCGATGTGGGTACGCTATGGCACTGTAGCGGCGATGGTGGTCGGTTTGGTTTTTAGTACTTTGTATTGGGGATTCGGTCAAAAAGAGGAATTACCTGACTTTATAACACAGGAGAATCAAGATGTTCCTACATTGGTCACGACTCTGGAAGATGGTTCTGTCGTGTTTTTGGCAAAGGAGACTTCTATCCGATATCCGGAACATTTTGTTTCCGACAAACGGGAAGTCAGTTTGCAGGGAGATGCCTTTTTTGATGTGGCAAAGAAACAGAAGCAACCTTTTTGGATTGATACAAAGGAAGTAAAGATTGAAGTATTGGGTACTGCTTTTAGTGTAAAGAGCGTCAAAGATACTCCGTTCCGTCTCTCGGTGCAACGGGGAACCGTCAGAGTAACCCTTAAAAAGGGAAATAAAGAATGTTATGTCAAAGCTGGTGAGACAGTGGTATTGCAATCACAGCAACTTTTGCTCAGTTCGACTGAAAATGCCGGAGAGTTGAATCGCTATCTGAAGCATGTCTGTTTTAAAGATGAATCTTTGGGGCATATTCTGAAAGTAATGAATATGAATGCAGGCAGTTCGCAGATACGTGTAGCTTCTCCTGCGCTTGAAAAAAGAAAGCTGACAGTTGAATTTTCCAATGAATCTCCAGAGACTGTGGCTACATTGATAGCCTATGCGCTTAATTTGAAGTGTACACGGCAGGGGGATACATTCATGCTGACAGAATAAATAAAAAAAAGTGAGATGAGGCTGGTTTATCGCTATATGGTGATTCTGTGTTTGTTCTTTATCGTACCGGATACGTTGAGAGCTGACGGAGAAGATGTGCTGGAGCGTATGATCAGCCTGCCGAAGATGAAAGGAACGGTCTATTCACTGTTAGGCAATATTTCTCAGCAGTCAGGTTATCTGTTTATCTATGACAGTAAAGTAGTAGATAATGATGTAACGGTGAAGATACGGAAAGGAGAGCGAACCATTCGTCAGGCTATTTATGAGATAACAGGAGATACCAGCCTGGAATTTAAAGTAATAGGGACTCATATTCTGATAACTTCTTCTTCACCGACCAAACAGCAACAGGCGAAACCTTCATCCGTTCACCCTGTAAATCTGATGCTTACCGGAACTTTACTGGATAAGGAAACCGGAATGCCTGTTGCTTCTGCATCCGTTGGAGTCCGGAGGACATCTGTGGGGATTGTTACTAATCAGGAAGGAGAGTTCAGACTTTCCTTACCGGATTCTTTGCAAAACGATTCGGTTGTTTTTTCTCATATAGGATATGTTTCACAAACTTTGGAAGTTTCTGTTTTGGCAGGTCGCCATCATATTCTGAGCTTGGAACCAAAGGTTGTTCCTTTACAGGAAGTAGTGGTTCAATGGGTCGATCCTTATAAGCTGCTGAAAGAAATGGGAAGGCAAAGAGAGCAGAACTATTCTCATTCTCCTGCCTACCTGACCACATTTTACCGTGAAGGAGTTTTATTGAAAAATAAGGTTCAGAATCTTACTGAAGCAGTTTTCAAAGTTTATAAGATCGCTTCGCATTCTCCCGTTTCCGATCAGGCGAAGCTGTTGAAGATGAGTCGGCTGAGTAATGTCGAAGCCAAAGACAGTCTGCTTGTAAAGGTGAAGTCCGGCATTCAGGCATGTTTTCAGATGGATATAATGAAGGATATGCCTTCATTCCTGATACCTGACGCAGGTGATAACGGTTATCTGTATACTTCGCAGGGAGTGACATTCATAGACGACCGGTGTGTGAATGTCATACACTTTGCACAAAAGAAGGAGATTATCGAGCCTCTCTATTGCGGAGATTTGTATATTGATGCCGAGACGAATGCCTTGTTACAAGCTCGTTTTGAGGTAGATCCCCAGCGTGTAAAGAAAGCGTCGGAAATGTTTGTAGAAAGGCGCACGCATGGCATTCAGATAATACCGCAAAAGGTGGTTTATACTATTTCCTACAAACCATGGCAAGGTATCTATTATATTCATCATATCCGTGGAGACCTTTCTTTCAAGGTGAAACGGCGACGGTTGCTGTCTGCTAGTCCGCAGATGCAGATCTGGTTTGAAATGATCACTTGCAAAGTGGATACGGAACAAGTGACTGCATTCCCGCGGGCAGAAAGATTACCGACGCGTACTATCTTCTCTGATCTGAATTTCAAATATGATGAAGACTTCTGGAGGGATTTTAATGTGATACCTCTGGAAGAGGAACTTGGTAAGCTGATTGAGAGAATCTCTTTGAAAATAGAAGAAATCGGCCCTTGATTTGTTTTGCCATTCGCCGGGATTGCTGTAACTTTGCGCCCGGTTTAAAAGATTGTAGAATATGGAATTGCCTAAAGATCCGATGGTGCTGTTCAGTGTCATCAATATGAAGTTGCGTGACTGTTATTCTTCGCTAGATGAGCTTTGCGAAGATATGGATGTAAGCAGAGAAGATATTGTCAGTCAGTTGAAAGCTGCAGGTTTTGAATATAGTGCGGAACATAATAAGTTCTGGTGATTTTCAGTCAACTTCGGCTTGTATATAAAGAGTTAACAGCGCCTCCATGGTCTTGAAAAAGATTATGGAGGCGTTTTTTTATTCCTTGTATGCCAATGTCATATTTCCTCTTTTCTATTAATAAATGTAAAATCGGCTCTTGTGCATTTAACTTCGTTCCTTTTCGGCGTTCTAATAACCAAAGCTCAGAAATAATAGATGATAAACGAAGATAAAATCCGAAAAGCTTGTTCCTCAGATCGCGAGCGGGGATTCAGGTTGCTGGTGGACAGTTTTCAGGAACCGATATATAATTATATCCGGAGAATGGTAGTGTCTCACGAAGATGCGGAAGATGTGCTGCAAGAAGTCTTCATTCGTGTATTCCGCCATTTGGATCAGTTCCGGAATGAAAGTTCGCTGAGTACATGGATCTACAGAATTGCAACGAATGAGTGTCTTCGGTTATTGAATAGTCGTAAAGAAGAAGTAATATCAGCGGAAGATGTTCAGGAAGAACTGATGAGTAAACTGAAAGCTTCTGACTATGTCGACTACGAAGATGAACTGGCTGTAAAGTTTCAGGAAGCTATATTGACTTTGCCGGAAAAGCAGCGGATCGTTTTCAACTTGCGCTATTACGATGAACTGGAATATGAAGATATCGCCCGTGTTCTGGATAGTAAGGTTGAGACACTGAAAGTGAATTATCACTATGCGAAAGATAAGATAAAGGAATATATATTAAACAGGTAACATCATGGATAAGGATTTTGATTTTGACAATATTGGTAAGCGGACACCTTATCGCACTCCCGATAACTTTTTTGAGGAGACACAGCGTAAGATATTGGAACGTACGGTTGACGAGCAACGCAAGAAGCGTCGGCTGAAAAGGATTATTCCTACTGTGATTGCTGTAGCAGCAGTATTGGCCGGGATTTTGTTTACGCCGTCTCTCCGCTATATGAATACCGACACACCATCTGCTTCAAATATATTGGCTGTCGATAAAAATAATGTAACAACAGATCCGGTAGATAAATGGATTAAGGAATTGTCAGATGAGGAGTTGGAAGAGCTCGTCAGCTTCTCTGAAAACGATATATTTTTAAACTGAATAACTCAATTAATTATTAAAACGTAAAGATTATGAAGACTAAGTTTATTTATGTAGTGTTGATGGCTTTATTTTTGGGAAGCCAGATGACCCTTTCTGCACAGAATGAAGAAAACAAAGAAAGAAAACAGCGTCCTACACCGGAGCAGATGATGCAGATGCAGACCAATCAGATGGTGAGAGCGCTCATGCTGGATGATGCAACGGCAGCCAAGTTTACTCCGATATACGAGAAGTATCTGAAAGAACTTCGTGAGTGTCGTATGATGAACTTCAAACCCAGAGCGAGAAAAGATGCAGCTCAAGGTACGGAAGCCAATACTGCCAAAGAAACTCCAAAACCGGTTATGACAGATGCGGAAATCGCTAAAATGTTGAAAGATCAGTTTGCGCAGAGTCGTAAGATGCTGGACATCCGTGAGAAGTATTATAATGAGTTCAGCAAGATTCTGTCTCAAAAGCAGATCATGAAGATTTATCAGCAGGAAAAGAGCAATATGAATAAATTCAGAAAAGAGTTTGACCGTAGAAAAGGACAGAAACCGGGACAAGGTCACAAACCCGGACAAGACCGCCAGAGACAAAGACAGCATACCCCTCATCAAACTCAAAAGTAGATAATGGATTAGGTATTATTTATTATAGTGTTTTATTTTACTAAAGTCAACACAAATTGGGCATAGGCAGATATATCTATTCTTTTCAGTATCGTTTGATTATTCATTGTGTCTTGTTACTGATAAGTTTTGGCAGCCTATGCACAGTCCGGCAAAGAGAGCTTTGCCGGACGTGTAGTTGATGCTGACTCATGATACATGGTATTCTGCGTCTGAATCTGCTGGAAGGATAAAGCTGATTAAATATTTATCAGTCTGAAACCTCTGCGGGGTATTAATTGTTGTATCCATGCGAAAACAATGAAAACTTTGCTGAATGGAGTTTCGACTGATTAAAAAATTAAAGGACAGAGGACGTTGGCGTATCTTCAAACTCAAATTGATTGATGCGCGGCTTTACTTTGTCAGTATCTTTGTCGGGTTACTGACGGGGCTTATTGCTGTGCCTTATCATTACCTGCTTCAGTTCTTCTTCAATCTTCGCCATGACTTCTTTGATTCTCATCCTAAATGGTATTGGTACCTTCCTCTTTTTCTGTTAATGTGGGGGATTCTTATATTTGTCTCCTGGCTGGTGAAAAAGATGCCGTTGATCACAGGAGGAGGTATTCCACAAACACGTGGAGTTATCAATGGAAGAGTTGCGTATAAACATCCTTTCATTGAGGTGATTGCCAAATTTGTGGGAGGAATACTTGCGCTAAGCACCGGTTTGTCTTTGGGACGTGAAGGACCTTCGGTGCAGATCGGTTCGTATGTAGGATGTCTGGTTTCTAAATGGGGGAGAGTGCTTGCCGGCGAGCGGAAACAATTGTTGGCGGCGGGTGCCGGTGCCGGGTTGGCGGCTGCTTTTGCTGCTCCGTTGGCTTCCTCATTGCTGGTTATAGAATCTATTGAACGGTTTGATGCGCCAAAGACGGCGATTACTACCTTGCTGGCAGGAGTCGTTGCCGGAGGAGTCGCCAGTTGGCTTTTTCCTATCAATCCGTATTTTCAGATTGATGCGATTGTACCGGGAATGACTTTCTGGTCACAGGTAAAGTTGTTTCTTCTTTTGGCGGCTGTGGTTTCTGTTTTCGGAAAGTTCTTTTCTGTCACTACGCTTCAGGTCAAACGTATCTATCCGGCCATCAAGCATCCGGAATACGTAAAAATGCTATATCTGCTCTTTATTGCTTATCTCATCTCTATGGCAGAAGTCAATCTGACAGGAGGTGGGGAACAGTTTCTGTTGGCACAGGCCATGCATCCCGATACCCATATTCTTTGGATTGTCGGTATGATGTTGTTGCATTTTGTATTCAGTACCTTTTCTTTTTCGTCAGGACTGCCGGGAGGAAGTTTCATTCCTACATTAGTGACAGGAGGGCTTTTAGGGCAAATAGTTGCATTGATTCTGGTTCAGCAAGGAGTGATTGCTTATGAAAATATCAGTTATATCATGTTGATCTGTATGTCTGCTTTTCTGGTTGCGGTCATACGTACACCTCTCACCGCTATTGTGCTGATTACTGAGATTACGGGACATCTGGAAGTCTTTTATCCTTCTATTGTAGTGGGAGGACTGACTTACTATTTCACGGAAATGCTTCAGATAAAACCTTTCAATGTGATTTTATATGATGATATGATTAATTCTCCTGCGTTTAAAGAAGAGGCTCGCTACACTTTATCGGTAGAGGTCATGAGCGGTTCTTACCTGGATGGTAAAATCGTGGATGAACTTCGCCTGCCGGAACGTTGTATTATTATTAATGTTCATCGTGACCGGAAAAACTGGCCTCCCAAAGGGCAGAAACTGATGCCGGGGGATCAGGTGCAGATAGAAATGGACTCGCAGGATATCGAGAAACTCTATGAGCCGTTAGTCAGTATGGCGAATATTTATTAAAAAAGAAGTGAAGCGTTTATTCAACGCTTCTCAACCATGCAATTTCTTCTGCCCACTTGCTTTCATCGGGTGTTTCAAGAATAAGTGGCATATTATCGAATCTTGAATCTTTCATTAATCTTTCAAAGAATGCACTCCCGATCAGTCCCTGGCCTATGTTATCGTGACGGTCAACATGACTGCCTAATTCTTTTTTAGAATCATTCAGGTGCATACCACGCAGATACTCGAAACCTACTTCTTTTTCAAATTCGTCAAAGACTTTATCGTAATCATTCACTATGTCATATCCCGCTGTATATGTATGGCAAGTATCCAGGCAAATACCTACACGGCTTTTATCATTCACCCGGTCGATGATATATCTTAATTGCCAGAATTCACTTCCTAAATTACTGCCTTGCCCCGCAGTATTTTCAATAACGGCCGTTACTCCTTTAGTCTTCTCCAAAGTCAGGTTGATACTTTCTGCAATGAGTGCGAGACAATCCTCTATGGAGATTTTATTCAGATGGCTGCCGGGATGGAAATTGAGAAGTTTCAGTCCTAATTGTTCACAGCGTTGCATCTCATCTAAAAAGGCAGCTCGACTTTTCTCCAATCCTTCTTCTTCGGGGTGTCCCAAATTAATAAGGTAACTGTCATGCGGTAAAATATAGTCTGTTTGGAAATTGTACTTAGTGCAATTTTCTTTGAAAAGACGGATGTTTTCTTCTTTCAATGGTTTACTCACCCATTGACGTTGATTTTTAGTAAACAGGGCAAAGGCATTTGCTCCAATCTCATGCGCATTGACAGGGGCGAATTCTACGCCGCCGGATGCGCTTACATGTGCTCCAATGTATTTCATCTTTTATTCTATTTAAATTTTATCTGTTGATATAACATTTATGCAGGTTTCAATGTTTGCGTAGAGTACCAACATAGGCAAAGATACAATTTTTTAGTAGTAAACTCAATGCTCATTATGATAAAGGTACAGTGATCTACTGTCTTTTTATATCCCACATCTCAGGTATTAATGGTTGAGTTGTCAGATGTTAATACCTGAAAAGTCAGATATTAATACCTGTCATGGACATTATTAATGCTTGAAATGTGGCATAATAAGCATTGTCACCTTCAATAAAAGACAATAAAAGAAAGGAGCTATTCGTAAGTTTATAATAACCATTGAATAGCTCCATATTGTGTGCCAGAATTGAGAAATTATATCTCAAAATCCGGTAAATAGTCAGTCAGAACCTTATTGACCTGTTTCCCTTGTACTTGATCTGTGATGATAGTCGCACCTTCCTTCTTGCCGGCATCGTATTTCAAAGAAACCTTTTCCGCTTGATGGGTGACGCTGATTGCCGCTTTCCCTTTCTCCGTCAGATTGCAGGTAATAATCCAGTCGCCTACTTGTACGGTATTGCCTTGGCGAACCACTTTCATATCCGCACGGTTATTTCCATGTGTATCCATAACGGTGAGGAAACGGGCAGTTTTACATGGAATGGTAGTAGACGAAAAATGCCAGTGATTGGGATACTTCACAGCTTTTCCTTGGGCATTGGTTACATTCTTCCAGTTGGTTGGAGCGCAGAAGAAGGTATCTACGATGGCCTGTTCCGTCTTTGCCGAACTGAAAAGATGAGCAACAGAGATGCCTCCATCCTTATTCTTTCCCGTAACTTTCACTTCATCAGGAAGTTCCTGCATTTCCATCGGAAGTTCTACCGTATGCAGCAGATAGCTCCATGTGACCGCTTCTTTTCCTTCCAGTTCATCATAAATCACATACACTCCCGTATTGCCTAATTGAATGATGTGCCGACGGAACATCTTCAGTTTGTTCTCATCCCATCCCTTTTCGGGAGTGTACTGCGTGCCGGAAAGTTCACCACGTTTCAACCAGATAGGAGCTGTGATCTTTCCGTAAGCATTGGAAGCGTCTCCCACCATATACGAAATCTTTTCTCCTTCATACCAACGGGGAATCCATCCGTAACCTTCCGTTCCTATAGTCTGAGTCATTCCGTTGACCAGAATACTATTGTGCGCACGGGTGTTTCGATAGGAATACATACAATGGTCATCGGTAAAACCGGTACGATGTCCGCTGCTATAGAAGATCGCCTTGCCTCCATAGAAGGTATTAAATGCATTCTGATTGGCCAATGCGTGCGAAGTTGAACCGTATGGACTGGAACGGAATGACAACATTGTGTTCTTTTCTATATCCCCCAACGAAGTATGCATCGTAGCAATTCCCGTTTCATTAAATACTTTCGTCATCGGCAACTCTGCCAATGAGTGTTCTTCTTTCGGGAGTGCCTTGTCAGTAATGCAGCGATACCAGGTCAGATCACCTGCTTTTCCAAGAAAAGACTTTTTCATGATATCCGGTTCTTTCTCCAGAATGGTACGTGCGTAGGCGGCTGCCCACGGATTATTGCATTCACGTGCTAAAGCATCCGCATAGCCGACCCGTGTCCCGTTCGGTTTCATTTTCGTTTCATGGGAGTTGCCGTGTCCCGCAGATTTGGAGAACGGAGGCTGATGATAGATTACATAGAGCGCATTGTTGTTATACCAGGGATCGGCAAAGAAATCGAAACCGCTGATACGTGAATAGAAAGCGGGAACTTCGATCAATGTACGAAGGTTGACATGGAAATAAGAGTCACCGTTGTGCCATCCTCCGTCGGTGTTGAGTCCCGGCAGACGGGATACCCATTCGTTATAGCAATAATCTACCCAAGTGGAAGCCATCGGCAATTCACCGTATGTAGCAAAAGCTGCCATATTCAGAATACGGAAAGTCATCTGCCATACATGATTGTCGGCAATACGGTTTTCCAGATGATTCACATATTCATGATAAAACTTATGGGCGTTTTCGCTGATCGTTTCGAGAAGCAACTGTTTCTCGGCAGGCGTTAACAGATTGTACCATGCATCATAAGCGGAAGTACTCATGGACAGAATCGTGGAGCGGTTGAAATCTCCTGCGAAGTACTTACTGTCTTTCCACGAAAGAATTTCGGAAAGACGTTTGATACCTTCTTTGTAGTACACTTCGTCTTTCGTCAGCAGATAAGCGCGTACCATAGCTTCTATGTTCGCTTCTTCGCGGTCTACTATCTTGCGGCTTTCCCGAATCAATGCCGAGCGATATTGTACGATGTTCGTCAATTTGACTACTTGGGTGGTATCGATTTCCTCCTCCAGATGTTTCAATGGATGATTGAGGCATTTCCTTGCTTTCTGAATATAGAGCTGCGCTTCCGGATTATTCTTGTTCCGCTCGATGATCTGATCCCAGTCTTTGGCATCGAGCAGGATACGGGGATGGCTTTGAGAGAACTTCGCCAGCACTTCTTGCAAGGAGGGAGGATTGAACGTACGTGTCTGCTCGTCCACATAGAAATGATAGACGGGCGACCATTCTTCTTTGCCGTCCTTATCAAGGTAGGCGTGCTGCCAATACCATTTCCCTTTTTCAAAGAGTTTGAAAGGATTGAAGAAAGCCCAGTTTCTTTCGGCGGTCATTACTTCCGATTTAAACTCAGGATCACGTGCGATACGGATGCGGTATGTCACTTCCGGTTTGTGATCTTCTTCTTCCACTCCGTCAAGCACAGGTCCGAGGTGGGGGAACTTATCCGGCCACATGAAACGCGGCGGATTGACTGCTATGTGCTGACCGCCCAGTGGAGAAGGTGTTTCGCGGACTTCATGCATCAGCGTCTGCTGACTCAGACGCAGGATGCTTTTCTGCGCATATCCACTATAGGAAAGCATAGCTACAAATAACAGGAAAATATAATATCGTTGTTTCATCATCTTATTTTTTTAAGAGTTCTTTCAGACTGATTGTCTTGTTGTTGATCAGCGGATGTGCCCAGAAACCGATGAAGGTGATATATCCCACAAAGAGCAGGATAGACAGCATACCTGTACGCAGGGACGTAGCATCTGCCAATGTACTCACAATCATCGGCCCGCCTGCTCCACCCACGATAGCCGAACATAAAATTCCGGCAAATGAGCCGTGATGCTGTGAAGCCGAGTTCAGCGCCAATGAGAAGACGATAGAGTACATCATGGAAATACTGAATCCGATAGCAGGAAAGGCGATTAGCGAAACATCCTTGCTTCCGAATAAAGCGGCTAGTAACAGCACTATCGTCAATACCCCCGAAACCTGTAGCAGGCGTTTGCTGTCAATCAGTTTCAGAAGAATCATTCCGACCAGACAGCCTGCCGTCATCAGTCCCCAGAAGTAGCTGACTGCCTGCGCACCTTCCGTCTGCGGGTTTACACCGTGATATTGTTCGAGGAAGGTACTCATGAAGATAGAGGTTCCTTGTTCCGTACTGACATAGCAGAAGATTCCCAGAAAGAACAACCATACATATTTCTGCTTGAACAGGGCGAGGTAGGAATCTTTCGATCCGCTTTTCTCATCTTCTTTCAGTTCAATCTTCGGGAAATGCGAAACGCCGACGGCAATCAGCATCACCAGCAACAATAAGGTAAATACCCAGTAGAGAGATACCCAAGGCATATCTTGTGGCGTCATATCCGCCAGCAAGTCAAGGATAAGGCTTTTTCCTGCTGTATAAGTGGCAGGATCAAGTTCCCGAATCAGATAAGTATATGCCAACGGGCTTAGGAAGGAGGCGATACCGAACATAAATTGTGCCAGTTCAGCGATGAAAGCATAGTTTTCTTCTCCTCCTACAGTACGTTGGAGCGGATTCAGCACGGTTTGCAGCATTGCCATTCCCAGACCGATGATGAAAGATGAAGCTAGCAACATCGGATAAGTATGCATACAGGCGAACAGGATGGTTCCGATAAACGGCATCAGGAATCCACAGAACAAGACAGGCTTTTCACCGAAACGGTCGATCAGTAGTCCGGCAGGGATGGACATAATGGCGTAAGCCAGAAAGAAGGAAGTCGGGATAAACCCCGCCATCGCAAGATCGCTCAGATTGAAATTGTGGATAATGTCCGGAATAAGCGGTCCCAGAATATTGGTAATAAACGAGATAGTGAACCAGAACGCCATAATCAGCGCCAGCATTCCTAGATTTTTCTTCATAATCTTAAATAAGTTGAGAAGGTTTTCTGCTCTTCATTTAATTCGGTTTTCTATTTAAAAAGAGGGAGGCGGCACCGATACTTCCGGCTTTGTTGCCTAAAGAGGCTGCCATGATTTCCGTGTTCACGGCACAGTCGGGGATGGCATAGCGAAGGGCTTTCTCACTTCCTTTCTGAATATAAAAGTCTCCGGCTTCGGACAGTCCTCCGCCGATAACGACTCTTTGAGGGCTGAAGATATTAATAAATCCGGCAATGCCGTGACCGAGGAAATCACAATGTTCGTTCAGCGACTCAGCCGCAATCTTATCTCCTTGTTTATAGAGACGGACGATCAATTCTCCGTTTATTTCTTCATTCGGATAAGAGATGCCGGCTTCGGCTATCCGTTTGCTGAAACGACGGACCAGTGCGGCAGTGGAAGCATAATGTTCAAGGCATCCTATTGAACCGCAGGCGCAAGGTTCACCATTAGCTATCAAGGGGACATGTCCCAATTCAGTACCTCTATTGGCGTATCCGTTAAACAGTTTGCCGTCAATTATGACTGCGCCACCGATACCGGTTCCTACAGTCAGAAAGACCACATGAGTGGCTCCGTTTCCGGCTCCGTACATCGTTTCGCCAAGTCCCATCAGATTAGCGTCATTTCCCAGTTGGGTAGGAAGTCCGGTCTCTTTTTCCATCCGGTCTGCCAGTTTCAGATTTTCCCAGCCTTGAATATTCTCCGCACCTCCCAATACGATACGATTCGTACAATCGACAATTCCCGGCGTCCCTATCCCGATACCGGCTATTGTATACCTCTTTGCTTCGGCAAAGGTTTTCACTTCATTGACTGCCTTGACTAATTGCCCGATGACAGCTTCGGCTGATACGTCGGCATTCGACGGTAGCTTCCCTTGAAAGTGAAATACGCCATTATTATCAATAAGAGCGTATTTCACAGAAGTCCCGCCAAGATCAATTCCTATAGCGTATTCTTTTTCCATATAACTAGGTATGTTTTAAATTCGTTTATACTGTGCCATGCTTGTGCCACCGTATTGGCACGCTTGTGCCAAAGGCTTGGCATAGCAGTGCCAACAGCTTGACACAACTGTGCCAACGGCTTGGCACAAGCAAAGCAACTGTTTTCTTTCATATACCAGTTTATACTCTTTCTGCCCAGATAGGTGAACTCCATGCCCATTGCCCGTCACGCTGGCGAACACGCACGTAGTAGTAATCTGTATCACGCTGAGGCTCTTTATCTTCCATATAGTGTTCCACAGTGAAACAGCTTTCGGGCATAGCACGATTGAAGAGAATCGCTTCGCTCAGCCAGCCGATCATGAAGTGCGAACGTGAGCCTTCGAGCAATTCGCCCAATGTGTGTTCAAACTTCTTGCCGTTGAAATCAGCAATCACTTTTCCGTCTTTCGGCATCTCTACTTCGAGGATGACAGCTTGCATGGCAGCGGTAGTCGTATTCGGATTCTTGCTGCTGTACATATCCAGTTCGGTTTCTTTTTCGTCTGCGGATACAATGCGGTTTACGTGAGTATGGAATTCTGTTTCCCCTTCTTGCGGAGAAGTGAAGGCTGCACCGCGGAAACATGGAGTGACGCTCAGAATGCGTCCTTTGTCTACAGACAATTTACCTTGCCAGTGTACATACTGCTCTTCACGGTTCCATCCGAAATCTACTTTCACTTTGCAGCGGACAGTATCACCTTCGGGGGCAACCGGAGTCAACGGACCATTCATGCGGGCCAGAATCTGACCGTTCTTGACGATATCCACATAGTCGATGCAACTTTCTCCGGTAACATTCAGATAAATGCGGCGGCTGTTGCCACGCACTACGTCACCCATGAAAGCATCGTTGAGGCGGAAGTCAATCAAAATTTTATCGCCGGTTGCGGCGCATACGTGGCGGGTCCGAAGTGCTTCCCATATAGCGTCGCGGGTCAATGACGGAGCCAGTACACCGATACGGCCGTCACCATAACTGCCCGGATAACCCGAATGTTGGTCGGTAGAAGCCATAATACCGAATTTATTACCCAGTTCCAGACCATATTGAATGGTTCCTTCCCATTGGCGGGGGCCCATATCGTGCAAGTATGGATAGTCCCCCTGATCGCTTTCGGCCAGACCGTGACGGGAATACATTTCTACGAACGGGGTCTGGTCTCCTTCGGTAAAGCATTTCCAGTTATAGCCGCGATAACCACCCTGATAGCCCATATGGTGAGGAGTGATAAATACTTTGTGTCCTTTGGCTTTCTGTTTCCAGTCTTCGATGGAGGTACACTCTACAAGCGGTGCATCGAGATCGTAGTTCAAGGCAACATGGTCGCCATGTTCCATGCTGTGTGCTTCATATCCAACGAAAGTGAGGAATTCTCCTTCTTTATTATATTCGTTTGTCATGGCTACGTACTTCTCATATCCGCCTTCGCGCAAACGTTTGAAAGCACCGGTATGGTAGTCGATTACCCATTTCAGGCGTGGATCGTCTGCTCCGGGGATATCCGGCCACATGGCGTGGGGTGTTACACTTACAAAATCCAACTGTCCTTTCGCTGCTTCAAAAGCATCGCGCATATCGCCGTGTCCGTATGTGATGTTACAATGGTTGTGCAGGTCTCCCCAGTACATTTTGAGGTCACTTGCCGATGGCATTTTCTTTTTGGCTTCTTTACTTCCTGCCGCACAAGAGCCGAGCAGGCTGCCGGATGCTGCCAGTCCTAAAAAAGACCAGCCAGTATTCTTTATAAAATTTCTTCTGTCCATGATATGATTGTTTTGGGTTATTTATCGATTTTCCATCAGTCTTCTGTCTCCTTTGAAAAGCACTGTCTCTTTTTCATCGGGATCATTGTCTTTATATTGTTTCTGAGTTTCTTCAAGTAGTTGCATCAACTCTTTTTGTTTCTTAGCATATTCCGCTTTCCCGAAGATATTGTTCATTTCTCTTGGGTCGGCTTTCATGTCATACATTTCCCATTCGTCAATGTCGTTGTAGAAATGAATCAGTTTGAAGTCCTGCGTGCGAATGCCATAATGACGTTTTACGGAGTGTTCTGCCGGATATTCATAATAATGATAGTAGGCTGCTTTACGCCAGTCGGCAGGAGTTTTGCCTTCGTTTTCCAATACAGGTTTCAGTGATGCTCCCTGAATATCAGATGGCACTTCTACACCGGCAAAGTCAAGGAAGGTAGGGGCGAAGTCTACGTTCATGCTGATGGCGCTGCTGGTGCTTCCGGCTTTAATGGCCTTCGGATAACGGATGATAAGCGGCATACGCTGACATTCTTCGTACATGAATCGTTTGTCAAACCAGCCGTGTTCACCCAGAAAGAATCCTTGGTCGGAAGTATAGACAATAATGGTATTGTCCAGTTCGCCGATCTTTTCGAGATAATTCAGCAGACGACCGATATTCTCGTCTACAGCCAGAACGGTAGCCAGATAATCGCGCATATATTGCTGGTATTTCCAGCTGATTAATGCCTTGCCTTTCAGGTCGCCTTTGCGGTATTCGGCAATGCGCTGTGCATAGGCGGAATCCCATTTGTCCTGTACTTCTGAGGGCATACGCTTATAAACGCTATACAGGCGGTTTGTCGTATCTTTCAGCATTTCTTCGCGAGTGAGCAGTTTCAAGTCCCAGTCATTCGTCAGCGTATGTTCGATCGACATATCTTGTTCCCGTGCCGCTTTCCCGCGTCCTTCGTAGTCATCGAACAGGTTTGCGGGTTCGGGGAAAATAGTATTGTTGAATATACCCAGATGGCGGGGGGCGGGCATCCAGTTACGGTGGGGAGCTTTCTGATGATACATCATGCAGAAAGGTTTGTTCTTGTCGCGGTTTTCGAGGAAATTGATTGCCTTGTCGGTGATAATATCCGTTGCATATCCTTTTTCTACGATGTGCTTTCCGTCTTCCCAAAAGTCAGGGTCGTAGTAGTCGCCCTGCTCATGCTGGCCGCTGAGTATGCTCCAGTGGTCAAATCCCTGCGGTTCGCTGATAAGATGCCATTTACCGATCATGGCAGTCTGATAACCGGCTTGTTGAAGTAGTTTCGGGAATGTCTGCTGATCACCGTTGAAGGTGCTTGCATTATCGGTAAAGCCGTTCTCATGGCTGAATTTTCCGGTGAGAATGCAGGCACGTGAAGGGCCGGAGAGGGCATTGACTGCATAACAATTGTCAAAACGGATACCCTCATTGGCTATGCGGTCCATGTTGGGAGTTTGGATGAGGTTGCCACCATAGCAGGACATGGCTTGGGTGGTATGGTCGTCGGTCATCATGAAGATGATGTTCGGACGTTTGGTTTCTTCTTTTTGGGGGTTGGCACAGGAAGCAAGGCTTAGTGCTGCCAATGGAAGCAATAGGGTAGAGGGGTTGCTTTTCATGATAGAAATAACATCTGATGATAAAAATGACCAGTGAGGAGCCGAGGCCTTTTCCGTAGCGGGCATATATCCGCATGGAAATCTGGCCTCAGTGCCTCGCTGGTCACTGGATTATAATTTATATTTTAATGACTGTTTCTTTCCGTTTACTTTCACTTCTATTTCCAGTCCGTTTTCATCGAACGTTTTGTTCTTGAACTTAGCGTCAAATTTAGGGGCATCTGCGCTCTTCTTGACTGGGTAAATAACTGTGATGTAACGTACCGCATTCTCATTGTCTTTCTTTACGTTGAATGAAACATTCATACGTTTGTAGCGCTTGCGATATGCAGTAGAACACCATCCCGGCTCTTTTTTCATGCTCATGCCTTCAGGGCCGAAGCATTGAAGTTTCATGTTGCTTCCATCTTCGAATTGAGTCAGGAATGTCATGTCTTCACGGCTGTTGGCTATCTCACCTTTCGGCATCTGATAGTGCAGGTTGACAGAACCTTTGGCGCTGCCTGATACTTCATCTACAATGACAAAGTAGGTATTGTCTACGAAGAAGACCGAACGGCGGTGCTTGAAGTTCTTGTAGCTTGGGTTTTCTGTAACCAAGGTCTGGATATTGCCTTCCGGCTGCCACAGTTTAGTAACAGATTCGGTTGTTTCCAGATTCTTATTGTCCAGAGTCACGGTGTTGTGTACGGAAGTCTGACGATGCCAGTTGCGTTGTTCCATCACTTCGCCTTCACCGGCATACACATACGAACCGGAGTCTGGGAACAGGTTCTTGCCGTTAAACCACATTTCGAAAGTACCGTTATCCGGCTGACAGTGCCAGAAACCTTTCGGACCGGCTTTTACTACCATTTGTGTAGCATCCATTCCCCAGGAATTGCGGAACACAAAGAAACCTGATTTCAGGAAACCTTTCGACATATAATCGGGTAACGCGCCTTCTTTGCCGTCTGTTGCCAAATACTTGATAGTTTCGTTTTTCGGGAACAGTTTGCTCCATGCACGATAGTTCTTCAGCATTTCTTTCTTTTCTGTGATTTTAGCATCACTGAAACACGGATTTGTGTAATCCGGGAAAGAAATATTGGCATAGAACATGATCATCTTTTCGATAGTATCCAGATATTCCTGTGGGAACTCATTACGGAATCCGTTAACATCCGCGATACCCAATGCCTTGCAGAAGATATTGATAGCAGCAAGATGATAATGCGGGTCAAGTTCAAACTGGCCGCCATCGTTGTAAACCTGTACGTTTACTTCACGGTTCAGAATGTCGATACCGCTTTTTCTCCAGGCCGGAGCTTCTTTAAATTCCGGGAAGAATGCACCTGCATAAATCATACGCTGGGCTTCGAACAACAAGTGATTACCCTGATCAGAGTAATTAGCCAGAATATGTACGGCATGTTTATGATAGTTCACCAGAAATTCAGTCAGGAAATCCGGAGTGAAAGAAGGAGAGGGGAGGAACAACTGGAACTGGGTAGTCTGATCCTGCAGACGATTACTGACTTCCAGCGGACGCCATGCGAAACGTACATTTTCCACTTCGCCTTTAATCTTACCGTCACTTACCAGTTCGTATTCTTTCTTGTCCATCTTCACCAACGGATTCTTTTTAATCCAGTCGATGTATTGGTATGCCCATTCTTTGGCATATTTCTCGTCACCCGATACACGGTATGCCTTACCCATCGGAGTAAACCATTTATGACGGTGCAACTGCCAGCGGAGTTCATTGTCTTTCACCGGCCAGTATTGCCAGTTGATATCTTCTCCGTAGTTGTAAGAAGGCTGATAGCCTTTGTGAACAAAGAATGTATGCTTCAATCCGTCATCCGCCCATTGCTGTTCTTCTTTGCCGATAGTGATCTTTTTCAGATTAATATCCGGCGTCTTCACATTCGTACGTGCACGGTAGTAGTCGAGCAGTGCTTTTGCGGCATCCTCATCTTTGCCTTCCTGATGTAAGGCTTTTACTTTCTCCAATCCGGGGTAGTCCAGGTTGAGAAGCGAGAATACCTCGCTTTTCAACTCTTGGGCATAGCCTTTGCCTACGAAACAAGCAAATGTCAGCAGGACGATATATTTCAGGGTTTTATTCATGATATCATTTATTATTCTGCAAATTACAATTTAGATTTGAATTTTCTCAGCTATGTTACTCAATAACTTTCACCTCTCCATTCTCCAATCTCAACTTCTTCAAGTCCATGAATCTCTTCAATGCTTCCAAATAGTAGTAGTCAGCATAATTCAGCGGAGTATCGATTTCAGAACCGTTCGGCAATGATCCGACAGAGTGCATTAAGATGAATCCCTGGTTTTCGCCGACTTTGGCAAGGTATGCGTCGCTTGAAAGGCTTTTCAGAATTTTTTCTGCATAATCCAGATATTTCTTTCCGTCGGGTACCATTGTGCTAAGTTCAATGAATCCTGCGGCTGTTACAGCAGCAGCCGAAGCATCGCGTGGAGTCTCTTCGGTGACAGGAGCATCGTAGTCCCAGTAAGGAATTGCATCGTCTGTTTTCACGCGCTCCATGATCATGTCGGCTATGTTTACGGCAAAGTTCAGGAAGGTAGTGTCATTTGTTTCGCGGTAGCAGGAAGTGTATCCGTATACAGCCCAAGCCTGTCCGCGCGACCATGAAGAATCGTCGTTTTTACCCTGGTGAGTCTGTTTGCGTTCTACTGTGCCGTCGTTGTTATAGCTTACTACATGCCAGCAAGTATAGTCAGGACGGAAATGATTTTTCATCGTAGTGATAGCATGCTTGATAGCGACATCCTTGTATTTGTTGTCGCCTGTCCATTTGCTTACAGTGAACAGAAGGTCCAGATTCATCATGTTATCGATGATTACCGGGAAGTTCCAGCTGCCAAAGTCCCATGAACGGATGGCTCCGATTGAATCGTTGAAACGTCCGCTCAGGTTATCGGCAGTTTCTTTCATGACAGCTTTGATGGTATCGTTAGGAGCCAGACGCTCAGCGTTTCCGTAGCTGCAGTTGATCATAAATCCCAAATCATGTGTACCTTTATAATAGCGTACCGGATTCAGCAGGTTTGTATATTGAATGGCATCCGCTTTCAGTGTATCATTTCCGGTCAGTTCGTATGCGTACCACAGTGATCCGGGGAAGAAACCGCTTGTCCAGTCGTATACTACACATAAACGACGTTTGCCCATTTGTTCGGCAGTAGGTTGCGGACGAAGTGAATCCTGAAAAGTGGAAGGATCTCTTTCTAATTGGCGGCAGAGGAAATCCATGTCATATCCGGTGCGGATTGAACGTGGAAGCTTACCGGTTCCGTCAATTTCTTCTGCTGTAAGTTGTAACTGGGCAGAAGCTACATCCAGCCCTTTCTTAATCCAACTGTAGTCTTCCTTTGGAGTTGTCTGGCACGATGCAAGTGCAATGGCAACCGAAGCAAAGAGAACAAGTTTCTTTTTCATGTTATTCATTTTAAGTGATTGTTTTTAGAAGTTTTGTAACTGATGCAAAAGTAGATGAATGGGTTTAAATTATGTGATAGGATTGTTTAAAAGGCATTCAATACCTGCTTTTCTAGTTTTGAATTTGTCGAAAATGATTTTAATATTCTCCAATATGCCGTGTCACGGGCATATTGGAGAGAGTTTTATTCAGTTA
>ENA-OQIQ01000296-OQIQ01000296.1-human-gut-metagenome-genome-assembly--contig:-NODE-296-length-41381-cov-5.219398_pt1 | contig 41381 bp, 30 predicted proteins | sample MGYA00242584_ERZ504749 | MGnify/ENA primary metagenome ERZ504749 (study PRJEB26092, sample SAMD00036436) | human gut metagenome | host: Homo sapiens | study: EMG produced TPA metagenomics assembly of...
AATCTGGCCAGCAAAAATGATGTTAGTATCGCCGCGGATAGCGTGCTTCATTACTGAAGAAGCTACTGCGAAGTTGACGATATCTTCGTGCTTCCAGTCATTCTGCATAAGAGCATAGATAAGACCAGAAGAGAATGCATCTCCACCACCAACACGGTCAACAATCTCAAAGTTGAGTGTCTTGCTTTCATAAGTCTTTCCGTCAGCATAGTAGAAAGCCTTAAGAGAGTTATTACTTCCTGAATGAACATAACGTACTGTTCTTGCAATTGCCTTCATATGGTACTGCTCATCAATAGCCTTAAACACTCTGTCCATATCCTCAAATGATGGGTCCATAGTAAGACCATCCTTAACATCTGTACCATCTGCATTGTATACATGGATAGGCTCAATACCTATAAGTACATCTACATATGGAAGATATTTGCTGAGTACATCCCTTGCAGTCTCAAAAGACCATAATGTACTTCTGAAGTTAGGATCAAAGCTTACTGTAAGCCCAAGCTTCTTAGCTGCCTTGATAGCCTTATCTATAAGACGGCGGCAGTTATATGAAAGTGCAGGTGTGATGCCACTTAAGTGTAACCAGTCGTAATCCTTTAAAATATTCTCAAAGTCTACATCCTTATAATCATATTCAGCAAATGCTGAACTTCCTCTATCATATATTACCTGTGAAGGTCTTACTGAAACGCCTTCCTCAAGATAGTAAAGTCCCATTCTTCCGTCAGCCTTAATAATATGCTTAGTATGTACATCATTAGCCTTAAGGTAGTTAATACAAGACTTACCAAGATCTGTATTAGGTAATACAGTAAAAAATGTTGAATCAACACCAAGGTTAGCTAAGGAAACCGCTACATTCGCCTCTGCTCCACCATAATTAACGATGAAATTGTGGGTTGTAACTATCTTCTCATAGTTAGGTGGTGATAATCTTAACATCAATTCGCCAATTGCTATGAACTTCATATGTGCCTCCATCTATCATTAAACTATTAAACCTAATATTAAGTAATATTTTATATGCATTAACAATAAACTGCATTTATTGCTCTGTCCAAAAAAATAATACTCCATTAAATGATACTACGCAGCCAATAAAAATGCAAACTGTATTTTTTTAGCTTACTGTAACCTGCATTGACTTAACCCACTTTCAAATATATAATTTATGCAAGAATGGAGGATTATCATATGAATTCACCTCAGAGGGACACTGTAAAAGGTGGCAGTATCAAAACTTTAACCAGTCTGCCACATATCTATGCTATTGTTTTAATGGGATTATTTACATTTATTTTCTTAAGTGTTGAATATATGTTTGTAAATGAGCTTTCTTTTCTTGTATCAGAACAAAAAGCCACTCTTTCACAGAATTATGTACTTGGTGTCAGTACAGCAGGTTTTTTATTATATCCTCTGCTTAAACATTTCTTAAGCAGGAGGCTTCAGAACATTCTGATGATTTTAGCAGGCTTACTCTCTGTTTTTTTAACAATACTCATTACATACAGTAAGTCATTTGAATATATATTTCACGGAGGAATTATTCTTTTTATACTTCTTGGTCTTGTTGGAAGTAATGTATACTATGTATCTGCATGTATGATTAAAAACCGTCATTTGGCAAAAACTGTCGGAATCTCATATTTTTTTGGCATCCTGCTTCAGTTTATAAACCATAATGCTATTCATATAAAGATCATACAGCTTGTTATATTGTCAGCATCTATACTGATACTTTTCATCTTATTAATAGGAAATGAACATATTTTTAACCGGTATAGCTGGTATAACACCAGCAAAGATACTACTGACAATATGACCACAAAAAATACAGACAATAATGTATATAAAAATATAGATAAAAATAGCGATAAAAAAACAGATAAAAATATAATAAAAGTTAATAAGCATAACATTCCTTTATTTATTAGTATTGTAGCTCTTGTAATGCTGATGGCATGTTTATTCAGCACTCTTGATAGTGCAGTAACTCTTATCCATTCCGATGGCAGCACAGATATTGGGCAGGGTGCCAGAATTCTGCTGCCTCTCAGTGGCCTTGCTGCCGGCTTTATATTCGACATTAACAATAGAAAATATACCGGAATCATAATGTACTGCATAATGATTCTTTCAACCATGTGTATTGTGCTGCTTGAATTTTCCAAGCCTTTTACAGCTGTACTTATTGTTTTCTATCTGTCCGCTGGATTTTTTGCTGTTTTCTTTACATCAGAATTCATGGAGCTTTCCTGGTATGTCCGAATTCCTGAGCTTTGGGCAGGAATGGGACGTGCTGTTAACAATATTACAGCTGCTGTTATTGCCGGCTTTGTTTTACAGCTGCTTTCATCTGATAATAATCTTTTAAAGATTATTCTTATACTTGTTTTATTTGTCCTGGTAAGTATTATTTCAGTTGTATATACATTTGAAAAATATTATTTTATACAACAGTTTACTATGCGTACAGATGAAGCTGCAAATGAACATGACAAGCTGCAAATATTAGCAGAAAAATACTCTTTTACTGAAAGAGAAAATGAAGTATTTAACTACCTGGTTACTACTGAAGATAATATCCAGACTATTTCAGAACATATGCACGTATCAAGGCGTACCCTTGAACGATATATTTCAGCTATTTATGAAAAAACCGGTATTAAATCACGAGTTGGACTTGTTAATCTTTATAACAAATAATTCTTTTAAATTTATATGTCTTTATATCATCTGTTTTTCAGTTTTAGGCAGCGTGGCGGAACTCCGCCACGCTGTTTTAGCATATTGGCGGACTTCCCTTATATACTTTTTTAATAATGTTATATATAGTATTAACAACATATACAGCTGATATGTACGTAATATTATACGCTCTTTTAATTCTGGGAGCTTTGTGTGAAATACAGATTTTTGCACAGATTTTGCACAGAAATAAACAAATAAATAAATAAATGAGAATTATTATCAGGAAACAGGAGGATTGATTTATGGTGAAAAACAAAAAATGTCATATCAAAAAAATCGCCGCATTAGCTGGAGCAGTCGTACTCGCAGTATCATCCGCAGTTTTATATGCTGCACCACCGGTAAAAGCTGCCAACGGACCATGTGATACTGGCGATTGGGCTTATGCTTATATTAATGTAAGAAATGGAGAGGAAAGTACTCTGCTGTTCTCATCAAAAGGCACTAATTCCATAGATGGAATGTCTTATGACAGAGAAACCAATACACTTACATTAAATAATTATAAAAACAAGACTGCTGGAATAGCTACTAATATGATGGGTGATGATTTCAAGATTAACCTTATTGGTGATAATGAAATCGGAGGTATAGGTTCATATGGTGATGCATGGGGCGGTTCTATCAATATATGTGGCAATGGTTCCCTGGTTATTAATGCAGACAGGGCAGGAGATTATGGTGTAGCTTTCTTTGCTGAGGGAACTAATTCAGTACTTTCAGTTGCAGACACATGTAATGTCACTATATATTCCGGTTCAAAGGCAGTAGTACATACAATCGATAATCTAACGGACAAACCAATCAGAGATAATGGAACATTAAAGGAAAATGTAACTTATAATGTTTCACATCCACTGCAAATATCAAGCTTATATGCCAGGTATTATGAGTACGACCCATATACAACTAATACAGTATATAAGAACGGGGCAGATAATACTTCATTATATTATATTAAGGAACTGACATATGTTGAATCTGGGAAAGTAACTTATACAATATACAAGCTTACCACAAAGAAAGCTCTGGGTGACGTATATTATGCTGACAAGATAGGTGAATATGATAATATCCCTGCTGGATATACTAAAACCACATTAGACAATCCTATTTCATATTATGAGTCAGACGGCGGAAGCGGTGGAACAAGCCAGGTTGTAATAAATACAGCTACCAGCGAAAAATATGTATCTGCATATGCATATGAAAACGGAGAATCATTTTATAAAATATGTAAGCTTCTTGAAAAGCTTGGTGTAGATGAACAAAGCAATGATGAAATATGGCTTGTTGATTATAGCAATCCTGTGGCAACATATAATCCTGTATGGGGAAATGATAATCCTCCAGAAGGATATAAGTATGACGGAACAGAAGTAGAAAGTCTTTATAATGTTGAATGTATAGCAGACAAGCTTACATTTACAGCTAAATCAGCCGGAGACAGCACAACAGACAACCCATCTGAAAATCCATCTGAAAAGCCAACTGAAAAACCAACTGAAAAACCAACCGAGAAACCAATCGAGAAACCAACTGAGAAACCAACTGAGAAACCAGGCGATGAGAAGCCATCAGCTCCAGACCAGGATTCCAATAATACAATAGTAGATGTATCCGACGGCAGCACAACAATCAAGGTTGATGAAATCCGAAAGATTATAGAAGATAACAAAACAAATGATGTTATTATCAAGTCTAACAATGATGTTACATTTACATTTGCCAAAGGAACTATGTCAGAAGTATCACAGGTTGCAATCTATGACTTTTCAACAGCAATCACTTCTGATATAAAAGAAGCTGGAAATATACCGGCAGCTGTAACAGATGATATATTTGTATCTAAGATAGTATACAATTATTCTGGTGCACTTCCTGCAAAAGCAAGCATTAAGTTAAATGTTGGAAAAGCCTATGCTGGCCAGACACTTTATTACAGCCAGCTCTTAGATGATGGAACAATAATCAGCATGATGTCTGCAGTAGTCGATAATGATGGTTATATGACAGTAGAACAGGATCACTGCTCAACATATCTTATAACAAAACAGAAGCTTACAAACAATAAGTTGGAAACACCTAAGACAGCTGATAACAGTAATATTGCACTCTGGCTTACACTACTTATAGTTCTTTGCAGCAGCGCAACACTTTATACCTTTGCTGTAAAAGCTAAAAAAATCAATAGATAATTGAATGAATAATTAATTGACAGCTTAAGCTGTTATGTCATAATTTATACCAAAATACTACACCTTATTTTATAACCATTAGAAACTAAAAGTGGTTTAAAATGGTTCAAAGGGGTGTAGTATTTTGTTGCATTACCCCTTATTGTAATATATAATGTAATTAGTTTTTTACGTTAATTTTATATGAAGGTGAGTGCTTTTATGGACATTTACGAATCATTAAACTCTATACTTGTTACGTTGTTTAACGATATTATGAATATAGAGGAAAAAGCTTTAATTACAGATGAATTCAAGGATATTTCCGTGACCGATATGCACATTATAGAAGCTATAGGTATAGATGAACCAAGAACCATGAGTATTATATCAAAGGCTCTTGGTGTTACTATGGGTACGCTTACAGTTGGCATTAACGGACTTGTTAAAAAAGGGTACGTTATCAGAACGCGTGGTGAGAAAGACCGCCGTATTGTATATGCATCACTTACTGATAAAGGGATTGCTGCATATAATCATCACAAAAAGTTCCACAAAGATATGATTAACTACATCACAGAAGACTTAAGCGAAAGTGAAGCCATTGCACTTACTAAGACATTTACAAGACTTGAGGAATATTTTAAGAGCTTTTAAACACCTTAATTGCATTGATACATGAACAAATATTAAAGCCCCCACAGATATAATTCCTGTGGGGGCTTTTTGAAAGATTGTTAATCTTTCCGCCGGACTGTCCGGCAATTATATATATGAGAGTTTTGGAAAAGTAAGCCTGATTATTTAGTTAACTCAGCTGTCTTATATATGAATGTTACTGAGCTTTCCTTTCCATCCTTCTTATCAAGGAATGAATTATAATTCTTACCAAGCTTTATAACCTCCTTGATTGTATCTACTGCTGTATCAGCATCATTTCCTACAAGACTTGTTATAGCTTTTATACCAGAGGCGTTGAATTCAGCCATGCCATCCTTAAGGGTTATAGCACCATCATTAAGCTGTGTAACACCATCTGCTAAGGTTGCTGATGATTACTTAAGTGTTGATGTGCCATCAGCAATCTGTGATGAACCATCTCTTAAAGCTGGATTGTTTGCATTAAGTGTTGCGAAGCCGTTGTATAACTGGGCAATACCTCCATTAAGTGTGCTGTTGTTTGCATTAAGTGTTATAAGACCGCTATCTATCTGGTCTATACCACCATTGATTGTATCATTGTTATCATTAAGCTGTACAAGTCCCCCATTTATCTGGGCTGCACCGTCATTAAGTGCTTTGTTATTACCATTAAGTTCTGTAAGTCCTGTATCTATCTGGGCAACACCATCATTAAGTGCTTTACTGTTTTCATTAAGCTTAACCACACCTGCCTGTAACTGAGAAGCTCCTGTATTTAACTTTTCATTACTGCTATTAAGAGTTGATACGCCTGTATCAAGACTTGCAATACCATTATTCAAATTATCATTATTCTTATTTAATTTTACTAAGCCATCATTAAGCTGTTCTGCACCATCATTAAGTGTTTTATTCATGGAATTAAGAGTGTTAAGTCCATTACTTACAGCTTCTGCTCCTTTTTCAAGCGTCTCTAGGGAACCTGTACTTCCTGAAAGCTGTGTTGCCACCTGAGAAAGTGCACTTGCTGCCCCCTGATTACCGGAAGCCTTTACTAAAAGACCTAACTGACTTGCATATAAACCTGTCAGCTGGCTGCCTGCACCATTATTCACTACACTATTGGTATATGCTATAAGATATTTATTATACATTTCAGTAATCTTAGCTTCTATCTTTTCAGTTTCGCTAGTCTTTGCAAGCACAGTAAGATCATCAGCTATTGTTATATCACTAAGACCTGCCTGAACAGCTGCTTTAGTAAGATTTTCTACATCAGTTGTAATATTCTGGTTCGTTTTATAAGCAGTAATATTATTTTTAAGCTCTGCAGCCATTTTATCTGTAAGCATTTTCTTTAACTGTGAAACACCATTACTTACCTGTAAAGCTCCATCTGCTGCCTTCGTTACACCAGCTGTATAATCATTGATACCCTTTTTCAGAGCGGCAGCACCATTTCCAAGATTCTTAGCTCCTGTTGTGTATGCATTTATACCACTCTTTAAATCCGCAGTTCCAGATGCTGCAGCTGCTACACCAGCTGTATATGTTGAAAGACCATCCTTAAGCTGTGTAGAACCATCTGCAAGCTGTGCTACTCCAGCTGTATAGTCTTCAATACCCTTTTTGAGTGTTCCTGCTCCTGCTGAAAGCTTAGATGCTCCTGTTGTATATGCTGCAATACCTGTTGTAAGAGTATCAGAACCCTTTGCAAGCTGTGCTACTCCAGCTGTATATGTTGAAAGACCACCCTTAAGCTGGCCTGCTCCTGCTGAAAGCTTAGATGCCCCATCAGTATAAGCTGTGATACCATCCTTAAGCTGGCCTGCTCCTGCTGCCAGTGCTGTTGCACCATCAGTATAAGCGTATATACCATTCTTAAGTGTTCCTGCACCATCATTTAGCTGGTTAACACCATCTGTAAGTGCTGGGATGCTGTCTGCAAGTGTCTGGGTACCATCCTGAAGAGTAACAGTTCCATCTGTAAGCTGGTCTGCTGCTGACTGAAGCTCATTCATCTTATCCTCAAGCTTTGCAAGAGAGAAGTCATCTACATCTACGTCGTTGAGTACACTTGTAGTTGCTACTGACATAGACATATCAAGCTCAAAGTCATTAACATCTGCTGATATTTCAAAGTATTCCGGAATATCCATATCAAGGCTTTCACCATCAAACTTAAGGTTTAAGGTATCCTTTAAACCTGGCATAGTCATACCAAGTGCTATTATATTATCACCAACCTTGCTGACCTTGCCGTTAGTAACTTCTACATTACTGAATTTATCCGTTGGAAGAAGAGTTCCTGTGATCATTGTAAATGGAACATAAGCTGTCTGTGACTTTCCATTAACTTTTATAGTCTTCTTCTCATTGTTAGTGTAATCATATCTGATAGTAACCTTACCACTTTTGCCAATCATATCCTCTGGCTTTGTTTCTACACCGTTTAACTTATAAGTAACCTTCATAGATACAGGTGCACTCTTACTTGAACTGCTCTGGTTAGTTGTTGTATCACCATTAGCATCTGTCACCTTTTCTGTTACAGTTACGTGATCCTGTGTTCCATCTGCCTTACCAAACACATATACCATTTCGTCACGCGTATTTGTCTTCAATGTACTTGTGTTTGATACAGATAACTCATTTTTAATAGCATTGGATATTATGCTTTCTGTATTAGAAGCTGCCTCACTGCTTACTGCAACCTCGCTTGATATCTGATTATATGCTGTGTTTGTTCCACAGGCTGTAAGCGTTGATGCTATAAGAACAACACTCATTAATACTGAACTATATTTGAATAAAGTCTTCTTAACCATAACTATTCCTCCATTTTCTTACTTCCTGATATATTCTTATATCTGTTACGACATATACATCTTTGCCCATTCATTCATCCATCTGGCTACATATCCTGATTCTTCTTAGGCTTAAAACCAAAGCTTGTATTGATAATGAGCTTATCACATAATACGAACAATGATGGAAGTATGAATATAACAACAAACATACTTATAATCGCGCCTCGTGCCATCAATGTACATAATGAACCTATCATATCAACTGATGCTATGCAGCCAACGCCAAATGTAGCTGCGAAGAATCCAAGTGCACTAACGATAATAGATGGTATTGATGCTGCAAGTGCTGTCTGTATAGCTTCCTTCTTAGCAAGTCCCTGGCTTCTTTCCTTCTTATATCTTGTCGTCATAAGAATTGCATAATCGACTGTTGCACCAAGCTGTATAGTACCGATAACAACGGATGCTATGAATGGTATCTGTGTATGTGTGAAATAAGGAATACCCATATTTACAAATATAGCAAACTCAATCGCTGCAACAAGTATAACAGGAAGTGATATTGACTTAAGTACAAACAGTATAATAACAAATATAGCTACTATTGATACTGCACTGACTGTCTTAAAGTCCTTATCTGTTATAGTTATAAGATCCTTAGTACAAGGAGCTTCTCCAACAACCATTGCTTTTGAATCATATGACTTTACAATATCATTTACCTTATTAATCTGATTGTTAATATCATCTGATGCTATCTTATAATCAGTAGCAATCATCATTATCTGATAATCCTCACCCTTAAGCTCTGATACCATCTTAGATGGAAGGAATTCCTGAGGAATACCTGACTTAAGTGCTGTATCAAGTCCGAGTGCAAACTGTACACCGTCTACATCATTAAGCTTATCAAGCATTTCATTTGCCGTATCTGTAGACATATTCGTATCTGCAAGTATCATATATATTGAATTCATATCAAAGTTTTCTTCAAGCTTCTTGTTAGCCTGTGAGCATGCAAGCTCCTCTGGAAGCGTATCAGACAGATCATAATATACTGATGTATGGCTCTGTCCATATATAGCAGGTCCTAACAACGCAAGGAAGATAATAATAAATATCCACGAATGATTTACTATAAATGCAGCAAGCTTATCAAAGCCCGGCATAACCTCTCTATGCATTGTCTTCTCTAATGCCCTGTCAAATGTAAGAATCAGGGATGGCAGTATAGTTACACATCCGATAACACCAAATATAACGCCCTTTGCCATAACAATACCAAGGTCAAGACCAAGTGTGAAGCTCATAAAACAAAGTGCAATAAAACCTGCAACAGTTGTTATAGAAGATCCGACAACTGATGTAAGTGTATTGCCAATGGCAACTGCCATCGCTTCCTTATGGTCATTTGGATACTGTGCCTTCATTTCCTTATAGCTGTGCCATAGGAATATTGAATAATCCAGCGTAACACCTAACTGGAGTACCGCTGCAAGTGCCTTTGTTATGTATGAAACCTCTCCCAAAAGGATATTTGAACCAAGGTTGTATACAATTGCCATTCCTATACTCAGCATAAAGAATACTGGCACAAGAAATGAGTCCATAAATATAGCAAGTACGATACAAACAAGCACTACCGCTATAAGTACATAAAGTGGAGTTTCTTTCTCTGAAAGATTCTTTGTATCTGTAACTACTGCTGACATACCACTTATGAATGCCTGACCTTCTGTTTCTTTTCTTATCTGTGTTATAGCATTCATAGTGTCATCACTTGAAGTTGTATTATCGAAGAATATAGCAAATAACGTTGTATCTGTGCTGTCATTCTCGAAATACTTCCTGAACTTTGAAGGTACCATTTCTGATGGAACATCCTCACCAACTATTCCTGTATAAGAAATAACCTGTGCAACATGTTCTACATTCTCTACCTTCTTGATAAGCTTATTAGCAGCTTTTGCATCCATATCCTGGACAACTACCATAGCATAGGCACCCTTATTGAAATCATCCATAAGAATGTCCTGTCCCTGCATAGTCTCAATCTCATCCGGAAGATAATACAGGATATCATAGTTAACCCTTGTATTAACATATCCAATTGCGGATGGAATAAGAAGCAGGATACTTAGAACCAGAATAGGAATTCTAAGCTTAACAATTACTTTTCCAAACTTTTCCATACATTCGCCTCATTTCTACGTCTGCGACGTCTTCTTATATATTTATCCACCTTAGTGATCAGCCTTAACAGCTCTCACAGATAAATATATTGATAAAAACTCTCAAATATGACTTGTGGTCATTTTCTTTACAAACGATATTCTAACACAAAATGACTGATAGTCAATATTGAAAATGACTTTAAGTCATTTTTTTATAGATTTTTTATTTTTTTCATGTTAGAATAGTTATAGCTTTAAGAAATGAGGTTTTTGTATGGGAAAACTAGAAAGTAATAAACAACAAAAAAGAACTTCTCTTTTAGATACAGCATTTAAACTTTTTACAACACAGGGGGTATCAAAAACATCTATTGCTGAGATATCACAGAAAGCTGGAATAGCCAAAGGAACCTTTTACCTTTACTTTAAAGATAAATATGACATCAGAAACAAGCTGATTTCTCATGAGGCAAGCAAACTTTTCAAGAATGCTGCTACAGCTCTTAACAGGCACATATATGAGGAGACAGCTAAAAATGCTGCTTTTACAATCTCACTTACTAATCAAATTGTATTCATTGCTGACCATATAATCAATGCTCTCAATGATAACCAGACTCTTCTTACTTTCATTTCAAAGAATCTGTCCTGGGGAATATTCAAAGAGGCTCTGACAACCAATGTTGCTGATGATGATCTTAACTTCAAAGATGTATATTACGATATGCTGTCAGAATCCGGACTTAACCTTAAAGAACCTGAAATAATGCTCTTTATGATAGTAGAACTTATAAGCTCTACTTGCTACAGTGCTATTCTCTATAAAGAACCTGCTGATATTGATACATTAAAGCCTTATCTTTATAACACTATACGGGCTATTATCAATGAACACACTATCAGCAATTAAATATAGTTTCTTCTTTTTTTCTATACATAAAATAAAAAGTTCAGGATAAACATCGACTTGATGTTTATCCTGAACCTTTTTCACGTTTATCTTTAGTTCTTCACTACTTCCCTCGTATATTACAGTATACAGACCCCCATCTGCATACTGTAATCCTGTTAACTTTTCTGCCAACCCTATATTCGGCTGACTGCAAAGCTTACTACTTTCTCATATTAAAATACCTTATTATTAAATCACTGATTTAATCAGCTTCTAATCAACTTCAATTGAAAAGATTAACTAAATTCTTTTCTTCTTGTTATCATATACAACTACTGATAATACAAGTCCTGCTGCCATCATAGCTAATACTGCATATACTGCTGTATTAGCCATATCGCCAGTTGCTGTGCTTTCACCTGACTCTGTTGCAGCATCTGTATTGCCTGTTACATCGCCTGTAGATGGCTTTTCTGGTGTAACTGGCTCTGTTGGTTTATCAGGTGTTGAAGGTGTGTTATCATCACCCTTATTGCTATCATCTGAACCAGAATTTCCTTTTACTGTATCCTTGTATACAATTACATATGTAGAGAACTTATCTGTATTGAATGAGATAACGAGCCTGCCATCAACAGTTTCTGTCTTAGCACCCTCAAGTACCTCAGCAACTCCATTATGAAGTCTTACAATACTGTACTCTCTAGTCTTTGTTGAATCTGTATTAATAAGCTTTTCTGGTACAGTTACGCTTACTGCTACAGGATGATTTGTTTCTGTTACTTCTGTTGTAGTTTCACCAATAGTCTTGTTGATTGAGATATCAACATACTGTCCAACCACGCCATCCTTAACAGCTTCTGCTACCTTATCTTCAACTAACTTCTTATCTGTATCACTTACTGTTGCATCTGCATTGTTAACATCAAGTGTTACCTTAACGTCAGTACCATTATTATTAGCTTCTAATTCCTCAGCTGTAAGTACATCTGCTAATTCTAATTTAGCATTAACTGTTGGTGTATCGGCCTTTTCTACAGTGTCAGCTATTTCAGCCTTACCTGGCATACTTGGCTTAACTGATATTGCCTTCTTACTTGTAACATCAAGTCTTGCACCTGTATTAGAAGGAGCTGCATCTGTTAATTCAAGAAGACCATGCATATCGATAGTACCGTCTTCATTTCTTGTTGGAACTACAGATACATCTACACTCTTAAACCAATCATTAGTAACTACCTTACCTTCGCTGTTTCTTGACTCTGCACCATTGAAGATGAAGTTATCTTCACTGTTGTAAGAAAAAGGAATTAAATCAGCTGTTGTTGTATAATCTGTACTTGTTGTAGAAATAAGTCCCTTAACAACCCATTCCTTTAAGTTAGTCTCTTTAGTATTAAGACCTACATTATAAACAGCACCATCACCTATTGCATTGCCAAATGATGTACAATCATATATCTGGCAGTCTGGACAGCTGTTACTTGTAATACCCTTTGCAAGGTTATTGAATGATACACAGTTCTTAAGGATATGTCCACCCTTCATATAAGAACCACCAAGCTTGAAGCCGTTACCTTCACCTGTAAGCTTAGGATCATCCTTACCTTCGTAAGATAACCATCCATTATTGTAAGCTACACAGTTTTCGATTGTAACAACACCGATTTCACCTGATATTGTCTTAGAGAAAAGATCCCATCCATCATCAATGTTGTTGTGTGATATACATCCATAGAATACATTGCCATCACCACTTGTAAGCTTAGCTGCAAAACCATCAGCATCGTTACGTCCTGGGTCGCAGTTATCAAATGACTCACAGTTCTTTACAAGGTTGTATGATGGCCATAATAAGCCCTGTCTTCCTGCTACATTATTAGCACTACCTGTTCTGCTTATCTGGATACCTGTATTCTGTGAACCTTCTACTGTACACATATCTATTGTGTTGTAGTTACCACAGATCTGGATACCTACCGATGCTGGCTTCTTGACATATATACCATATACATCCCAGTAGCTGCCTGAAATATTAAGTCCCATTCCATCAAAGATTACTTTATTAGCTTCTTCAGCTACTAACTTAATATGCTTATCTGCTGTACCTGATACGCTATAGTTAATCTTTACATCTGAACCTGTATATGTACCATTAAGTAATGTAATATACTGTCCCGGCTGTGCATACTTAACTACAGAATAGATATCCATAGGATCTTCCTTAGTACCTGCTGCACCTTCCTTACCATCTGGTGAAACATAAAGCATTTCTTTTGTATCACCAAGTACCTTATATTCTACTTTAGATGACTTCTTAATAACATCATAAGATGTAAGACTTTGTGAGTTATCTGGTGTAAATTCAGATGTTATTGTATTTTCGCCTTCCTTAACAGGAACCTTAACTCTGGCAACTTCATCTGCATTTAAAGTAACCTTATTTACTGACTTTCCATCATTATCAAATACTTCAAGAGTACCTGCTACATTAGGTGTATATATGTATTCATACTCACTTGAGTTAGCTGTACCTGTTGAAGCTACATATACAGAAGGTGTTGTCTTATCATTAGAAACATTTTCACCTACACCTGTACTTTCGCTCTTAGTGAACTTAATATCACTAATTTCTACACCAACTTTTCTTGCTGAGAATACACCTACTGCTATTGAACCATCTTCCTGTACACTAAGTGCTGCAAGATTGTCATACTTAAGTTCTTCTCCATTGCTGATAGATATCCATGCATCATTTGTCTTCTTTAATGTAAATGTGTATGTTTCACCTTCTGTAAAGTTGCTGCTTGTATTCTTAAAGCTCTGCTGTTCTGTTGTTCTTGTTACATCGTCAAAGCTTGATGTATCAATAGAATTATAACCTGTAATAGCTCTGTTACCTACAAACTTAGCCTTAACACTGTACATCTGTGTTGATATATTGTTGAAAAGCTTATGAACATAGTCAGGCTTTCCCCAATAATTGTAACCAAGCATATCTGATGCGATTACACCAAAACCTGTCTGGTTATCTGGTGTAAGTGATGTATCAGTTATCTTAAATGTTGCTGTGAGTTCAAAGTTTTCTGTATTAGGATTAATCATTGTATAATAATACTGGAAACCTTCCTCACCATCTGAAATCTTACCATTGTCTGTTGCTTTAAATGTAACAGAACCATTGCTTCCTGTAACATCCTTTGCACTTGTAAGACCTACTTTTTCAGCTGCATCATCCTTAGATGACATATCTACAGTCTGAATAACTTCTCCTGCTGCGTCCTTTACAGTTGCCTTTGTCATCTGTGCTGAACCAACTGTTGCAAAGAACCAGTCATTTGTATCATCCTGTACTACTTCAAAGTTTTCCTTAACATATGATGCTACATATGAATCAGAATTTCTCTTAGCATCAATCTTAAAATCATATTTCTTGCCTACTGTAAGACCTGTAATAGTTGCATTTCCCTTTGTGTTAGCTTCTTCTGCAACTATATACTCAGCTGCATCGCTTAACTTATATGATACTGCATATGAGTCTGCATCTGTAATATTCATCCAGTCAAGATATACTGTTCCGTTACCCTTATTCTGGGCAAGTTCGATAACTGGCTTCTTAACTGCAAGGACATAATTGTCATATTTAACTTCTTCACTTGCCTTATCAGCTTCACCAGTCCTTTGTGCAACTACCTTGAATGAATAGTTACCACTCCACTGAGGTGTGAACTTAGCTGAATCCTTCTGGCTCTTGATAACCTCTGTAGATACCTCGAAACCATTATAGAACATAGTAACCTGTACATCCTCTGCACCTTCATACTGATCTATAACTGCATCAAAATTAACAATGAAGCTGCCATCTACTACATCAACACTCTTAATGACTGGAGCTTTTACCTCTGACCAAGGTGTTGCTGCCTTTTCGCTGATTGGAGAGTAATATACTTTCCAGATCTGTGCTGTTGCTCCACCAAGGTATGCATAATATGTCTTTCCTGCCTCTACTTGCGCTGTTACTGTATTATATGTACTTGCATCCGTAGTATTCTTTACCTCTGCTGCCTTTGTTCCATCTGCAGCTACTACATAGAATGTCTTTCCTTTTCCAATCTTTGTATCTATTGAAAGAGTTCCGTTTGCTGGTGCTGTGTATGTTACATAACATCCTGCTACTGGTACTGTTCCAGCTACTAACTTTCCATCTTCTCCTGATGCTTTCTTAGAGCCTGCTTTTGCATTATCTCCTAATGCTGAGAAGCCATCTTCAAATGTCTTTTCATCTGTGGCATTATTGTTTGACCAGCCATCTCCGCATAATGTAAGTCCATTATCTCCATTAGCCGCTGCAAGTATATCTGCTGCTGACCATGAAACAACTGACTTATCAGTTTCTGCTGTCGCTGCCTTTACTACATCAGTATTATTAAACATTGTAAATGGCATAATGCTTACAACCATTAATACTGCAAGAACAAGCGACATAACTTTTCTTGTCTTCTTCTTCATAACTTCCTCCTGATATATATTTGATTCACATTTCCAAAAAACTGTACAATATAAACAATTCCTCAATTAAAACAATCAATTCTTTAAATAATTATTATAACATTGCCCAAAAAACGCCTTTTCTTTTTTGTAACACTTTTATAATTATTTTTCTTTTACACAATATTTTTTAGAAATATTTCACAAGTAAACGTATTATATCTCATTTATTATAATAAAGCAACCTATTTTACATAAGTTTTGTAACATTTTTGTAACAAAAATAATTTTATTCACTTTCAAGCAGCTTATTGTATATATCCCTCTTAGATACACCTCTGTCCTTAGCTGCTGCCTTCATAGCTTCCTTCTTATCCATCCCCTGGTCCATATACATCTGTACATGCTCCATCTCAGACATAGCCTTCCACTTATCCTGTTCCTCCTGCTTTATCGCATCACGGCTCTTACCTGCGATAACAAGAACAAACTCGCCTCTTGGCTCATTCACTTCATAATACTCACAGGCTCCATCAAGTGTTGTCACCATACTGTTTTCATATCTTTTCGTAAGCTCCTTGCACACTGTTATTGCACGTTCACCACCAAGCACTGTGCTAAGCTCCTTAAGTGTCTTTAACAGCCTGTGAGGTGCTTCATATATAATCATTGTTCTTGTTTCTGACTCAAGCTCTGAAAGTATGTCTTTTCTCTCATTTTTGTCCGATGGAAGAAATGCTTCAAATGCAAATCTTCTTGTAGCCTGTCCTGACATTGTTAGTGCTGTTATACAAGCTGCTGCCCCAGGCACACTTGATACCTTTATACCTGCCTCAAGCGCCTGTCGTACAAGCTCCTCTCCAGGATCTGATATGCCAGGTGTTCCTGCATCAGTTATAACGGCCACATTTTCACCCTTAAGCATTTTCTCAACTAATGTCTTTGCCTTGTCATACTTGTTATACTCATGATAACTAGTCATTGGCGTATTTATTTCAAAATGATTAAGCAGCTTTATACTGTTTCTCGTATCCTCTGCTGCTATAACATCAACCTCTTTTAATATTCTTAACACCCTGAATGTTATATCCTCAAGATTTCCTATAGGTGTCGCACATAAATATAACTGTCCTATACCCTGGCTTATGCCTTTATCCGATTCCAATATATCTTTATTATCCATACAAACACCCTTTCATATTATAGTATCCATTTAATAGTCTTCCATTTAATAAGCTTGCATTAATTTATAACCTTCCAGATTATTCATATCCGAAATCATCCCAGATTCATTCTTTCATTCCATACATATCCAGAAGCTCTGCTGTATAACTTCCGTCTTTATTATATACAATAAGTGGTTCCTCCACTTTAAGCTGTGAATTTCCACCTTTAACTGCCTCTATAAGCACCATATTGGCAGGCTTATCCACATATGGATATACAAGCCTCATTCGTTTAGGCTCTAAGTGGTTGTTCTTCATAGATGTAAATATATCTACTAATCTTGATGGCCTGTGCACCATATACATATGCCCCTTAAACCTTAAGACACTTAGATGCCTCTCTTACTACATCTTCAAGACTACATAAAAGCTCATGCCTTGCTATGGCCTTTGCACTTTCAGGATTAACTATTCCATGATTCTCATTCATATATGGTGGATTACTTGTCACAACATTAAAAGAAGCCCCACCAAATATACGTGAAGCTTCCTTAATATCACCCTGAACCATATTTACGTGATCAGAAAGGTTATTCAAACTGACATTTCTTGCTGCAAGATTGAAGCTTATATCCTGTATCTCAAGTCCTGTATACATACCACCAGGATTCTTAGCCTGCATAAGGATAGGTATTATACCATTCCCTGTACCAAGATCCAGCACCTTATCATTCTTTCCTGCTTTTGCAAATGTAGACAATAAAACAGCATCCATACCAAAACAGAACACATCTGTATTCTGGATTAACTTAAGATTATCCCTGCATAAATCATCTATTCGTTCATTAGCATTAATCTTATATTCTGCATTAATACAAGCTTCTGCATTTATCTTAACATCAGTCATCATTGATATGGGCTTTTCCTTCCTTTCTCTCAAGCTCTTCAAGCTCTTTTAACTCTTTATCATCTATGTTCATTCTGTCGTTTTTTCTTTTAGGCTTAAATCGCAGCTCTGAAACAGGATATTCCCTTATTTCTTTTTCATCGCCATCAAGTGTTACTATAACTTTAACAAGCTGTCTTAATACATTGACACTTGACACCTCACCTTTAAGCTTCTCAGGAGTGGTTACATAATCTCCTACACTTGGAAGATGGCTGTTAAGCTCTTCATAAGTTTCCTGCTCATTCTTAAGGCAGCACATAAGTCGTCCACACACACCTGATATTTTAGATGGATTAAGTGAGAGATTCTGCTCCTTTGCCATCTTAATAGATACTGGTACGAACTCTGGCATATATGTTGCACAGCACAGTGGTCTTCCACATGAACCTATACCACCTAGAATCTTAGTTTCATCCCTTACACCTATCTGCCTTAACTCTATACGTGTCTTAAACACTGATGCAAGATCCTTAACAAGCTCCCTGAAATCTATTCTTCCATCTGCTGTAAAGTAGAACAATACTTTATTATTATCAAATGTATACTCAACCTTGATAAGCTTCATAGTAAGATTATGTTTCTTAATCTTTTCCAGACATATCTTATAGGCTTCCTTTTCTTTTTCCCTGTTCTTTGCTTCTCTTTCATCATCCTCCAGAGTAGCTATCCTTATAATCGCTTTGAGTGGCTGGACTACATCACTGTCTTCAACTTCTCTCTCTCCAAGTACAACAGAACCATACTCAACACCACGCGCTGTTTCAACTATAACGTGCTGGCCAACCTCAACACTATATTTGCCAGGTGCAAAGAAATATATCTTTCCCACCTGTCTGAATCTAACTCCAACAACCTTAGTCATTTTAATCTCCATTCTTGCGCTGCTTCTCAGCGCATCTCAAGTTTGTGCGTAAGCACAAATCTTGCGTGTGAAAAATCTTATTTTTCACACTATTCTCCTAACCTTTAGTCAGTTTATTTGCATTTAATGTGCGTTGAAACTTCCATAAAAAGCCACATCCATGACTTTTTATTTCATTTTCAATGTTGTCATTCTCATATTGTCATATCCAATATATTACATCTTAACTTATACCTACATAGCCTCTTTCATAGCCATAATAAGAAGCTCTATACATAAATCAAAGTTAACATTAGCTTTGAGTCTTATTCTCACCTTATCTATGGAATTAAGTATATCCTGAATGCCCTCATATGACATAATCTGTGCCTGTGACTTAATAAGCGATATTTCATCACTGAATATAAGATAATTCGTATCATTTGTACTCTTAAACAATAACACATCCCTAAACCACATAGCCATAAGATCAAGATAATCATCTATTGTAAGCTTATAATTCGTTATGTCTTTAACTACAGACATAATCTCTGCTGATGACATCTCCTTAGCATTCTTTATAACATGCATGACATCCTGCTTAAGATGTGCAAACTCTGTACTTTCTACAATCGTTTTTGCACGTCCTATCTTTCCCTGTGCGAAATTCGCTGCAAACCTGCATTCATACTCTGATATATCATAATTGCTTTTAAGATATTCCTCTACAACACTATCCTTTATAGGTCTTAAATCAAGCATTACACATCTTGATAATATTGTCTGAAGGAATATATCTGCGTTGGTTGTAAGAAATATTACGATACCATAGACCGGTGGTTCTTCTATAGTCTTAAGAAGTGCGTTCTGTGCTGCAACTGTGAGCTTTTCAGCCTCATCTATAATATATATCTTATATCTGCTTGAATATGGCTTAATCTGCATATCAGATATTATCTGGTCTCTTACATCATCAACACCAATACTTGTTGGTTTCTCATGCTTAACCCATATAATATCAGGCTGGCTGCCTGAATCTGCCTGTATGCAGGAATGACATTTATTACATGGATTAACTGTCTCTTCCATATTCTCACACTGCAGAGTCTTAGCAAATATTCCTGCTAACATCTTTTTTCCTGAACCAAGTCCGCCATTTATAATATATGCGTGTGATACTTTACCAAGCTTAATGGCACTCTGCATATGCTCTTTAATTGTTTCATATCCATAAATATCTGAAAAACTACTCATTTTGTTTATTCCTGCATCTTTCTACTTCTTTTTATATGACTATGCTGTGATATCAAGAAGAAGCCCCCTTATATCATCTATCCTTCCAACGATTTCAAGGTGATTCTTTTCTTCTTTAACAAGTTCACCTGCAAGTTCATCAAGATTCTTATCAACAAGCTTGACTATGCCATATACTCTGTGACGGCCTCTTCTGTCAAGAAAGTTCTCTCTTGAAAACTTATGCGAACGGTTAACTACCTCATTTAAAAAGCCTTTTACGAGTTCTCTGTACTTACGCATATCTTTAATATCCATATGCTTAGCAATCTTTTCTCCCTGCTCAGTAATCTCCTGCATCATATTACCAAGCTTTTCCTGAAGGTCTTTTTCTTCAATATTACTTATTAATGTAAACTTGAAACTATCATCTGAACTTGCTGTGCTTTTTACACTCTGTATCTGAGATGACGCTTTAATATCATTAACTTTAATATCCATAGCAAACTCCAATCATATAACATATTATCATAAATACAGCATTAAAACAATCTTGTCTTTATTTCCTCTTTTATATTATATATACATTCATCAATTGAGCCGTTATTACTGAATCTTTTAACAATACCGGCATTTCTTATATTTTCCTCTGAAAAATCAACGCTGTCAGCTAAAAATCTTCTGCACATTTCCTCGTAATGTGGAACATCCTGCTCCTGTTCTCTCTTAATAGCCCTCTGCAGTCTTAGTCCATCTTCTACTTCAATATATATCGGAAGCATACACTCTTTTCCAAAGTACTCCACGAATTTGTTATATGCCTCTATTGTTCCAATAACTATGTAACGCTTTCCACTTCCAGACTCTATCTGACCATCATCTGCTGTGAAATATTTCCACTCTCCGTATACAGTCTGATATTTTCTCATTTCAATGATTTTATTATTTTTCTCAAACTCGCAGACTTTGTTATCATCTACAAAATAATACTCAACCCCATCTGTTTCACCAGCTCTCATAGGGCGTGTTGTATACATGGTTATTGTACTTAACCCAAGTGTTTCATCCTCTATAAGTGCCTTAAATATATGATCCTTTCCACTAGAACTTTTTCCCATTATAAATGCTATTTCAGGCATACAAATGCTCCTTTACATCCCTCATTTTTTGTGTTTTTATCGTTGCGGCTATCCTTTAAATTATCTTCAAGTCCAACTACTTCAAGACCATTATCTATTGCTTTGCTTATTATATTAACGACATTTTCAGATATAATCTCACCAGGACAAAGAATTGGAATTCCAGGTGGATACACATATACCATCTTTGCACTTATTCTACCATACAAAGAGCTGTCATTCATCATAATTTTATCATATCCGTTTTTATCACCTTCATTTAAAGCTTTTGCTATACTCATTAAAGCTTCATTTTTAAAATCAGCTATATTTACTTTTATATCTGCTTTTTTTATTGATGAAGTATTATTAAATATATTGTAATGCTCAGCATAATTTTGATTATTATTGGCATTATACCTTCTATCTATTTCACACAATGCATTGTAAAATCTGTCATAATACTCTGCAGAATCAAATATTGATGTCATGGCTATTGCATACTTTAATGACGACATTTCAAGCTGTATTCCATACTTCTTTAATAATATATCGTATAGTTTTTTAGCATTATCACACCCAATAACTATTTTAGATATATCATCTGAATCTATAAGCTTTATATTTTTAAGCTGACCTAATTTATTGCGTAATATTTTTAACTTTGATATATAATTTTCAAAAAGATATTCACCATCTTTTTCTATTATGCTCATGCATCTGTCTATTGATCCCATAAGTATATATGATGGACTGGTTGACTGATATATATTCCAGTATCTTTTCACCTTAGAAACATTTACATATCCATAGTTTATATGCATAACTGCCGTCTGTGTAAGCGAAGGAAGTGTCTTATGTACACTGTTTATAACTATATCTGCCCCCTGCTCAACTGCAGTCTGTGGAAATTCACAAGAAAACTTAAAATGTGCTCCATGAGCTTCATCAACTATAAGCGGTATATTATGTTCATGAAGATATGCTGCTATATTTTTAATGTCTGAAACGTTACCTTCATATGTCGGAGAAGTTATAACTACTGCCTTAATATCTTTGCCTATACTCTCATTCTTTTCCACAGTATCCTTTATTTCTCTTAAACTTATCCCCTTATAGTATCCATACTCGTCATCATATTGTGGATAAACATAATTCGCATCCAGTTCATTTAGGATAATTGCATTATAGACGGAAATGTGACAGTTCCTTGCTACTATTATACTGTCCCCTTTATCCGTAACTCCACATATTGCCGCCATGTTACCTGCCGTACTTCCATTAACTAAAAACAGACTCTCATCAGCTCCATATAATGCCGCTGTCTTTTCAAATGCTTTCTTTATCATTCCATCTGCATTATGCATGTTATCAAAGCCATCTATCTCAGTAATGTCTATGTCATATGGTGCTGGCATGTCATCCATATATCTGCCTATAAGTTCACTGTTTCGTTTAGCACCTGGCATATGCATAGGAACTATGTTTTCCTTGCTATATGCTTCTAATTTTCCAAGCATATCATCATATTGGTAAGCATTTTCATTATGAAGTTTCATTTTCAGTTCATTTTCTTCATATTGTTTATTTTTTTTATATTGTTTATTTTCTTCGTATATTTTCCACTCATTTATTTTTTCTTTAATATCTTTCATACTTATTTATTCCTTCCATAACATGCCTATATAAATACGGTGAACTCCCCATTGTCTAAAGCCAATGGACTTCCTGCTTCACGTACATCTTGATTTACTATCTCCACAAGATTAAATATATAATTATAACAAAAAAAAGTAGATATTACGTACTGTAATACCTACAACATCTAGTGCCTAGAACCGGAATCGAACCAGTGACACGAGGATTTTCAGTCCTCTGCTCTACCGACTGAGCTATCTAGGCAAAGTAGCGGGGACAGGATTTGAACCTGTGACCTTCGGGTTATGAGCCCGACGAGCTTCCGAGCTGCTCTACCCCGCGTCAATATTATACTATATGCAAAATGATGAAATATATTCATCAAATGGGCGGAGAAGGATTCGAACCTTCGAAGGCAGTGCCAGCAGATTTACAGTCTGTCCCCTTTGGCCACTCGGGAATCCACCCATTTATCATAGGCAGACATAACGAATCATATCTGCCAACGAAACTTTTTGAAGTTTACCACACATATCAGTTCATTGCAAGTCTTTTTTTATATTTCTATATATTTTCTATATATTTTATGCATAGCCCTGCGTGTATACACATAGCCGCTGCCTGTAAGCATACTGAATCACCCGGCTAATATCGCATTTCCACAGATGTTATTCTAAAACCTTTATATTTTTTAAAATTATCATTTCCTATGCTGTTGATATAATTATATATGCTTACAGTCTCTTCCGGAACAAATGTTATCTTAACAAGACCATCGCTTCCAATCGTATCTGCTGGAATAGTAAACATATTCTTATTATCATTAACCTTATCTTCCCTTATCTTGTCACCATACTCATTCTTATGATACATAACTGACACATCTGTATTATCATATGCTTCAACTGTTCCTATATACACATTGTTGGCATACACCTTTGTTGACGTATTATAGCTTGCACCATATACATCAAGCACTACATCAGAAGGCACATTTGTATTAAATCTGTAATATAACGCTGCTTCATTTCCATTGGTTGTATATATTCCAGTATGAAGGGAATAAAAGCCCTTGGAATATCTATATGGTATCTTTAACTTTAATGCTGTGCTTTTTTCACTGCTGTCAGTATCTGCTGTGTCAGGATCACCTGCTTTATCAGCCTTATCATCTATATTGTCAGATAAATTACTGTTCTCAGCAGCAAGCATCTTCTGGAAATACTTATCTAAGGCTGAATCTCTGTTAGATTCCACGCTGTCTTTATCGGCTTCATTATTATCTGCATCGTCCTGTTCATTTCTTCCTGATGGATCTCCATATAGCTTTTCTTCTTCAAGAAGCTTCTTATACTCCTCAAGCTTTGATATATCATATATATCAATATCTCCAAAGTTATAATCAAGTCCATGCTCTCCCGGCCACTTTGAAAGCTTTCCATCAACATAATACAGATCATACTCCTGTGATACCTGCCTTTTTGATCCAAGCACAAGTGTTGCAAGGTAAAACACAGCAAGCGCCGCTGTTATAATATAGCATATTACATTAATTATCTTTTTATTCTTCATATATATCCTCATTTCTGTCATACTTACCGGCTGTATCAGGCTGTAAATGCGTTAACACCTGCTGTAAACCATAACCATATAAGAAACGCTTCCATAATAACAACTAAAGCTGTTGCACAGAGTTTTATATCCTTCTTATCTGCAAGATAATCATATATACCTATAAATATTACATAACTTCCAACTATAAAACGGCACATAGACATAACTCCACCTGTCAGTGGGATTATAAGAGTTATTATAGCAAATAGAACCTCTTCATAATATCCATTCCTTAGCATATATACATATACAACTATTGCAAGAATAACTACTAGTGGTATCCAGTATCTTTCAGCATATATGTTGTTGAAGAAATCCCATATCATATTACCTATGTATCCTGCGCCATCCTCTCTCCATGCTGTCTGCACATGTCTGAACGCCCACGCATCACCACATACCCAGTAAAGATGCAGCATATTTACGAATATTCCCGCAGGACATATAAATATCTGGAGCATTCTTACAGGTGTGCATAAGGTATCCTTTATAAAACTGCCAGCCTTTTTAAGGCTTATTTTTCCACTATATGAGTCTCGATACATTCCAAGCACAAGCGGAAACACTAATATAACACCGACTATCCTTGTACAGCTTGCAAGCATTGCCGCAAATGCTGGTATCCAGTAATTTCTTTTACCATCCACATCCTTTTTCAGATAATAAAAGAATATTGAAAGAAGCATCATAAACAAGGTTTCAGAATAAACACAATGAAGATAAAAGGTGTATGGTCCCATGTATAAAAGCACCACTGCTATATATCCTAATCTTCCGGGCTTATATAGTCTTACTGTCTTTACAAGATAAAGTCCTGTTATATAAGTAAATATAGAACTAAGTATTATCCCTGCCTGTTTATAGTTCAGGAAAAAGAATATATATTTAAACCATCTTATAAGCACCGGAAACAAAGGGAAAAACGCCCAATTTGCCTGTCCATCCCCTGTTTTTATACTACCGACAAGGCTATAACCCTTCTCAGCTATTTTTATATACCAGTCTGCATCTCCCCCAAGAAACATCTTGGCAAAGGTTACATTATTACCAAATGCAGAGTTAGTAACACATCCTATAAATATATAGAATAATTTTGAAATAAACAAAATTATAAATACATCCCATGCAAGTTTACGGTTTTCTTTAGTAGTTAATCTGTTCCATACTCCAGACATTTTTTCTTTCATACATTCTCCATTCTACTAATTACTGTTCTTCCTTCATAAGCAATGCAACATATCTTTTTGTTGCATCCTGCCATGTAGGAAGTGGGGTAAAGCCTTTTGCTGCAAGCTTGCTCTTATCAAGTCTTGAATTAAAAGGTCTTGCTGCTTTAGATAACCCATACTCTTTTGTCGTTACAGGAACAACCTTTGTATTAAGTCCTGCCTGCTTATATATTTCAAGGGTAAAATCATACCATGATATATATCCACCCTCATTAGTAGCATGATAATATCCATACTTATCTGTTTCTATCATATCCACTAAAAGAACTGATAAGTCAAGGGTATATGTAGGCGTTCCTATCTGGTCACATACAACTCTTACTGTATCATGTGTCTTTCCTACGTTAATCATTGTCTTTATGAAGTTCTTTCCATTAACACCAAACACCCATGCTATTCTTACTATAAAGTACTTATCTAAAAGCTCAGAAACCGCAAGTTCTCCCTCAAGCTTAGTCTGTCCATACACATTAAGCGGCTTATAATCCTTGCAGTCAGGCTCCCATGGCTTATCACCCTGGCCATCAAACACATAATCTGTACTTATATATACCATCTTGCAGTCAAGCTTCTTAGCTACCCTTGCTATATTTCTTGTTCCACCTGCATTAACTGCACGCACCTTTTCTACCTTATCATCATCTTCTGCCATATCAACAGCTGTCCATGCAGCGCAATGTACTATAACATCCGGATTAACTTCTGTGATAATATCTTCTACTGCCTTTTCATCAGTAATATCCATCTGGACATATTCCATGTTAACAACAGCAGTCCCATCGTCAGCTCCACTGTACTTTTCTGCTATATCACTTCCTACCCCTGTATATCCTCTCTTTGCTAATTCATTCATTACATCATGTCCGAGCTGCCCTGATACTCCAGTAACTAATACTTTCATGCTTATCCTCCACGTCTTAGTTATTATTTCTATATCTATTTACAAAATCATACACTATTTTACCAAGTCTTTCAGGTAAATATCTGTTTACTACTGCTTCATAAGCTGATTCATCCACATTTGCATTATAATTGAGCATAATCTGTGCAAGATTCTTTATCTGTTCATCAGCACTGCAATATAAATCAAATGTATTAATATTTCCATCTGTTATCTCATCAAATATAGGAAGATTACTTGCAATTATTGGTTTATTGAATCTCATAACTTCTATTATTGGCATACCAAAGCCCTCTGCCTTTGACGGAAACACAAACGCAGACATTCCAGCATACAACTCAAGCTTTTTATTATGTGCAACATAATCAAGATATGTTATGTCCTTATCTTTTTCCATTGCATCGTGTACAAGAGTATTGATATCATCCTCCTGCATCTTTCCACCAAGAATAAGCTTCTTTTTTCCGCCAAGCTCCTTATATTTTAAATATCCATTTATAAGAAGATCAACGCCTTTTCTTTTTTCCATATTTCCTATATACAGGAAATAATTTTCGTCTGTACTTATCCATTTTTTCCTGACTGGATTAGATATTATATATGCATTGACATTATCTATATCTTTAGCTTCGGGAAAGAACTTCTCTGTTGTACGTTTTGTCTGCTCTGAATTATACAGAATCATATCCGTATTTTTTAATGTCTTTTTTAAATTATGCTTAAAATATATGTTATACACTCTTCCAAAATATTCAACATATTCTATTGGAAACATATCATGTATAGTTATCATTATCCTGTAATCACCCTTAAGCTTCACCGGTATAATCGTATTAACCTCCCAGAATATATCCGGCTTTATAAGCTCAAGCTGTTTCTTTACAAATGCGAAATATGAATACACTCCAGCACTTTTATAAACCTTTTTGCCCTGCGTATATACCTTTATCCCTTTATTCTGAAACGATTTAATATATTCGCTTTCAGCCACATCTGATATAAGAACGAATTCCATATCCTCATACTTTATAAGCTGTTTTAAAAAATCGTTAAGATACATGCCCACTCCACTTGGTCTGCTGCCAAGTGTTCTCGCATCAATCGCTATCTTCATAACCTTCCTCTGATTTCATACTTAATTATCACTCTATATACCAGCCGCATACCTGTCCATAAGCTGTGCCAGACCTGCTGCTGACTTCTTCCATGAATGTGTGTCAAGCACCTTAACTGCTGATTCCTTTTCTTTTTTAGCATCACTGTTATCAAGCAGCTCATCCAGATTAACATCTGCGTCATTACAGTTAATATACAAAGCCGACTCTCCATATATCTCATGCAGTACCGGAATATCCCCCAGTATGATACGGGCACCCATACATAACGCCTCCATAGGTGGAATTCCAAAGCCCTCATATGTTGATGGAAAAACAAATGCCTTACAGTATTTCATAAGTGCCCTTGCCTCTGCATCTTTTGCATAACCGATCAAAACAACGTTAGGCAGCTTTTCTATGCCTGAACTGTCACCAAGAGAACGGCCTGCTATAACATATGTAACCTCAGGATGCATCTTTGCATTTTCAAGTATCCATTTAAGATTCTTATTAGGAGCAAGCGATGCAAGGTAGAAATAATACCTGCCTCTCTTTATCCTTGAGGCATACCTGTCAAATATTATTTCATCTACGTTATCTATGTTAAAATGCTGCCATCCATTACCAGCAACAACTATATCTGTATTCTTCAGGCTGTAGTTATCAAGAATTTCACGCTTTGAATACTGACTTACCGTCATAATCGCATCAGCTTTCTTAAACGCTTTAAGATACATAAGCTTTCTAAACAGTATTTCATGCCAGTCACCCGGTTCGGTAAAGAAACCTGGATGTGTCTTAAATGCTATATCATGAACTGTTACTATTCCATTTTTCATTAAAAGTGAAACTTCGTTACACAGATACACCGGTTTTGCTTTCTGTCTGTTAACATAGTGCTGAAATGTAAGCTGTTCCCATTTTCTTCCAGATACACCTTTAAGTATGACAATTTTTATATTATCATACTTCGTTTTATAGCTGTTAATCTCTGCTGATGTCCCTTCTGAATCTATCTGCGGAACTGCTATTTCAACATCATATGGCTTGTCCTTAATCATTTTATCAAGCTGAGCTGTTATTTCTCTTGCATACCTTTGTACACCCAGAACCTGTCCATATAAAAATCTTCCATCAATAATATATTTCATACCGAACCTCGATTCCTGCTTTGCAACTGTTTCTTTGTTTTTTAACTACCTGTTGCCGTTAGGCTTGTATGTCGGAACGAATTCCTTAACAAGCACCTTAACTGCTGCTGCATCTTCACTATATGCTGTTTCTTTAAGTATCTCTAACCTTTTCTCAAAATCCTTCTTTTCAAACTCTATTGGTTTGCCTATATGAATGAGCTTATTATCTGTATCCTGCATGCCTTCCTCTGCCATCAGAAGCTCCTCATATAACTTTTCTCCCGGACGTAATCCTGTATACTTAATCTCCATATCAACACCAAGAGTATAGCCGGAAAGTCTAATAAGATTCTTTGCAAGATCATCTATCTTTACCGGGTCACCCATATCAAGTATGAAGATTTCTCCACCCTTTGCATAGGCACCTGCCTGGATAACCAGTGATACCGCCTCAGGTATCGTCATAAAATATCTTATAATATCAGGATGTGTGACAGTTACAGGTCCTCCCGCTGCAATCTGTTTCTTAAAAAGCGGTATAACCGAACCATTACTTCCAAGGACATTACCGAATCTTACTGCAACGAATTCTGTCCTTGATATCCCATTATAATACTGGATAATCATTTCACATATACGTTTTGTGGCACCCATAATATTAGTCGGATTAACCGCCTTATCAGTACTTATCATAACAAAACGCTTTGTCCCATATTTGTCAGCCATATGTGCCAGGTTCCATGTACCTGCAACATTATTCTTAATGGCCTCATTAGGACTTCCCTCCATAAGCGGTACATGCTTATGTGCTGCTGCATGATATACAATATCAGGTCTATAGTGAGAAAACAGCCACTCAAGTCTTGTATTGTTTCTTATTGAACCTATGAGAGTGACTACATTGGCATCCGGATTAGTCATTTTTAATTCCTGCTGGATATCATAAGCACTGTTTTCATATATATCAAATATTATAAGACACTTTGGATTATGCTTAACAAGCTGTCTGCATAACTCCGAACCGATTGAACCGCCACCGCCTGTAACAAGCACTGTCTTTCCAGATACATATCCTAATATAGACTCCACATCTACCTTGATAGGATCCCTGCCCAAAAGATCATCTACATCTACATTTCTGATATCCTGGACATTAATCTCTCCATCCATCATCTGATACACACCAGGTATGATCTTTAAGTTACAATTGGTTTCCTTGCATATATTGAGTATTTCTCTTTTGGTATCCTGAGATGCTGATGGAATAGCAAATATTATTTCATCTATATCATAGTATCTTGCATATTCTTTTATCTGATTCCTGTTACCGACTATCTTTACTCCTCTTATATACTTTCCAACCTTTTTTGCATCATCATCTATGATACATACAACCTTTGAGTTATCAAGATATCTTGAGTTGGCTATTTCTCTCATGAGTACGTTAGCCGCCTCGCCGGCACCTATTATCATTATCTTTACCTGTTCTGATGTATGTCTGTATTCCTGTATAACAGTTCTTAACATTCTATACATAAAACGGCTTGCGCACATTGCTACAACGAGGAATACACCAGTCATGAAATAACAGGCTCTTGGAAGCATTTCACCCGTAACAGCGGTAAGGCATATATGAACGCCTTCTGCAACTATACAGGCCTCTACTATCTTATACAGCTCAGCTATACTGGCATACTGCCACAGACTATGATACATCCTGAAGCACCAGAATATAATAAGTGTTATTATTGTAAATGGAATCCATGTATCCTTAAAGCTATCTATATATTGTGGTTCAATCGCTGAAAAATCAACATTAAACCTCATTACAAGTGATAGTATTACACTTCCATTAATGAGGATAATATCAGTTATTATAAGAAAAAATCGTCTTATAATAAGCTGAAGCTTATCTTTTCTTGTCTCTCCCATATCTAACCTCTTTCCTGCTTATCCATAAGTCCCACAATCGTTCCTGCTCCATAACTTACATGAAGCATGAGGAATAATACTGGAAGCAGGATATTTGTTATATTTTTCTTTTCACCTGCTTTAACTGATGATACCGCTGCCATAGTACATGCCAATGTTCCATACAATACCCACATAACAACGGTAAGTGTTGTAATAATATTTTTTATTTTCCCTGGCAGCCATATGCTTTTCCTGCCATTTTTCTTTGTACCGCTGCGTGATAACCGTATTCTTACATCATCAGCCACTTTAAGTCCTGTTAAAGAGAGCGCAGATGCCATAATAGCACTTACAAACGCAAATGGCACAAAATGATATATGCTAAGACACCCTGGACACACTTTGCTCGTCTTTCCTATCCAGAAACCGTTTGCATACTTCTGTTTAAGCATAGATGAAAGACTGCTCCTTGTATACTGGTATGAAATAATATCAGGATCAAAGCACAGCTTATATCCTGCCTTTCTCATACGATAATGAATCTCATTATCCTCTGTTCTAGCAAGCTCTTCATTAAAAAAGCCAACCTTTTCAAACACTTCTCTTCTGTATGCCGCATGGAATAAGGATTTAACATATGTTTTTCCTGGATTATTCCTGTAAGCTGCTATACTTGAACCAAACATACTGCTTTCTGCGAGCAATAACGTTTCCTTAAATGGTGTTGGCTCATCTATTATATTAGGTCTCTGTCCACCACATATATACTCACCCGTGTTAAGAACCGCTACATTCTTACTCACAAAATCCTGTGGTATAACTGCATGCGCATCTACCTTTATGATTGCATCGCCCTTATACTCCCTTAACGCTACATTCCATCCACTTGGAAGTGTTCTTTTAGGATTATCAAGAACTACTACCCTGTTGAATTCATTTTCATTATTTTTTGCAAAATCAACCATAATATCTCTTGTCTTATCAGAAGACATACCATCAACAAGTACAATCTCCATAGACTTATGGTCATAATCCTGCTCTTTAATGCAGCTAAGTATATTGTTTATGCTGTTTTCCTCATTGTATGCAATAACACACATAGTTATAAACAACTTGTCCATCTTACGTTATTCCCTTTCTGCACTTATTACACATTTATGCTTCTTCCAGCAGCTTTGCTTCCTGTCCTTCCTGTTACTGATAATCTGTCATTTCCTGTTACTGATGTGAATGTATCCCATAACACCCTGCAGTCTTCCACAAAGCCAAACTTCTTAAGCGCCTCAAGATTATATTTCATCTTGGCAGGAAGTACCTCTTTAACATAAGCCTCATCCGGGTCAGCTGCTCCCGCAAGTATCTTATCTTCATCTTTATAAGCTATGCTCGTCCTTGATGTAAGCCCTGCTGGCAGAAGTAATGTTGCATACATTTCTTTTGTATATTTTTTTACATATTCAGGAACCTCAGGTCTTGTTCCAACCAGTGTCATATCTCCGTTGATTATGTTAAACACCTGTGGGAACTCATCCGCTCTTATCTTTCTTAAAACTTTTCCAACCCTTGTTATTCTGTCATCGTTATCTACTGTCACAGAAGCTCCAAGCTTTGGTGCATCAACAACCATAGTACGGAACTTGTATATGCAAAATATCCTTCCATACTGTGTAACTCTTTCCTGTCTGAAAAAAACAGGTCCTCTCGAATCAAGCTTTATACAGACAGCTATGACGAGCATAGGAACTGCAAGAAACATAAGCATAATAGATGCCACAACTATATCAAACAATCTTTTTATCTTAAGTGACATCTGTCTTTTTTTTATTATATTGTAATATTTTCTGACTTCCCTGGTCCTCATAACCCCAGGAAGCTCATTCCATCTTCTTAGCTGCATATTAGCTACTCTCCGTTCACTTGTGCTGTTATACCATCTTCTTAATGCTGTTAAAGTTTTCTATTACATAACCAACCTGTTCATCTGTAAGATTAGTATGCAAAGGAAGTGTCACTTCATTATGATACATTTCATATGAAGCCGGATAATCTGATATATCAAAGCCAAGCTTCTTATATGCTGTATGCATAGGTAAAGGCTTATAATGTACATTAGTTGCAATGCCTGCTTCTGCCATTTTTGTTATAAAATCATTTCTTGCCTGTGTATCTTTACCCATAAGGCGAACAAGATAAAGATGTCCACTCGATGTGTATTCATCTGTATAATGCTGTAGATACTCTATATCAGGCGCCTGTATGCCTTCGTTATACATGCCTATTATCTGTCTTCTTCTTGCAAGCAGACCAGGATATCTATCCATCTGTACAAGACCTATAGAAGCAACTATATCTGTCATGTTGCACTTGTAGAGTGGTGCAACTATATCATATTCCCACGCTCCAAGCTTTGTTTTTGCAAGTGCATCCTTAGACTGTCCATGAAGTGACATAAGCATAATATTTTTATATATTTCTTCATCATCAACACCAGGAAGTTCTCTCCATACAAGACCTCCACCCTCTCCTGTTGTAAAATTCTTTACAGCATGAAACGAAAATGATGTAAAGTCTGCACATTCCCCACTCATAAGTCCACCACGGCTGGCTCCATATCCATGTGCTGAATCTGCCAGTATAAGAACCCTTCCAAGTGCCTCCTGATATAAAGATGCTGGCTTAAACAGATGCCTTTTACTTTCAAGTATGCTTCTTATCCTGTCGTAATCTACCATAACTCCAGCGATATCAACCGGAATAACAGCCTTAGTCTTATCTGTTATTGCATGTTCAAGTGCATCATAATCAAGGTGATACGTTCCCTTCTCTACATCTATAAGCTTGAGTGTGGCTCCTACGTGACATACTACACTTGCAGATGCTGTGTAAGTATATGCCGGAACAATAACCTCATCTCCTGGTCCTATATCAAACAGTCTTAGGGCTGTTTCCATGCATGCTGTAGCCGAATTAAGGCATGCACCTCTTTTCGTATGCGTGAATTCTGCCATACGTCTTTCAAGTTCTTTAGTCTTAGGACCTGTTGTTATCCATCCTGATCTTAATACTTCACCTACAGCTTCAACTTCTCTTTCTGTCATATCTGGTGGTGAAAATGGTATATTCATCCTCTTTGTCATTATTAACCTGATACCTCTTTTCTATACATATCTATGATATAAATGTCAGAAGTGAATTCTGACATTCACCTTAAACATCTTCTCTTAAATACCTGTCTTACATACATGAATTAAATATCTACTTTGATGACGATGCTGTTGGTTCTGCTGCCGTATGCTCAGTTGATGATGCTACCTTAGTCATAGCTGGAAATGCATAAGTCATATCTCCTGCTGTGTCAGGAATCGACACTGTATAACTAACATTATTATATCCTGACTGCGATAACGTAATCGTCCTGTTTCCACTTGTCTTACTAAACGTGCATGGAATAATCCCAATATATACGCTGTCAACATATAAAGCCGCACCCTCTGGCGCTGTTATCTTTACACTATAGCCGCTTGTATGACTAGCTGCTGTCGTCTTAGCTGTACTTGACGTAGTACCTGATGAGCTTGTTGACGTCATATCTATAACCTTAGTCGTATAATCCGAATTCACAACAAAGGTTTCTGTATAAGCCGTATAATGATTAGCCTGCAATACAAGACTATGCCTTCCATAGCTAAGACTTACTGGCTTAGAATAATCCACTTCACTTCCATCTATCGTCATAACTGCATTCGCAGGTGTTACCTGGAAGTTGACAGTTCCCTTCTTAGTAGCTGGTGTCTGATATTCAGAAAAATCAAGAGCTGTAGTTTCATCTTTCCTTACAGTAACTTTCTTTACAGCTTTCATATCTCCATTCTGTATCTCAACATCATAGCTTCCAACAGGTGCTGTAACCATCATATTATCTGTAACTTTGTTAAATCCATTGCTTCCAAGTGTTATATATCCTCCTACAAATGCATCTATGCCTGTAAGCTCGATATATCCATGTCCGTTATCAACCACTATGGAATAAAGCTTATCACCTATTCCGCGCAATGTAAGAGTATCCTCTTTTACAATCTGTGCCATACTTATCTGGCTATCCGAAGATCTTATAAAAATATTGTCTGTATATGTAAGAACTGTCTGTCCTATAGTAATATTTTTCTTTGATTCATCAAAGGTAATATCCGATACATCATTTCTTTCCCATGCATCCTTAGAACCATATATCTTTAATGCCTTGCCTGTCTTATCACAATACACATCATATATCTCACCTGGCTGCATAACAGATGCTGCTTTTATCTTTCCATATGCATCCTGAATATCGGTTCCTCCTGTATATATCACAGAATATTCTGTTCCAGACTCTACATCCACAAAATGCATGTTCTTAAGGCTGGTATCCACAGCCACAAGCAGTCCTACAAGCGTCCTATCCTTATTATTGCCAATAATATCTGATATATTTCCCTGCTTTCTTGCCGGTGTAACAGCACTTCCCGGTATAACTGTCCCACCACTTTTTGTACTTTTACAACCCGCTGCACATAAAACAACAATGACAACAAGCAGGAATGCCGTCATCCTTTTAACCGTTCTTTTGTAAAAGTTAGAATGTCTTTGCATATTATTTATTTTTGTATATATATTATTCATCTTTACTACCTGATTAAAGCCTGTTTCCTCAAATAAATATACCCTCAATATAGTATATCTGGTTGAATTTTACCACACACAGCATATTTTATCAATCAATTCTCTTTTTCTTCCATTCTGCTCTATGACCTTCCTTAATTTTTCTACATTTTTCTCCGGAATCCATGACTTGTTTGCATTTATATACTGATTGATTATCTTCCAGAACTTCTCCGGATATGACAGTAAAACCATGAGCAGCCCCATCTCTTCATCGCTTAATGGACATATTCTGTCATATTCATCAACAAGCCTGTAAAACATCCGGCTGTCCCAGTTATACTTCTCCATCACCTTTCTTATAAACTGGTACAGATCATTAATCTGACATTCATTTTTGTATCTGTCAAAATTAACAATATACGTATTCTTACCATTGAGCAACACATTATGATATGTATAGCTTCCATGTGACAGCTCCATGTTTTGCGCTGCCATCATAAGACGTTCATCAAATGCTTCACTCATAAGCTGTTCATTTGCCCTGCATGCTTCTTCGTAAAAGACTTCAATATTTTTAAAGGCTATTTGTTCAAATATCTGTTTTCCCTTTTTTTGTTTAAGATAATTGTATGCCTTTTTCAGCTCCCTTGTGTGTTTTGCATATGTTTTTCTTAACTCTGTCTCTTTTGTATAGCCTGTAATCCTTCTTACCTTCTGACATGCTTCAAGCTCCGTGCTTTCATCGCACACATTATCCTGCACATACAACATATCTGGTGTTATCTGTCTTAACGCCGCATGCATATATGCCATAGCCGAAACAGCCATGCACATATCATTTTCATCTTTTACATTACTTTCTTTTGCATCAAACCAGTTCTTCATTATATATTTTCTTCCATCCTCGTCCTCAGATATAATTAACCCCTCTTTATTTCTCATGTAAGTATCAATACACGTATATCCAATCCCATCAAGCACCTGTGTCAGCTTGTTTTCTCTCTCATAGTATCTGTCCGCTTTTTCACATTGTATGAAAAGCTTATAGCCCTGATCTGTCTGCACTATAATCCCCCCACGTCCCCTTACCATACGTCTTATTCCTATATCATACTGTTCTAATACCTTTTCTGACTTCTCATTCACAGACATAAACCTCCCATTAATCCTACTTATCATATGATATGAACTTATTAAAAATGCATGTCCTTATAAATTCCTGTGATATTAAACGACATAGGATTTTGACGTCACCAATATTTTTTGATAAAATCATTTTGCATTTATAATTAACAGCTTATTATGGCATAGTGCAGGATTGGAGATTTTATGAACAAAAATATATCTAAGAAACAGGCTTACAGCTTTAACACTTCGAATAACTTTAAAATAGAACTCCCTGAAGATGTTTCATTTATAATAAACACTATTGAAAAAAACGGACATCAGGCATATGCTGTTGGCGGATGTGTACGTGACACTATAATGGGTGTTGTTCCAAACGACTGGGATATCACAACCAATGCCCTGCCAGAAGAAGTCAAATCATACTTCAATAAAACAATTGACACCGGCATACAACATGGTACTGTAACCGTCATGCTTCATTCAACAGGTTATGAGGTTACTACATACCGTATTGATGGCGATTATCTGGATGGCAGGCATCCCTCGTCTGTAGAATTCTCTGACAGGCTTACTGATGACCTTTGCAGGAGAGACTTTACCATAAATGCTATGGCATATAATGACAGAATGGGTCTTGTCGATGAATATGGTGGCATAGATGATATTAATAATAAAATAATAAGATGCGTTGGAAATCCTGTAGAAAGATTTACAGAGGATGCTCTTAGGATGATGCGTGCAATCCGTTTTTCTGCACAGCTGGGATTCACTATTGATGATAACACTTTTAAAGCTATAGAAAAATTAAGCACAAATATACAGAAGGTAAGCATGGAACGTATATGTGTTGAGCTTAAGAAAACACTCATGTCTGACAATCCTGATTTCTGCCGTTTATACGGAAACACTAATCTGTTCATGGATATACTGCCACAGCTGCACGACAGTTTTACTTCAAGGCAGTCTAAAAGAATTCTTCTGACATGCAGATATGTAGAAAAGAATTTTGCTTTAAGACTCGCCGCATGCCTTTCTACTGGCACTCCGGAGGATGCATATAATACACTCCGTCACCTGAGAATGGACAACAAAACCATTGATACTGTGGTAAAAATTCTTACATATTCAAAAGACCGTGTAGAAGAAACTGAACCTGCAATCAGAGAAGCACTCCATAAATGTGGACGTGATATATTTGAATCCATTATCAAGTATGAACTTGCTGCTGTAAAAGCAAGTGAGGAAGTAACCTTTATAACCAATCCAGGCAGACACAATCATCTTATAAATCTAAAAACTATGGCTGATGAAATACTTGCGCGCGGCGACTGTTTTTCTATCAAAGATCTGGATATCACAGGACTTGACCTTATAGAGTATGGCCTTAAAGGCACCCAGATTGGTGATACACTAAACTATCTGCTTGAAATCGTGATTGAAAATCCTAAGCTGAATGATAAAGCTACGCTGATTGGATTGCTGGATATGAAGTAGAAGATGAAGTAAAATATGAGCTAGGATATCAAGTAAAATATGAATCTGATATGATTTTTTATAAACTGATATAAAAGGGGATTAAGTGTGACGTGCACTTAATCCCCTTTGTATCAGCTTTTCTGCTTTGCTATGAATCCTGACAATCCATACATCTATAACAGCTCTGGGCTGCAAAGCCTGCAAAAAACATTATTTACTTTTATTTAGTCTCTTTATTCTCGTTATATGCCTTCCTTGCCTCTGCTACTCCAGCCTTTATTCCGGCAACTCCGGCTTTAGCTACTTCTTTTCCGACTTTAGCAGCTTCCTTTCCTATGCGTGAAGCTTCCCTGGCAACTTCCTTTCCAACCTTTGCAGCTTCGTTTGCCGCCTTCTTAGCTTTCTCTTTTATCTCTTCCATATCGATATCAGCTGCTGCTCCAGCACAACTATCTGACTTTCTGCTGTCCGGATTAGATAATGCAGCCTGTGCTGCTGCAAGCCTTGCTATTGGCACTCTGAATGGAGAACAACTTACATAGTCAAGTCCTGCCTTATGACAGAATTCAATACTTGATGGATCGCCTCCATGTTCTCCACATATACCACACTTAAGCTCTGGGCGTGTCTTATGTCCTTTCTCAACAGCCATCTTAACAAGCTGGCCCACACCATTCTGGTCAAGTCTTGCAAATGGGTCTGATTCATATATCATGCTCTTATAGTAAGAATCAAGAAACTTTCCAGCATCATCTCTTGAAAAACCAAATGTCATCTGTGTAAGATCATTGGTTCCAAATGAGAAGAACTCTGCTTCTTCTGCTATTTCATTGGCAAGAAGAGCTGCCCTTGGAATCTCTATCATAGTACCTATCTTATACTTAATACCAGAGTTCATCTCTTTCTTAACAGCTTCTGCCTCTTCTATAACAATATCCTTTACATACTTCAACTCTTTTCTTTCTCCAACAAGAGGTATCATAATCTCTGGTGTAATAGTATACCCTTTTTCCCTTGATACTTCTATAGCTGCTTCCATAACCGCTCTCGTCTGCATTCTCGCTATTTCTGGATATGTTACTGAAAGACGGCATCCCCTATGTCCCATCATTGGATTAAATTCATGAAGTGCATCGCACTTTGCTTTTACCTCATCAATAGTAAGTCCCATATCATCTGCAAGTGCCTTAATATCTTCTGTATCTGTAGGCACAAACTCATGAAGAGGTGGATCAAGATATCTTACAGTCATCGGTCTTCCTTCAAGTGCCTCATACATGGCCTTAAAGTCAGCTTTCTGGAATTCTCCAATCGGCTTAAGTGCTTCAACTCTTTGCTCTACTGTATCAGAAAGAATCATTCTTCTGAACTTAGGTATTCTGTCTTCACCAAAGAACATATGCTCTGTTCTGCAAAGTCCTATACCTTCTGCACCTAACTCAACAGCCTTCTTTGTATCTGCCGGAGTATCTGCATTAGTTCTTACACCAAGCTTCCTGTATTCATCAGCCCAGCCCATAAGTCTCTCAAAATTACCACTTATAGTTGCTGCAACTGTCTTTATATCACCTTTATATATCTTACCAGTTGAACCATCCAGAGATATATAATCACCTTCTGTAAATGTGTATCCACCAAGTGTGAACTTCTTAGCTTCTTCATCTATAGATATTGCACCACAGCCTGACACACAGCATGTACCCATACCACGGGCTACAACCGCTGCGTGTGATGTCATGCCACCACGTACAGTAAGTATTCCCTGTGCCGCATGCATACCTTCGATATCTTCTGGTGACGTTTCAAGTCTTACAAGAATAACTCTCTCTCCTTTACCACCTTTACCAAGCTCCTTGGCTTCATCTGCAGTGAATACAATCTTACCTGCCGCTGCACCAGGCGATGCTGGAAGTGCCTCACCCACAACTTCACCATCTTTTAATGCCTCAGCATCAAACATAGGATGAAGAAGCTGATCTAGTGACTTGGCATCTATTCTCATAACAGCTTCCTGAGGAGTTATCATTCCTTCATCTACAAGATCACATGCTATCTTAATAGCTGCCTGCGCCGTTCTCTTACCATTTCTTGTCTGAAGGAAATAAAGCCTGCCTTCCTCAATGGTGAACTCCATATCCTGCATATCCTTATAATGTCCCTCCAGCTTCATGGCAAGCTCCATAAACTGTGCATAACACTCCGGAAGATCATTTTCAAGCTGTGTTATAGGCTGCGGAGTACGAACACCTGCAACCACATCCTCACCCTGTGCATTGATAAGATACTCTCCATATATTCCCTTTTCTCCTGTTGATGGATTTCTTGTAAATGCAACACCCGTACCAGATGTATCACCTTTATTACCAAACACCATAGTCTGTACATTAACTGCTGTTCCCCAGTCACCTGGAATATCATTCATTCTTCTGTATACAATCGCTCTTGGATTGTTCCATGAGCGAAATACCGCCTTTACTGCTTCCATAAGCTGAACCTTTGGATCCTGTGGAAATTCTTCTCCCTTTGACTCCTTGTAAAATGCCTTGAATTTTGTAATAAGCTCCTTCATATCATCAGCTGTAAGCTCTGTATCATACTTAACACCCTTAGCAGCCTTTACTTCATCTATAATCTTTTCAAACTCAGACTTTGATACTTCCATAACTACATCTGAAAACATCTGTATGAATCTTCTATATGAATCATACGCAAATCTTGGATTACCTGTTTTAGCGGCAAACCCCTCAACTGCAACATCGTTAAGTCCAAGATTGAGTATTGTATCCATCATCCCTGGCATAGATGCTCTTGCACCAGATCTTACAGAAACAAGCAGCGGATCGCTATTGTCCCCGAATTTCTTTCCGTTGTATTCCTCAAGCCATGCAAGTGCTTCGAATATCTGTGTCTTTATTTCCTCTGATATATTCTGCCCATTATCGTAATAATTCGTACACGCTTCCGTTGTAACTGTAAAGCCCTGTGGTATCGGCATACCAAGTCCTGTCATCTCCGCCAGATTAGCTCCTTTTCCTCCTAGCAACGCTCTCATAGAAGCATTTCCTTCTGAAAATCTGTAAACCCATTTGTTCATAAGATTCCCTCCATTCATAACCCATGTTAAATTGTTCCGTACAATGTCATTGTTAAAATTATAACATACCTTAGTTGATTAAGCAATAAGCTTGTACGGATTTTTATACATATAGTATGATTATATTCATATTATGGAAAAATATTCATGATAGATGTATTGTTGTTTAATTGAATATTAGTTGGTGATGAACGGACGACAAATATAAGCTACAGGCAGTCCTGCACACTATGTTCAATGCCAGAAGCTTTGATTGGATATTTCTA
>ENA-OQIQ01000313-OQIQ01000313.1-human-gut-metagenome-genome-assembly--contig:-NODE-313-length-39789-cov-4.695432_pt1 | contig 39789 bp, 30 predicted proteins | sample MGYA00242584_ERZ504749 | MGnify/ENA primary metagenome ERZ504749 (study PRJEB26092, sample SAMD00036436) | human gut metagenome | host: Homo sapiens | study: EMG produced TPA metagenomics assembly of...
AGTCAGTTTCCGCCGTATTTATGAATATGCTGGCGGCGACTGGCAGGAAGATAATGGCGTCTGGCACCAGAACGTGTTCGCTTATTATCTCTCCATCTCCTGTAACCATTGCGATGACCCCGCATGTACAAAAGTCTGCCCCAGCGGCGCAATGCATAAGCGTGAAGATGGCTTTGTGGTGGTTGATGAAGATGTTTGTATCGGCTGCCGCTACTGCCACATGGCTTGTCCGTACGGCGCGCCACAGTACAATGCTGAAAAAGGGCACATGACGAAGTGCGATGGTTGTTATTCGCGCGTCGCCGAGGGGAAACAACCCATATGTGTCGAATCCTGCCCGCTGCGTGCACTTGAGTTCGGTCCAATTGAAGAGCTGCGCCAGAAGCACGGCACTCTTGCTGCCGTCGCGCCACTGCCGCGCGCGCATTTCACAAAACCCAATATCGTTATCAAACCTAACGCCAACAGCCGCCCGACCGGCGATACCACTGGTTATCTGGCTAATCCGGAGGAAGTGTAAAATGGGAAATGGATGGCATGAGTGGCCACTGGTTATCTTTACCGTATTGGGTCAATGCGTAGTAGGCGCGCTGATTGTTAGCGGAATTGGCTGGTTCGCCGCCAAAAATGACGCAGACCGTCAGCGTATTGTCCGTGGCATGTTTTTCCTCTGGCTGTTGATGGGCGTCGGGTTTATTGCCTCTGTCATGCACCTGGGATCGCCACTGCGGGCGTTTAACTCGCTGAATCGAATCGGAGCTTCTGGTCTGAGTAACGAGATTGCTGCCGGTTCCATATTTTTTGCCGTTGGCGGATTATGGTGGCTGGTGGCAGTCATCGGTAAAATGCCGCAAGCGTTGGGGAAACTCTGGTTACTTTTCAGCATGGCGCTCGGCGTCATTTTCGTCTGGATGATGACCTGCGTGTATCAAATCGACACAGTGCCAACCTGGCATAACGGTTACACTACGCTGGCTTTCTTCCTGACAGTATTGTTGAGCGGTCCAATACTTGCTGCCACAATTCTGCGGGCAGCCCGCGTTACATTTAATACCACACCATTTGCCATCATTAGCGTTCTGGCGCTGATCGCTTGTGCCGGTGTGATTGTGCTGCAAGGTTTGTCTCTGGCGTCTATTCACTCATCCGTACAACAAGCCAGCGCACTGGTACCAGATTACGCCTCCTTACAGGTCTGGCGTGTGGTATTGTTATGCGCAGGTCTAGGATGCTGGCTTTGTCCGCTCATACGTCGCCGTGAACCTCACGTTGCCGGACTTATTCTGGGGTTAATCCTCATTCTTGGCGGTGAGATGATCGGGCGTGTGCTCTTTTATGGCCTGCACATGACGGTAGGAATGGCTATTGCAGGTTAACAAATTGGTGCGGGGCAACCCGCACATTTCAGGATGTTAGGAATGACCCATTTTTCACAGCAAGATAATTTTTCTGTCGCGGCGCGCGTGTTGGGCGCGCTGTTTTATTACGCTCCAGAGAGTGCTGAAGCCGCACCTCTGGTTGCGGTACTCACCAGTGACGGCTGGGAAACTCAGTGGCCTCTACCAGAAGCGTCATTAGCGCCGCTGGTGACGGCTTTTCAGACACAGTGTGAAGAGACTCACGCCCAGGCCTGGCAGCGTTTGTTTGTCGGCCCGTGGGCACTGCCGTCTCCGCCGTGGGGGTCGGTCTGGCTGGATCGCGAATCTGTGCTGTTTGGCGATTCAACATTGGCACTTCGTCAGTGGATGCGCGAGAAAGGCATTCAGTTTGAAATGAAGCAAAACGAACCGGAAGATCATTTTGGTTCACTGCTGTTGATGGCTGCGTGGTTGGCGGAGAATGGTCGCCAGACAGAATGCGAAGAATTGCTGGCATGGCACCTTTTTCCGTGGTCAACACGTTTTCTTGATGTTTTTATCGAAAAAGCAGAACACCCTTTCTACCGTGCACTGGGTGAACTGGCTCGCTTAACGCTGGCGCAATGGCAATCACAACTGTTGATTCCTGTCGCGGTTAAACCACTCTTTCGATAGGATCACCGTAATATTGCCGGATGGTGACGATTACGCGCGATTCGGCAATATTACGTTACAGTGTCACGTTTTTTTATCTCTTAAAGCACGCACTGCTTTTGCGGCTGGCCTCTTTTGCCGCAAAATAGTCGCCCGTGTTTCATTGCCCATTTCTGCTCATGCATCATCTACACATCTATCCGGATCTGCGCACTATGTTCCGCCGTCTGCTTATCGCAACAGTCGTCGGTATTCTCGCGGCCTTTGCCGTTGCCGGGTTTCGTCATGCGATGCTGCTACTGGAGTGGTTGTTCCTCAATAATGACTCCGGCAGTCTGGTCAATGCAGCGACAAACCTTTCCCCCTGGCGACGGCTGCTAACTCCGGCGCTCGGCGGACTGGCGGCGGGTTTGTTGCTGATGGGCTGGCAGAAATTTACCCAGCAACGCCCTCATGCGCCGACCGATTATATGGAAGCGTTGCAAACCGAGGGTCAGTTTGATTACGCAGCAAGCCTGGTTAAATCGCTTGCCTCTCTGCTGGTAGTAACCAGCGGCAGTGCAATTGGTCGCGAAGGTGCGATGATTCTTTTAGCTGCCCTTGCCGCCTCCTGTTTTGCCCAACGTTTTACGCCACGCCAGGAGTGGAAATTATGGATCGCCTGTGGGGCCGCGGCGGGAATGGCTGCGGCCTATCGTGCCCCGCTTGCTGGCAGTTTATTTATAGCCGAAGTGCTGTTTGGCACTATGATGTTGGCCTCTCTCGGCCCGGTGATTATTTCCGCCGTCGTGGCATTGCTGGTTAGCAATCTGATTAATCATAGCGACGCGTTACTCTACAACGTACAACTCTCAGTGACGGTTCAGGCTCGTGACTATGCGCTGATTATCAGTACAGGTGTGCTGGCAGGTCTGTGCGGACCACTGTTGTTAACGTTAATGAACGCCTGTCATCGTGGATTTGTGAGTCTCAAACTTGCGCCGCCCTGGCAACTGGCACTAGGCGGGTTGATCGTGGGTCTGCTTTCCCTGTTCACACCTGCAGTGTGGGGCAACGGCTATAGCACCGTACAATCCTTTTTAACCGCCCCACCACTGTTAATGATCATTGCCGGGATCTTCCTTTGTAAACTGTGTGCCGTGCTGGCGAGTAGCGGTTCCGGCGCACCCGGTGGGGTCTTTACACCGACGCTATTTATCGGTCTTGCCATTGGCATGTTGTATGGTCGTAGCCTGGGATTATGGTTCCCTGATGGCGAAGAAATTACACTTTTACTCGGATTGACCGGGATGGCGACACTGTTGGCGGCGACCACGCACGCGCCGATTATGTCGACGTTGATGATATGTGAAATGACCGGGGAGTATCAGCTACTCCCCGGTTTATTGATTGCCTGCGTAATTGCGTCGGTAATTTCGCGGACGTTACACCGTGACTCTATCTACCGCCAGCACACTGCGCAGCATAGCTAAGCGGATGTATTGCCCCAGTTCACGCTGTTCGGCGCGCGGCAGATAAGGCAGTTCACCAATGAGCGGTGCCGGAAGTTTTTTACCCAGCACATCAATGATTTCCGCATAATGCGCCAGTCCTGGGTTGATTCGGTTAGCCACCCAGCCAATGAGCGGCAGCCCGTCGTTGGCGATCGCCTGAGCTGTTAGCAGTGCATGGTTAATGCAACCTTCCTGAATACCGACAACCATCAACACCGGCAGTTGTTCCTGCACTACCCATTCAGAGAGTGGACGCAAATCATTCATCAGACTGCGCCAGCCGCCAGTCCCTTCTACCACGACATGATCGACTTTTTCGGTCAGGTTTGCCAGGCCGTTTGAAATGAGGGTGTAATTGATTGGGCAACTGTGCGCCACGCTACTTTCTTCTTCGCTTAACGCGATAGGATTAACTGCTTCATAAGGCAGTTCGATGGTTGAAACACTCTGCAACACCAGGGCATCTTTATTACGCAGCCCTTCGGGTGTCTCTTTGCTCCCCTTCGCTACGGGTTTATATCCCGCAACCGTTTTTCCCTGGGAGGCTAACGCTTGTAGCAATGCGCGGGAAACCACCGTTTTCCCTACAGAAGTGTCTGTACCGGTAATAAAGAAACGCTTCAGCATCACTAACTCCACCGTTATGCTTCACAAATATAAACCAGGAAAATAATTAACCTTGAAAGTCTAAGTTATGCTTTCCTGGCCCAAATTGAGATAGCGCAAATTTTGGTAGAACAGTTAAAAAATGTTAACCCTGCAACAGACGAATCAACAAAGAACCGTTATACATCGCGTCTTTTACCAGTGCAGCGCCTGCCATCGTGCCCTGGTTAGAAAACTGAGTACTCTCAACGCTGATGTGCTGACTATACGCAGGAAGGGCCTGCTGACGGATGCTGTCTGAGATGACCGGGAAGAGGATATCTGCCGCTTTACTTAACGGTGAGCCAATCAGTATTTTTTGTGGGTTAAATAAATTCACCATGATGGCAAGAATGCGCCCTACATGCGCGCCCACCCCGGTAATGATGTCTTTTGCCAGCAGATCACCGCGCAATGCCGCCTGACACAATGAGTCCACGGTTAACGGTTGTCCATGTAACATCGAGCTCATGGATTGATTAAGACGCAGCTGTGCCAGCTCAAGAATACTGTCCACACTGGCGATGGTTTCGAGGCAGCCGTGATTCCCGCAATAACAGCGTTTCCCATACGGGTCGACCTGTGTGTGGCCTATTTCCACGAGACTACTGCTGCCTGCGTGTAGCAGATGACCATCGGTAATGACGCCCGCCCCCACGTTGTGATCGATAACCACCTGAATCACATCGCGCGCCCCGCGTGAGGCACCAAACAAGGCCTCTGCCATCGTCCATGCGCTGATATCATGCTGAATATAAACCGGTACGCCGGTATGCTGCTCCAGCGCCTCGCCGAGCGGCATCTCTTTTACATCCTCGTAGAACGGCATGCGATGTACAATACCATTTTCCGTATCAATAATTCCCGGCAAGGTTATGGCAATCGAAGTTAGACGCTCAAGTTTTTTCTGGTGGCGAATAAAAAACTGATCGATATGGGAAATGATACGATCCAGCAATGGCGGGTCATCTTTTAACGCCAGTTCCTGCGACTCTTCCACCACCAGTTTGCTGCTCAGATCGCGCAGAGCAAGGAAAATCTCCCCGCGACTAATGCGCAGAGAAAGATAGTGCCAGGCTTCAGTTTCAACCACCAGCCCCACCGCCGGACGGCCACGGTTCCCCGCTTCTTTGATTTCCAGCTCTTGCACCAGGTGTGCTTCGAGCATCTCACGGACAATTTTAGTGATACTGGCAGGAGCCAGCTGCGCCAGACGGGAAAGATCGATACGCGAGACTGGACCAAGCTGATCAATCAGGCGATAAACCGCGCCCGCGTTGGTCTGCTTTATTTGATCAATGTGCCCAGGCTGGTTTTCAGCAACCACCGCATACTCCCTATATTTTCGCGCTCCGAAATAATCTGTAGGCTATGGTGAAGCACTTCAATACGTGTCGTCAAATTTTTACTTAGGCATGTGATTAACAGCACATTTTTCGGGCTTTTTCGCTGAAATTTCCCTCACCTGAGAGCATTCAGCAGATGAATACGAAAGTTACGCGAAGCTGGACTTTGTTCATGATGTTTCGGCCAGACCAACCACATTTCAGAAACCGCATCCTCTTCAGCAATCGGCACCCAGCGCATTTCGTTGAGCTGAACACGTTTAAATGAAGCAGGCAAAATTGAAACACCCAGACCGGCGGAAACCAGACCGATGATGGTCATTGCCTCGCCCACCTCCTGAGTGATGACGGGCGTCAAATGGTAACGTCGCATCAGCCCGAGAATATCGTCATACAGCCCTGTCCCGACGTGCGGATCAAAAAAGACGAAGGGTTCTTTCGCCAGTTCAGCCAGCGTTACATTCGGGTTATTTGCCAGGGGATGATCGTGCGGGATCATCGCCATAAGCGGTTCATGGACGATGACTGCGTGTTCAAGCGTCTCCGGTAACGCTGTGTTACGCAGCAATCCCATATCCAGCGTTCCTTCAATGAGCGGAGCGATTTGCTCACGAGTGTTCATTTCGCGGGTTTGTAAATGGACATCGGGATAATCACGGCGAAACAGCGATAACGTATCGGACACCGCCCGAATAAAAGGAGCGGACGAAGTAAAACCAATGCGCAACTCCCCCGCTTCACCCTGATGCAGTCTTTCAGCGCGAGCGGCAGCGTCATCTACCATAGACAGGATTTGCCGACTATCTGCAAGAAACTGTTTTCCTGCTGCCGTCAGCAATACACTGCGATTGGTTCGTGCCAGCAGTCGGGCACCAATTTGTTGCTCCAGCGCCTGAATCTGCTGACTTAGCGGCGGTTGCGAAATATTCAGGCGGGCAGCGGCGCGCCCGAAATGCAGCTCTTCCGCAACAGCAACAAAGTAACGCAGATGACGAAGTTCAATATTCATATTTAAAACATCTTATTTGAGATTATTAATATATTAGACAGAACAATTCCATTTTCCTAATCTATTCATAAGCCTGATCCACAGGCATATTTAGCAAGGATTTCAAGTGAGCCGTACTACAACTGTTGATGGCGCTCCGGCAAGCGACACTGACAAGCAAAGCATTTCTCAGCCAAATCAATTTATTAAACGCGGTACGCCGCAATTTATGCGCGTCACCCTGGCGCTGTTCTCTGCCGGACTGGCAACATTTGCACTTCTCTATTGTGTGCAGCCTATCCTTCCGGTGCTTTCGCAGGAGTTTGGCTTAACGCCCGCGAACAGTAGTATTTCACTGTCCATTTCCACGGCGATGTTGGCTATTGGTTTGCTGTTTACTGGCCCCCTATCCGATGCCATTGGTCGCAAACCAGTGATGGTCACGGCGCTACTGTTGGCCTCCATTTGTACGTTACTTTCGACAATGATGACCAGCTGGCACGGCATTTTGATTATGCGCGCCTTGATTGGGCTTTCGTTAAGTGGCGTGGCAGCTGTTGGCATGACTTATCTTAGCGAGGAAATCCACCCCAGTTTCGTGGCCTTTTCGATGGGGTTGTATATCAGCGGCAACTCAATTGGCGGCATGAGCGGACGCTTAATTAGTGGTGTCTTCACAGACTTTTTCAACTGGCGAATTGCTCTGGCGGCTATCGGTTGTTTCGCGCTAGCCTCGGCGTTGATGTTCTGGAAAATCCTCCCGGAATCACGCCATTTTCGCCCGACTTCGCTGCGACCTAAGTCGTTGTTTATCAACTTTCGTCTGCACTGGCGTGACCGGGGATTACCGTTATTGTTCGCAGAAGGCTTTTTGCTGATGGGGTCGTTCGTCACGCTGTTTAATTACATCGGCTATCGGTTGATGCTTTCCCCCTGGCATGTCAGTCAGGCCGTGGTTGGCTTATTATCGCTGGCTTATTTGACCGGTACATGGAGCTCACCCAAAGCCGGAACCATGACCACCCGCTACGGGCGCGGTCCGGTGATGTTGTTTTCGACGGGGGTTATGCTGTTTGGTTTACTGATGACCTTATTCAGCTCGCTGTGGCTGATCTTTGCCGGAATGTTACTCTTCTCAGCCGGATTCTTCGCAGCCCACTCCGTTGCCAGCAGCTGGATCGGCCCCCGCGCAAAACGCGCTAAAGGCCAGGCCTCCTCGCTGTATCTGTTCAGTTACTATCTGGGGTCGAGTATTGCCGGGACGCTGGGTGGTGTTTTCTGGCATAACTATGGCTGGAACGGCGTCGGCGCATTTATTGCTCTGATGCTGGTCATTGCTCTGCTGGTCGGGACGCGTTTGCATCGTCGTCTGCACGCCTGAAAAATAAGTCCGGACTGCGGTAAATACCCATCCGGACTTATTGCCTGCTCAAACCAACGCTAATAGTCATCCTAAAATAGACGAAGCGCCAGCCAATTCCCGCAGCGCATCTAGCGTCATAAGGATTATAAGTACCCAAATAAACGGATTCATTTTGCTGTGTGTCATTTATTACTGATGCGCAGTTATTCTACCGCTTTGTAAGTAGTAAAATAGTTAACCCGCTCAAGACTACTATTATTGGTAGCTAAATTTTCCTTAAGTCACAATACGTTATTATCAACGCTGTAATTTATTCAGCGTTTGTACATATCGTTACACGCTGAAACCAACCACTCACGGAAGTCTGCCATTCCCAGGGATATAGTTATTTCAACGGCCCCGCAGTGGGGTTAAATGAAAAAACAAATTGAGGGTATGACAATGAAAAAAGTATTAGCTCTGGTTGTTGCCGCTGCTATGGGTCTGTCTTCTGCCGCCTTTGCTGCAGAGACTGCGACCACACCTGCTCCGACTGCGACGACCACCAAAGCAGCGCCGGCGAAAACTACACATCATAAAAAACAGCATAAAGCAGCACCTGCCCAGAAAGCGCAGGCGGCTAAAAAGCATCATAAAAATACGAAAGCTGAACAGAAAGCCCCTGAACAAAAAGCGCAGGCAGCGAAGAAACACGCCAAGAAACACAGCCATCAGCAACCGGCAAAACCTGCTGCACAACCCGCAGCGTAAGTTTTCAACAGTAATGCTGGCGCGCCCCCTCGCGCCTGAAAATTACGGTGCTAAGCGGGTAACGTTTAGCACCGCCTTTAGCGGAGGGTAGTATGGTGGGCCGTTATCGCTTTGAGTTCATTCTTATCATTCTTATTTTATGCGCACTGATTGCCGCCCGTTTTTATCTTTCCTGACTGTAGTTATCTGATTTTACTCCCACTTTCATCCCGTCCCGTCTATAGTATTTATGAGGGTTTGCTTTTAATAATCATAATTACCCACCAGAGTGTGATATGCGTACAACCATTGCTGTAGTGTTGGGTGCAATTAGTTTGACGTCTGCTTTTGTGTTTGCAGATAAACCAGACGTTGCCAAATCGGCAAACGATGAGGTCAGCACCCTGTTTTTTGGTCATGATGATCGTGTGCCAGTGAATGACACGACCCAATCACCGTGGGATGCGGTTGGGCAACTGGAAACGGCCAGCGGCAATTTATGTACGGCGACGCTGATTGCACCCAATCTGGCATTAACGGCAGGACACTGTTTATTGACGCCGCCTAAGGGTAAAGCGGATAAGGCGGTAGCACTGCGTTTTGTGTCAAATAAAGGTCTTTGGCGCTATGAGATCCACGACATAGAAGGCCGCGTTGATCCGACACTGGGAAAGCGGTTAAAAGCAGATGGGGATGGTTGGATTGTTCCTCCCGCAGCTGCACCGTGGGACTTCGGATTGATTGTGCTACGTAATCCCCCTTCTGGCATTACACCGTTGCCGTTATTTGAGGGAGATAAAGCCGCGCTTACTGCCGCATTAAAATCGGCTGGTCGTAAAGTGACTCAGGCGGGATACCCTGAAGATCATCTCGATACGTTATACAGTCATCAAAACTGTGAAGTGACTGGCTGGGCGCAAACGTCGGTGATGTCACATCAGTGCGATACCTTGCCGGGTGACAGCGGTTCGCCTCTGATGTTGCATACCAATGACGGCTGGCAATTAATTGGGGTGCAAAGTTCGGCTCCTGCCGCGAAAGATCGCTGGCGCGCCGATAACCGGGCCATTTCTGTTACTGGTTTTCGCGACAAGCTGGATCAACTGTCGCAAAAATAATGTTCAAACGCTGCCCGACAGCGCGGGCAGCGTCTTCATCAGGCAAGTTTCACCATGATCATTCCAGCCAACAGCAAGACCAGGCCAATCCAGCCTTTACGATTTAACCGTTGACCAAACAAGATCCAACCTGCGGCTAACGTGGCGGTAATACCAAACCCGCCCCACAATGCATAAGCGACAGACAAGTCGATCCCTTTAACGGCCTGAGAAAGCGCACTAAAGGCAGCCAGCACCGCCGCCAGGGAGAGCAAGCCAAATATTTTGCGACGAAAGCCGTCAGAAAATTTCAAAAAGACGTTAGCAACGATTTCCAGCACGATTGCCAATGCCAGCCAGGCGGCGTGAACCCATTCAAACTGCGCCATGGTTCACCTCCAGTTCAGGTTTACGCGCTTTACGGGTACCTGATTTGATCAACACAATCCCGGCGACCAGGGTGGTTAACCCGGCAATTTTCATCAGCGATAAACTTTCGTCGAATAACAAAACGCTAAACAAGGTAATAAATAAAATACCGATACCTTCCCACAGCGCATAAGCTACGCCTAAGGCGATTTTTTTAACGGCGAAAGAGAGAAATATATACGACAGAGAAATCATCACCAGCATTAAAATAAAGCCGCCATTTCCCTCACTGACGCTCGCCCATTTCATTGACAGCGTACCGGTAATTTCTGTAGCAATAGCCAGACCTAATAAAATCCAATAAATATACATTGTCCTTCTCCTGCAAGAGAATTATTTTAATTTTCGCTTAATTCAGCGAAACCAAAGTAAAGTGGTCAAGCCCCGCGCATAGCGCAAGCTTTGGCAGAAGAAAGGACTAAAGCGCGTTGCGCCAGTGCTGCTCACCTACGAGCAAGATAGTGGATGAGGTACGAAGATGGGTAAATGTAGAAAATAACGTCCTGAACAAATTGTCCATAATATTACAATTATCCGCAGTGTTGCTTCTCGTCATCGCGGATGATAATTGTCCTCGGTAGTTGAACACGCCTGATTTGTATCATAGCTTAAGAATTAACTCAAAATATTTTCACTTCTTTACCTGAGCGGTTTGATTTTCGTTATGATGACGGAGCGAAAAAGACATTATTATTAGCAAAGGAAGAAAAAACGGGGACAAGCATGGCAAAGCCGATCATCACGCTCAATGGCCTAAAAATCGTCATTATGTTGGGAATGCTGGTCATTATTCTCTGCGGTATCCGTTTTGCCGCCGAGATCATCGTGCCGTTTATTCTCGCATTATTTATTGCTGTTATTCTTAACCCGCTGGTGCAACACATGGTCCGCTGGCGTGTGCCGCGTGTACTGGCGGTGTCGATTTTGATGACCATCATCGTGATGGCGATGGTGTTGCTATTAGCTTATCTGGGTTCCGCGCTCAACGAGTTGACGCGGACGTTACCGCAATATCGCAACTCTATTATGACGCCGCTGCAAGCGCTTGAACCGTTGTTGCAACGCGTAGGGATTGACGTCTCAGTTGACCAGCTGGCGCATTATATTGATCCGAACGCGGCGATGACGTTGCTCACCAACTTATTGACGCAGTTATCTAATGCCATGTCAACAATATTTTTATTGCTGCTGACGGTGCTGTTTATGCTGCTCGAAGTGCCACAATTGCCCGGAAAATTTCAGCAAATGATGGCGCGTCCGGTTGAAGGGATGGCGGCGATTCAACGTGCGATTGACAGTGTTTCTCATTATCTGGTGCTGAAAACAGCCATCAGCATCATCACCGGCCTGGTCGCCTGGGCGATGCTCGCCGCACTCGATGTTCGCTTCGCTTTTGTCTGGGGATTGCTGGCCTTTGCGCTTAATTACATCCCGAATATTGGTTCAGTCCTCGCGGCAATCCCCCCTATCGCTCAGGTACTGGTGTTTAATGGCTTCTACGAAGCGTTGCTGGTGCTGGCGGGATATCTGCTGATTAATCTGGTCTTCGGCAATATTCTGGAGCCGCGTATCATGGGGCGTGGGCTGGGGCTTTCCACATTGGTGGTATTTTTGTCGTTGATTTTTTGGGGATGGTTGTTAGGACCGGTGGGTATGCTGCTTTCCGTGCCGTTGACAATTATTGTCAAAATTGCGCTTGAACAAACAGCGGGAGGTCAAAGCATCGCCGTTCTGTTAAGCGATCTCAATAAAGAGTGACGGCCTCAGCAGAGGCCGTCAGGGTTACAGAGCTTTCAGGATTGCATCCACGCTGGCTTTGGCGTCACCAAACAGCATGTGGGTGTTTTCCTTGAAGAACAGCGGGTTTTGCACACCAGCATAGCCAGTGTTCATCGAACGTTTAAAGACAATCACGTTCTGCGCTTTCCACACTTCCAGCACAGGCATACCAGCAATCGGACTCTTCGGATCATCCTGCGCCGCCGGGTTAACCGTATCGTTAGCACCAATCACCAGTACGGTATCGGTATCAGCAAAGTCATCATTGATCTCGTCCATTTCCAGCACGATGTCATACGGTACTTTTGCTTCAGCCAGCAATACGTTCATATGTCCAGGCAAACGCCCCGCGACCGGGTGGATACCGAAACGCACATTAATACCACGAGCGCGCAATTTCTCAGTAATTTCAGCGACAGGATATTGCGCCTGCGCAACTGCCATGCCGTACCCCGGAGTAATGATCACTGAATGGGAGTTTTTCAGCAGTTCCGCTGTCTCTTCTGCAGTGATTTCGCGGTGCTCGCCCACTTCCTGATCATCGCCAGTAGAAGAGCCGTCGGTGCCGAAACCACCCGCAATAACGCTGATAAAGGAACGGTTCATCGCCTTACACATAATGTAAGAAAGGATAGCCCCCGAAGAACCGACCAGCGCACCGGTCACAATCAGCAGGTCGTTGCTGAGCATAAAGCCCGCAGCCGCAGCCGCCCAGCCGGAGTACGAGTTCAGCATCGACACCACCACTGGCATATCTGCACCACCGATGGAGGCGACTAAATGCCAGCCGAATACCAGCGCAATTGCGGTCATTATCAGCAATGCCAGCACTTGCAGGCCGACGCTGTCCGTGCGAACAAATACAATCAGCAGCAGGAAGGAAACGACCAGAGCCGCCAGGTTCATTTTGTGACGGTTTGGCAGCATCAATGGTTTAGACGAAATCTTGCCACACAGTTTGCCGAACGCCACCACCGAACCCGTGAACGTTACCGCCCCGATGAAGATACCGAGGAACACTTCCGTCAGGTGAATATTGACCAGAATCGGTGCCATTCCCGCGTCATGATGCAGATAGCTGTTAAAGCCAACCAGCACTGCCGCCAGACCCACGAAGCTATGCAGGATCGCCACCAGTTCTGGCATTTCGGTCATTTCAACTTTCTTCGCCAGACGGATACCAATTGCCCCACCAATGACCATCGCCAGCAAGATCCAGCCAACATTACCCGTATCCGGTCCAAAAATGGTTGCGATTAACGCAATCGCCATCCCGGCGATACCGAAGTTGTTACCCTGGCGAGACGTTTCATGTTTCGAAAGACCGGCCAGACTGAAGATAAACAGGATCGCGGCAACAATGTATGCAGCTGTAACTAATCCTCCAGACATATGTTACCCCTTAATTTTTGCGGAACATTTTCAGCATGCGCTGAGTCACGGTGAAGCCACCGAAAATATTAATGCTGGCTATAAGCACCGCGATAAAACTAAGGAAGCTAACCCAGCCGCCCTGGCCAATCTGCAACAGTGCTCCGACAACAATAATCCCTGAAATCGCGTTGGTGACCGACATCAACGGTGTATGCAGCGCGTGCGATACATTCCACACCACGTAATAACCGACAACGCAGGCCAGCGCGAAAACGGTGAAGTGCCCAAGAAACTCTTTCGGCGCAACGCTTGCCAGCCAACCGAAAAGGATGATTGCCAGCGCCATCAACGCGTATTTACGCCACGGTGAGCAGGCACATTTTTCCTCAGTTTTCACTTCCGGTGCCGCTTTTTGTGCCGCCTGCGGCTGAGCTGATACCTGAATCGGCGGTGCCGGCCAGGGAATTTCGCCCGTACGGATCACGGTCACGCCGCGAATCACCACATCATCAAAATCAACAGTGATATTGCCGTCTTTCTCTTTGCACAACAGTTTCAGCAGATTAACGAGGTTAGTACCGTAAAGCTGTGAGGATTGCGTCGGCAGACGGCCCGGAAGATCGGTATAACCAATCACTTTGACACCATTTTCCGTAGTGAAGATTTCACCCGGCACGGTGTATTCACAGTTGCCACCGTTTTGGGCTGCCAGGTCGACAATCACACTGCCCGCCTTCATGGAGTCAACCATTTCACGGGTAATTAGCTTCGGCGCTGGTTTGCCTGGAATAAGCGCGGTGGTGACAATGATATCGACCTCTTTTGCCTGGGCGGCAAAGAGTTCCATTTCCGCTTTGATGAACGCGTCCGACATCACTTTGGCATAGCCATCGCCGCTGCCCGCTTCCTCTTTAAAATCCAGCTCGAGGAATTCCGCGCCCATACTTTGAACTTGTTCTTTCACTTCCGGGCGGGTGTCGAATGCACGCACAATCGCGCCGAGACTGTTTGCTGCGCCAATGGCGGCCAGACCTGCAACACCGGCACCAATCACCATCACTTTTGCCGGTGGCACTTTCCCGGCCGCAGTGATTTGCCCGGTAAAGAAGCGCCCAAATTCATGTGCCGCTTCAACAATGGCGCGATAACCGGCGATATTCGCCATCGAGCTTAGTGCGTCCAGCGATTGTGCGCGTGAGATACGCGGCACAGAGTCCATCGCCATCACGGTCACGTTACGTTCCGCAAGTTTTTGCATTAATTCCGGATTCTGCGCAGGCCAGATAAAACTCACCAGCGTTGTCCCAGGATTCAGTAACGTAATTTCATCATCTAACGGCGCATTGACCTTCAGAATGATCTCTGACTGCCAGACGCTATTCCCTTCTACAATTTCAGCGCCCGCTTGCACAAACGCTTTATCGTCAAAACTTGCCAGTTGACCCGCGCCGCTCTCTACCGCGACGGTAAAACCCAGTTTCAGCAGCTGTTCCACTGTTTTTGGCGTTGCTGCAACACGGGTTTCATTGGTTAACCGTTCTCTTGGTATGCCAATTCGCATGATATTCCCTTCCATCGGTTTTATTGATGATGGTTTGCCTGTGTCAGGAGCCACACAAGCCGCTCATGTACGAGCTAAATGTTACTCCGTTAAAATAAATTAGTAACAAACGCCCTATAACGTACTGAAAATTATGCCTGTGATCTAGCGCCAAAAATCAGTATTTCGGCGTGAACTCGCAAAATATTAACGATTCAGCCGTGATAGTGGGATAAACACCTTAGAACGCCGGATAAAGACTGATAATTGTCTTCGACGGTCGGGTAAAACGAGACATCGCCCCGGCACGAATCACTACTTAACATTAAATTAACTTATACAATTCAGTTGCTTCAGTAGTAATGATGCTGATACGGCTGTTTTTTAAGCATAGACGGTCATTTGAGCAGGATTAAAATTGGCTTAAGGAATGTGATATGAAAAATGACGCAGACAGTTACACCGTTTAAATGCAATAATCAGCCACGTTTCTCGTTAATAACAATACCAGTACCTGGTTTGCGCAAGGCGAAGGATTATTTTTATGAAGCTTAAGAACACCCTCCTGGCGTCGGCACTGCTTTCTGCTACGGCATTCTCCGTTAACGCAGCAACAGAACTGACACCGGAGCAAGCGGCAGCGGTTAAACCTTTTGACCGTGTAGTGGTTACCGGTCGTTTTAATGCTATTGGCGAAGCGGTGAAAGCCGTTTCTCGTCGCGCAGATAAAGAAGGTGCCGCCTCTTTTTATGTTGTCGACACTTCTGATTTTGGTAACAGCGGTAACTGGCGTGTGGTCGCTGACCTCTATAAAGCCGATGCTGAAAAAGCAGAAGAAACAAGTAATCGCGTAATTAACGGTGTTGTCGAACTGCCGAAAGATCAGGCTGTTCTGATTGAACCGTTTGACACGGTCACCGTCCAGGGCTTCTATCGTAGCCAGCCAGAAGTCAATGATGCCATCACCAAAGCGGCAAAAGCGAAAGGTGCCTACTCTTTCTACATCGTTCGTCAAATCGATGCCAACCAGGGCGGCAACCAGCGTATTACTGCATTCATCTATAAAAAAGATGCTAAGAAACGTATCGTCCAGAGCCCGGATGTGATCCCGGCAGATTCCGAAGCAGGACGTGCAGCTCTGGCTGCCGGTGGCGAAGCCGCGAAGAAAGTTGAGATCCCGGGTGTTGCGACTACCGCATCACCAAGTTCTGAAGTCGGTCGCTTCTTTGAAACCCAGTCATCAAAAGGCGGGCGTTACACCGTCACGCTCCCGGATGGCACTAAAGTCGAAGAACTGAACAAAGCGACAGCAGCGATGATGGTCCCGTTCGACAGCATCAAATTCTCTGGCAACTACGGCAACATGACCGAAGTCTCCTATCAGGTTGCGAAACGTGCCGCGAAGAAAGGTGCTAAGTATTACCACATCACCCGCCAGTGGCAGGAACGTGGTAATAACCTGACCGTCAGCGCAGATCTGTATAAATAACTATTCAGTTACTCCTATAAGGCGGCTTGATGCCGCCTTTCGCATTTTTAGTCACAAATTTCCCCGCGACCATTGCATGCAGACACATCTCTTCGTAAAATCCCGCGCTTCAGTGGCAAACTCCATTTTTATGCGTTTTGCCCTAATATTTATTCTTCTTATCACGTTTTAATCACTGGATATCGATGGAAAAGAAACTGGGACTGAGCGCACTCACCGCGCTGGTATTAAGCTCAATGCTGGGCGCGGGTGTTTTCAGTCTGCCGCAAAATATGGCGGCAGTTGCCAGCCCGGCAGCACTGCTCATCGGCTGGGGTATTACTGGCGCTGGCATTTTATTGCTGGCCTTTGCCATGCTGATCCTCACGCGCATTCGTCCCGAACTTGACGGCGGTATCTTTACCTATGCCCGCGAAGGGTTTGGCGAGCTAATCGGCTTTTGTTCCGCATGGGGATACTGGCTGTGCGCAGTCATCGCCAACGTCTCCTATCTGGTGATCGTTTTTTCCGCGTTAAGCTTTTTTACGGACACGCCGGAATTGCGCCTGTTTGGCGATGGTAATACCTGGCAATCGATAGTCGGTGCATCGGCTTTATTGTGGATTGTTCACTTTTTGATCCTGCGCGGGGTGCAAACCGCTGCCAGCATTAACCTGGTGGCGACACTGGCAAAATTGTTGCCGCTGGGTCTGTTTGTTGTGCTGGCGATGATGATGTTCAAACTGGATACCTTCAAGCTCGACTTCACCGGACTTGCACTTGGCGTACCCGTGTGGGAACAGGTGAAAAACACCATGCTGATCACCCTGTGGGTTTTCATTGGTGTAGAAGGTGCCGTGGTTGTTTCTGCGCGTGCGCGTAATAAACGTGATGTTGGCAAAGCGACACTGCTGGCGGTTCTCTCCGCTCTGGGCGTTTACTTGCTGGTAACGCTGCTTTCGCTGGGCGTGGTGGCACGTCCTGAACTGGCTGAAATTCGTAACCCGTCAATGGCCGGTCTGATGGTGGAAATGATGGGACCATGGGGCGAAATCATCATCGCTGCCGGTTTGATCGTTTCCGTTTGCGGCGCGTACTTAAGCTGGACCATCATGGCGGCAGAAGTTCCGTTCCTGGCTGCCACTCATAAAGCATTCCCACGCATTTTTGCGCGCCAGAACGCACAAGCTGCGCCATCCGCCTCGCTGTGGTTGACCAACATCTGCGTGCAAATTTGTCTGGTACTCATCTGGCTGACCGGTTCCGATTACAACACGTTGCTGACCATCGCCTCAGAAATGATTCTGGTGCCCTATTTCCTGGTCGGCGCGTTCTTGCTGAAAATCGCAACCCGTCCACTGCATAAAGCGGTAGGTGTCGGTGCCTGCATTTATGGCTTATGGTTATTGTATGCCTCTGGTCCAATGCACTTGCTGTTATCCGTTGTTCTGTATGCGCCGGGGCTGCTGGTTTTCCTGTATGCGCGCAAAACGCATACACATGATAATGTACTGAACCGTCAGGAAATGGTGCTGATTGGCATGCTGTTAATTGCCTCAGTTCCGGCGACCTGGATGCTGGTGGGATAACGTTCATCCCATCGTTGGATAGCAAAGGAGATAACGATGGGTAAAGCCCAGCCCTTGCCAATATTAATTACTGGCGGAGGTCGTCGCATCGGCCTCGCCCTCGCCTGGCATTTCATTAATCAAAAGCAACCGGTGATTGTCAGCTATCGGACGCACTATCCAGCCATTGATGGACTGATTAAGGCAGGTGCGCAGTGTATTCAGGCTGATTTTTCGACCAACGACGGTGTGATGGCGTTTGCCGATGAAGTACTAAAAAGCACCCATGGTCTGCGTGCTATTTTGCATAACGCCAGTGTGTGGATGGCGGAAAAACCGGGTGCGCCACTGGCCGACGTACTGGCTTGCATGATGCAGATCCACGTTAATACCCCATACCTGCTCAACCATGCGCTGGAAAGATTACTGCGTGGGCACGGACACGCCGCCAGCGATATCATTCACTTTACCGATTATGTGGTGGAGCGCGGTAGCGACAAACATGTTGCGTATGCTGCAAGCAAAGCGGCACTGGATAATATGACCCGCTCGTTTGCCCGCAAGCTGGCACCGGAAGTGAAAGTGAATTCTATTGCGCCATCGCTGATCCTGTTTAATGAACATGATGATGCCGAATATCGACAACAGGCGCTGAATAAATCACTGATGAAAACCGCGCCTGGCGAGAAAGAAGTGATCGACCTGGTCGATTACTTACTTACCAGTTGCTTTGTCACCGGACGCAGTTTCCCACTTGATGGCGGTCGTCATCTGCGTTAATGCAGCTTTATCCAGCATATAATCAACACCCATGCGCTTATCCCCCAACACGCAACAGAACCAACAAAAGCGGCGGGCAAGCGCATCATTCCGGTGAAATACCACAGCGACACCAGGTAAACAAAATAGGGAATAATCGACCACATACTAAAAATGATGGTTGCGCGTAAGGCTTCAATGCCGCGTTCGCTGGCAACAATATAATGCGCGATAAGCGCAAAGGTCGGGAAAAGTGGAATCAGCCCGGCGATATAATAATTTTTCGTTTTTGCTAAAACACCAATCAACAGCACTACCAGCGCACCGAGCGCGGCTTTGATTACCAGCCCCATTTTTTTACCTTAACACTTCCATAACAAGTCATCAGTAGAATACCTGATGAAAACTTGTTTAGAAACGATTGATAGTAAGTAAAAACAGCGCGGTGTATTGTGACGTTTTTATATCTACCGTGAATGTTATGAACACTATCGTATTTGTGGAAGATGATGCGGAAGTCGGTTCACTGATTGCCGCGTACCTGGCAAAACATGATATGCAGGTTACCGTAGAGCTGCGCGGCGACCAGGCCGAAGAAACCATTTTGCGAGAAAATCCGGATTTGGTGTTACTCGACATCATGCTACCAGGCAAGGACGGCATGACCATTTGTCGTGATTTACGCGCAAAGTGGTCTGGACCGATTGTTCTTCTAACCTCTCTCGATAGCGATATGAACCACATCCTGGCACTGGAAATGGGTGCCTGCGACTATATTCTCAAAACGACGCCCCCTGCTGTTTTGCTAGCGCGTTTACGTTTGCATTTGCGTCAGAATGAGCAAGCCACACTGACCAAAGGTCTTCAGGAAACGTCTCTGACTCCCTACAAAGCCCTGCATTTCGGCACGTTGACCATCGATCCCATCAACCGCGTAGTCACCCTGGCTAACACTGAAATCTCGCTCTCGACAGCTGATTTCGAATTATTGTGGGAATTAGCTACCCATGCTGGGCAAATCATGGACCGCGATGCATTGCTGAAAAATTTACGCGGCGTCAGTTATGACGGACTGGATCGTAGCGTGGACGTGGCTATTTCGCGGTTAAGAAAAAAACTGCTCGATAACGCCGCAGAACCTTATCGCATTAAAACTGTGCGTAACAAAGGCTATCTTTTTGCGCCCCATGCATGGGAATAAGCGATGAAAAAACTGTTTATCCAGTTTTACCTGTTATTGTTTGTCTGCTTCCTTGTGATGTCTCTGCTGGTTGGGCTGGTGTACAAATTTACCGCCGAACGCGCGGGCAAACAGTCGCTGGATGATTTGATGAACAGTTCGCTGTATCTGATGCGCAGCGAATTGCGTGAGATCCCCCCACACGACTGGGGTAAGACGCTGAAAGAGATGGATTTAAATCTCTCTTTCGATCTGCGTGTCGAGCCACTGAGTAAATACCATCTTGATGATATTTCCATGCACCGACTGCGTGGCGGCGAAATTGTCGCCCTGGACGATCAGTACACGTTTTTGCAGCGTATCCCGCGCAGCCACTACGTGCTGGCAGTTGGTCCTGTTCCTTATCTTTATTACCTCCATCAAATGCGATTGCTGGATATCGCCCTGATCGCTTTTATTGCTATTTCCCTCGCCTTTCCGGTGTTTATCTGGATGCGTCCGCACTGGCAGGATATGTTAAAACTGGAAGCAGCGGCGCAACGATTTGGCGATGGGCATCTCAATGAACGTATCCACTTTGATGAGGGTTCGAGCTTTGAACGACTTGGCGTCGCATTTAACCAGATGGCGGACAATATCAACGCCTTAATTGCCAGCAAAAAACAGCTTATTGACGGTATCGCTCACGAACTGCGAACACCGTTAGTGCGCCTGCGTTATCGACTGGAGATGAGCGATAACCTGAGCGCCGCCGAATCCCAGGCGTTGAATCGTGATATCAGTCAACTTGAAGCTTTAATTGAAGAGCTGCTGACTTATGCCCGACTCGATCGCCCACAAAACGAGCTTCATCTTAGCGAACCAGACCTGCCGTTGTGGCTGTCAACGCATCTGGCAGATATTCAGGCAGTAACGCCCGATAAAACGGTACGGATAAAAACGCTCATGCAAGGCCATTATGCGGCGTTGGATATGCGCTTAATGGAGCGCGTGCTGGATAATTTGCTCAATAACGCCCTGCGCTACTGCCATTCAACGGTTGAAACCAGCCTGCTACTGTCGGGGAATAAAGCGACATTAATTGTTGAGGATGATGGCTCAGGGATTGCCCCAGAAAACCGCGAACATATCTTTGAACCTTTTGTTCGCCTCGATCCCAGCCGGGATCGCTCAACCGGCGGCTGCGGGCTGGGACTGGCAATTGTCCACTCTATAGCACTGGCAATGGGCGGTACGGTTAATTGTGGCACCAGCGAACTGGGTGGTGCCCGCTTCTCGTTTAGCTGGCCGTTATGGCATAACATCCCGCAATTTACCTCTGCCTGACACTACGCGCACGGTGGTCAAGTCACCACCACTGTGCTATAAATAAAGGATGTTGTAACTAAAGTGGTTAATATTATGGCGCGTTACGATCTCGTAGACCGACTCAACACTACTTTTCGCCAGATGGAACAAGAGCTGGCTGCATTTGCCGCTCATCTTGAGCAACACAAGCTATTGGTTGCCCGCGTGTTCTCTTTGCCGGAGGTAAAAAAAGAGGATGAGCATAATCCGCTTAATCGTATTGAGGTGAAACAACATCTCGGCAACGACGCGCAGTCGCTGGCGTTGCGTCATTTCCGCCATTTATTTATTCAACAACAGTCCGAAAATCGCAGCAGCAAAGCCGCTGTCCGTCTGCCTGGCGTGTTGTGTTACCAGGTCGATAACCTTTCGCAAGCAGCGTTGGTCAGTCATATTCAGCACATCAATAAACTCAAGACCACGTTCGAGCATATCGTCACGGTTGAGTCAGAACTCCCCACCGCGGCACGTTTTGAATGGGTGCATCGTCATTTGCCGGGGCTGATCACCCTTAATGCTTACCGCACGCTCACCGTTCTGCACGACCCCGCCACTTTACGCTTTGGTTGGGCTAATAAACATATCATTAAGAATTTGCATCGTGATGAAGTCCTGGCACAGCTGGAAAAAAGCCTGAAATCACCACGCTGTGTCGCACCGTGGACGCGCGAGGAGTGGCAAAGAAAACTGGAGCGAGAGTATCAGGATATCGCTGCCCTGCCACAGAACGCGAAGTTAAAAATCAAACGTCCGGTGAAGGTGCAGCCGATTGCCCGCGTCTGGTACAAAGGAGATCAAAAACAAGTGCAACACGCCTGCCCTACACCGCTGATTGCACTGATTAATCGGGATAATGGCGCGGGCGTGCCGGACGTTGGTGAGTTGTTAAATTACGATGCCGACAATGTGCAGCACCGTTATAAACCACAGGCGCAGCCGCTTCGTTTGATCATTCCACGGCTGCACCTGTATGTTGCAGATTAACGCCCGGCTTTCATACTGCCGACCATCTGTTCTGGCCGTACCCAGCGGTCAAACTCGGCTTCGCTAAGATACCCCAGCGCAAGGGCTGCAGCTTTTAAGGTCAGCCCTTCTTTATGCGCTTTTTTGGCGATCTCGGCGGCTTTGTCATAACCAATGTGGGTGTTAAGCGCAGTCACCAGCATCAGCGATTCATTGAGTAATTGATTGATTCGCTCACGATTCGGTTCAATACCCACTGCGCAGTGTTTGTTAAAACTTTCCATGCCATCTGCCAGCAAGCGCACCGATTGCAGGAAATTGTGGATCACCATTGGACGGAAGACGTTCAGTTCAAAGTTACCGGAAGCGCCCCCCATGTTGATCGCCACGTCGTTCCCCATCACCTGACAGCAGAGCATGGTTAATGCCTCACACTGTGTTGGGTTCACTTTCCCCGGCATGATTGAGCTGCCCGGCTCATTTTCCGGGATTGAGATTTCACCAATTCCGCAGCGCGGGCCAGAGGCCAGCCAGCGGACATCATTGGCGATTTTCATCAGTGACGCAGCCAACCCTTTCAACGCGCCGTGCGCCTGAACCAGGGCATCACAGGTCGCCAGCGCTTCAAATTTGTTCGGCGCGGTAACAAACGGTGCACAGGTAATGACTGCCAGTTCATCTGCTACGCGACGCGCATACTCCGGATGGGTATTTAGTCCAGTACCCACCGCTGTACCGCCAAGAGCCAGTTCCGCTACGTGAGGCAGGCTGTATTCGATATGTTTGAGATTATGCTCGAGCATCGCTACCCAGCCGGAAATCTCCTGCCCCAGCGTTAACGGCGTGGCATCCTGCAAGTGAGTACGACCAATTTTGACGATATCGGCAAAAGCACGGGATTTCTCATTCAGTGTCTGTGTCAGGGTTTTAAGCTGAGGAATGAGTTGCTTGCGCAGCGCCAGCAGCGCCGCAACGTGCATCGCCGTCGGAAAGACATCGTTGGAACTTTGGCTTTTGTTCACGTCGTCGTTAGGGTGAACTTTACGTTCCATCCCGCGCACGCCGCCGAGTAATTCACTGGCCCGGTTAGCCAGCACTTCGTTCATGTTCATGTTACTTTGCGTGCCGGAGCCGGTCTGCCAGATAGCCAGCGGGAATTCGTCGTCATGCTGTCCTGCCAGTACTTCATCCGCCGCCTGACGAATGGCGCTCGCTTTCTCTTCAGACAACAAGCCTAAATCTTCATTAACTTTTGCCGCTGCACGCTTGGTTAGCGCCAGCGCATGAATCAGTGAGGTGGGCATTTTCTCCGTCGAAATGCGGAAATGCTCCAGCGAGCGTTGAGTTTGTGCGCCCCACAGCTTATCTGCCGGGACATCAATCGCCCCCATCGAATCTTTTTCGCTGCGTACTGTATTCATGACCTGCTCCTCACCTGATTAATTTTTTCTTTCTGTTTTGCTTTCGTTAAGCAACTTTTAGCTCACTTATTATTTACAATTTGATAACAAATGTTTGGTCTTTCGTGCCATGTAAAAAAACCGCCCCGAAGGGCGGCTCTGTTTATTTCACACAGCGGGTGCATTGTGTGAGTTGTATCTGCTGGAAGAAGTCATTTCCTTTATCATCCACAAGGATAAACGCCGGGAAATCTTCCACTTCAATTTTCCAGATGGCTTCCATTCCCAGTTCCGGATATTCAACACATTCCAGGCTCTTAATACTTCCCTGCGCCAATACAGCGGCCGGACCACCGATACTGCCAAGGTAGAAGCCGCCGTGTTTTTTACAGGCATCCGTCACCTGCTGGCTGCGGTTGCCTTTCGCCAGCATGATCATACTTCCGCCCTGCGCTTGCAGTTGATCGACATAAGAATCCATCCGTCCGGCGGTCGTTGGGCCAAGAGAACCGGAGGCATAACCTTCCGGCGTTTTGGCCGGACCCGCGTAGTAAATCGGATGATCTTTGATGTACTGCGGCAGCCCTTCACCGTTATCCATCCGCTCTTTCAGTTTGGCGTGAGCAATATCACGACCGACGATAATCGTGCCGTTAAGCGATAAGCGTGTAGAAACGGGATACTGCGACAACTGTGCGAGGATCTCTTTCATCGGACGGTTAAGGTCAACGCGCACCGCTTCGCCTTCTCCCGCTTTGCGCAGCTCTTCCGGGATATATTTGCCTGGATTATGTTCCAGTTTTTCGATCCAGATCCCCTGACGGTTGATCTTCGCTTTGATATTACGGTCAGCAGAGCAGGAGACGCCCATACCGACCGGGCAGGATGCGCCGTGACGTGGCAGGCGAATCACGCGGATGTCGTGAGCGAAGTATTTACCACCAAACTGCGCACCCAGACCAAGATTTTGCGCTTCGATCAGCAATTCTTTTTCCAGTTCCACATCGCGGAACGCCTGACCGTGCTCATTCCCTTCCGTTGGCAGTTCATCATAGTATTTAGCGGAAGCGAGTTTCACCGTTTTAAGATTCGTTTCTGCAGAAGTTCCACCAATAACGAACGCAATATGATACGGAGGACAGGCCGCCGTACCCAGCGTGCGCATCTTCTCAACCAGGTAATTTTTCAGTTTCCCCGGCGTCAGTAACGCTTTGGTTTCCTGATAGAGATACGTCTTGTTTGCCGAACCACCACCTTTGGCGATACAGAGGAATTTGTATTCGTCGCCATCAACGGCATAAAGATCGATCTGCGCTGGCAGATTGGTGCCGGTATTCACTTCTTTATACATATCCAGCGGCGCGTTTTGCGAGTAGCGCAGATTATCTTCGATATAAGTGTTATAGACACCGCGCGCCAGCGCCGCTTCATCACCACCACCGGTCCATACACGCTGCCCTTTTTTACCAACAATAATCGCGGTGCCGGTATCCTGACAGGTTGGCAGAACGCCTTTCGCCGCGATGTCGGAGTTACGCAGGAATTGCAGCGCCACATATTTATCATTTTCGCTGGCCTCCGGGTCACGCAGAATGTCGGCCACCTGTTGTTGGTGCGCCGGACGCAGCATGAACGACGCATCATGAAACGCCTGGCGCGCCAACAGAGTTAACGCTTCGGGTGCGACTTTCAAAATCTCCTGCCCTTCAAATTCAGATACGCTAACGTGTTCGCTGGTTAGCAGGTAATACTCAGTATCATCTTTTTTGAGTGGAAAAGGAGCCTGATAATGAAAGGGTTTGTTTGACATTGTTCTCTCACTTACTGCCTGGTTTGGTTATGCTCTGGGCGGGTGTTCCGTTGCCCTGTTAAAAGCGAGTAACAATATCCTACACACTTTTTTAACAAAAACTGAGACTAGTACGACTTTTTGCGGCTCCAGGTTACTTCCCGTAGGATTCTTGCTTTAATAGCGGGATTAATTTCCACATTAAAACAGGAATTGATCATGCAAAAACTCATTAACTCAGTGCAAAACTATGCCTGGGGCAGCAAAACGGCGTTGACTGAACTTTATGGTATGGAAAATCCGTCCAGCCAGCCGATGGCCGAGCTATGGATGGGCGCACATCCGAAAAGCAGTTCACGAGTGCAGAATGCCGCCGGAGATATCGTTTCACTGCGTGATGTGATTGAGAGTGATAAATCGACTCTGCTCGGAGAGGCCGTTGCCAAACGCTTTGGCGAACTGCCTTTCCTGTTCAAAGTATTATGCGCAGCACAGCCACTCTCCATTCAGGTTCATCCAAACAAACACAATTCTGAAATCGGTTTTGCCAAAGAAAATGCCGCAGGTATCCCGATGGATGCCGCCGAGCGTAACTATAAAGATCCTAACCACAAGCCGGAGCTGGTTTTTGCGCTGACGCCTTTCCTTGCGATGAACGCGTTTCGTGAATTTTCCGAGATTGTCTCCCTACTCCAGCCAGTCGCAGGTGCACATCCGGCAATTGCTCACTTTTTACAACAGCCTAATGCCGAACGTTTAAGCGAACTGTTCGCCAGCCTGTTGAATATGCAGGGTGAAGAAAAATCCCGCGCACTGGCGATTTTAAAATCGGCCCTCGACAGCCAGCAGGGTGAACCATGGCAAACGATTCGTTTAATTTCTGAATTTTACCCGGAAGACAGCGGCCTGTTCTCCCCGCTGTTACTGAATGTGGTGAAATTGAATCCTGGCGAAGCGATGTTCCTGTTCGCTGAAACACCGCACGCTTACCTGCAAGGCGTGGCGCTGGAAGTGATGGCGAACTCCGATAACGTGCTGCGTGCGGGTCTGACGCCTAAGTACATTGATATTCCGGAACTGGTTGCCAATGTGAAATTCGAAGCCAAACCGGCTAACCAGTTGTTGACCCAGCCGGTGAAACAAGATGCAGAACTGGACTTCCCGATTCCAGTGGATGATTTTGCCTTCTCGCTGCATGACCTTAGTGATAAAGAAACCACCATTAGCCAGCAGAGTGCCGCCATTTTGTTCTGCGTCGAAGGCGATGCAACGTTGTGGAAAGGTTCTCAGCAGTTACAGCTTAAACCGGGTGAATCAGCGTTTATTGCCGCCAACGAATCACCGGTGACTGTCAAAGGCCACGGCCGTTTAGCGCGTGTTTACAACAAGCTGTAAGAGCTTACTGAAAAAATTAACATCTCTTGCTAAGCTTATTAAAGGCTTATAAAACCTTCAGGCGGCCAGTCCGCCTGATTTCATTTTATGGATAATCATTATGAATAAATCGCTGGTAGCGGTAGGCGTCATTGTTGCGCTAGGCGTAGTCTGGACAGGCGGCGCATGGTATACAGGCAAGAAGATTGAAACCCATCTCGAAGACATGGTCGCGCAGGCGAACGCGCAACTCAAACTGACAGCTCCTGAATCCAACCTGGAAGTGAGTTATCAAAACTATCATCGCGGCGTATTCAGCAGCCAGTTGCAACTGTTGGTGAAACCCATTGCCGGGAAAGAAAATCCGTGGATTAAAAGCGGTCAGAGCGTCATCTTCAACGAATCGGTTGATCATGGTCCCTTCCCGCTTGCCCAGCTTAAAAAACTGAACCTGATCCCGTCGATGGCATCAATTCAAACCACGCTGGTTAATAACGAAGTAAGCAAACCACTGTTTGATATGGCAAAAGGTGAAACGCCTTTTGAGATTAACTCGCGCATTGGTTACAGCGGTGATTCCAGTTCCGATATTTCGCTCAAGCCACTGAATTACGAGCAAAAGGATGAAAAAGTCGCCTTTAGCGGCGGCGAGTTCCAGTTAAATGCTGACAGAGACGGCAAAGCCATCTCCCTTTCCGGGGAGGCGCAAAGTGGTCGGATAGACGCAGTTAACGAATACAACCAGAAAGTGCAGTTGACCTTTAATAATCTGAAAACCGACGGTTCCAGCACGCTGGCAAGTTTTGGTGAGCGTGTAGGAAATCAAAAACTGTCACTGGAAAAAATGACCATTTCAGTGGAAGGCAAAGAACTGGCACTGCTGGAAGGCATGGAGATCAGCGGTAAATCGGATCTGGTCAATGACGGTAAAACGATCAATAGCCAACTGGATTACTCGCTAAACAGCCTGAAGGTACAGAATCAGGATCTAGGCAGCGGCAAGCTGACTTTAAAAGTCGGCCAGATTGATGGTGAAGCCTGGCATCAGTTTAGCCAGCAATATAACGCGCAAACTCAGGCGCTGCTGGCACAGCCAGAAATTGCCAACAACCCCGAACTTTATCAGGAGAAAGTGACGGAAGCCTTCTTTAGCGCCCTGCCGCTGATGCTGAAAGGCGATCCGGTGATTACTATCGCGCCGCTAAGCTGGAAAAACAGTCAGGGTGAAAGTGCCCTGAATCTGTCGCTGTTCCTGAAAGATCCGGCAACGACTAAAGAAGCGCCGCAAACGCTGGCGCAGGAAGTAGATCGTTCGGTTAAATCTCTGGATGCGAAACTGACCATTCCGGTGGATATGGCAACTGAGTTTATGACTCAGGTAGCGAAGCTGGAAGGTTATCAGGAAGATCAAGCGAAAAAACTGGCGAAACAGCAAGTTGAAGGTGCATCAGCAATGGGGCAGATGTTCCGTCTGACCACCTTGCAGGACAATACCATCACCACCAGCCTGCAATATACTAACGGTCAGATAACGTTAAACGGGCAGAAAATGCCACTGGAAGATTTCGTTGGTATGTTTGCAATGCCGGCATTAAATGTTCCGGTCGTACCCGCTATTCCGCAGCAGTAATTCACAGCCAAAACGCCGGAGATTTTTCTCTCCGGCGTTATTTCTTACTTCAGCATAAAGTCATACTGAATACTCATTTTCACATCCCAGTAATTCAGGCGATCGCCCAGCGTACTGCCATCGCGCTTTTCCCGCCCTTTATCGGCAGCAAGAAAGAAATTCATCCCTTGTAACGGCCCTTCGCTGACCCGATAGTTCATACCACCTAAGATACCCGTGCCTTCAATCCGCACATCTCGTTTACTGGATTCATAGCCGCGAGTCACAATCGGTGCAAATGTCAGTGTAAATTGCGGCGTTAAACGATAGTTGACGCCCAATTGCCAGGACTGCATTCCTTCACGGTTACGATCAAGACTTAATGAAAAGGGATAGCCAATGTCGGTATCCACCACGGCACCATTCATTGCATGGCGCAAATAACCACCACTGCCAAATACGCTTCCCCACGGCGCATTCCAGGTCAATTGTCCACTAACCAACGCCGTTTCATTGGGCTGGCTGGTATTACGACTTAAACCTTCGAGCTGCGCGTAAAAGCCGAGCAACTCCCCTTTCAACGTATAATTCGGGTCGAGCGGTATGCTTTTCTCGAGAATACTTTGTATCTGATTGGAAACATCTTTCTGTACCGATGCCCCCAGAGAATAGCGACTGGTATCATCATGCCAACTGGCGGCTAAAAAAGAACGTGCGCGATGTTTATCGTATTTTCCCGTCTGGCTGTTATACACCCCTTCATCACGAATACCGGTTGTTGAATCAGTCCATAAAAATACTCGTGAACGCCACATTCCCCACAGATCAATATTTGGTGTTAAAGCCCAATAACCTAATGCTCCTTCAGAAACTGTCGGTAATGTACGTTGCGAACTGCCAGCCATTAACGGAATACGATAAGGTAAGCTACCATAACTATAATCCGTCCCGAAGCGACCTAATTTAAGCAGACTACTTTCACTGGGTTTTATTTTTACTGCCCCCAGGGCAAAGCCAAAACTTTTATCACCATCAAGATACCACCGGGTACTCATATCAGCACGAGCACCTAATTTATAAACATAATACGCCCCGCCTTCAACGCCAATAATATTGGAATAATAACCACTATTGAAATCGAGCAATCCTCCCTGTACCCATGCGTAAATATCTCTTCCCGCGCCAGCACTGGGCTTATCCGCCCTGCGCAATTCGTTTTTCAGTCTGATGCGTAGTCCCGCTTCATCGTCAGCCAGTTGCGCCGCATAAGCAGAGGTAAGGCCAGAGGCAGCCGTCAGGCAAATAACGGCCATGGCCACTATTTTTCTCATAGTTGCACCTTTGATGTTCTGATTATTTTTATTGAATATTAATTAGTGATATCGCTGATTAATTGCTGCTGCACTTTTTTACGATTATCAATTTCAACCACGATTTCTTTGAATTTTTTATCCGTGAGCGGATAAAACCAGATAATAACGAATGCCAGTAGCATAAATCCGCAAGGTACTAAGGCAATTGATGTGCGGATGCCCATAATAACTTCCGGCGTTTGCACCTGATTGGCGATATATCCGCTTAACCCCAAAATAAAGGCAGGAATTGAACCTCCGATTGCCTGACCGCATTTACGGGTAAATGAGAATAGTGAATAGGTGAGCCCTTCAATTCGCACGCCGGTCAGGTATTCACCGTATTCTACGGTATCAGCTTCCAGCGCCCACATCACGGTCATGGTAACGCCCTGACCAATTGAAGCGATGGCCAACGCAACCAACGCCACCGGCAGTGACCAGACGGAAACCCAGAAGAACAGCAGATAACCGCAGGTTCCCAGCAAAGCGCCAATCAGGAAGGTATTCTTTTTACCGATCCTCGCGACCATCCCCGGCACCAGCGGTGCCGATGCCACAGTACCAACCAGGTTTTGCACCAGTACCAGCACAGTGAACAGCCCGGTATCATTTAACACATAGCGCACGTAGAACAACGACGAGGCGCTGACCGCAAAGGTCGAAATCAGCACACACAGCGCACCGATGCACAACATAAACAGCGGGCGATTCCGTTTCAGAGTTTGCAGACTGATATTCAATGACGGCTGCGCAACGATACGTACCACATTCTCACGCGTCGATTTGAAGCAGATGAAGTAAAGCACCATTCCGGCAATCGCCAGCACAATTGTCCAGAAATGGTATACCGACACCATCTCTTCCGGGCTGGAGTTCTTAATGCTCGGTCCTATCAGAAATGCCAGGCAGACAAAGGTCAATGAAGCGGCAATCCCACGAGCCGCGCCCAGACGGGCGCGGGATTGTGGTTGTTGGGTCATCGCGGTAGCAAGTGAACCATAAGGAATATTCACCAGGCTGTAGCAAAGCCCGAGGCCCATGTAGGTCAAATATGCATACACTACTTTGCTGCTATGGCTCCAGTCGGTCGGTACCCAGAATACCAGCACGCTGAAGATCATTAACGGCGCAGTACCGAAGAGTAAAAACGGGCGGAATTTTCCCCAGCGGGTATTCACACTGTCCACCACTCGTCCGGCAAAGACGTCGGCGAAGGCATCGAATACCCGCACCAGTAACAGCATGGTGCCTGCCGCAGCGGCACCGACGCCAGCGACGTCGGTGTAGTAACTCAACAGGAAGAGCGCCCCCATTGCGAAGGCGAAGTTATTGGCGACGTCACCGAGGCTGTAGCCGACGATGGTGCGCCAGGAGAGTTGTTGATTCATTGTTTGCCTCCCTGCTGCGGTTTTTCACCGAAGTTCATGCCAGTCCAGCGTTTTTGCAGCAGAAAAGCCGCCGACTTCGGTTTGCGGTCGCGGGTGAAGATGCCCTTCTTGTTACCGCCAACGCGCAATATGCCTTGCGAGGTCGCAAAATCGGCGAAATTCCATACCTGTTCACCGACGACGGCGCTGACGCGATCAAAGACGCGGTGATACATATCCAGCCATGCACACTGATACTCTTCACTCCACATGTCGGTGTACATTGAGTGCAGCCCGGCTAACGTATCCACGCCGTATTCGGTGATGATAATCGGCTGATGCAGTTTCTCCTGCCAGGCCAGAAGTTCTTTTTCCAGTACCTTCTCTGCCGTTTCCAAATCGCCGCTTTGGACATACCATCCGTAATAACGGTTCAGGCACAGCACATCAAAGAGATCGCTGATGGTATCGGTGTGAGCGTCGCAGAACATTACATTGACGCAGGTGATCGGACGCGTCGGGTCGAGTTTACGCGTTGCTTCCGCCAGTGGCGCGAAATATTCCCGTGCACCTTGCGGACGGGTATCCGGTTCGTTGGCAATACTCCACATCACCACGCTTGGGTGGTTTTTGTCACGCGCTATCAGCTCTTTAATCGCCTGTAAGTGCGCCTGCTGAGTTTCCCCGTTGACTGCCTCTTCGCTGTACAGTTCTTTCGGCTTGTTGCCCGCTTCGAAACCAATGCCTAAAGAGAGGTTAAAGCCGACAGCTGCAGTTTCATCAATCACCACGATGCCATGTTCATCTGCCCAGTCGAGCATCTCTTCGGCATAAGGGTAATGCGAGGTACGGTAGGAGTTGGCCCCAATCCAGTCCATTAATGCGTGATCGTGCACCATCAGCACGTTATCGAATCCTTTGCCGCGCAAATCCGCATCTTCATGACGGCCAAAGCCAGTAAAGTAGAACGGTTTGTGGTTGATCAGGAACTGTTCGCCCTTCACTGCCACTGACCGGATGCCGACGCGAAGCGGGTAGATATCACACTCTGTCTGGCTTTTGGCTGTGACGCACAGTTCATAGAGATGACCTTCACCCGGTTGCCAGAGGTGTGGATTCACCACTTGCAAAGTCCCGCTAGTGCCTTGTCCAGTTGCAACCACCTGTTGATCCGCATCACGCAGTTCAACGCTGACATCACCATTGGCCACCACCTGCCAGTCAACAGACGCGTGGTTACAGTCTTGCGCGACATGCGTCACCACGGTGATATCGTCCACCCAGGTGTTCGGCGTGGTGTAGAGCATTACGCTGCGATGGATCCCGGCATAATTAAAGAAATCATGGAAGTAAGACTGCTTTTTCTTGCCGTTTTCGTCGGTAATCACCATTCCCGGCGGGATAGTCTGCCAGTTCAGTTCGTTGTTCACACAAACGGTGATACGCACACTTTTCCCGGCAATAACATACGGCGTGACATCGGCTTCAAATGGCGTATAGCCGCCCTGATGCTCCATCACTTCCTGATTATTTACCCACACTTTGCCGTAATGAGTGACCGCATCGAAACGCAGCACGATACGCTGGCCTGCCCAACCTTTCGGTATAAAGACTTCGCGCTGATACCAGACGTTGCCCACATAATTACGAATATCTGCATCGGCGAACTGATCGTTAAAACTGCCTGGCACAGCAATTGCCCGGCTTTCTTGTAACGCGCTTTCCCACCAACGCTGATCAATTCCGCAGTTTTCGCGATCCAGACTGAATGCCCACAGGCCGTCGAGTTTTTTGATTTCACGGGTTGGGGTTTCTACAGGACGTAACATAAGGGACTCCTCATTAAGATAATAATACTGGTCAACCTTTAATCTGATTAGTTAACCAATTCTGTGTTGCACACAGTTATCTGTGAGAAACCCATGGAAGAGAAATGGAAATAAAAAGAACTGACACCGCGATCAAAAAACCAAAAACTGCAATACCCACAGCGTGATATAGATCGCATTAATCTTTAAAACAGCGTTGACAGAAGCCATAAAATAAGCAACCGAACGTTCGTTCGAGCGTATTGGGAACGATAAACTCTCATGACATATGGCTACAGTGAATATTTTGGGGGGAATTCTCCGAAGCCGGGAAGGATAATTTTTGCACAGAGAAATTACGATATGAAACGCGGGCACAGTTATCACCAGCCCGCCGAAAAAGAGAGAGAATCAGGATGCGGTTAAGATACCGCCAATCATCGCGCGTAATCCCTGAGCAAACGACGCTTCACGCGCCAGGTCTTCCGCTTCGATATCGGCCAGTACACCGTAGGTCAGATCCAGCAGTAAACGTGAAGTCATTGCCGTGTTGATGTCTGGGCTTATCTCGCCTTTTTGCTGGGCATCACGCATCCGCTGGGCAACAAATTCCGTGATCGTCATATGCTTATTTTTAAGCATGGCGGCGACCTGTGGGTTACGCATCCCTTCCGCCATAATTTCGACCACCAGCGCCCGTTGCCCAAAGGCCTCATGGGTGAGAGAGACAATAGACTCGACCATATAGTCAACGAAATGAATCCCTTCAATCGGTTCCCGGAAACGGGCCAGCGCCCTCTCCTGGTCCTGTAAGATAATCGCCTGAATCAAGGCTTCTTTGGAGATGAAATGGTGATAGAGCGTCCCGGGACTAATGGCGCAAGATTTACAGATGGCTTTCATCGAGGCACTGTGAAATCCATTTTCTGAAAAAATCTCTCTGGCAGCATTGAGGATCCGGGTCCGTGTCGGTTGTGCTTCAGTCTGCATGTTATCCATCATTAAACCATTATAGTTAGCGTGAATAACTAGTTTACCGCGTTGTCAGGTGAGCGCCTATCATTGCTGTTGAATAGTGCGAAGGCACACTCTATTCGTATACTTTTCACTCTGAAATTGGTTAACCAATAGCCGTGATTTGGCTGCCAGTTATTTAGCAGAGACGTTGATGAGTTTATCCCGGTAAACAACACGCACGGTTGTTTACCGGTCCGTTAGTGTATTAATTGAGCTCCTGTACCCCACCACCGGAGACGGTGAGAATTTGTCCGCTTACCCAGCTCGCAGCAGGCGAGCAAAGGAACAGCGCTGCGTTAGCAATATCTTGCGGTTGGCCCAGACGTCTGATCGGCGTGTGCTGTAACATTTTTTGTTCAATTTCTGGTGTAATAACGGATTTCAGGGCATCGGTTAATATTGCCCCCGGCGCAATGCCATTTACCCGAATATTTTTTTCACCCAGGTCAAACGCCATATTTCTGACCAGATGACTGGCCGCAGCTTTAGATGATGCATAGGAAGTCATGTTTATATTTTTATTTTCTGCCGCCATAGAAGTGATGGTCAGAATAACGCCACCGCCATTTTTTTCCATTTCTGGCGCAACAAGTTGTGACAGATGGAAAAAAGAAAACACATTCAGTTCATAAGCACGGCGAAAATCCGCCATTGGCATATCAAACGGTTTAGGTCCACCGCCACCGGCGTTGTTAACCAGAATATCAACTTTACCCAGCTTACTGATAGCAAAGTCTGCCAGTGCAGAGAGTTCCTGTTCGGAAGTAATATCACAACGGCAGGCAAATGCCTGACCACCCAGTTGTTGAATTTCGTCTACAACATGGTTAGCTGCGTCGGCGTTAATATCACTGACCACCACAGATGCGCCAGCTGTCGCGAATGTAATGGCGATTTCTTTACCAATACCTGCACCCGCACCTGTGATGATGGCGCATTTTCCGTCGAATCTCAGGTTGTCAGAATTAAACACATAAACCTCCTGTGAACTTCAGTAAAAATAAAAGGCACCGCCTGTGTGCCACATTTTTTATCATTAACCTTGAGGAAAGGACACTACCAGGTATAGCAGATAAAGAGAGGATTATTTCGCTGCAATGAGCCGGGCGGGAATAATAAGATTGCGTGAATGCGTCTCTTCATGGGTGATTTTTTGCATCATGCGATCCGCAAGTGTGATACCAAGTTCCCGCGCTGGCGTGCTGGCCCAGGTAACAGGTATATCATCAAGTGTGGTTGGTGTCGCATCGGTAAATGCCGCCAGCGAAACCTGTTGCTCAAAGTAACGATCGACTCCGCTTTCCCCGCTTTGCCGCCCTGCTTTGAGCAAACCAAACCATGCCCCCATCGCAATAGTTTCGTTATAGCAAACCACGGCACTGATGGTCGGGTTATGACGTAAAAGCGCCGTGATAGCTTCCGCGGCTTGCTTCTGGCTGGAAGTGCACTCCAACACCCAATCGCTATGAAACGGCAGGCCAAATTTTAGTAGAGTTGCACAATAGCCCCCAACCCGTTCTGCACGGGTTAATGAGGAACTTTGCCCTCCCAGCCAGGCGATCCGCTGATGCCCATTGCGAATGAGATGCTCCGTCAACAACTGTGCAGCCTGCATGTTGTCCGGGCGAACCGTATCAACATCATCAAGATAACTGGCACGGGAAGCGAAAATCACCGGGATAGCTTTTTCTTCTGCCATCCGTCGCAGGTCATCGCTACTTCCTGCAGCTCCGGCAATTACCACACCATCGACACCCTGATTCAGTAACAGTGAAAACCGCTGTGCCAGCTGCTCACCGTCTTTACCGCCGTGAAGCAAAAAAACCATCCGTCCCTGCGCTTCCAGAGCTTCCGTCAATTCGGCCGTCAATTCGGCGTAAAACGGCGCAGATAAATCACGGACGATCAAACCAATGACGCCGCTTTGCCCGCCGCGCAGCGCCGACGCCTGGCGATTGCGCACAAATCCCAGCTCTTCAATGGCGGCGTTAACGCGTTCTCCTGTGGCGGTAGAGATTCGCCCTTTGCCACTAAGCACCAGCGAAACGGTACTTACCGACACGCCCGCAGCCAGCGCAACATCATGAATGGTTATTTTTTTGGCGGTAGCCATGCAGATGACCTACTCCCTGATTATGTGACAGATAAAACGTTTTACCTTTTATTTATCTTATACCCGCTATTATCGTTGCGTAATGTGATTTATGCCTCACTAAAATTTGATAAAACGTTTTATCTTCTCGCGCAATTTACTGAATCCAGATTGTTCTCTACGAGGAGTCGTTTTATGACGGCGAAAACAGCACCGAAAGTCACGCTGTGGGAGTTCTTCCAGCAGTTAGGCAAAACCTTCATGTTACCCGTGGCATTATTGTCGTTCTGCGGCATTATGCTCGGCATTGGTAGTTCTCTTAGCAGCCATGATGTCATAACCCTGATCCCGGTCCTGGGCAACCCCGTGTTGCAGGCTATCTTTACCTGGATGAGTAAGATTGGCTCGTTTGCTTTTAGTTTCCTGCCTGTCATGTTCTGTATCGCCATCCCGCTGGGCCTGGCACGCGAAAATAAAGGCGTAGCGGCATTCGCTGGCTTCGTCGGTTATGCGGTAATGAACCTCGCGGTAAACTTCTGGTTGACCAATAAAGGCATTCTGCCAACCACGGATGCCGCGGTTCTGAAAGCCAATAACATCCAGAGCATTCTTGGGATCCAGTCGATCGATACCGGGATCCTCGGTGCGGTGATCGCCGGTATTATCGTCTGGATGCTGCATGAGCGTTTCCATAATATCCGCCTGCCGGATGCGCTGGCATTCTTCGGCGGTACGCGCTTCGTACCAATTATCTCCTCGCTGGTGATGGGCCTTGTCGGCCTGGTGATTCCATTAGTCTGGCCGATTTTCGCCATGGGTATTAGCGGCTTGGGCCATATGATAAACAGCGCGGGTGATTTCGGACCGATGCTGTTTGGTACCGGTGAACGTCTGCTGTTGCCGTTTGGTCTGCATCACATTCTGGTGGCATTAATTCGCTTTACCGACGCAGGCGGCACGCAGGAAGTCTGCGGTCAAACCGTCAGCGGCGCACTGACCATCTTCCAGGCGCAATTGAGTTGCCCGACCACTCACGGTTTTTCTGAAAGCGCCACGCGTTTCCTTTCGCAAGGTAAAATGCCTGCGTTTCTCGGCGGTCTGCCAGGTGCAGCGTTAGCTATGTATCACTGCGCGCGCCCGGAAAATCGCCATAAAATTAAAGGTCTGCTGATTTCTGGCCTGATCGCCTGCGTCGTTGGCGGCACTACCGAACCGCTGGAATTCCTGTTCCTGTTCGTAGCGCCAGTTCTGTATGTCATCCACGCGCTGTTAACCGGCCTCGGCTTCACCGTCATGTCTGTGCTCGGCGTCACCATCGGTAATACCGACGGCAATATCATCGACTTCGTGGTGTTCGGTATTTTGCATGGTCTGTCAACCAAGTGGTACATGGTGCCAGTGGTGGCGGCAATCTGGTTTGTCGTTTACTACGTCATCTTCCGTTTCGCTATCACCCGCTTCAATCTGAAAACCCCGGGGCGCGATAGCGAAGTTGCCAGCTCAATCGAAAAAGCCGTTGCCGGTGCGCCGGGTAAATCAGGTTACAACGTTCCTGCAATCCTCGAAGCATTAGGCGGTGCCGACAATATTGTCAGCCTCGATAACTGCATTACCCGTCTGCGTTTGTCTGTGAAAGATATGTCGCTTGTTAATGTGCAGGCACTGAAGGACAATCGGGCAATTGGCGTAGTACAACTTAATCAACATAACCTGCAGGTTGTTATCGGGCCACAAGTTCAGTCAGTAAAAGATGAAATGGCCGGTCTGATGCATACTGTCCAGGCATAAGGATAAGATATGTTCGATTTTTCAAAGGTCGTGGATCGTCATGGCACATGGTGTACACAGTGGGATTATGTCGCTGACCGTTTCGGCACTGCTGACCTGTTACCGTTCACGATTTCAGACATGGATTTTGCCACTGCCCCCTGCATTATCGAGGCGCTGAATCAGCGCCTGATGCACGGCGTATTTGGCTACAGCCGCTGGAAAAACGATGAGTTTCTCGCGGCTATTGCCCACTGGTTTTCCACCCAGCATTACACCGCCATCGATTCTCAGACGGTGGTGTATGGCCCTTCTGTCATCTATATGGTTTCAGAACTGATTCGTCAGTGGTCTGAAACAGGTGAAGGCGTGGTGATCCACACACCCGCCTATGACGCATTTTACAAGGCCATTGAAGGTAACCAGCGCACAGTAATGCCCGTTGCTTTAGAGAAGCAGGCTGATGGTTGGTTTTGCGATATGGGCAAGTTGGAAGCCGTGTTGGCGAAACCAGAATGTAAAATTATGCTCCTGTGTAGCCCACAGAATCCTACCGGGAAAGTGTGGACGTGCGATGAGCTGGAGATCATGGCTGACCTGTGCGAGCGTCATGGTGTGCGGGTTATTTCCGATGAAATCCATATGGATATGGTTTGGGGCGAGCAGCCGCATATTCCCTGGAGTAATGTGGCTCGCGGAGACTGGGCGTTGCTAACGTCGGGCTCGAAAAGTTTCAATATTCCCGCCCTGACCGGTGCTTACGGGATTATAGAAAATAGCAGTAGCCGCGATGCCTATTTATCGGCACTGAAAGGCCGTGATGGGCTTTCTTCCCCTTCGGTACTGGCGTTAACTGCCCATATCGCCGCCTATCAGCAAGGCGCGCCGTGGCTGGATGCCTTACGCATCTATCTGAAAGATAACCTGACGTATATCGCAGATAAAATGAACGCCGCGTTTCCTGAACTCAACTGGCAGATCCCACAATCCACTTATCTGGCATGGCTTGATTTACGTCCGTTGAATATTGACGACAACGCGTTGCAAAAAGCACTTATCGAACAAGAAAAAGTCGCGATCATGCCGGGGTATACCTACGGTGAAGAAGGTCGTGGTTTTGTCCGTCTCAATGCCGGCTGCCCACGTTCGAAACTGGAAAAAGGTGTGGCTGGATTAATTAACGCCATCCGCGCTGTTCGTTAACCCCAATTGCGCAACGTAAAAAATCGTTGCGCAATCGTGGATTTTTACCCTGCTTTGTTTTTATAATGGTGCGCACTTTTATATCCAGAAAAAGAGTGCGACCATGATTGATACCACCCTGCCATTAACTGATATCCATCGCCACCTTGATGGCAACATTCGTCCCCAGACCATTCTTGAACTTGGCCGCCAGTATAATATCTCGCTTCCTGCACAATCCCTGGAAACACTGATTCCCCACGTTCAGGTCATTGCCAACGAACCCGATCTGGTGAGCTTTCTGACCAAACTTGACTGGGGCGTTAAAGTTCTCGCCTCTCTTGATGCCTGTCGCCGCGTGGCATTTGAAAACATTGAAGATGCAGCCCGTCACGGCCTGCACTATGTCGAGCTGCGTTTTTCACCAGGCTACATGGCAATGGCACATCAGCTGCCTGTAGCGGGTGTTGTCGAAGCGGTGATCGATGGCGTACGTGAAGGTTGCCGCACCTTTGGTGTGCAGGCGAAGCTTATCGGCATTATGAGCCGGACCTTCGGCGAAGCCGCCTGTCAGCAAGAGCTGGAGGCCTTTTTAGCCCACCGTGACCAGATTACCGCACTTGATTTAGCCGGTGATGAACTTGGTTTCCCGGGAAGTCTGTTCCTTTCTCACTTCAACCGCGCGCGTGATGCGGGCTGGCATATTACCGTCCATGCAGGCGAAGCTGCCGGGCCGGAAAGCATCTGGCAGGCGATTCGTGAACTGGGTGCGGAGCGTATTGGACATGGCGTAAAAGCCATTGAAGATCGGGCGCTGATGGATTTTCTCGCCGAGCAACAAATTGGTATTGAATCCTGTCTGACCTCCAATATTCAGACCAGCACCGTGGCGGATCTGGCTGCACATCCGCTGAAAACGTTCCTTGAGCATGGCATTCGTGCCAGCATT
>ENA-OQIQ01000363-OQIQ01000363.1-human-gut-metagenome-genome-assembly--contig:-NODE-363-length-36200-cov-4.698751_pt1 | contig 36200 bp, 41 predicted proteins | sample MGYA00242584_ERZ504749 | MGnify/ENA primary metagenome ERZ504749 (study PRJEB26092, sample SAMD00036436) | human gut metagenome | host: Homo sapiens | study: EMG produced TPA metagenomics assembly of...
TCTTCGAAAGCGATCCGTTTGTAGGCTTCCGCCACTTCCGGATACCCTTCCCGGTCAGCCACACGGCTCATGGCCAGATACATGCCCACTTCAGAGCATTCACCGGTGAAGTGCTGACGCAGCCCTTCCAGAACCCGTTCATCCACGCCCTTGGCAACGCCGACCACGTGTTCGTCAGCGTATTCCTTGACGCCTTCCTTCAGTTCATCGAATTTATTTTTCGGAGCGCCGCACTGCGGGCATTTTTCCGGAGCTTCTTCGCCTTCATACACATAACCGCACACTCTGCAAATGAATTTTTTCATAAGAAAAGCCTCCCCTTGAAACTGTGGCCATCGGACTGTTAATCCGATAAGTCTACTTTTTAATAATTTTTATTAAAAACTTCTTACAGCCTTAATTATAGCAGGTTTTTGAGGAAAAGCAAGGGGGAAAATAAAAGAAGGCAGATCCAAACCACCATGCGTCCACCGGCCCCTGCGGATTGTGCTGGATCAGCAGGTAACCCACCATGGGTTCACCGGCACCGTAGGGGCTGCACGCCGGGCAGCCCGCAAAACATCGTACACCCGTGCGGAAACGGGCCAACCGGCCTGCGGCCCCTACGGGTTGTTTATGGATACCTGTTATACTGAATTTGCTTTTTATTCTAAATATTGTTACAATATCCAGAATATATTATAGGAAAGGACAGTCCACCCTATGCTCCCCACCCGTAAAAATCCCCATTTGTCCCACTATGATTATTCCCAAAATGGTTGCTATTTCATTACCCTGTGTACAGAGAAACGAAAAATGCTGCTGGGCAGTATTTCAGCAGGACAGCTGGAATTGTCCTTTCTTGGCGGGACGGCAGACAACGAACTTTCCGTGCTGGACCGTTTTTTTGAAGATATTGCCATTCCCGAAAAAATCATCATGCCCAACCACATCCATTTTATCGTTCAGATCCAACAAACAGGCAATCATTCCCCCTTGTCTGTTGGACGGTTTGTGAATCTGTATAAAGGACGTGTTTCCAGGAAAGCCGGATACCCCGTTTGGCAGCGGGGATATTACGAACATATAATCCGCACCCGGGAAGAGTATATCCGGATGTCTCAATATATCCGCAACAACCCGGCCCAGTGGGCATTGGACCAGTACAATCGGCAGGAGGAAATCATCGCCCAGCGAAACCAGGGGCGGATCCGGTAAGAAATCCAATACCACCATGCGTCCACCGAAATCGTAGGGGCTGCACGCCGGGCAGCCCGCAAAACATCGTACACCCGTGCGGAAACGGGCCAACCGGCCTGCGGCCCCTGCAACTGGTGCGCAATCAGTCTTCCTCTCCTGTTTTCTTTTCCCAAATCGGATCTTCCTGTATGCTGTATTCCCCTCTCATGGTTTTTGCGGTGTCTTTGGTAATGGCATAGGCAGGATGGGAAAGGTCATACTGGGGATTGTAATGGTTGGACGGAGCCTGGATCAGCCCGCATACGGTTTCAAAAATCAGGTCGTTGGTGAACACGGTGTTTTCATGGGCTTGAAGAGCCTTTCCTGTGGCAGGATAGGCTCTCCGGTACGCCGGGGAAAGATAAATCCACATAGGGATCCGCACCATATCGAAGGTAAACGGATGGGAAACATGCTTGTATTTCATGTTTTCTCCATGATCGGAAAAATACACCATCACCTGAAGGTTCAGATGTTTCTGGCTGTACTGATACACCTGCTGAAGCACTTCATCCGTATAGGCCAGAGATGTGTCGAACTCTCCATCTTCCTTCGGGACTTGAGAGAAGGTGTGGTCCTGGGCAAACTTTTTGGGCACCCGGTCCCGATACCGATAGTGACTTCCATTCAAATGGAGGATGATGAAATTGTTCTGATCGGCCGGTACCATTTTCAACAGTTCCAACAGCTGGCCATCATGCTTCCAGGGCATCCATTTCCGGGTATCCGCCTGACTGGCCAGTGTGGTAATGGCCGCATCCCACACTTCGCCCTTTCCCTGAGTGGAAAACCAGTAGGTATGGTAACCGGCTTTTTTGGCCAAACTGACCAGATCCACGGATTCTCCCAAAGGCATGTTGTTGTACTGATTGGAGCTGGTAAGGGACTGACTGAGGGCCATCACAGTATTGGAAAAGTTGGAATAGGCCTGGGGGAAGAAGAAAAAACCATCGGTTCGCCGTATGCTGGATTCCCAAGGGGTGGTTTCCAAGGGGTATTCTGGGTTGAAGGCAGCCATATAATCCCGACAGGCAGTTTCTCCCACCACCAGGATCACTGTTCCCGGCAACTTCATGGGCAGGGCTTTCTCTTTGTCTAAAGAAATATGTTGTTGATTCTTCCGGATGTTTTTCTTCAGAGCATCGAATGCGTGCATGGGGCCCCCCTCCAGTTTATGCAGCCCCACATACACATCCAGAGGGAAATAGGCACTGCCTTTATGGGCAACGGTGAAAAACATGACAAAGACAAAAAACACAAGGACGGCCTGCTGGAGTTTGGTGTAGAGGATTTTCCTCCGAGGTTCCCGTATGCTGAATTTCCAGCTGATTGCCAGAAGAAGCAACAGCCCACAGGCGAAAATGGCCAGCTGGCCTCCGGAAAACATGGAACGCAGGTATTCTCCGGCTTCCTTAACATTGGTGGCCAGAATGGAAAGAAGCGAGATATCGTCAAAAAGGCTGCGGTATTTCATAAAATATCCAACATAAACCAAAGGACAGAGCTGCAGGAAGAATGTGAGAAAAAAAGCGGCCCCCTGCTGGATCCACAGCAGCAACCTGTTTTTCTTCTGATTGGCCAGCAGAAGTTCCACCATCAGCAGAAACAGGAAGAACATGATGCCGCTGCGGTAATACCGGACATACAGTCTGGTATACATGGTGATGTTGTACGGATTGTGGACCAGATGGAAAAAAATCCAGCTGTATCCAGCCAGCCAGCTGAGTATGGCCAACAAGGCCGCCCTTGCTTTGGAACGGAATTCTTTCAAAGGGAAAATGCCGGTAAGGAAATAAACCAGGCCAAAAACCACGGCCAGGGATTTACCAAGGGGCAAATAATCCTGGAAAGCAATAGGAATTTGTCTGGATACACCGAATATCGATAAAAAAGCAAAACTGTAAAGTACCAGGACCAAAAAAAGAGTAGAACCCAAACGATCTTTTCCCCGGTTTTTCATGAAAGCTGAAAAATGGACACATTTCTTTTTGAAAACAAGCTGCAGCTGCTGCAAAAGACTTCCCCCCTGATTGCATGTATTTGTCTACTCGAGGTATTTTTCCATTCCGTCGGCAAACGCCTTTGCATTTCCCAGCAGGAGATGGTCCAGCAGGGATTCCAGACGGGATACGGAAAATCCCGCCCGCATTCGATCCAGGATCTCGAACCGGTAGATGTCCTCCACTTCCCTGTGAAGAAGATGGAAGAGATTTTCCCGGGTTTCCGGTTGTATCTGTTGAAGCAGCAGACGGATGATTCTGTTTCCGGATGTATTGACCCAGTAATCCCCTATCTGCCCTTCCATACCCTCTCTTTCTATAAAATCACCTGGAACAGGTCTACGGTCTGAAACAAGCTGTTCTGTGACCATTATACCAAAGAAACAGCTTTCAGGCGAATCGGGAAAAGTGACCCTGCAGGCTGTGCACCCAATCCCCGACCACTTAACCACTCAACCACTCGTTCACCTCCCCCTCACCCCCCAAATATGCTACAATATTCCCTGTAACTACAATATGAAATGAGGTCTTGTTTCCTATGCATACGTTTTCCCATACTCTTTGCCGTGCGGTGCTCCTTGGATGCATGGGGGCCGGATTTTTGACACTTCCGGCCCGGGCGGCTGCCTTGCCTCCCGTCCGGAAACCGGTGGCTGCAGCCAAAACGGCGGTTCCCGTTCTGCGCCGGCAGCCGGTGCCCCAGTTCACCACCCACTATACGGCGGCCCATCCCGCTTCTCTCCACCCCACCCTCCGCTGGAAACCCATTCTGGGGACGGTGTACTACAATGTATCGGTAACCCTGCCCAACGGCACAGCCCTGCCCGATGACCGGACCTATGTGGCCGGATACAACCTGTCCCTGCCGGCGGGCACCCGGGGGGATGTTTCCGTGAAGATCCAGTCCTTCAACCTGGACGAAAAGCCGGTTTCCGCCCTGTCGCCTGTGGAAAAGGTCCATGTGGATCCGGAGAAGAAAACCGCCCTGTATCCGGAACCCATCAGCCGGTTCAACAGCGGCAACGGCACCACCCTGCTGTACCCGGTGTACAACTGGGTGCCCCTCCACGGGGTGCGGAACTATCAGGTGGAAGTGCTGAACACCAGCTCCGTTTCCCCCACCCGGGAAGCCGCACCGGAGCAGCTGCTGGAACGGGGCAGATCCACCGGTTTCGACTGGTACGATGACGAATCCCACTATGCGCCCTACACCATGTACTGGCGGGTACGGGGTGTGGACGAAGCCGGGAACCCGGTGGGCCAGTTCTGCCCGCCCCAGCCCATGACCGTGAATCCGGAGGACAACTGGCAGGTGGGGACCCTGGGGGACAGCATATCCCACGGGGGAGGCGATCTGTCCTATTCTCCCAGTGATTTCACCTACAGCTATCAGTATTATCTGCCCTTTGACACCATCAACCTGGCGGAAAGCGGGGACACCAGCGAAGCCACCCTGGCCCGGTTCGACAAGGACGTGGTCCCCTTCCATCCCAGATACCTGATCATCATGACCGGCAGCAACAGCCTCCGGGGCTGGGTCAGCGGAGAAAGCGTGATCAGCGATCTGAAGGGCATCCGGGAAAAATGCGAGGACAACGGGATCACCCCCATTTTCATGACCCTGCCTCCGGTGAACCCTGCCAACATCAAACGGGCCTTCGATGAACCCACGGCGGAAGGCTGGAGGGCGGAAATGGCCAAGGTGAACCAGTGGATCCGGAGCCTGCCCTGGTTCATCGACCTGGGAACCCAGTTCGACGAAAACCAGGACCTGCCCACCCGATACGCCCTGGATGGCCTGCACCTGAATTTTCGGGGCAAGCGGCTTATGGCCAGAGCCATAACGGAACAGTGGGACGGGATCATGGCCAAAATCAAGATGGCCCGGGAACAGGAGCAGAAAGCGGATCAGGAAGAAGAATAACTGCCGCTGTCTGCGGCCATAGGTCTTTTCGGTTCTTTTGTATTTACAACTGCCCTCCTTTTATGATAGAATATGAAACATATTACAGCTGAATATCAGCATTTTTATCAAATACTGTATACATTTATTTTTTGTATACCATGAGGGGAGAAATTGGTTATGACCATTCGCATTGGGATTTTAGGCTACGGAAACCTTGGACGAGGGGTGGAATGTGCCCTGGAAAAAGCGCCGGATATGGAACTGGCAGCGGTATTCACCCGCCGGGATCCTGCCCAGGTGAAGATTGCCTCGGCCCATGTGCCTGTAGTGAATGTGAAAGACATGGCAGACTGGAAGAACAGCATCGATGTGCTGATCCTCTGCGGCGGCAGTGCCACGGATCTGCCTGTGCAGACTCCGGAAATGGCCGGGCTGTTCAATGTGATCGACAGCTTCGATACCCATGCCCGGATTCCGGAACATTTTGCGGCGGTGGACAAGGCGGCCAAAGCTTCCGGACACCTGGGAATCATTTCCGTAGGCTGGGATCCTGGCCTGTTCTCCCTGGCCCGGCTGTACAGCAATGCCATCCTGCCGGACGGGAAAGATTACACCTTCTGGGGCAAGGGTGTGAGCCAGGGCCACAGTGACGCCATCCGGCGGATCCCCGGAGTCAAAAACGCCAAACAGTACACGGTACCGGTGGAAGCGGCCCTGGAAGCCGTGCGCAGCGGCAGCCAGCCGGAACTGACCACCCGGCAGAAACACACCCGGGAATGTTACGTGGTGCTGGAAGAAGGGGCCGATCCCAAGGCCGTGGAACAGGCTATTGTGACCATGCCCAACTACTTTGATGAATATGATACCACCGTCCATTTCATCGATGAGGAAGAGTTCCGGAAGAACCACAGCGGTCTGGCCCACGGCGGGTTCGTGATCCGCAGCGGAGTGACCGGACACAACCGGGAACACAAGCATGTGGTCGAATTCAGCCTGAAACTGGATTCCAACCCGGAATTCACCACCAGTGTGCTGGTAGCCTACGCCCGGGCCGCCCATCGCCTCCATCAGGAAGGCCGTACCGGCTGCCTGACCGTATTCGACGTGGCACCGGCCTATCTGATGCCGGAAGATGGGGAATATCTCCGGGCTCATATGCTGTAAGGAAAAAACGGGGGTGTGAAAAAATTCACACCCCGGCTGCAGTCTGCAGCTGTATAAATCGTTCCCGCAGGGGCGGCAGGCCCGGCCGCCCGCCAAATCAGCGATTGTCCATGTGGTATGCGGGGCGCCGGGCCTGCGCCTCCTACAGTTCATGCTGTTCAAAATCAATTTGCAAATTTGATTTCCACCGACAGTTGCCAGCTGACAAAAAACAAGGGTTGCTGCACAATTTATGCAGCAACCCTGTTTTTTTATGATTACTTCCGGTTCTTGATTTCGTCCTGGAGTTTGGCGATGAATTCGTCCACGGGCATTGCACCCTGTTCGCCGTTGTCCCGGCTGCGGACGGAAACGGTACCGCTTTCCACTTCTTTTTCCCCTACAATCAGCATGTAAGGAACTTTCTTGACCTGGGCTTCCCGGATCTTGTAGCCCACTTTTTCGTTCCGGTCGTCCAGATGGGCCCGGATCTTCTGGGCTTCCAGTTTGTCCACGATCTGTTTGGCGTATTCGTTGTACTTGTCGGTAATGGGCATTACCCGGACCTGCTCCGGAGCCAGCCATGCAGGGAAGGCACCGGCGTAGTTTTCGATCAGGATGCCGATGAACCGTTCAATGGAGCCGTACACTACCCGGTGGATCATAACAGGACGGTGTTTCTGGCCGTCTTCCCCGGTGTAGGTCAGGTTGAATTTTTCCGGCAGCAGCATATCCAGCTGGATGGTACCGCACTGCCAGGTACGGCCGATGGAATCCTTCAGATGGAAGTCGATCTTCGGGCCGTAGAAAGCGCCGTCCCCTTCGTTGATGGAATACTTCAGGCCAAAGTCGTCCATGGCTTTCCGCAGGGCGTTGGTGGTCATTTCCCAGGTGGCATCGTCCCCCATGGAGTTGTCCGGACGGGTGGACAGTTCTGCATGGTAGGTCAGGCCGAAGGTGGCGTATACTTCATCGAACAGACGGATGGTTTCCTGGATCACGTCTTCGATCTGGTTGGGCATCATGAAGATGTGGGCATCGTCCTGGGTGAAGCAGCGTACCCGGAACAGACCATGGAGCGCGCCGGACAGTTCATGCCGGTGCACCAGGCCCAGTTCGCCCACCCGCAGGGGCAGTTCCTTGTAGGAATGGGGTTCGTTGGCATAAACCAGCATACCGCCGGGGCAATTCATGGGTTTAATGGCGTAATCGTCCCCATCGATCTGGGTGAAGTACATGTTTTCTTTGTAATGATCCCAGTGGCCGGAGGTTTCCCACAGCTGCCGGTTCATAATCATGGGGGTCATGACTTCCTGGTAGCCGTATTTGCGGTGCACTTCTCTCCAGTAGTCGATCAGGGTATTCCGGATGATCATGCCATTGGGCAGGAAGAACGGGAACCCGGGGCCGTAATCGCTGAGCATGAACAGACCCAGCTGTTTGCCCAGTTTCCGGTGGTCACGTTTTTCCGCTTCTTCCATCATGTGCAGGTAAGCTTCCAGGTCTTCCTTGCTGGCAAAAGCCGTGCCGTAGATCCGCTGGAGCATCTTGTTGTGTTCATCCCCCCGCCAGTAGGCACCGGCAATGCTCATCAGCTTGAAGGCTTTCACCCGGCCGGTGGACGGGCAGTGAGGACCGGCGCACAGGTCCGTGAAATCGCCCTGGGTATAGGTGCTGATCACCGCATCTTCCGGCAGGTCTTCGATCAGTTCCACTTTGTAGGGTTCATCTTCCGCCTTGAATTTGGCCAGGGCTTCCGCTCTGGGGATTTCGTTCCGGACCAGAGGATAGTTGGCTTTGATGATCTTGCTCATTTCCTTTTCGATGGCCCGCAGGTCATCAGGAGTGAACACATGGTCGCTGTCCAGGTCGTAGTAGAACCCTTTTTCAATGGCAGGACCGATGGCGAATTTGGTGCCCGGGAACAGGTGCTGGATGGCCTGGGCCATAACATGGGAAGCGGTATGGCGGATGGCATGGAGCCCTTCTTCGCTGTCCGGCGTCACGAATTCCACTTTGGCATCGTGATCCAGTACATCGCTCAGGTCTTTGTTTTCCCCATCCACTTTGGCCAGGAGAGCGGTCTTCCCCAGTTTCTGGTTCAGGCTCTTGGCAATGGACAGCAGGGAGCTGCCGGCTTCGAATTCTTTCACGCTGCCATCCGGCAGGCTTACTTTAATGTTGGACATATTGATTTCCTCCTTGAAAATACCAGCAAGGTCAGGACGGACATACAAAAAAGACCCGTCCCTCACAGGGACGGGCCATAAGCTCGCGGTTCCACCCTTATTGAACTGGCTGGGCCAGTTCCACTCGGTATCCTTTAACGCAGGATATACGACCTTGCCTACTTTGTTCAGCAGATGGCTCCCAGGTGGTTGACTGTCATTTGTTTCCGGGCCCTTCTCAGCTTCCGGGCTTCTCTGTATTGTATCCCTGACAGGTTGTCCTCGTCATTGCCATTGGCTCTTTGAAATTGTTTACATTATACCACCGGGAAAAAGTTTGTCAAGGAAATTTTAATATTCTTCCTGGGCTTCCCGATGATTGAACCGGTCCTGCTCTTCTTCAATGATCTGCACCATATCCGCGGCGCAGGTTTCCCGGTCTCTGTAGCCTTTTTCTTTCCAGTCCCTGGCCATTTCCCAGGCCAGTTCTTCGATTCCCTGATCCATCTTTCTCTCCTTTTCCGGCAGCTTCACCACAGGCTCAGCTGCTCGCCTTCGTCTTTTTTGTTCAGCTTCTGCCGCACCTTCTCCAGAAAATCCTCCAGGGAGGGATACTGGCGGCCGGCGTCTTCCTTCAGTTTCCGGAAACAGGTTTCCGTGGTTTCCACATCGCTGAGGGCCCGGTGGGCCTCCTTGTTCTCCACATGGTACCAGGCGGCCAGGTTGTTCAGCCGGTGATGGTCCCACAACGGGAACAGGGTCTGGGCCATGGGCAGCACATCCACCCAGTCATTGGCCAGAGGCCGGTACAGCTGGTCCTGGAACTGCTGCTGGAGAAAGCCCATGTCGAACCCCACATTGTAGCCCACCGCCACCCGGCTGCCCAGGAATTTCCCGAAAGCTTCCAGGGCCTGCCGGGGCTGGGGGGCCGCAGCCAGCATTTCGTTGGTAATGCCGGTGAGCCGGGTGATGAAGGGAGAGACGTACTGCCCTTCCAAAGGCGTCCGGGGCTGGAGCAGGGTGGAAAATGCCCTCCCCCGCTTTCCCGCCGTCACTTCCAGGGCCCCGATCTCGATGATCTGATCCCGTTCCGGGTCCAGCCCGGTGGTTTCCAGATCCACCACCACATAGGTGTCCGGAAAGGCCACCAGACCCCGTCCCGTACCGGGAAGAGACCCGGCAAAATTCTCTTTTCGCTTCACAGGTGGTCAGTCCTTCTTCAGCAGCTTTTCCAGTTCCGGCATCACATCGAACAGATCCCCCACAATGCCGTAATGGGCAAACTGGAAAATGGGCGCATCCGGGCTTTTGTTCACGGCAATGATCAGCCCTGCCTCCTGGATCCCCAGTTTGTGCTGAATGGCCCCGGAAATCCCCAGAGCAATATAGATCTTGGGCGCAATCTTTTTGCCGGTGACCCCCACCTGCCATTCATAGGGCGCCCAGCCGGCATCCACCAGGGGTTTGGAGACCCCGAAAGCCGCACCGATCCGTTTGGCAAAGGACTGGACTTCCCGCATCCCCTCTTCGTTCTGCACACCCCGGCCGGCGCCTACCACCAGATCCGCCGTATCCAGAGCCAGTACATCCTTCAGCTGTTCCAGGGAGGTGAAATCCAGCATCTTTACTGCTGCATCTCCCGTCACGCCCTCCAGAGACACCGGGAAAATCTCTCCCTGCCGGGATTCGTCTTTGGGATTGCCGTGGAAGATCTTGTCGCTGACCGTACCCAGCTGGGGACGGGTGGTGGTCTGGATCTTTACGAACAGTTTGCCCGTATAGGCAGGACGGATCCAGGTCAGGGTATCGTCCTCTCCTTCGTACCGCACATCGGTGCAGTCAGCCACCAGCCCTGCATCCAGCCGGGCGGACAGCCGGCCGCCCAGATCACGGCCGTTGGGAGAGGCGCCGATGAACAGCACACTGGGAGTATAGAGGCTCAGGGCTTTGGCCACCGCTTCCGTATAAAGAGCGGCATCAAAGGAGGCCAGGGCGGGAGCCTGGAGCAGGGCCACCCCGTCCGCCCCATAGGCGATGGCTTCCTGAGCGGCGGCTTCCAGGTTGTCACCAGCCAGGATGCCCAACACCTGATTGGGCCGTGCATCCGCCAGCTGACGGGCTTTCCCCAAAAGTTCCACACTGAGAGAGGTGAGCCTGCCGTCAGAGGTTTCCAGATAGACTCCAATATTGTTTTTCCATTCCATGATAACGCCTCCTTACAGCAGGTTCTTTTTCCGCAGTTCATTCACCAGGTTGGCTGCCGCTTCCGCCGGGGTGGCCCCCTGGATCATGGTGCCCACAGGATGGGGCTCCGGTGCGAACAGTTCGGTGACGGCCGTGGCGGATCCGGCTTTGCCGGCCTTTTCCGGCTCCAGTTCAATGTCTTCCAGACGCCATACGGGGAATACGGCCTTTTTGGCGGCCATTTTGCCCCGGATGCCGGGAGTACGGGGATTTCCGCATTTTTCCGTTACGGAGATCACTGCCGGCAGAGCCGCCTGGAGGGTTTCCACCCCGCCCCGGTTCAGCCGGCGGATGGTGGCCTTTCCTTCCTTCACTTCCAGTTCGTCTGCATAGGAAAGCAGGGTCATGCCCAGCCGCTGGGCCAGAGCCGGAGGGATTTGCCCGGTATCCCCGTCGGTGGACCGCTTCCCGGTCAGCACCAGATCAAAAGGTCCCAGTTTGCCCAGCGCCGCCGCCAGGATCCGTCCGGTGGCCAGGGTGTCGGATCCGGCCATCCGTTCATCGGACAGCAGGATCCCCTTGTCCGCCCCCATGGCGATGCCTTCCCGGAGGATGTCGCTGGCCAGGGCCGTCCCCATGGTCACCAGGGTCACCGTGCCCCCTTCCTGGTCCTTCAGAGCCAGAGCCGCTTCCAGGGCGTGGAGATCCACCGGGTTCAGCATGGAGGGAGCCCCCACCCGGACCAGATTGTTGTCTGCAGCCAGTTGGATATCCGAAACCGCCGGTACCTGTTTGAGCAATACCGCTATATTCATGATGCAGCCTCCTTTATGAGAAAATAGTCTTTTATTGATCTACAGTGATTATACTATGTATTCAAACTTTTCGCAACTGATAATTATTCTTATTAAATCAAAAGAGCATCATCTCTGGAAGATGGAGGCAAAAAAGCCATGATGCGCTTTCTTTGTACACAGTCTTTTACAGTTTGATCCAGGAAAAGGAAAATACAAAGAATCTCCGTAACCCCATTGACAGTATACTGTATCCATGGTATCATTTCATCCATAGTCAACAAACGCCAAAACGCGATGACGCAAACTAGTACGCCTGATTCCTGGCTCCAGAGAGCTGCCGGTTGCTGCGAGGCAGTGGAAGGGACGGGCCGAACTGCCTGCTGAGCGGCCGGACCGAAATCTTGCAGTAGGTCTCTCCGGGAACTCCCGTTACAGAGCATGGATATCGCCCACCGGCCGTATCCGAGAGTGCGTCCCCAGGACGAATCAGAGTGGTACCGCGGAAGGTCACAAACGCCTTTCGTCTCTCAGCTGCCAAATGCGGAGAGACGGAAGGCGTTTTCGTTTCTCTGGAGAAACCCATTCCAAGGAGGAAACAATCATGATCAACGGAACATCTGCCATCAAAGGGGCTTCCCTCTCCCTCTGCTTTTCGGTGGGCGCAGTGCTGTTCAGCTCCCACGCCGGCGGCGGCTTTGCCACCGGCAATCAGGAAAACGTCTATTTCATCAGCCTGGGGTGGCTGGGCCCCATTACCGCCATTGTGACCATGCTCCTGTTCACCCTGACCATCAAGGAAGCCATGAACATGTACAACAGCCGGCACCTGACCAGCTACAAACAGCTGTTCCAGAATCTGTACCGTCCGGTGCCCGGCATTGAATTTCTCTTTGAAGGGTTCTTCTACATCATGGTCCTGATGGCCGTATCCGCCACCATTTCCGGTGCCGCTTCCGCTCTGGCCGCCCAGACCGGGCTCAACTACTACACCGGCATCGGTGTGGTGGGCGCCATCATCTTCATCCTGACCATCTTCGGGGCCGACCTGGTCCGCAGGGCCACCACCTACATGGGCATCGCCATCCTGGCCATGGCCATTACCATTTTCTCCGTGGGCATCGCCATGGGCGGTCAGGTGGAAGGCACCCGGTTCTTCCTGGATGCCATGGCCCAGGACTTTGCGGTCAACGGGTTCAGCAAACTGCCCACGGCCATTCTCCACGCCTTCACCTATTCCGGCTTCCAGTGCGTGGTCATCCCCACCATGATCGTGGTGGGCACCCCTCTGGTGACCCGGAAGAACTGCGCCGCCTCCATGTGGATGTCCTTTGCCATGAACGCCACGGCCCTCACCATGGCCGTCTGCATGCTGCTGGGCTGGACCGGCATCTACGGTAAGACTCCTCTGCCCACCCTCATGAGCCTGAAAGCCATGGGTATGCCTTGGCTGACCCTGCTCTATTCCGTTTCCCTGATGCTTTGCCTGATTTCCACCGGGGTGACCACCGTATTCGGTTTCACCGCCCGGTTCTCTGAAATGGACTGCCTGAAAAAAATCACCGGCAGTTCCGTGAAACGGTCCGCCCTGGTGACCCTGTTCATCATCTGCCTGTCCATGACCGTATCCATGGTGGGCCTCACCAACATCATCAAATACGGCTATGGCTACTGCGGCTATCTGGCCATCGCCATCATCATCGTTCCCTTCCTGACCATCGGCCGGGCACGGAACAAACGGTATGCCGCCGATGCAGAATACCGGGAACGGATCGACGCCATGAACCAGTATCCGGGCCTGGAAGAAGCAGAAGTGGAAGAAGCATAAGAGCTGACAAAAAAGGGGGTGTGAAAAAATGCTTTTTCACACCCCGTCACTAGTCACTAGTCTCTAGTCACTAGCCGATGGAAGCCAGCTGACGCAAGCGAAATAAAGGCGCTGTGGATGATTTTTTCACAGCGCCTTTTCTTATGCCCCAAAGGGGAAATTGAAAATTCCCATAGGGCCTTTTTTCCACTGATACGACGTGTCATTGAGGACGAACACAGCATGCTCTCCCCATTTGTTCATGCCCAGCACCGTCACTGAGGCGGGCCGGATATCAAAGGAGATCCTTTTTTCCGCCACTTCCTCGATGCTCAGCCCCAGCCAGGCAAAGAGGATGTTCTGGATGGTCCCCTTGTGGGAGACGATGATCAGATCCCGGTCCGGTTCCTCCAGTTCCCGGAAGCCCCGGATGGTCCTTTCGTAGAAGGTCCGCCGGGTCTCTCCCCCATCGTAGTTCACATGGTCCAGTTCCCGGCCTGTCACCGGGGGATGGTAAAAGGCCAGGGCTTCTTTTTTGTTCAGTCCGGCGGCTTTTCCGTTGTTCTTTTCCCGCAGAAAGGAAAAACATTCCACCGGGTCCGTCCCCAGTTTTTGGGCGATGATCTCGGCCCCGGTCCGGGCCCGCCGGAGATCGCTGGAAACGATCCGGGGCAGGCTCCGGCCGGAAAAATCCCCGGCCAGGCAGTCCGCCAGCTGCTGGAACTGCTGCTGGCCCCGCACCGTCAGGGCGGAGTCCGTCCAGCCCCCTGTCAGTTCTTTTACATGATGATCCGCTTCCCCATGCCGAATCAGTAGAATCATAATGACATCCTTCCTTAGATGTACCGTTTCAGGGTAATGGCATACCGTCCTTTTTTCGTGGTGCCCCGGACTTCCGCCAGTTCCACCCGGCCCCGGGACCGGAAAGAGATTACATCCCCCTCTTTCACCGTCTGGGACGGGCTCTTGGCTTCCTGCCAGTTCAGTTTCACATTCTGTCCCTTGATCTCATCCGCCATCCGGCTCCGGGATACCCCATAGCCGCTGGCCGCCACGGCATCCAGCCGCAGGGCCGCCACCGTGGCAGAGATCAGTTTGATTTTCTGTTCCTTTTCCTTCAGGTCTTCCAGGGGGATGACCTTCACTTCCACCGTGGCTGCCCCGATCTTGGTCAGGTTGCTCAGGATGAAATCCACCATGGGGGTATCCACCGCCAGCTGTGCGCCTTCGTCGATGAACACAATGTCCCCCAGGATCTCCCGTTTGCAGCCCAGGCCCATAAAGGCCCCCAGCACATCCCGGTGTCCGATGTCATAATACCGTTTGTCCCAGAGGATTTCCAGGGCGGTAATGGCAAAATCCGGCTGACCGTAGAAATCTTCTGCAATAAAAGCCACCTTCTGCCGTTCCGCGTTCTGGAAGCCCCCGTTCATCTCATACCGGACCTGCGGATAGTTGGCGGCCACGATTTCCGCCACATTCTGGCCATGAGGGTCCAGAAATCCGGACACCCTGGCCCGGCGGCTCTTCCGGGCCCCTTCTGCCAGATCCAGCAGCTGGGCCGCCAGTTCCGCATCCCCGCTGGCCTTGAAATACCGTAATACCGTTTCCCGTTGTTGTGTGGTGTTTGCCATATTATTTCTTCAATGCGGCACTCCGGTCCAGGACGGCCTGCACCGCATCGTAAAACGCTCCTCTCACTCCATGGTTTTCCAGGGCCTTGATCCCTGCAATGGTGGTGCCGCCCGGGCTGGTTACCTGATCCCGGAGCTGGGCCGGATGGAGACCGGTCTTCAGCCCCATGACACCGCTGCCCGCCATGGTCTGGGCCGCCAGTTTGATGGCCAGGGCCCGGGGCAGTCCGGCCATGACTCCGGCATCCGCCAGGGCATCCATCACCACGAAGAAATACCCAGGGCCGCAGCCGCTTATGGCGGTAATGGCTTCCATGGCTTTTTCGTCCACCCGGACCGTTTCGCCGCAGGACTGGAAAATGGCTTCCGCTTCGTCCAGCACTTCCGGCGCCACCTGGTCATCGGCAGTAAGGGCCGTCATTCCCATGCCTACGGAAAGGGGCGTGTTGGGCATGGTCCGGATCACCGGATGGCCGGGTACCAGATCGTGGAGCATGGCCAGATCATAGCTGCCCATAATGGACAGGATGGTGGCCTTTTCCGGCAGGGCAGCCACCAGATCCCCCGTAACCGCTTCCTTGGCCATCTGGGGTTTCACTGCCAGGATCACCAGATGGGCACCGGCCACAGCTTCCCGGTTGTCCCCGGTCACAGGGATCCCGTAGGTTTCTTTCAGATAGGCCTGCCGTTTGGCCGTGGGGACCGCCGCCGTCACCTGTTCCTTCCGAACCAGTCCCCCCTGGAGGATGCCTTTGAGGATGGCTTCCCCCATGGCACCGCAGCCGATGAAGACGATTTTATCCGTTTCCTTTATCTTTGCCATGGAGCATTGCTCCCTTCCGTCCCAAAATTGGTGTTTTCCGTATCGATATCCACATTGGGAGGTGCACATACCAGCAGGTTCCGGCCGATTTTCCGCAGAGTCCCGTCCAGGGCATAGATGGTGCCGCTGATGAAGTCGATGATCCGCTTCCGCACATCCGCATCCGTATCTTCGAAATTGATCACCACCGGCTGGTTCTTGCACAGGTAATCCGCCATTTTCTGGGAATCATTGAAATCGATGGGCTCGATGACCACCACACTCACCGGGCTCCGGTTCACCGGCATGGAAAGCACCTTGTCCCCGGTCCGGCTGGAAGAGACTTCTTCCTTGGGCGCCTCCGGAGTGCTGTCATAGTCCCGGTCGAACACCTTGTCATAGGGTTTGTCATAGGTTTTTTCGTAAGGTCGGTCATAGTCCTTTTCGTAGCTTTTGTCCCGCCAGGAACTGCTGCCGCTGCCGAACATGGGAACCACTTTGCTGTCCTCCTGTTCCGGGGCCGGAGCCGTTTCTTCCTCTTCCTGCCGGTTGTCACCGTTGTACAGGCCAAAATATTCCAAGAGCTTGCTGATTTTTTTCATACAATCCACCATTTCTGTTTAAAATTTTAATGAATAGTCCCGGGCTCCGAAAAGAGCGGAACCCACCCGCACTTCATTGGCTCCTTCTTCCACCGCGATCCAGTAATCGTGGGTCATCCCCATGGAAAGGATATCCACCGGAATGTCCGGAAGGGCATCCCGTAAAAACAGGAAATCCCGGTACCCGGCAGCAAACACCGGACGGGTTTCCTCCACATGGTCCGTGGCCTGGGCAATCACCATGACCCCCCGCACCCGGATATGGGGATAGTTCTTCAGTTCCGGAACCGCAGCCCGGAAATCCTCCGGAGCGAAGCCGCTTTTCTGCACTTCTCCCGCCTCGTTGATCTGGAGCAGCACATCCTGGACCTTGTCCAGTTCAGCCGCCGCCTTTTCCAGATGGGCCAGCAGCTTCAGACTGTCCACGCTTTCGATCAGGGCAAAATGCTCCACCGCATGCCTGGCCTTGTTGGTCTGCAGATGGCCGATCAGATGCCAGTTGCCCCCAGGGGGCAGCACCGCCTGCTTGTGCATGGCTTCCTGCACCCGGTTTTCCCCGATTTCCGTAAGCCCTGCCGCCAGGGTTTCCGTGACGATGTCCGCCGGGTGATTCTTGGTCACCGCCAGGATGGTCACCTTGTCCCCCGTTGCCTTGGGCTCCTTCCGGTTGGCCAGGGCTTCCTGGATTTTGGCTTCCACCGCTGCAATCTTATCCTGTAACATGGGATTCCCCATCTCCTTTTATTTTCGATAAATCACCGCATACAGGCGGCCTGTTTTCCCCTTTTCTGCCCGGTAGGAGAAGAACCGGTCCCTGTGGCAGCTGGTGCAGCAGTCCGCCCGGAAAATCTGTTCCCGGGGCACTCCCGCTTCCAGGAGTTCCAGGGTATTCAGCTGCCACAGATCCAGCATCCAGTGGCCGGCGCCGTGAGGGGTCAGGCAGCCGGGCCAGGCTCCCGCCCGGTCCGCCACTTCCTGGCTCACTTCATAACAGCAGGGACCGTTGGACGGACCGATCCCTGCCGCCACATCCTGGGGCCGGGTGCCAAAGGCTTCTTTCATCACTTCCAGGGCATGGGGGACGATTTTCCCCACACTGCCCCGCCAGCCGCCGTGGACAGCGCCCACTGCTCCTGTACGGGTATCCGTCAGCAGGATGGGCACACAGTCCGCATAGGAAATCAACAGGGGCAGCCGCCGGCAGTCCGTCACCATGCCGTCCGTTTCCGGTACGGCATCTGCCAGAGTCAGGGTACCCTTGCCGGCATCCTTCTCCGTTACCACCGCCACATGGGTGCTGTGGACCTGCTGACAGGCCACTGCCCGTTCCAGAGGAAAACCCAGGGCCGCCGCCATTTTCTGCCGGTTGGCCAGGACGTTGGTCCGGTCATCTCCCACATTGTAACTCAGGTTCAGTCCACCTGGGAACTGGGGACTGCAGCCCCCGTTCCGGCACAGGAATCCGTGGACCACACCCCACTTTTCCCAGGCAGGAAAACAGCCCCATTCCACACCTTCCGCTTCTGCAAAGGCAAAATCAGCCATTTTTCCCACCTCATTCCGTCAAATTCTGTCCTGCACAGCAGGAAATCCTGGAAAGAACTTCCAGTAACTTTCATTGTACTGTTTTTTTACGGGTTTGTAAACGTTAAAGCACCGCTTCCATCCGATGGATCATGGTTTCCAGGACTTTCAGCCGGGCATACAGTTTGTTGTTGGCTTCCACCACCGTCCAGGGCGCCTCTTTGGTGTCCGTCCGATAGAGCATTTCGTTCACCGCATCCACATAGGCATCCCATTTGTCCCGGTTCCGCCAGTCTTCCGGGGTGATCTTCCAGGTTTTGTTGGGATCGTTTTCCCGGGCCTGGAACCGTTTCAGCTGTTCCTCCGGATCGATCTGCATCCAGAACTTCTGGACGATGATCCCCTGTTTCACCCACTGGGCCTCCATATCGTTGATTTCCTCGTAGGCCCGGCGCCATTCGCTGATCTTGGCAAAGCCTTCCACCCGTTCCACCAGCACCCGGCCATACCAGGTCCGGTCGAAAATGGCGATTTCTCCCGGGGCCGGGATTTTGATCCAGAACCGCCACAGATAATGGAACTGCTTTTCCCATTCATTGGGGGCGCTCACCGGATTCACCCGGTAGCCCAGGGGATCGAAGGATTCCGACAGCCGCTTGATGGCGCCGCCCTTGCCTCCGGCATCCTGGCCTTCAAAGGCCACAATGGTGCTGATTTTCCGTTTGGCCAGTTCAAACTGGAGTTCTTCCAGCCGCCTCTGGTACTTTTTCAGCTTTTTCCCGTATTCCTCCTGTTCCATGGGCTGATAGGGGGTATAGGTGGAAAGGATATCCGGGATGGTCAGGTCTTTGGCCGGTCCTTTTTCCGGATCCACCGGCCGCTGCCGGTCCTTCAGGGCTTCTTCCAGGGCGGTGATCAGGACCCGGAACACCGCTTCCGTCCCGGTGCGCTTGTCCTCCATGGGAACGATGTGCCAGGGAGCCAGGTCCGTATTGGTGGCGGTCAGCATGGTTTCATACACATCCCGGTAGGCATTGTAGTCGATACCCTCGATGCCTCCAGGGGTCAGTTTTTCCCACCGGCTGCCCATGGTTTCCTGTCCTTTTTCCATATTCTCCTTCTGCTTCTTTTTGGAGATGTGGGTGAAGATCTTTATCAGCACACAGCCGCCCTGGACCAGTTCCTTTTCAAAATGGTTGATTTCATCAAAACTTACATCATACCATTCCGAAGCTTCATCCGGATCTCCCACTGCATGTTCATTCCGCAGGAAATACCAGGCCCGGTGATGGATGGTGATCTGTCCCGCCGGCGGCAGTTCCTTCCAGAACTGGAGAAAGAACGGGCTTTCTTTCTGCCTTTCCGTGGTCTTGGACGCGGAAAACACCCGGAATCCCCGGGGGTCCAGGGCATGGATCACCTTGCTGATCAGCTGGCTCCGCCAGGACGCCCGGAAACCTTCAAACAGGATAATTACCGGGATTCTGGCATCCCGGACTGCCCGCTGGAGAAAGCCCAGGCGGTTTTCTTCCTCTTCCATCCGTTTTGTATATTCTTCTTTGGAAATTTTCATCTTCAGATCGATTTTATCCAGCACGGAAAATCCCTTCTTTCCCAAACTCCCATATTTTCCTTATTATAGCACGAAAAAAGGGTGCTGCACGGACTGCAGCACCCTTGGGAAGGAGCAAAATTATTTGATCTTGTTGGGGCAGTCGCCGGTTTCAGCCAGATCTTTCAGGTTCTGGTAGGAAACTTCCACCATGTTCTTTACGGCTTCGTCGGTGTAGGAGCCCAGATGCGGGGTAATCAGGACTCTGGGATACAGGTCAACCAGTTTTTCGAACAGCGGATTTTCCAGTTTCTGGCCTTCCAGATCCTTGCCGAATACGCTGGCTTCCCCATCCAGAACGTCGCAGCCGTAGCCGCCCAGTTTGCCGCTTTCCACAGCTTCGATGACAGCTTCGGTGTCAACCAGCTGGCCGCGAGCGCAGTTCACCAGGATGGCGCCGTCTTTCATCTTCTTCAGGAAATCGCGGGTAACCACAGCGCCGTTTTCTTTGATGTACGGAGCATGGATGGTGATGATGTCGGATTTTTCCAGGACTTCATCCAGGGAAACCTGGGTGCAGTAATCTTCGATCCCTTTGATTTCGAAAACGTCTTCCCCGATAACGGTAGCGCCCATGCCATGGAAGATCTGGGCAGCCACACGGCCGATCCGGCCCAGACCAACAACACCCACGGTGCAGTTGCGGACTTCTTTGGAGAACATGAAGGCATCAACCTTGAAGTTCTTCTTGGCAGTGCGGGAAGTGGTGTAAGCGGTATGACGCAGCAGCATCATGGCCTGGGTTACAGCCAGTTCAGCAATGGCGTTGGGGGAATAACGGGGAACGAAAGCCATGGGGAAGCCCAGTTCCTTGGCATATTCCTTATCGATATGATCCGTGCCGGCGGTACGGGTCAGGATGTATTTTACGCCCATTTTTTTGTAAATGTCCAGGTTCTGTTTATTGGCGAAGCAGTTGCCGCGCAGGATAACCGCATCAAAGCCAGCAGCCATTTCGGCGGTTTCTTTCGTGTTCAGATAATCAGGGACACATTTGATGTCGTAACCAAATTCTTTGTTGCAGGCTTCAAAAATCGGCAGTTCTACATCTCTTACACCATAACATAAAACCTTCATAGCAATACCTCCTATAATGGGAAACACACAATTTGGGCAATCCGGAATATGCTTCCGTCTGCCCGCTGACTACATTGTAGCATGGAAAAAAGATTTTTCCAATGTTTTTCGTATTTTGTATACAAATTGATTGAAAATTTTGTGGAAATCACCGGTTCCTTTCCTTCATGGCCCGGTCCATGTCCCGCTTGGCCGCCCGGTCCGCCATGGCCTGGCGCTTGTCATAGAGCTTTTTCCCGGTAGCCAGGGCCAGCTTGCATTTCACCAGTCCGTGGCTGAAATACAGCTGCAGGGGCACCAGGGTGAATCCCTTTTCCCGGGTCTTTCCGATCAGCTTCTGGATTTCCCGTTTATGCATCAGCAGTTTCCGGTCCCGGAGCGGGTCCACATTGAACCGGTTCCCGTGTTCGTAGGGACTGATGTGCAGGTTGTACAGGTACACTTCGCCGGATTTGGTCACTGCCGCATAGGAATCCTTCAGGTTGGCCTTGCCCTGACGGAGGGATTTCACCTCCGTACCCGTCAGGACGATGCCGGTTTCATAGGTTTCGTGGATGTTGTAATCATGCCTGGCTTTCCGGTTTTCTGCGATTGCCTTCACTGGTTTTTCCATGTTTCCGATCCCTTCTTCTCCGCCGCCGGCGGTTGTTTTTCTTCTTTTTGCCGCTTTCCCCTGCAGGAGTCGTTTCCTGGGGCACCAATTGGCTCAGTCCGGTCCCGTTTTGTCTGGGGGAACCGTTCTTCTTCTTTTTCCGGCGTCCGCCCCGGCTGTTTTTCTTCCCGGATTCCTTCCGTTCCCCGGATTTCCGGCCGGTGGTGTCATTCCTCAGCTTCCCGGTGACAATGCCGGTCTTGGTCTTTTTCTGACGTCCCAGTTCCCGGCGCATCTGATCCGCCGCTTCCGGCGCCAGTCCGGCCAGGACGAAATCGATCTTCCGCTCCGCCACATCCACCTGGAGCACCTGGATATCCACCTGGTCCCCCAGCCGGTACCGGTGGCCCAGATGCTGGCCGATCAGGGCATACTGGCCCTCGATATAGTCATAATAGTCATCGTTCAGGCTGGACACATGGACCAGTCCTTCCACCCCGTTGTCCAGTTCCACGAAGAAGCCAAAGGAGGAAACCCCGGAAATGGTCCCGGTGAATTCCTTTCCCACGAACTGGACCATATATTCGGCCATTTTCAGATCCACTGTCTGCCGCTCCGCGTCGATGGCCGCCCGTTCCCGCACGGAACAATGGGAGGCCACCAGGCTCAGCCGCTGGGTTCGCTCTTCCGCCTGCTGCCGGCTCAGCCGTTCTCCGTCCAGCTGACGGCGCAGGAGCCGGTGGACCATCAGATCCGGATAGCGGCGGATGGGAGAAGTGAAATGGGTATAGAAATGGGCTGCCAGGCCGAAATGGCCGATGTTTTCCGTCTGGTACACCGCCTGGCGCATGCTCCGCAGGGCCACCGTGGAAACCAGCTTCTCTTCCGGTTTTCCGGCCACCTTGTCCAGGGCCCGCTGGAGGTCCTTGGGCCGCATCTTTTCTTCTACCTTCAGGGTCACCGCGAACAGGGCCATGAGTTTGGCCAGGTTCTGGATCTTTTCCGGATCAGGCAGGTCGTGGACACGGTAAATGAAAGGCCGTTTGTGTCTGGCCATGAATCCGGCCACCGTTTCGTTGGCGGCCAGCATGAATTCTTCAATGAGCATCTCGGCCACGGACCGTTCCCGCTTCACAATGGCCACCGGATGCTTCTGATCATCCAGCAGCACCTTCTGTTCCGGCAGCTCGAAGTTGATGGCGCCCCGCCGTTCCCGTTTCTTGTGGAGCACCTGCTGGAGCCGGGCCATGTCTTCCAGCATGGGGACGATGTCCGCATATTTTTCCCGCAGGGCCTCATCCTGGTCCACCAGGATGGCCCGCACATCGGGATAATTCATCCGATGGTGGTTGTTGATCACACAGGGGGCGATGGTAAAGGAAAGGGTCCGGCCGGTTTTCCCGTCCAGGAGCATTTCACAGGCCATGGTCAGCCGGTCTTCCCCTTCGTTCAGGCTGCAGATGCCGTTGCTCAGTTCCACCGGCAGCATGGGCAGCACCCGGTCCACCAGGTACACGCTGGTGCCCCGTTCATAGGCTTCCTGATCCAGGACGGAATGGGGCTGCACATAGTAGCTTACATCGGCAATGTAGACCCCCAGGAAATAGTTGTCCCCCTGTTTTTCCACATACACCGCATCATCCAGGTCCTTGGAATCCACCCCGTCGATGGTGATGATGTTCCAGTCCCGCCGGTCCAGCCGGTTCTGGATTTCCTTCTTTTTGATCTTCTGTTCCACTTTTTCCGCGGCCACCTGGACAGGAGCCGGGAATTTGGTGGGCAGGTCGTTGTCCTTGATGATGGAAAGGATTTCCAGACCGATGTCCCCGGGTTTCCCCAGAATCTCCACGATCTTCCCTTCCGCGTTCCGCCGTTCGTCCGGCCAGGTGGTGATCTCCACCACCACCTTTTCCTTGTCCCGGGCCCCGTTGAAGTCTTTCCGGCGCACATAGATGTCCCGTCCCACCCGTTTGTTGTCCGGGATCACGAAGCCGAATTCCCCGGATTTGCTGAAGGTCCCCACCAGTTTGTGATGGGCCCGGTTCAGGATCCGGATGATCTTTCCTTCCTGCCGGTCATCATAGCCGCTCTGCATCACCCGGGCGATCACCGTATCCCCGTCCATGGCGCCGCTGAGGCTGCTGGCCGGGATGAACAGATCCCCGTCTTCCGTCTTTTCTTCCGGGATCACAAAGGCAAAGCCCTTGCTGGTCACCTGGCAGCGGCCCACCACCAGACCCATGGCCGCCGGCAGCCCATAGGTGTTGAACCGGGTCTTGATCACCTGGCCCCGGTCTTCCAGCTCCTTCATCACCGTCCAGAACAGTTTCAGGTCCGCCCCTTCCAGGGTCAGGGCCTGGAGCAGTTCATCGGCGGACAAGGGAGCCGTGGGGTGTTCCTTCATATACCCCAGGATCTTGGTTTCCATTTCTGTATTTGTCATGCTCTCTCCTCGTACATCAGCTTGCCGTCCGCTTCAGCCGCCACGGTACCGTCTTCCCGGATCACCTGGCCGGTCATTTCCAGCAGCATTCCCTTTCTCCGTTTCACTTTGGTGATCACATCGATCCGTTCCCCGATGCGCACCGGCTGCCGGAAGCGGACTTCCAGCCGGGCCGTGTAGGCCACCTTGTGTTCATACATGTAGGGATAATTGCCCATGGTTTCGTCCAGCAGGGTGGAGATCAGCCCCCCGTGCATCCGGCCGTCATAGCTCTGGTGCACCGGCTGGGGCACGAAACTGGTGTAGCAGCCGTTTTCGTCCGTGCGGAAATGGAGATGCAGCCCCATGGGGTTGTCCTTCCCGCAGCCGAAACACATGGTATCTCTGTTGTTTTCCATAGTCTTTATTCCTCCAAAAAGGCCTCAATGGCAGCATAGATGGCCTGCCGGCCTTTGTATAATGTCATCACATGCCGGGCCTGGGGCACCCACAGCACCTGTTTCCGGTCCGACGCCGCATGTTGTTCGATATAGGATGCGCTTTCCGGCCGCACCGTGTGGTCCGTCCTGGACTGGATGATCAGCAGAGGCTGCCGCACCCGGGGCAGCCAGGACCGTTTCACCGCCTGGAGCAGCCGCACCAGCTGATGGACCCCTTTGATGGGCATGCACCGGTAGGCCACATTGTACCGGGCCGGAGCGTCGATGGTCCGGGGACGCTTGGGAATGGCCCAGTAGGGCAGCCGGTCCGCCAGCCACAGGAAGTACACCCGCCAGTCGTACAGATAGATGGGGGTGGAAATCAACACCAGTTTGTCTGCGGACGTTGCGGCACCGGCGTACAATGCCAGGAGCCCGCCCATGGAAAGACCGATCACCGTCACCTGGGCACAGGTTTCCTTCAGATGGGCCACACCCTGGCGCACCTGTTCCTCCCACTGTTCCGCTTTTACCTCCAGCAGGTCCCGGGGATCCGTCCCATGGCCCTTCAGGAGAAGCCCTTCCACCGTATACCCCTTCCGGTGCAGGATTTCTCCCAGTTCCCGCAGTTCCGACGGACTGCCGGTGAACCCGTGGACCAGCAGCACCCCTTTTCCCCGGGTCCCGGGCCAGAAATACGGTTCTGCTCCCTGGAGCATGGTCTCCCCTCCTTCCCCATAGCAAAAATGGCATTACCCTGCCAGGCAATGCCACTGTGAAATGTATGAACGTTCTTTAATTGCTTACTGCAGGCGGGCAATTGCCACGTTGATGACCGCAAAAACCAGCCCCAGCACCACGGTGATCCGTGCCAGTGCTTCATCCATGTCCGTAGGTTTGCCGCCGAACAGGGATTCTCCCCCGCCCAGACCGCTGAACCCGGCGCTTTTGCCGGACTGGAGCAGGATGGAACCGATCATCAGGATGCTCACAATCACATCAAGAACCATCAATATATCCAAAGCCACAGGTATTCCCTCCACATATCAGATTCTATAATTATAGACCATAGAAGGGCGTTTTGTCCATAGTTTCCGAAACATAGTATAATTCACGGTGGCCACTCAACGGCCACCGTGTTTTCTTCCAATATATACCATGTTTCCCGCCAAATTTTTGCCGTTTATTTGCCGTCTGCCGCCTCTAATTGGCCTAAGGCAGCTTTACAGGATTCCATCTTTCCATGCTTCACCAGATGGGCAAAGCGCCGAATCAGATCCCATTCATCATCATAGGCACGGAGCTGATGCTGAGCCCGTACCCCTTCCGGTTTTGTAGTGCCTTTTGGTCTTCCGGTTTGGTTGGGGCGGCGTCCACCCCAACCGTTTTTAGTTTCTACCATGAAAATCCCTCCCCAGGCCAAAATAGACTACCCATGCGCTGATTACACCACCGCATGCCAGACCTTTTACCCAGCTGCTCCAGTCTATAGATGAAAGACTGAGCAACATGCCGACAACAACTACCGACGTAATAAAAATAATTGTTTTCATGGTACTCATGTGATAAAATCAAGGCAGGTGGGGAACCTTTCGGCTCCCCGGTGGCTCTGGTTACTTCTTTGCTTTGGACTGCTTGAGAAGTTTCCGGAGCTTTTTCTTTGCCGATTTCGTCGTTTTCCATATCCATATCATCGCTTGGATAAATGAAATCCAGAAAACAAAGTTTTCGGCGGCTGCCTTTAATTTTTCTATCACATCTTTCACACCTCCTTTCCTTTTGATGATTTAATTATACTATATTTTTACTTTTTTGTCGATACTTTTAATCAAGTTTTTGTAATAAAAATACCCCGTAAAGCCAGGTATTTCCTGACTCTACGGGTTTTCTTCATTTTGCGGCCCAGGCTACAAAAAGCCCTGCGGCAATGGCTTCCCATGTATTCCGCTGGGCCTTAATGCGCAGCCGTGTCCGCTTCTCCTCGGCGGCGTACTGCATCAAGGATTGATTGGCTTTGGTCAAGGAGTTGCTGGCTCTCAGTGAGTCGCTCTCTGCCTGCAGTAACCGTGTTTCCAAGTCCCTCGACTGCTGTTCGGCTGTCGCTAATCGACTCTGTAAGGTGGCGATTTGCTTGCTCTGCTTCCTGGAGTTTTTGAGCAGCTCGCTGTTGATAGTCTGCAGCCTGGTCAAGTTGCTGCTCAATTGATTCAGCTCGCTCTGTGTGATCATATAGGTGGCTTCTCCGGTAATAGCCGCAGCAGAAGCCTGCCCCGAACAGCAGTAGAGCAACAGCAAGGTACACAGCCCAACGAGGGCAACGGCCAGCCTGTGCCTGCACTTGATTCCACACATCTTTAGCCCTCCCCATTATCCTGCATCTCCTGCATTTGATTTTGATACCAGATAGCCTTCCCCCGCAGCACGTTGCCCCCAGTCTTGGGGCTGTCGTAGTCGGTGGTCCAGGAGGGGCTCTCCGGGGTACCCAGATACTGCAGATCCCAGCGCTCACATCCGTTACAAGGTCCGTACTCGTCCCCCTCTGGAAAGAGGCCGTCCATGTTGTCAGCCGCCTCCGCATGGGTCATAATCCGATCCCGGTCGATGGTCAGCCACAGGGCTTTGGCCAGGACGGCCACCACCTGGGCCATGGCTTCAATCTGGGCTGCAGTCGGTGGGTAGGGGCCCAGGGCGTTGCTGGCAGCCTGGTAGCAGCAGCAGAGCGTCACCCCGATGCTGCCCGTATTCCGATGCCACGTATGGGACAAAGTTTCGGCAAAGTCGTCGGTGCTGGCCCACAGGCTCCCGTCCCGGTCAATGTTGATGTGATAGTCATTGTACATCTGGCCATATCGGCCGGCTGTCCAATGCAGGTATACCTTGACGTCACGGCCGAACTCCTGGGCCTGGGCCATCAGCGTGGGCCTGGCGGCCTCAGCCATTGTCCGGATGTCTTTCAGTGTCACTCTTTTCATTTTCCTCTTTTACCTCCTTCTGCCATGGGTCCGGCACTCCGTCGCCATCGGCATCAATCAGGCTTTTTCCGATAAAACCGATGGCAGCCACGAAGGCCATGCTGGTGATGGTCTGAATCAGCATATTCAGGGCCGGCAGGTCCACATGGTTTTTCACCCACCACAGCCACATCCAGGCTGCCAAGTACAGAAAAATGCTCCCGATAATCAGGAGCATAATCGTAATGACCAGAGCCCGGGGCAGTCCACGGACGTGCATGCGGCCCATGGACCCCAGCAGATCCAGCAGGGTCTTTTGGATTTTATTCATTCTCGTACCTGTTCCGCCATGTGGAGCACCTCTTCATGTTTGGCGTTCATGATCCCGTTATCTGCCAGGTGCTCATATACGCCATACATTTCCTGCCACACCTGCTTTTCTTCAGCGGTGGGAGCGTTTTGCTGGAACCTGACGTACATATCATTAAGAGAAGCCCGCAGAATCAGCTGCATCCCTTTTCTCACAGCCTGCAATCCAGTCACATAAGCAATCACATAGCCTGTCAGGCCGCCCAGCAGCAGGCTCACCAGCGTACTCAGTCCTTCAATCACAATATCTTTCAATTTCTCCCCTCCGTCAGCTTGATACACCGGCCAGGATACCGGCTGTACTTCGTCCCCATATAAATATCTTCTCCAGGCACATAGAGCAGATTGAAACTGTTCTCCCCTTCCTGCAGAGGAATCGCCTGGCCCCCGTGGTTGAAATACAGGATTTCATCCTGCCACAAAGGGGATTTCCACAGTGTCCCGGTTACGTGCAGCACCCGGCCGGTAATTTGGTAATCTTCCAGGGTAAAAGCCCAGGAGTTTTTCCGGTCCACCGGATGCAGCTCACCAGGCCCGGCATGCTGGCACTTGCCCCAGTCTGTCCGACTGCTCAGTGGATCCTGCTGCCCCTGGGGACAGAAAATCTTCACGAATACGCCCCGATGGGTCTTATCCACCTGCACCCAGCCATGCAGCCGGAACACCTGCAGGAACTCCAGGGGCTTCAGCCCGTAAATCATCAGCAGTTCCCGGTAGTTGTACAGGACCATGTCCCCGGCTCTGCCCGTCACCACCTGGGTAGAAGAACAGGGCACCAGGGCGTCCAGGTCGATGGTCATGGGATTGCCGTTATGGACGATTTCCAGCCGGCTCCCCACCAGATCCACCCACAGTTCTTCCTCCTGGCTGCTCTGGATGCAGTCCGGGAACACGACGAATACGCTGTCCTTACTGTAAAGCATTGCCCAGCCTCCAGACTGCCGGCTCTTTGTCGGCCAACTCCTGGAACCAGGAATACAGGGCATAGTAGAATTCACATTCCTGCTCATGGTCCAGGCTCTTGTGACAGCCACCGCCGCACATCCCGTAGACCCTGCACCCTTTGCATTTGGGGAACAGGTAGTCCAGGAGGGCGGCCTGCTGCTCCCGCCAGTTTTCCGGTTCCAGAGGAACATCCCGGATGTAGAAGCAGCTGAACAGCTTGCCCGTAGGACCCACCTTCCACAGATTCCGGTTGAAGCAGTATGTTTCGCCATACTGATAGTTGGCTTCCAGTCGGCGAAACAGGCCATAGAACAGGGCTGTCAGGTCCCAGTTGATGTTCCCCGTTTCTTTGAACCCTTCCACCAGCTCCAGGACCAGTTTCTTCCATTGCCTCAGCACGCTGGCATAGTCTTCCTTGGTCAGGGCATAGGCGGCATTGGCTGGGCTGGTGTGGTGCACCAGGTGGGGAAAGAAAGAGATCTTCATGCCTTTTTCCCGTTTCTCCCGGAATTGAGCCAGGATCTTCCGGAAATCCGTATTCCCGTGGAAGATCGTGGTGCTGATGCTCAGGTAGGGATAATCCACCAGCTTCTCCAACGGGTTGAATCCCCGCAGATCCACATCCCCACCGTCATAGCTGAGGGCGATCTTGAAATGATGGGCCCGGAAGAAGGGCAGGAACGTTTCTAGGTGCTTCCCGTTGGTGGCAATGGCAAAGGTGGCGCCAGGCACAGCCGCCACCACCTTTTTGATGGTGTCCATGTACAGGGTGGGCTCCCCGCCCATGAACTTCACCGTCAGCGCCCCTTCCCGGGCCATGGTTTTCAGCCGTTCATAAAATTCGGGAGGCAGTCCCTTTGTTTCCTCCGGGTCCGCCTCCCGATGGCAGTAGGCACAGTTCATATTGCACCGGCTGCCCAGGTAGATGGTTACGCTTTTCATTTGGATGCCCCCAGGATCAGATTGTACTCGTTCCAGACTTCGTACCATTTCCGGCCCAGCTTGATCTTGATTTCACCCGTGTACCCCAGCGGGTAGAACCGTACCCTGGCCACACCATGGTCCAGCCGGACCCGGGTAGCGTTGAGCAGTCCGGCGCTGGCGTGGATCATCACGCCTTCACAGTCCTCCGCCCGGGTCAGAGGGCCAGCTGTGGCGTCGAAATTCCCTTTGTACTTCCGGATTTCCAGTTCCATGTAGTCCTGGCCTTCGGGGCAGACGATGGGCGTAGCAAAATCCCCGTCGTACACCGTGCCCTTCCGGTTGGCCTTCAGCTCCCGGCCATTCACCACCAGGGCATAGCTGTCCCACAGGTTGAATCGGGGATGATCCCCGAATTCAAGGGCCGCCGTGCTGAAGTCAGAAAAGGTATATTCACTGTCCGCATCCACCAGAATGTTGTCCTTGTGGACCTCGAACACCCGGATAATGATATCCCGGCTGGTGGGGGTAATAAGCCCCGTGTCTACCTGCAGAACGTCATAATCTCCGTAGAGCTGGCAGATATTCTGGAAGTCCATCCGAATGGCCACCCCCAGCCGATTCAGGTCCAGGAATTTGTAGTCGGATTTGGAAATCTTTCGGAAAACCTTCACAAAGCCGGAACGATGGACAAGGGTATATGAGCTGTAGGACCGCAGGGCCTTGATGACGTCAAAGCCCTCCACTGTCCCGTTCTTGTCCATCACTTCGGCCTTGAGATACATCCCTTTGATGGTGATTTTGACCGCCCCGTCATCCCGGGTGACCACCGAATCAGAGTTATACAGTACGTTAAGCACGTTCGCCCTCCTTCTTCACATAGATGCCGTAGCCGTCCACGAACACCCCGTCCCCGCTGTCTACCGTCAGCTCATAACCCGTTTTAAGGCCGTCCAGCGTACCCGGTTCCAGGGTATCGTAAAAGCAGGGAACTTCGCACTGGTAGAGCATTTCTTCCACCGTGCTGCCTGTAATGCTGCGGCCCTGCACCCGGCCATAGCGGGTGGCAATATCCGTATCCCGGGCAATCACCAGATGGGGGTTGCTGGCAAAGCGGATGACCTCCGTCACGTCCGCTTTCTCCACCTTCACCACCCGGCAGGGGCGGTTCCCCAGGTTGATGACAATATCCCCTTCCTTGATTTCCTCGATGGCCTTCGGGCCTTCGTTGGTCAATACGTCTCCTTGCACAATCATGGTTTTCTCCTTTCTCAGGGCCCACTGTCGTCGCTGCACGCATCGCCGCAGTTGCAGTTTCCCCCAGTACACTGATAGATTGAGCACTGACTACAATTCGTATTTTTACACTGGCTATGACTCTGACATCGCTGGCACCCTTGGCACGTTTGACAGCCTTGGCAACTCTGACAGGTACTTGACTGACAGCTCTGGCTCTGACATCCCTCACAGGTCTGACAGCAGTTGGATTCACAGCAGTTCCCGCTGCTTTCGGCTTCCAGCCCGTTGATGGCCGCACGGATATTCTGGATATCCGTGGCCAGGATCTTGCCCGTGTATGTTGCTTTTTCCACATGGTCTGCTTCTTCCAGCACCGTATTCCGCTTCATACCTGTGGCGATAGTCACAAGGTCCGACTGTAGGGTAGTCATGTCCGTGGTTTTCACTTTATTTCCTTTATCCATGGCCACCTCCTTCAACTGTCATCACTGCCGCCGCCGCAGTTGCAATCGCAATTTTTCTTGTGGTATAGCTGGCAGCTTTGACAACTAGTAGACTGGCACCCTTGGCAAGATCTGCTCTGGCAGGTTTTACTTTGACAACTCTGGCACCCCTGGCAGGTCTGGCACTTCTGGCAGAAATTGGTGAAGCCACAGTTGTCCACATTCTTGGCGTAGCCCTCCAGGGCCGCAATGGCCGTCTGGAGCTCTGTGATATTGGCCGCCGTCACCTTATCCCCAGCAGCCATAGCCGTCCAGGTAGTCTTGGTGATGGTGCCGTTCTTAGCCATTTCCTGCCTCCATAATTTCCCGCCCATAGGCCATGGTGCCTTTCAGGATGGGCAGAAAGATGGCCCGCCGCAGCCGGCACAGCCCATTTTCCATGTTCTCCGGTGCCACCAGCTTGCAGCCACCTTTGCAGGAAGCCACCGCCGGGCAATCCAGGCACTTTTCCCGCCGCTCGAACGTCCGGTCTGTTTTCAGGATCTCGTTTAGATACTTGAAATAGGAATCATAGATGCTCCCAGCCTTTTGGCTGGTATTGTGGCAGGGATACAGGTTCCCGGCCAGGTCCAGGTTCAGCACGCTGTAGCCGTTGTTGCAGGTGCACCACTGGCGGCTCCAGAAATCCCCATCCTTGCGCAGATAGCTGTACAGAGCATTGAACCGGCTTTCGATGAAGGCCAGCTCGGCGAATTTCATTTCTCCCTGGCCCAGCCGGTAGTCCATGTACCGGTCCATCATGGCGGCCACTTCCCGGCTCACCCGGTCGTAGTCCATCTCCAGCAGGGATTTATCTCCCAGGCCGGTGTCCATGATGGTGTCGAAATTGAAATTCAGCGGGTAGCCATGTATGTCGAAATAATCCTTGCTCAGTTTCTGGAAGGCATCGCAGGCCTCCTGGGGGTAGTTATACGCAGAAAGCACAGCACTGACTCCCAGGTGGTCCAGTTTCAGCAGCCGTTCCCGGGTCTTGCTCCCCTTGGCGAACACGTCGTAGCCCCGGGTCTTCAGCACGTTATACCCGTCCCAGCTGATGCACACATAGAGGGGCAGGCTGTTGAACAGCTCCACCATTTCATCCGTGATGGCCCTGCCGTTGCTGATGGTGCTGAACCAGATGCCCTTCACGTCTTTCAGCTTCCCGATGATCTCTTTCATCAGCGGGAAATAGATAAGGGGCTCACCTCCGTAGAAGTGCAGCCCCAGTTCCGTTTTGTCGTCGTTTTCATCCACCACCTGCCGGATGAACCGGTACACGTCCGGGTTCACATGGCCGGACAGGCTCTTTTCCACCAGGGGATGCTGCAGACAGTACCGGCAGTTCATGTTGCAGCCGTTCCCCAGCATCAGGAAGATGGTGTTGATGTTTCTCTTCAAAAAGTCTCCCATGCATTACCTCCCTACCAGGATTTTCACAAGCCGGACATCCTGGCGTGTATCCGGTTCCACGATTCTGCCAACCACGTGGTCCAGGCTGTCGCCTTCCTGCCAGGCTCTCCCCACGCCGGGGATTTCAGAGGGGACTACCTTTGTCCCCACGATTGCCTTGCCGAAATACTTCACGTGGACACGGCCGGCCATGGCCACCGGAATGAATTGCCTGATGTTGGTTTCCATGACACCCTTGCCTTCTTCCACCTGCAGGCCGCCGATGATCTGGGCGAATTCTTCCGAATGGACGCCCACCACGCACTGGCTCTTGTCCGTAGCCTTCACGTACTGTTCCCGGGTACTGGTTTCGTCGCAGGCGATGATGTCGCCCCGCTCCGTCTTTCCCCCACGGGGAAAGAATTCCGCATAGTCGTTGTAGACAGCGTTGAAGACCTGGGTAGCGGTCAGGGTACCGGTCAGCACCACGTTTCCACTTTCGTCAGTAGAAACATACCGGCTGTCGTTTGTCAGTTCCGACGTTTTAGAAGGAATGGACGGCAGGTTCAGTAGGTCCGTATAGCTGCCTGTGATGGCTACGGTAGCCAGGCTCCCTCCCTGCTTGTTCAGTTCTTCTTTGGTGGCGTAGGTTTTCTGGATGTCATTTCCGGCCGCATCTCCGGTTGCCTTCACAGCCGTCCCCGTCTTGTCAAGTTTCGTGGCAATCAGGTTCGTAATGGTGGAGGCAAAGTTCGGGTCATTCCCCAGGGCCGTAGCCAGCTCTTTCAGTGTATCTAAGGCTTCAGGAGATCCATCCACCATGTCCGCAATCGCCGCCATAACAAAGGCCGTTGTAGCCGCCTGGGCGTCATTAGTGCCGGCAGGCGCAGTGGGAACAGTCACCTTTCCAGTGAAGTCCGCTCCAGCCAGATCTGCTTTCTTGGTCAGATCCTCATTCACCAGAGCTGTGTATTTATCCGCTGCAGCCTTCGCACTCACCGCCGCATTGCTGGCACTGGTGCTGGCTTCTCCTGCTTTCGTAGTTGCCGTCTGGGCACTGGTTGCCGCCGCCTGGGCCTGCAGGCTTGCCGTGTTGGCACTGGCGGCCGCTGCATTGGCTTTCAGGCTGGCGGTATTGGCGTGGTCATTGGCCACCCCAGCCCAGGTCTTGGCGCTCTTGGCACCCTTGACCCCGTCCGGTTCCTTGTCGCTCTCTGCCCATTGCCGGGCCACGTCAGCCCAGGTCTTGGCACTCCGGGAGCCGGCTGTATTGTCCGGCGCCGTAGTGCTTTCTGCCCATTCTTTGGAGACGTTGCTCCAGGTCTTGGCGCTGCGGGTCCCTTCACCGGCAGGGGCCTGGTCACTGTGGGCCCAGGCTTCCGCCAGGTTCTGGGATTCTTTGGCCTTTTCTGCAGATTGGGCGGCTTCGTCGGCATACTCCCGGGCCTGTTCAGCTCCGTAGGTATCTCCCGCAGCAATCTGCCCCTCTGCCCCCGAGATCACCTGGATCTCCAGGGTCTTTTCGTTATCAGACATTGTGGGCCACCCCTCTGATAATGAAGCTGGCGGGGAAGAAGCAGGTCACAATCTTACTCGTCCGGCTGTTCATGATCACCAGATCATAAACATACGTCCCGGGCTGCAGATCGTTCAGTGCCCCTTTGGGCACTTCCACGTTCACATAGTTCTGCCCGGAATTGTAAAACTCGGCCGAATAGACCACTTCGTTGCTGTTGGTGGTGGCCTTGATGGAGAACACCACCTTGTCATCCGCATCCAGCTTGTAGTTTTTGAAAATGAATTTCAGCGCAAAGGTATCGTATTGGGATACCTCGATATTCAGCGCATCATCTATGGCGATCATGCTGCCTCCTTAGTCATCAAGGTCCACTGTCATCACTGCAGCCATCGCTGCAGTTGCAGTCACAGTCCCTTACCGTCCTCACAAACTCCGTGGAACTGGAAAGATTGATCAGCTTCTGCAGAATTTCCCGCAGAGAATAGGTACCAGCCGGGATGCCCCGGTGTCTCCGGAACTTTCCGCCGTAAATCGGAGTGCCCTTGTTATGACTCCCCTCCTGGGAGTCCCAGCTGTTGGGTGCCGTGCTGAGATTGGTTTCCCGGTCAGCCTGCTGGCTTCCGGAAAATGGCAGCTGCAGCATATCAGGCAGCCGGCTGTCAATCAAGGTACCCATGCCCCGGTAGTTCACCGTAATCCATTTCCCGGCATCCGCCGCATTGAACAGCAGCTCGCCCCGGTTCCAGTTCGGGTCCCCGGTCACACTGGCCCGGTAGTCGGGAAAGAACTGCCCCTGCTCCGGGGTGGCCGCCACTTCCGTCATGGCCGCGCCGTTGCAGGTCACAGAAAGGGACGTTGGTTCCGTTTTCTGGGGGACCTCCAAAAGCCGCACCGTGAACGGGCTTGTAGTCGGGATCTGGTGCCGTTCTCCGCTGATGTTGTGGATGTCCAGCACATTGTTCCAGGGATCCAGACGATAATCGTATATCATGCTCTCACCTCCTTACTTGTGCAGCTGTTTGATAGCCGTGGCCTGGGCCTGTTCCAGGTTCTTGGCGTTCCGCTCCACTCCGGCCAGGTACTGGTCCACGGTAAAGGGCGGCTCGCCCAGGGTCATGTCACAACTGATTCCCTTATCCGGGGAAACGGTATATTTCAGTTTGGTGATGGGGTAGTCATGGACATCTCCGGACAGGGTCCGGATTTCCGCCATGCCCTCGGTGGTCATGTGCCGCACGTTGAAGGACCCATCCACCAGCGGGTATTCCAGGCTGACGCCTTTCACCGTGGCCGACTTGATGGGATCCTTATACTGGGCAATGTAGTTGTCACTGTAGCGCTGGGCATCGGCTACCGCATAAGCAGACGGCAGGGAAAGCACCTTCATGCGATACCCGTATTTCTGGATACTGGCATCATCCTTGGCCACACAGAGCCATTGCTCGCCCTGGTCGTCCACATTCCCGCCCTTGGTCCGCACCCAGTTCACGACTTTATCCACGTTCCAGGTGGGGCTGTAGCTGGTGATGTGTTTGCCTACGGTCAGCCGGGCCTGTTCGTTGATTTCCTTCACCCGGGGCTTGAAGTAGATGTTCCGGCGTTCATCCACCCCGTAGACAAAGTCCGTGGCGAACTCCGAAAGGGTCTTCAAAGCATCCTTGATGGTCACCCCGTCGAACACGATCTTCGTACAGGTATAGCCGGCTTTTTCAATCTTGATATCGTTGAACACAATATCCAGATGCTTTTCCGCTTCCACCGCAATGTCCCGGACGATGTCGCCCGGGTCCATGTTCTCGTAGGTCTTGAAGATCAGGTAGCTGGACAGCTGATTATAGTAGCCGTAGCCCTTGAAGGTGTAGGTGGTGTCCGTGGTCCCTTTCACCGGCCGATTGATGATGTAACCGGAATACCAGGGAGAACGGTCCCCGAACAGGTGGATGTCGATGCGTTGCATATAATCCAGTTCTGCATTGCTGGGCAGGGAGAACGGTCCCCGAACAGGTGGATGTCGATGCGTTGCATATAATCCAGTTCTGCATTGCTGGGCAGCTCGTGAAAGGTCAGTTCCACGTTACCGCAGCCGGTTTCCCCAATCTCGAACGTCACCTTGGACAGAGCGTTGTGCTCTGCCCCGGATCCGAAATAGGCCGTCTTGGTGCCGCTCTTGTTGTAAGCAATCACGGTAAACTGGCCGGGGTAAAAGTCAGGGACAGAAGTGTCAATGCTTCCTGCCCCGCCCTGGTCCGGTCCCGCATAGATCAGATGGCCGAAAAGACTTCTCCCGAACATCGTACTCATACGAACCACCTGTTGGTAAAGCTGATTTCAATGGTCCCGGCATCCCCTGTGTAGTAGAACAGGTTCTTGCCGGGTTTCACGTGCAGGAACTGCCCGGAAAAGGTATTGATACTGTTGGCCTTATCCCAGATCGGAAGAGCGTCGTGTAGGGAAAGAGTG
>ENA-OQIQ01000392-OQIQ01000392.1-human-gut-metagenome-genome-assembly--contig:-NODE-392-length-34040-cov-8.301446_pt1 | contig 34040 bp, 32 predicted proteins | sample MGYA00242584_ERZ504749 | MGnify/ENA primary metagenome ERZ504749 (study PRJEB26092, sample SAMD00036436) | human gut metagenome | host: Homo sapiens | study: EMG produced TPA metagenomics assembly of...
TTAAGGACTTCCGGCCCTAAAACTGCAGAAGCAGTGAATTTACCGTTTTATTGGGTCACTTTTAACCGGCCAAATGGATCAAATTGAACCCGGCCTTGACAAGATCATCAGACAAAAACAGATGCGGGCCAGTTCTTCCGTAAAATTCTGGCCAATGGTAAAGAGACGGCAGACAACCTGGATAACCATCAGCAAAAAAATGATGAATAAAAGCGTTATACAAATTCCTTCAACAGTTTTCAAATAGCCTCGTGCTATTTTATGGAACATAAGAGAATCCCTCCTTATCTGCGAGAAAGGGTGCCGTACCCTTTGGTGCGGCACCCTTCTGTTGTAGATTATTTGGCGTATTTCATGACTTCATCGTAAGTGGTGACCGTCCATTTGCTGTTGAACTGTTCCTTGTAATAATTTTCCAGTGCACTGCGGAAAGCAGCCTGGTCAACTTCCAGCACTTTCATTCCCTTGTCCTGGCACTGCTTTTTGTATTCCTGGCGGCTTTCTTCAGCCAGCTTGTCAGCATAGGCAAGGTCTTCCTTGGCACATTCCTGCAGGATTTTCTGCTGTTCAGGACTCAGTTTTTCAAAAGCTTTATTGTTGATGAAGAGTCCAACAAATTCATATACATGGTTGGTTTCCATGATGTAAGGCTGGACTTCATACAATTTCAGCGTAGCCATCTGTTCATAGCCGCCTTCGCAGGCTTCAGCCACCTTGGTCTGCAGAGCCGTGTACAATTCATTCATGGCAACGGTGGTAGAGCTTACACCCAGTTGGCTCCAGGTATCCACATAGACTCTCATGCCGGGCAGACGAAGTTTCAGACCCTGCAGATCGGCCGGTGTCTTGATGGGCTTTGTCCCAGCCAATTCCCGAACATCCCGGTTGTGGAAACCCAGAGTGGTAAAACCATTTTTCTTATAGATGGCTTTGAGCTTATCGCCAATTCCACTGTTCAAGATTGCCTGCTGTTGTTTCAAATCTTTCATCAGGAAGGGGGCATCCAGGAATGTGTATTCTGGAGCATACAAGTCAAGTCCTTCCAAACCGGACATCGTCATGTCCAGGTCGCCACTGGCTACAGAAGAATAGTTGTCTTTGGGATTCCCTAAAGTTCCATCTGTGAACAAATTGATTTCAATGCTGCCGTTGGATTTCTTCTTTACATCTTCTACGAATTTTTTCATGGCTTTTCCTGCAGGAGAATCTGCTGAGTAGGCGGTAGCCAGATCCATTTGGACTTTTCCTTCACTGCTCTTTGATTTTCCGCCTTCTTCAGATCCGCAGCCGGTAAGAGTAAATACAGCCAGTGATGCCAGGCACAAAGCGGCAAGTGTCTTTTTGATGTTCATTACAGATTCCTCCCCTTTAAAAGCATATAAAAGATTCTAAAAATTCCGTTCATTTTTCCTAGTTCGATTCTAGCATAGATTCTTTTTGCATCCAAAGGATATATCCAGTATAATTGAAATATATCTGATGTATACAAGAGAGTGGCAGGACAGAGGTGAAAGCGGAGCCATGATGAGTTTGCGGGACAAGGCCTATTATGCAATCAAAAACAAAATCTTACGATGCCAGTATGAAAGCAATGGCTTTTTGAATGAAACTGCTCTGATGGAAGAACTGCAGGTCAGCAGAACACCTATCCGGGAAGCTCTGACGCGGCTGGAACAGGAGGGGCTGGTTACGGTTCTCCCCAAAAAAGGGGTGATGGTCAGACCATTGACCATCAATGAAATCAACCAAAGTTTTGAAGCCAGGATGCTTTTGGAACCTTTCATTATCCGAAAGGATCTGAAGTATCTGGATTTAAAGAAACTGCATGAGATAAGGGATAAATCTGAGGAACTAATAGAGTCTGCACCGGACCCGGAGCAGTTCGCTTTACTGGATGACCGGTTCCACCGACTTCTGGCACAAGGATGTTCCAATCTTTACTTTCGCAATATGCTGGCTCATATTTTTGATCAGCATATGAGAATCCGGGTCCTGTCCGGGAGTGATATCTGGGAACGGCACAAGGAAGCAGCCAAGGAACATCAGAAGATCATTGATTTGATTTTTATGGGAGAAAGGGATAAGGCAGGAGATGCCATGCTGTTCCATTTAAAAGGATCCCGAGAAACAGCTCTGCGGAGTTTGGGAAAATAATCAATTACTAAAAAAGCACTGCGTACGCCGCAGTGCTTTTTTGTGCTTTATTTTGTCTATTTTTGCCAGTGTTCCTGACACCGCCTGAAAAAGTCTGATACAGCCTGGTCGTAGTTGTAGGAATTGCATAAAACATAAAATTTGCGAGGATTATAGGCAGGAACGATCTTTTTTAGGAGAACGTTTTTGTAGGATTCCGTTTTTATAAATGAGGGAACAAAACCAATCCCCATATTGGCATCTACCAGGGCGATTTTGGCAGCAAAGGAATTGACCTGGATTACGGTACGGAATGGCTCGGTAAAATCCTGATTCCGATAGATGTTCCGGATCATTTTGCTGCTCCCGTTGTACATGGTGATGATGGTCTGGTCCCGCAATTGTTTTCGGTCTATAAAAGGATATGCAGCCAAAGGGTTGTCCCGGGAAAGAATCAAACTCCAGCTGTCCTGCCAAAGCAGTTGCTTCTTGTAGGCGTTTTCGGAAATCGAGGAAAGGAATTGGTCGCTGGTCAGAATGATGTCCAGATTTCCCCGGATAAAATATTCCAGGAGTGTTTCATAGACAAATTGATACAGATTGATTTTGATGTTTGGGTGGCTGGCAGAAAACTGCCCAATAAACGGCATAAGGAAAAAATGCTCATAGTAACCAATACCGATCCGGAGTTTTCGGGAATATCCGCCTACTGCTTTTTTGGTCAAACTGATGGCCAGGTGGTACTGCTCCAACAATTTGTTGGCTTGGAAGTAGAATTCTTTTCCTGCTTCCGTCAATTTTATATTGCGGGTATCCCGTTGGAACAGTTGGACATTCAGTCCTTTTTCCAGGGACTGGATCCGACGGCTGAGTGTGGACTGGGAAATATGTTCTTTTTCTGCCGTTTTGGCGAAACTGAGCAGTTCAGCCAGAACTACAAAACTGTGGATGTTTGCAATATCCATGACAGAATCCTTTCTACTGATGCATAAAACGCAATAATACATGCAACAAATAGAATTTAGTTGTTGTTCAAAAGACTGTATGATAAATAATATACAAAAATAATAATAAGACGACAAACAAAAGAGAAAAATGAAACAGAAAGCAAGAAAGGACTGAAAGATTATGCAAAATTATATCAGAAAAATGCCAGGGAAACAATATTTGGAAAGAATGGAAAAGGATCCTCTGGTTATCATTCCTACAGGCGCTTGTGAAGTCTACGGGCCTCATCTGCCCATGGGAACGGATCTGCTGGTGGCCAAACGGATTGCTGAACTGGTTGCCGAGGAGACGGATGCTTTGATTGCACCGACTATTGAAGCCGGAGAATCTTCTGCGCTGGCTTCTTTTCCCTGCACATTTGCCATGCCTCGGAAGATTCTGGAAGACTATCTGGATTATATCCTGGGGAAAGTACTGAAAGATGGAGCCAAGAAAATTTTATTTATCACTGGCCACGCAGGGAATGTGGATACAGTCAATTATTTGTCCAAAAAATACATGGAACAGTATGATTTTAAAATGGCTCAAGTTGACTGGTGGCGTTTTGCTACTGTCCACAACAAAGGAATCTGCCAGTATGAAGGGTACATGTGCAATGGCCATGCCAGTGAATGCGGAACATCTGTAATGTTGTATCTGTTCCCTGAATTGGTGGATGAAGCTGGAGAAACCTGTGTAGATCCTCATACCAGCTCTGAATTCAGTGATTTTATCACGTTGGGAAAATTTACGGATAAAACTTACAACGGAACGGTAGGGGATGCAACGGTTGCTACCAGAGAAAAGGGCGAAAAAATCGTGGAGGCCTGTCTGGCAAGGATTTTGAAGTTTATCAAGGCCTACTACAAGTAAGCTAACGTCTCCGTTTGGGCGGGAGGGGGAGTGAAAAATGAACTTGACAGATATTGCCATTGATATTGCAACAGTCAGCTTTCTGTTGTGTCTGGGGTTTGCACTGCGGGTGAAGATTGCTTTTTTCAGACGGTATTTTATTCCGGCATCTCTGATTGCCGGAATCCTGGGTCTGCTGTTGGGGCCCCAGGTGTTGGGGGAAGTATCGCCCATTTGTCTGCATTACAGCAAAGGAATCGGGCAATGGATTAATTTTGCTTTCTGCTTCATCTTTGCCACTTCATTTTTAGGAAATTCTGTGGGCAAACTGGGAAGAGACATCTTATCCACAACAGTTATTGCCGGGACCATGCATATGATGCAGATCCTTGTGGGGTTGGCCATAATTGTGGCATTGCTTCCGTTTATGCAGGATCTGCCCATGTGGCTGGGCCTGTTGCCTGTCACCGGTTTTTATGGAGGACACGGTTCTGCTGGAATCATTGGGGCGTCCTTTGGATCTGAAGGAATCAGCGATGCCATGGGGATTGCCATGACCTATGCTACCATTGGGATGTTCGCCGCCGTTATCGGAGGGATGTTCCTGATCAACTATGGGGCTTCCAGAGGATGGACCAGTCATAAAGTAGATCAGGCAGAAATCGACAAACTGACCTATTCTTCCGGATTGCTTGAAAAAAGAAGCCGTCCTTCCATGGCCGCTGCAGTGTGCAGTCCTTCAGCTCTGGATCCTTTTGCTTTTCAGTTTATGATTGTCGGCGTTATCATTGCCATTTCCTATATCACACGGATTGGTCTGATCGCCATTATCCCTTTCTGGAAGCGGATTCCTTTGTATACCATGTGCCTTCTGATGGGGGCCATTGTAGGACCTATTCTGGGGAAAACAAAATGGGGACAGTATATTGACCGTCCTTCCATGAAACGGATTTCCGGGCTGGCACTGGAATATATGATTGTGGTGGCGGTGGCAACCATCCGGATCAGCGTCTTAAAAGCCTATTTCGTTCCTATTGTTGTGTCTACCATTATCCTGTGCGGATTGACGGCTTTCTTTTCCGTGTATCTTTCCAAAAAATGGTATGGAGATCATTGGTTTGAGGTAGCTATGGGAATCTATGGGCAATGCACCGGGACTTTGGCAACCGGCCTGCTGCTGATCAAAGTCCTGGATCCTGATGGGGATACCATGACCAGTGAGAGTATTTCCGGTTCCAGTACCCTGGGATCCTTCTACCAGCTGCCCAATACCACCATGGGCCCCATGCTGTTCCTGAGCAGTCCCATGCTTTATATAGGGGGTGTTTCCGCTGCCCTGGTGGCATTTATTCTGGCAGGGATACTCTTCTTTAGGGTGAAAGGAAAGGCGGATCCGGCATGAAAAAGTTTATTTTGACCGATACGGAAATCAAGGAAGCAGTGGCGTTTCGAAGAGAATGTCATCAGTATCCGGAATTGGGGTATGAAGAAACCGAAACTACGGAAAAAATTCGTAGGAAACTACAGGAATGGGGAATCCCCATTCTGGATACTGGTTTGAAAACAGGCTTGGTGGCATCCATCGGTCAGGGGAAAGAGCCCCAGTGCATAGCGCTGCGGGCGGATATCGACGCGCTGCCCATCCAGGAAGCATCCGGATTGCCCTTTGCTTCAAAAAAGGCAGGTATCGCCCACTGTTGCGGGCATGACCTGCATATGACCGCTCTTCTGTATGCGGCAAAACTGCTGAAAAAGGCTGAAAATGATATTACTGGCAGAGTACTGCTGATTTTCCAACCGGCAGAGGAAAAACTCAACGGTTCCAAGTCCGTGATTGACACAGGGATTTTTGAAAAATATCATCCACAATTCATTATCGGACTCCATACCTGGCCGGAAATTCCCGGCGGTACCATTGGCATACGGAAAGGTCCTTCCATGGCCGCCAGTGACTCTTTGAAAGTGACTGTCCATGGGAAAGGTGGTCATGGGGCACATCCCCATAAATCCATAGATCCGATTTGCATTACGGGCTACATCCTGACGGCCCTGCAAACCATTGTATCCCGGAATATAGCGCCGCTGGATTCCGGTGTTATCACCATTGGAAAGATTACAGGAGGAACGGCCCCCAATGTGATACCGGACAAGGTGGTGCTGGAAGGGACGGTCCGTTCTCTGGATCCCTCTGTACGTACGTTGATCCAAAATCGTTTGGAAACACTGTTGCCTTCCATTGCCGAAGGATTTGGCGGAACCTGTGAAGTGGAGTATCAGAAGGGAAATCCCCCTGTCATCAACGATGCCAATGTAGTTGACCGGATCGCCCAAGCGGGGAAGGAAGTACTGGGCGAAGACCATGTAATAGAACTGGAGAAAGCCTCCATGGGATCTGAGGATTTTGCGGATTACCTGGAAATTCTTCCCGGGGCGCTGTTCCGCATAGGGACCTGCAATGCGGATGAGAAATCTCATCGTCCCCTGCATAACAGCGGCATCGTTTTTGATGAAAAGGGAATTGCCACTGGAGCGCAGGTGCTGGCACAAACAGTTTGGGACGCTTTTCAGGAGAAATGATTTTTTGCGTGCATCTTGGGCTCATGTAAGGAAAAGAAAAAACAATTTAAAAAGCGAGGATACCCTTTGTACGGTATCCTCGCTCTTTTTTCAAGGAATGATTGGAAAAACCTCCATCCTCATTCTCTGGTCAGATGGGTCAGCACTTTCTCCAGGACGGAAGCTGCCTGTCCAATATCTTCTGCTGAAGTGAATTCTTCGGGAGAATGGCTGATGCCGTTTTTGCTGGGGACAAACAGCATGGCAGTGGGCAGTTCGTGGCCCAGGATCATGGCATCATGGCCTGCCCAACTGGGTTGTATCTGAAAACGGACACTTTCTTTTTGAGCGTACGATTGAAAAAGTTCCATGATTTTCCGGTCCATGGGCAGGGGCGGAATCTGATCCAGCTGATTCCACAGAAATCGGACGCCATATTGTTTCTCCAGGTTTCGTGAGAAATCCTTGTAGGCAGAAACGACACAATCCATAGTGGAATCTTCCTCCGCACGGATTTCCAGAGAGAACTCTGCTTCTCCTGGAATGACATTTCCTGCATCGGGAGACACCCGGATATGTCCGACTGTGGCTACATACTGATTGTTGGATGTCAGGGCGCACTGATGGATTTCACTGATTTCTGCAGCTGCTGCCGCCAGGGCGTCATGCCGGTCTTTCATGGCGGTAGTGCCGGCATGGTTGGCCTGGCCCTGGACCCGGATTATAAAATGCCGGATTCCTACAATGGCGGAAACAATGCCCAGAGGCAGTTTGGCATCTTCCAGGGCACGGCCCTGCTCAATATGCATTTCCACAAAACATTTCCCCGGAAGCAGATGCGGGGCAAAGGGATCCCCTTCCAGTCCGGCTTCCTGGAGCAGTTGGGGAAGGGGTTGGCCTTCTGCTGTGATAAAACTGCCAGGATCTTTTCCCTGGAGCTTTCCTGCCATAGCTTGGCTGCCCATGCATGGGGGTCCGAATCGGGTGCCTTCTTCTTCGGCAAAGGCAATGATGGTCAGAGGGCGGCGGGGACGGAATCCTGCCTGATGCCAGGCTGCGGCAATGGCCAGAGGGACCGTAATCCCCAGGGCTCCATCATATTTTCCTCCATGGGGAACGGTATCCAGATGGGAACCGGTATACACCGGCGGAAGGCCAGTTTCTCCCGGTACAGTCATGAGCAGATTACCCCAGCCGTCCCGCTGGCATTGGAGTCCGGCAGCTTCTGCGTAACTATGCAGATATTTCTGGGCCTCCAGGAAAGGGTTTGACCAGGAAAGACGGGTGGTACCCTGGCCTTCTTCATAGCCGAAGGCTGAAAGGGATTGGAAAAGCGCTGACCAGATATCTTTCAGGTTATCCATTATGGCATCTCCTTTCTCATGGCCTGTTTCCAGGTATCAATGGCTTTTTGGAAATCCTTCAGCAGATCGTTTTTGAGCTGGGGAAGGGATTTTACAAAGAAGGTGGCACTGATAGTCAGCAGCAGCCGGCCTTTTTCATCATAGAGGGGCACTGCCAGGCTGCCCACATCATTGACAAATTCTTCGATTTCCGTGGAATAGCCGTTTTTCTGGATGGCTTTCAGCTGGGATTCCAACTGTTCTCTGGAACGGATACTGGAAGGTGTGAAAGCCTTGAAATCCAATTGATCCAACATTTCTTTCCTTCCATGGGTCACTTCATCCAACAGAAGCAGTTTTCCGGAACTGGTGGCATGGAGGGGAAGATCTGTGTATTCACTCATAACGATGTAATAGGCCTGCTTGGTGGGATAGGCACAATAGACACTGAAAATTTGATTCTGGTACACCATCTGGAGACTGGCGGAGAAGTGATATTTTTCTGCAATGGCATCGACCAGAGGTTTGAACAGTTCCACATACCGGTCGATATCCTGGTGGATCATGGAAGCTTTGGTAACGAAGTAATATCCCAGTTTATAATAACCGGTTTCCCTGTCCCGCAGCAGCAGCTGGCTTTCTACCAACGTGTTGACCAGACCCCGGGTGGTATTGATGTTCAGTCCCGTTTTTTCGCTGATGGCTGACAGGGGCAGACTGGGATCCGTAGGCGTGAAACAGTCCAGGATCTGTACAGCCCGCTGGATGGACTGAATGGGCTTTTGTAACTTTTTTTCCATAAACGACCTCCCTTGGCAGCGATTTTTTCTTTATTAGAGTAGCACAAAAGATTTTGATTGACAAACAGAAATAATGGTGGTATAAAAATACACAAAACTACAATGCAAAATAAAAAACGACAATGTAGTTAAACAAGAGCGAGTAACTAGGGTAATGCGGCGTAGGATTTTACCAATGAGGGGGAGAGAAGTATGGCGGACAAAAAAGAAAAGCAGTTTACCCTAAAGGAAAAATTGGGGGCATTGGGGCCTGGCTTCCTGATCGTCGGCTCCTTTATCGGACCGGGGACGGTTACCAGTTCCACGAAAGCCGGGGCTGATTATGGGTTCCAGCTGTTCTGGTGCATCATCTTTTCAGTTATTGCAGTAATTGTCATGCAGGGCATGGCAGCCCGCCTGGGTATTGTGACCCAGATGGGGTTGGCTCAGAACCTGGTCAAGGATTTTGAAAACCGTCCTGTACTGCGGAATCTGCTGTGCGGTCTGGTGGCCGTGGCCATCACTATTGGCGGGTTCGCTTACATGAGCGGGGACCTGACAGGGACGGCCATTGGAATCAGCGCCCTGACCGGGATTTCCACCCGGATCATTGCTCCGGTTTGGGGCTTTTGCATCCTGCTGCTCCTGAGCTTCGCCGGAGATGCCCTGAAATACCTGGAAAAATTGTTGGGAGCCTGCGTCATCATCATGGCTGTGGTATTCCTGGTCACCATGTTCGTGGTGAAGCCGGACCTGGGAAAACTGCTGGCTGGCTGTGTCCCCAACATTCCCAAGGGCGGACTGATGACCTGCCTGTCCCTGATCGGGACCACGGTAGTGCCTTACAACATGTTCCTCCATGCGGCCTCCGCCAAGAGAACCTGGCATTCTACTGATGACCTGCCTCTCTGCCGGTTCGGGACCAATATCCCCATGATCATCGGGGGCATCGTAACCGGAGCCATCATGGTTACGGCGGCAACGGTCATGCTGGGAATGCCGGTCCGGAATGCCATGGACATGTCCATCCAGTTGGAACCGACTTTGGGGACTTTTGCCAAACCCTTCATGGCCATCGGCCTGGTGGCCGCCGGGGTGTCCAGCGCTGTTTGCACGCCCATGGGTGTTTCCTATGTGCTGGCCGGTCTGTTTGGCTGGAAAACCAACCGCAGTGACAAACGGTACACCGTGACCAACTTCCTGGTTCTTATTACCGGCATCATCGTTGCCGGGATGGGATTTAACCCCATTGCCCTGATTATGGCTGCCCAGATGGTCAATGGTGTGGTATTGCCCGTTGTGGTGGGTGTGACCATTTATCTGACCGCCAGCCGGAGAATTATGGGAGAATTTGCCAACAGTACGCTGGAAAACGTTCTGGGAACTGCCATCTTTATCATCTCCCTGATCTTGGGAGTCAGCAGCATCATCAGTTTGTTCTAAAAAGGCATTGGCCTCTTTGGTAGATTTATAAGGAGATGTTTTGAAATGAGAGAAAGTAAACCTACGATTTATGATCCCAATTTCCTGCCCAATATGATTTACAGCGGAGTACCTTCCTGGTTGAACCTGTCCGTCATTGAAAATGATGACGATCTGAAAAAAATCGATGCCGCAGTGGTTGGGGTACCCTGGGAAGGAGGCTGTACCATCGGCGGGTATTCTTCCACTACGGAAGGCCCCAAAGCAGTCCGCTCTGCGTCCATCCGGTATACCGGCTTCCTGCCTGACTACAACCTGGATTGCTTTGATTACCTCAATGTGGCTGATTCCGGGGATATTGCCACCCAGAATGGCAACTATGACTTTACCTTCAAATCCATCCGGGAGCGGATTGGCAAACTGGCTGATGCCAAAATTATCCCCATTACCATTGGCGGGGACCATGGCATTGCCTATCCCATCATCAGTGAAATCGCCAAACGGTATCCGAAGAAAGTAGGCGTTCTCCACTTTGACGCCCATCTGGACAACTACTCCCATTTCGGTGATGATGAATTGTCCCGGTGTTCTCCTTTCTATCGGGTCTACAATGATCCCAACATGGATCCCACCAAGATCGCTCATATCGGGATCCGTGGACCCAGAAACCATCGGGAAGAATACAACAATGCCGTAAAATATGGCGCAACGGTCATCCGGGCCATCGATGTCCATGAAGATGGCTGGAAGGCTTCCATTTCCAAAGCCCTGGAAGTAGTCAGCAAGGATACGGAATATATCTACATTACTGTATGTGCAGACAGTCTGGATGCAGCCAACATGCCTCAGGCACCCCAGGACATGGGTGGTCTGACTTCTTATGAACTGCTGATGATGCTCCATGAAGCAGGACTGGCAGGGGCGAAAGGCATTGACTTTGTGGAAACCTATCCGGAAGTGTTCACCCTGCAGACGGCGGCCCATGTGGTTAACTGGGCATTCCTGTACTATCTGAACGGCCTGGCTCAGCATATCAAAGAAAGCAAATAAATACGATTGTTCTGGTTGAGGGTCCTGCTGTATCTGCAGCAGACCCTGGGACATAAAAAAGGGGAGTGTAAAACTTGAAACCGCAAAAAATGGATGAACCGGTTTCCATGTTCGTTCTGTTTGCCCGTTTTTTTTCCATCCTGGCAAAGAATCTGGAAAAAGAATTTGGGGAAAAAGGCCTGGAAATCCTGAAGCAAAGCGTCATTGACTGGGGAGTGGCACGGGGTAAGGATATTGCCCGCAGGGCTGCTCAACGGGGCCAGAAAAATGATCTGGATGCCTATCTGCCCAACTATGACATGGAACGCAGTGAACTGTTCGGGTATGACACAGAATATGGCAAAGACGAAATCAACCAGGATTTTGACCGCTGTGTATTCGCCAAGACCTGGATGGATGCGGGGGAAGAAAAATACGGCCGCATTTACTGCGAAAATATCGACCCCGCCATCTGCAAAGGGTACAATGAAGACCTGGAATGTGTACATGACCATATCATGTACAAAGATCATCACTGCACCTTCTGCTTTAGGATGAAAGATAAAAAGTAAGAGTGTAGAAACAGGACTGCTGCATGTTTGCGGTAGTCCTGTTTTTTGTCATCCAGCGATTGCTCAAGTCCTTTATCTTTCTATTTTGCAGACTTTCTCTTTCTTTTACAAATTTTGTGGGAGAATGCCCATATTTATTGGTAAAAGTACGGATAAAGTGGGTATAGGTCTTGAATCCGACAGCCTTTCCGACTTCATTGACCCGATGCCCTTTCTGAAACTTGGAGTGAGACAGGAACTCATATTGATAAAGACAGCGATGGATTACTCTTTCAAAGTGAGTAAATAAAAGAGTAATAACGTCACAAATTATACACAAATTAACCAAACACCTCATACTGATTTGCATAAATTGCAAACCAAATAATTTAATATTATCATAAAAAGCGTATATAGTAATTCAAGGGGGGAGACATTATGGATACGAATACACTGGTCAAAAAGTATATTGCGGATATGGTTGCCATGCGGCGAGAAATCCATCGCCATCCGGAATTGAGCAACAAAGAGTTCGACTCCACCAAACGGATTGAAAAGTTCCTGAAAGGGTGCGGCATCGAAATTTTGGATGTAGGGATGAAAACAGGCTGTATTGCCGTTTTAAAGGGAGGACACCCGGGGAAAACTGTAGGCCTGCGGGAGGATATCGATGCGTTGCCCATTGTGGAACAGACGGGGTTGCCCTTTGCTTCTGAAAATGAAGGGGTCATGCATGCCTGCGGCCATGATATCCACCAGACTGTGCTGATGTATACGGCCAAATGCCTTTCTGAAATTCGTGAAGAATTGTATGGGGATGTGCTCTTTATTTTCCAGCCTGCTGAAGAAGCTTTGTATGGAGCACTGGATACCATGGCCACAAAGTTCTATGAAAAATGCCATCCCGATGTGCTGGCAGGTCTTCATTGTTCGCCGGAATGGGATGCCGGGACCATTGGGGTCATCAAGGGGCCGGCCAATGCTTCTTCTGATTTCCTTTATATTACGGTTTACGGCAAAGCCGGACATGGGGCCCATCCGGAAAATTTCGTGGATCCGATCATGATTTCCGGCTACTTGCTTGCGGAACTGCAGACGGTGGTCTCCCGTGTGAATCGGCCGGTTTATCCGGCAGTGCTTACTTTCGGTTCCATCCATGGAGGAAAGGCTGGGAACGTAGTCCCCGAAAAGGTTGAAATGGTGGGGACCCTGCGGAGCCTGGATCCGGGAAGCCGGAAATTGATGCATGAAGAAATCAATCGGATCGTGGAACACGGAGCTGCAGCTTTCCGGGGAAAAGGGGAAGTGAAATGGGCCGACGGGATGCCACCGCTGATCAACGACGCAAAGGTCATCGATGCCATTGAAAAGGCGGCGGCGGAAACTATTGGGAAGGAGAATGTCAATCAGATTCCGTATCCTTCTACGGGATCAGATGACTTCTCCTGGATGTTCCCGAAGCTGTGTCCGGGCTGCCAGTTCCGGCTGGGGACAGGGAATGATACCGACCCTAATACCCGGTGTGGTCTGCATAACCCAAAGAATGTGTTCGATGAAACTGCTTTGCCGACGGGTGTGAAGGTACTGACGCAATTTACCAGAGATTATCTGGCCAAGCCATAAGGAGAGAAATTATGGAAAAGGTGGAGAAGAAAAAAGAGTTCCAATTTCCGGAGACCATTGCGCTTCTGTTCTTCCTGATTTGCGTGGCTGCGATCCTGACGGTCATTCTACCGGCGGGGGAATACGATACGGTCAAAGTCGGGAAAATGACGCGGGTAGTGGCAGGTACCTACCATGCGGTGACCCAGGCCCCCCAGGGACCTTTTGCGGTGCTGAATGCAGTAGTAACAGGCTTCCAGAGGGCTTCTGTCCTTTTTGCCATGGTGTTGTTCACCGGTTCGGCCGTGCACATGATGCAAAAGAGCGGAGCAGTGGAAGTCGCATTCCGTTCGGTGGGTGGTCAAAGGGACAGCCAAAATCTGGGGAAGATCGTCTTTATCATCATGGCCTTTATGTCCGTGGGCGGTGCAACGGGGGTATTTGCCAATCCGACGGTTGCGTTAATCCCTATCGGGATGGTCCTGGCCAAAACCATGGGATTGGATGCGGCGGCCGGATTCATGATTATCTACCTGGGCGCTTATTCCGGTTTCAATGTAGGCTGGGCCAATCCTTCCACTTTGGGGGTTGCCCATCCCATTGCGGAATTGCCGGTGTTTTCCGGGATGTCGGTACGGTTTCTGTTCCATGGGGTCAACTTTGTACTAAACTATCTGCTGGTCATGAAGTATATCAAAGGGATCCAAAAAGATCCAACGACCAGTCTGTGCTATCAGGAAGGTATGAAACCGGAAGAATACATGGGCGCCCAGGAAGGGGAGAGCTTTGAATCGGCCGGTAAACTGAATGGGAAACAGAAATTTTGCCTGGCAGTTATGATTTTGGCTATTGTTGCCATCATGACCGGTGCTGTTGTGGCCAAATGGGGGAACCAGCAGATTGCCGCCATTATGTTCTTGGCAGTAATCCTGCAGGGTGCGGCATTGGGTCTGGGTGTCAACGGGACGACGAAAGCTTTCATTGAAGGTTGCAAACCCATGCTGAATGCAGGCTTCATCATTGCCTTTGCCAATGCGATTTCAGTCATCCTGAAAGATGGCCATATCCTGAATACCATTGTGTACTATCTTTCCATCCCTATTGGCAGTTTCGGACCTGTTATCGGTGCTATTTTGATGTTCTGGGCCAATCTGTTTATCAACCTGTTTATCCCTTCCGGGTCCGGGCAGGCATCGGCAGTGATGCCGCTGATGGTTCCGCTGGCTGACCTGACAGGGATTACCCGGCAGGTGGCAGTACAGGCCTTCCAGTTCGGAGATGGGCTGTCCAACTGTATCGTTCCCACCGCAGGGACCATCATGGGTTCCCTGGGTATCGCGGGGATTGCCTATAACCGGTATGCCAAATGGTTTGCTCCGTTCCTGCTGCTGCAAAGTATCCTGGCTTCTGTTGCGCTGGCTGTCCTGCAACTGGCAGGCTGGACAGGATTGTGATGGATTGAAATACGAAAAACGGCGGTCGCCTGTGGCGACCGTCGTTTTTTTGTCATTAGTCATACGCAGTTGGATGTCAGCTGACGCTGGCAGCTTTGTAAGGACGGGTCGTTTTGCCTCGCCCGCCTGTGCGTTCGGGTGTACTCTCACGGTATGTAGGTCCCAAAAAACAGTTGCACCCCCTCCTCGGCTAAATTTACCCGACGCTAACAATGTGAATAAACTTTTCTATATATTGTACGAAGGCTTTTAGGAGAGGAAAATAATTCAGCTGTTTTCGATAGGCCATATAAATGTTGCGGGTAATGGGAGGGGTAAATGGACGAAGAACAATATGGGAAAATCTGTAATATGATGCGACTTCCTTGCTGCAGAAAGTAATTCCCATATTTTTATCCACAAGAGCCAGGCTGGCCTCAATCTGATTGCATTTGTGGCTATGTTCAGGCAAAATCCGACTGGCATTCATGCTTTCAAGAATAATGTGTTGAAGCACAAAACTATCTCCGCTGATAATCAAAGACTCATGGAGCAATTGTTGTGTAGTTACCCACTGTTGAGCAGCTAGAGGATGGGACTCATGAATGGCGGCATAAATAGGGGATGTTTTTAAGGGAATGGCTGTTATGTCATCTTGAAGATCTGTTTTTTCCAGGATAGCAATAATTGCATCTAAGCTGTCGTCTAAAAGTTTCTCCATCAAGTGGCGACTTCCATCAACTGTTAAATTCAGGAGAATTCGCGGGTATTCTTTCTGAAAGGAAGCAATGGCTTCAGGGAGATGCAAAGAGCAGAGAATGGGAAGAAGACCTAAACGCAGAGATCCCCGCTTAATTTGAGAAAACTCATTCATGGCATGTTCCAGATTCTGGCTTTGCGTGAGAATCTTTTGGGATTGTGTAGCAAAGTATTGTCCGGCATCTGTCAAATACACTCTTTTTCTGCGGCGTTCCAGTAAGGGAATCCCCAACTGTTTTTCTAGAGAGATGATTTGATTGCTTAAAGATGGCTGGGAAATATGGAGCAGCTGGGCAGCCTTGGTAATGTTTCCAGTTCGGGCTATGGCCAGCAGATATTCCATCTGGCGATTGCTGATCATAGAACTGACCTCCTTTGTTGACAGGTAATAAGAGCTTTAAAATAGTTATAACCTATGAAGATTATAGAATCAATGATTTTTACCAAAAACAAACGGAATATTATAATAAATACAGAGAAAGCAGAGGGGGGAGAAAACCATGTTAAAAAAACAATATGATGTTCTGGTGGTTGGAGGTGGTGCTGCTGGTATGGCAGCAGCAATCGGAGCTGCCAAAACTGGCGCCAGTTGTCTCCTGGTGGAAAGATATGGCTGCCTGGGAGGACAGGCGACGACGGCCAATGTTTTATCATACTGTGGCTTTTTTACGCATGGAGAAAATGCCCAACAGATTGTCAAAGGTGTGGGGCAGGAAATCCTGGAGGAATTGCATGCCTTGGGCCAGTATGATGGTTATACACTTTCTCCAGTGGGGAATGCCATTGTGGCATTGGACCAGGAGACTACAAAATTTGCTTTGGATCAGGTTATTTCTCGTTATCCAGTAGATGTCCTGCTCCATTGCCAGATGGTCCAGGCAGAGGCAGATCTGCAAAATGGGAAAGTTCAAAAGGTTGTGTGTATGGATGATCAGAATAGTTATGAATTTACAGCCAATGCTTTTGTGGATGCTACTGGTGATGCCAATCTGGCATATCTCGCAGGAGCAAAGCTGCGCTATGGAGATGGCAGCGGGAAAGGACAGGCTTCTACCCGGATTCTGATGTTGGACAGAGTCTCTCCAGACGTTCGCTTTAAACCGGCCATTTTGGAAGGAATCTTTACACAGGCCAAAAAAGATGGATACAAGCATCTAACAAAAGAGTCGGGGATTGTTTTTCGAGTGAATGATGATACGGTATGTGCCATTTTGCCCAGTATATGGGTACCTGATTTAAGTGCAGAAACGTTGACTTCCTGTGAAATGGAAACACGGAGACAGGCACAGGAATATCTTGAAGTGTTCCATAAATATATGCCAGGTATGGAAAAATGTCGGCTGGTTTCTACCGGTGTGCAGCTGGGATTAAGGGATACCAGACATGTTTTGGGGGAAAAGACTTTGACTGGGGAACAGGTACTTCATGCGGTCAAACCGGAAGATGCAGTAGCCAGGGGTGGATGGCCCTGCGAAATGCATCTGGATGTCAATAAAATTGCAAAGTATGTCTTTGTAGACAATGATGACTATTATGGCATTCCCCTGGGGTGTCTCCAGGCAAAGGGATGGATGAATCTGTGGTGTGCAGGAAGAACGATAAGCGCGGATCCTACAGCTTTTGCATCTGTACGGGTCATGGGGTGCGGATTTGCCACTGGTCAGGCTGCTGGAGTTGCAGCTGCTCTTTCCCAAGGGAAAGGGTGTGCTGTTGAAACAGTACAAAAAGAATTGCTGCGCCAGGGGGCTCTGATATAAAAGGGGGGATGTAGGATGAAACGGCAAACGGCTGTAATTTTAGGGCTGCTGTGCATGTTTTTGGGCAAAGTCCTTCCGCCGGCAGGAGGATTGACACCTGCAGGAATGCAGGTGCTGGGTATTTTTGCCGGTGTGCTGATTATGTGGTTAACCATTGCCATACACTGGCCCAGTTTATTGGGAATTGCTATGCTGGCTACAGTGCCGGGTCTGAGTCTGAATAAATTATTGGCAGTATCAGTAGGGAATTCCACTTTTTCTTTTCTGTTGTTTACGTTTATGTGTACCTATGCGTTGTCTAAAACTCCCTTTGTGAAACGGTGTGCAATTGGGTTTATCTGCAGTCGGATTGCAAGAAAGGGATCATGGTGGTTCCTTATTTCTTATTGTGCATCAGTACTGATCATTGGGATGTTTATGTCTCCAGTAGTTTTGTTTGTCATTTATCTTCCCATACTGGATGCGATATGTGAAGAACTGCAGCTTCGGAATGAGGATTCTCTTACCAACAGCCTGGTCCTGGGACAGCTGATTTGTGCAGAAATGTCCTGTGGCATGACTCCAATAGCCCATGTTTTTCCCATTATGGCATTGGGCTTTTACAGTGCGGCAACAGGAAAAAGCATAGCTTATGGGGACTATATGTTGTTCGCAGTTCCCGTAGGGCTGATCTGTTTTGCCGCCCTTATGCTGATTTTCCGTTTTGTGTTGAAACCGGACATGTCCAAAGTGGCCAATTTGGACTTTGATGCTTTGGAAAAAACGATTCCGCCCATGGAAAAATATGAAAAAATGGTTCTGTCCATTTGCGTAGCGGTGGTTATTATGTGGATAGTACCAGGCTTCCTAAAATCAAGTTTCCCGGGAATCTATCAGTTCTTTAAAAACCAGGGTACAGCATTCCCGCCTCTTGTTGGGGCCAGTCTGTTGTGTCTGCTGACACTGGAAGGAAAGCCTTTACTGGACTTTAAGGAGGCTGTCAGCAAAGGCGTTGATTGGGGCAGCATCATTATGGCTGCAGGCACGCTGGCCTTGGGAGCTGCCATGACAAATAAAACGGTGGGGATTACTGCATGGATTTCACAGACCATTGCACCCCTGCTGCAATCGGCTTCTGCGGCTACGATGGTACTCTTTATTATTGCCTGGGCCTCCATCCAGACCAACGTATCTTCGAATATGGTAACGGTTACCGTTGTAACTGCCATTGCCATTCCTTTGTGCAATGCAACCAATGGAGCTATAAATACTGCTGTTGTATGTGCATTGATCGGGATGATTGCCAGTTATGCCTATGCGACACCACCAGCTCATCCGGCTGTGGCGCTTGCCATAGGATCTGAAAAAACAACTACCGGACAAGTCCTGAAACTGGGGATTACCATGATGATCATAGCCGTTTTGGTAACAGTCGCGGTGGGCTATCCTTTAGGTGTAGCTGTGCTGGGATAGTGCCAAGTAAAATTGTCCCGTTTAATGAATAAAAGAAAGTATAGAAAAGAACTGGAGCTGAATGGTATTCGGCTTCCAGTTCTTTTTATATCCATGGGTGGATCTTAAAATAATGCTGACAAAAACGGATAAACTTTTTCTCTGAGGCGGAAAGGGGTTTCTGTTTGGGCCAACTGACAGATTGGGTACGCGTGGCCTTAATCTCAGCAACGGGAATAAAAGTTACTTGTGGTGACTGTAATGCATTTGCAGCAGCACCTACCATAGTCGTGATAGCAACGGCTTTGTTTTCAGCAACCATTTTTTGTCGAACAAGATAATTGCCTTCGAAAAATTTACGCGGCTTAAAATGTGCTTCTTCAAAAACACGAAATACAAATTGTGTGGCCGAGGAATTTTCCTGGGTAATGGAAATAAATGGCATATTCTTTAGTTCTTCCAGTCGAAGAGTTCTTTTTGATGCTAAAGGATGGTTTCGAGAAATCATGACTACGGGCGATTCACTGGAGCATAGCTGGATGATTTCTCTTTCGGAAGTATTCAAATCTTCAATAATACCCAAATAGAAATCAAAGCGATTGAGAGTTTCAGTATTCATAACATCAGAGTAGGTCAAAGTTGATGCTTTCAAAGGGATTTCAGGATACTTCTGTTCAAAAGCGTACAACATATCTGCATAAACCGATTGGCTGGTTAAAGCAATGGAAAGAGCGTAATTTTTTATTGGATGTAGAGATTCAATGCCTTCGTCCAATATGGACAATGATCGACTAACGTATTGATAAAAGGCCTTTCCATTTTCGTTTAGATAAATTCGTTGCTTAGAACGAGTAAAGAGGGCAACTCCTAATTCTTGTTCTAATTTTTTTATAGAGGAACTCAGACTGGGAGGAGAAATTCTAAGCTTTGCAGCAGTTTTTGTTAGATGTTCACTTTCTGCCAATTTTAAAAAATAACGAAGTTGCAATAATTCCGTGATACCCACCTCCTTTCAGTTATTAAATTATAACCTAACAACTGTTAAAATGAAAAGTAATTTTATTTATTTCAGAAAAGAAGTACTATTCTCATAGAAAGAACATATGAACGGATACTGAAATAGTAAGGAAGGAGAAGTACAAAATGAGTGGATCAACACGGAAATTGACATTAGCAGATTTGGTTGCTATTTCCAGTGGACAAGTTATTGGTGCCGGTGTAATTACCTTAATCGGTACTGCCATTGGAGTAACAGGAACTTCAGCATGGCTTGCTTATGGGGCAGCCATCCTGGTTGGTTTTTTCAGCATTTTGCCTTTCATCTTTATTAGCAGTACTACTTTATTGCAGGGCGGCGAATATAGTATTGTTGCCAATATGATGGATAAAAGGGTGGCCGGCTTCTATGCAACTGCGTTCATCACCCAATGCCTAAGTCTTTCGTTATTGGGAAAATCTTTAGGAATGTATGTGACATCTGTTTTTCCTTCTCTGAATGGAACGGCTATTGGCTTGATTGCTGTTACAGTATTTTTCGTACTGAACCTTGGTGGGGTAAACATTATGGCGGATGTCCAAAAATTGTTTACGGCTATCTTGGTGATTGCACTTCTGATTTTTGGATTTTATGGGATGACTCAAGTAAATCCGGTTGTATATGATATCACTCAGCCTGGATTTTTCAAAAATGGGTATGGAGGATTTGTAGCGGCTATAGCCATTTATGCTTATTCAACCTATGGTCAGTATATGGTAATGAATTTCAGTAAAGATGCAGCCAGACCGACCAAAGATATTCCTTTGGCCATTATCATCTCAACCTTGGTTATTTTGGTGGTATATGTCAGTGTGGCTATTGTGGATTGCGGGTTGTTGCCCATCGATCAGGTAGCAAATAAACCCTTGACGTTGGCTGCAAAGAAACTTTTTGGAACGCTCTATCCCGTATTTATTATTGGCGGACCGGTTATGGCATTGATGACTACGATGAATTCCACCTATGGATCACGGGCAAACCCCATCTTAAGAGCAGCTCGTGATGGTTGGTTCCCAGAAATAGTTGGCCGTACCAATTCCAAGAATGTTCCTTATGTCATTATGTTTGCCGTTTACCTGGTGGGAATTTTACCATTGATTTTTGGCTTGAGCATCAAAGAAATTACCAGTAATCTGGTTTTGGTAGGTTATCTTTTAAGAATGCTCACAGCCTTTTCCATCTTTTATATGCCCAAAATCCTGAGCCAACAATGGAAGAATTCTTTCCTGCATATCCCTGATGGCGTTTTTTATACGATTATGATCGTAACGGTACTGGCAAATATTTATATGGTGTATCTTTCCTTGAGAGGTTTGTCCTTTACTGTTATGATTATCAACATTGCATTTCTTATCTTTTGCGGAGTCTATGCGGTTCTCCGATATAACAGTGGCAAAGTCCATATGGACAGTGTGAAAAAAATGGTTTAATAAAAATTTGGCTGGAATCTTTTAATTTATGTCTTTGAAAGGAGAAATTATCATGAAAATCACGAGTATTGATGCACTGCAATTACCAAGTGGCGGGGCTGCGGCTTCTTCCAGAGGAGCGTGGAGCCCGGTACTTGTTAGAATTAACACGGATGAAGGAATCTGTGGATGGGGTGAAGCTGGTCTGGCTTATGGGAAAGGTTGGCGCGCTGGCCTTGGGATGATTCAGGATTTTGCTGAACAAATCATCGGCATGAATCCAATGCATATTGAAGAAATCTGGGAAACCATTTTCCGCAAGACTTTCTGGGGAATGGGTGGTGGAACTGTTGTAACCGCTGCTATGAGTGCCATTGACATTGCTCTACTGGATTTAAAAGGGAAAGCTTTAGGAGTTCCTGTTTATGAATTGCTGGGCGGGAAAACAAATGATAATTTAAGGGTATATGCCAGCCAGATTCAATTCAATTGGGGTTCTGATATCAAAAAGCAGAAATTGGAAACCCCAGAAGAATATGCTGAAGTTACGAGAAAATGCATAGCCGAAGGATATGATTGTGTGAAGGTTGATCCGATTCTTATTCCGGGTACGGATAAATCCAAAGAATGGAATATCAGAGGGCCTCTCTCCCATTATGTGTTGGAAACAGTATATAATCGGGTTGCTGCTATCCGTGAAACTGGTGGCGATGATCTGGATATTATCATCGAGATGCATTCCAATTCTGATACCTTGTCTGCAATCCAAATTGCCAAAGTGTTAGAACCTCTCAGGATTTTCTATTACGAAGAACCGGCACATCCCTTAAATGTGGAAAACTTTGTGGAAATTAAAAAGAAAACCAGCATGCCGCTGGCTTCTGGAGAAAGAATTTACACTCGGCTGGGATATCGTCAGTTCTTTGAAAAGAGATGCCTGGATGTAATTCAACCGGATCTGTGCTTGTGTGGCGGCTTGTCTGAAGCAAAGAAAATCTGCGATATGGCCTGGGCATATGATGCTCATGTTCAGATTCATGTTTGTGGTAGTCCCATTTCTAAGGCCGCGGCGTTGCAGATTGAAGCAGCAATTCCGAATTTCCTGATTCATGAACATCATCAGAGAGCCCTCGATCCAGTAAACCGGGTAACCTGCAAGTATGATTATCAGCCAGTGAATGGCCGGTATAAGGTTCCCGATTTACCCGGAATTGGGCAGGAACCTGCCGAAGATGTTTTGAAGAAAGCGGAAATTCATACAATTGCAAAATACCTTCCTTATATGAGATAAGAAATCCCAAAAGAGAGATGCAGCAGTTTCAATGTTACATCTCTCTTTTTTTACTCAGGGGTGTGAATGTTATGAATGTAATCGGGATTATACTTGCTATTATATTGCTAATGGTATTGGTGTACAAACGTGTGAATTTGATTTTGGCAACCTTACTGAGTGCTCTTATACTAGCAATGACTAATAATTTTTCTTTTTACGATTTAGTGATGGAACATTATTCTACAGCTTTGGGAAGTTTTATTGCCAAGTACTTTTTGGTCTTTGTTACAAACGCATTATTTGGGAAGGTCATGGAAGAAACATTGCTTGTCTCAGCATTTTCCAACATGATAGGACGCTGGTTTGGCAATCGGAATGCTGTCTATGGAGCACTTTTGATAACAGCACTCCTTTCCTATGGCGGAGTTAGTGTTTTTGTCATAGTTTTTACAGTATATCCTATTTTTTTAGCAACTTTTGAAAAAGCTGATTTGTCACGAAAATTTATACCGGCATGTATTATGTCTGCATCATGCACAGCTCCTCTTTCGATGGTTCCTGGCGGAGCACAATTAAATAATATAATTCCTACACTTTATATTGGGACCACACCTATGGCAGCACCGCTTATAAGTATCATAGCAGCACTGGTTACCGTTGGGTTTATCTTTTTTTATTTTCGGCTTATTTTTAAAGAGTCTCGTATAAAAAAAGAACATTTCGATGTGAGTGAAGACGTAAAAAAGAGAATTCAGGAGTTCAAAAGAGAACCCAATCTTCCTGAATGGATGTCGGTTCTGCCAATGGTCTTAATTGTTATTTTGATTAATAAATGGAATCTTGGCCTTTCTACAGCTGTTTTTGCCGGAACGTTACTGGCAACTTTTATTGGACGGAAAAATCTTTTCAGTAAACTGCATACATTTAATGCAGGGGTTGCCAATGTCGGAATCGCCAGTATAACGACAGCTGTTTCAGTAGGCTTTGGCGGTGCAGTGTTGGCATGTGCTGGAGCGCAAATGATTTTGCAGGCTATTATTTCGTTGCCTGTAGCCCCCGTTATATCATTGGGTATTGCAGCCTCATTTTCAGGAGTATTAACGGGGAACGGGGGAGGGGGCTGTGATGTGGCCATGAATCTTTTATCAAAACCATATTTACAGTTAGGGGTGCCTCCAGAACTCCTGCATAGAATCGTAGCAATTGCAACAGCAGGGTGCAGTTGTTTACCCCATAATGGGATGTTAATTACGGTATCAGATACATGTGGATTTTCTGCTAAAGAATGTTATCCGTATATTTTTATTTCAACGGTACTGGCATCTATGGTCGGATTGCTCACGGTTATTGGATTAGGATATCTATACATGGTCTAATTGAAAAATGTGAGAATGAAAAAACAACGAGGATACCATTTGTGCGGTATCCTCGTTGTTTTTAGAGAAAATCTGCGGGTTCATCATTGGCTAAAGTGCTGTTCGCAAAAGAGCAGAAAAGCTTCTTTCAACGGTGATATCTTAGCCTTCTGATAAAAAATCTTCACATCCCGCAGCGCCAGTTTATCATCGATTTTATAAAAATAGAACTGTCCCGGATCTTCGGCAATGGTGGCCAGTTCGGCCCGGATGAAGGCAAGCCCTTGGCCGGTCTGGGCAGCCAGGAAGGAGGTCTGGAGCTGGTCCATATAGGTAATGGAGGAAGGGATGACACCGGCGTTCCGGAGGAGTTTTCGGCCTCTGGTGTAGAGGACATTCCCTTTGGTCAGCAGGATGAAGGGGAGCCCGGAAAAATGCTTCAGGGACAGGGCAGGATAAGCCGGCTGGGAAAAGGAGCCGGTCTGGATGGAGAGATATGGAAGTGCCGCCTTCTGGAGTTCAGGATTTTGAATCAGGGAACGGGGCGCCGCCAGGATGATGTATTCCTGGCGGATTTTTTGATACTGGGTGTTCCGGCCGTAATGGTCGTCTACGCTGATGACAAAATCAGCCCTTCCATCCTGGAGAAAGGCCACCAGTTTCCGGGCCGAGCCTTCCAGACAATGGACCCGGCAGCCGGGAGGCTGGGTCTTTATAAAGGCGTCCGTCAGCTGGGGAAGCACATTGGCACAGAAAAAAGCGGAACTGGCAATGGTCAGGGAATTGCTTAGGGAGTGGAGACGTTTTTCCAGCTATTGTTCAATTTTCTGGATTTTCATGGACGCATGGATGTACTCCAGACCGGCTTCTGTAGGAAAGATGGGGTTTACATTTCGGTTGAAGAAGGAAGTGCCCCGTTTCTTTTCTTCTTTTTGGACCATGAGACTTAGTGCCGGTTGGGTAATGAACAGTCGGCTGGCAGCTTTTGAGAGTAAGCGCTAAAAAATCCGGTGTATGGAATTACCACCTTCAGTTTGAGATAATACGGATGTTAAAAACATCGCACGAAAAAAACGAATTTCTCTACGGTGCGCAACGTGTCGTTTTTTCAAGCCATTCGTGTCACTCATCTCTGGAGTGGTTTCGTTTTGGGTGAACTTCAACGCATAAAACATCAGAAGGCTCTGGAATACTGGAGCCAGATTCTAGCGGAAAAGATTTGTCCGGACCAGCTCAATCTCTTCAATGAGGCCGAAGTGGAAGCCAAACCATCGGCACCGGAACCTGAGATCGAAGTCCCGGCCCACAAACGGCGCAAGAAGCAGAAGCAGAAGCGGGATTGGGCCGAGCTGCTGGAAAAATTTTCCCATGAAGAAAAAATGTATACTCTCCCGGAAGATGAACGGATCTGCAAACGCTGCGGCAGTCCCCTGTTCTCCATGGGCAAAGAGAAAATCCGCACAGAAGTGCAGTTCATCCCTGCCCAGGTCAAGATCATCGACATCTACCAGGAATCTTTCCAGTGCATGGAATGCCGGAAGCAGGAACATTTTGTGGTTGAGAAGCCTCAAGTGCCTCACAGCGTCCTGCAGAATTCCATGGCCACAGCATCTGCCGTAGCCCATGTCATCGTCCAGAAATACCAGATGGCCGTGCCGCTCCACCGTCAGGAACAGGATATGGAGAAACTGCCATGACGAACAATATCTGTGAACGGTCCATCCGGAACTTCACCATAGGCCGGAAAAACTGGTTGTTCAGCGCTTCTCCCAAAGGAGCAGAAGCCAGTGCCACGATTTACAGCATCATCGAGACCTGTAAGGCCAATGGCCTGGAGCCATACACTTATCTGATCTACCTGTTCGAGAAGCTGCCCAACATGGATTTCAAGATCCATCCGGAACTGCTCCAGCAGATGATGCCCTGGTCTGAAGAAGTACAGAATATATGCAAGTAAGCAATAGGCCCTGCCGGCTTTGGTCGGCAGGGCCTATTGCTTTATATGATGTACACCGGATGATTTTGCGGTTACTGAAAAAAGAGTGGATAAAGGCTCCATTCCCTGTAATACTCATCTGATGGATACGATTGAAAAGGCTGCTGGAAAAAGTGGCGTAAGTTATATAGTCATGCCCAGCGGCGCCGGACATGATGCCAATGCCCTCGGCCACCGGATTCCAGTGGGAATGATTTTTGTGCCCAGCAGAGATGGATTGAGCCATTGCAAAGAGGAATGGACCGAAGAATCTGATCTGGAACATGGAGTAAAAGCCTTGTATCAAACAATCCTGGAATTGGATAAAGAACAATGATTTAAAAGGAGGCTGCTATGAAAAAAGTTGGCTTAATCGGGTGTGGGACTATTGGCCGCTATATTTATGAACACCTGAAAAATGAGGCGGAATTTGTTTTTATTTACGATGCCATGGAGCCCAAAGAGCAAGACTTGAAAAAACTTTGGATTTCCATGCCAGAGGAATTGGAAGAAAAGTGTGCCGCAGGTGTTGATCTGGTGGTGGAAGCAGCTGTGGCCAAGGTGGTGATTGCCCTGGCTCCTATTGTATTGAAATATAGTGATTTTATGGCTTTTTCTACCACGGCTTTTGCCGAAGGAGGGTTCTCGGAACAGGTAGAGAAATTGTGTGAAACCTACGGCCACACTTTTCTTATTCCTCATGGGGCAATTCTGGGATTGGATGGAGTTTTTGATGGACGAACAGTCTTGGAAAGTGTAAAAATTACCACCACGAAAAAGCCCAAGAACCTGGGGCGTGCGGACAAAGTGCGGACGGTACTGTATGAAGGACCTACTCGGGGTGCCTGCAAAGCATATCCACGGAATGTAAATGTTCATGCCGGAATTGCTATGGCAGGGTTAGGGTTTGAAAAGACCCAGTCGGTGATTATCGCTGATCCGGATTCTCCAGGGAATACCCATAAAATTGAAATAGAGGCAGAAGGGTGCCGGTTTTCCATTGATGTGTTGAGCAAGCCGGTGTCCGGTGTGACAGGGGCTTATACGCCGGTATCTGCCTGTTCCAGTGTGCGGAGAGCTTTGTATAGAAACGGGATTGTGATTGGGTGAAATAGGATGAGGGGTTACAAATAGTAACTCCTTATCTTTTTGAGGAAAGTGTTTTAACAGGAACAAAAAATGAAAATATATTTTCTAAAATTAAAAAATATGAAAATATAATTAACAAATCTTTGGGGATGGTGTATAATTTTTATAAAATAAAAAATATGAAAGCGAATAGACGCAAGGAGGGAAGAACATGCTCGATCTGTTGATTAAAAATGGAACTGTTGTAGATGGGACTGGCAGTCCGGAATATCAGGCAGATATTGGTATTAAAGGAGAAATGATCTCTCAAATTGCTTCTAAAATTGGGGAACCAGCCAAAGAAACGATAGATGCAGGCGGATATGTTGTTTCCCCTGGATTTATCGATATCCATTCGCACTCAGATTTAACTCCTTTTTTTTCAGAATATCATATGGACAGTAAGGTGTGTCAGGGAATCACGTTGGAAATCATTGGTAATTGTGGTATATCCAATTTACCCGTGAATTCAACGTGCAGAACAGAAATCAAAGAATTTATAGGAGCAGGGCTGGAACTTCCTCTGGGGGATTTGGCACTGCAGGATGATGATGTACTGGATTATGTACATCATGTTGCACAATCCCCCCATGCCACTGATTTGGGGGTACTGATTGGACATGGTACCTTGCGGGGCAATGTTGTTGGCTTCGAGATGCGACCGCCTTCTTCTGATGAACTAAAACTAATGGGAGATTTATTGGAAAAGGAATTGTCGCAAGGAGCATTTGGTATGTCCTTGGGGTTGATTTATCCGCCGAGTTCTTATGGTAATCTGGAGGAATTTGTTTATTTAGCGAAAATCCTCAAAAAGCACGAAGCGATTTTATCCGTTCACATGAGAAGTGAAAGTACGAAAATCTTTGAAGCTGTAGAGGAAATGCTTGAAGTTACCCGTCAATCCGGTGTACATCTGGAAATTTCTCATTTAAAACTGATTGGAAAACCGCAGTGGGGGAAAGCAGAGCAACTTTTGAAAATGATTCAGGATGGGCAGGCTGAAGGCTTGGATATTACTTGTGATCAATATCCTTATACGGCTACTTCTACAAATTTGGCAGCTCTGGTCCCAGGTTGGGCACAAAGCGGTGGATATGAAGAAATGTGCGACAGATTGGCAAACCCGGAACCTCGACTGCTTCAAGAAATGGGAAATGAGATGGAACGGCGTGGAGGTGCTGACAAAATCCTTGTTGTAAGCACGAAAGGAGCATTTCCTGATTATGACGGAAAGTCATTGAAAAAAATCAGTGAAAAAATGGACGAGGAGCCTGTTCAGGCGGCAGCAAAACTCCTGACATCCACTGGTGGAGGCGTTCCTTGTTGTTATTTTTGCCTGGATGAAGGCGACATGTTGAAAATTATGCAGCAGCCTTTTGTTTCTGTTGGGTCAGATGGCTATTCCATGCCTTACGATAATTCACTGATAGAAGGAAATCCTCATCCGCGGAACTTTGGCACATTTCCCAGATATTTACAAACTGTAAGAGAACATCACCTTCTCCCGCTGCATAAGGCTGTATATAAAATAACAGGTTTGCCCGCTGATATTCTCGGGTTAAAGAAATTAGGGAGGATTAAAGAGAACTATTTGGCAAGTCTGGTTATCTTTGACGGAAAGAAAATCAAAGATGAATCTACATACCTGGATTCAAAAAAACAGCCAACAGGTATTCAGGATGTCATAATCAGAGGAACGACAGTGGTTCATCATGGTGTTAGAAATGAGATGAAAGTGGGTAAGGTACTGTTGCATAATGATTGAGTAATGGAATCCGAAGCTTGCTATGAGGGAGGGAATGCGTATGGGACCGCATGCGTTGATACCGGAAGAATCTTTGTGGGCGTTAATTCCACTGGTTGTTTATGTGATTGTTGCTTTTAAACCCAAAGTTCATGCATTGACTTCTGCCTTTTTATCCTGCGCAGTAGGATATATCTTAACAGGGCAGACGCCAGCCCTGACAGGAAAACTGATTCAAAAGTCTTTGGGGTCCACCTTGGGCTTAATCGGCTTAATCATTATGTGTGGGGCTGGACTGGGTGCTGTGATGACGGAAGCTCACGTTACGCATACCATGGTTCATTGGATTGTGAAATATGTTGGAGTCAAAACGGAAAAAAGAGCCATACTATGTGTAATACTAACTACCACGTTAGTATGTGGATTGCTTGGTACTTTAGCTGGGGGATGTGCCATTGTAGCGCCTATCTTGATTCCTGTTGTTGCAGCAGCAGGATTAAAACCTGCTACGGTGGCTTGTTTGTTCCAATCTTCTGGAGAAACGGGCTTGATCTGGGGTCCGTTTACAGGTCCGACCGTTGCTTTATTGGCAATAACCGGATTAAGTTACGGACGGATGATGCTCTGGGCAGCACTGCCTTATGGCCTGATTTGGCTGGTAGTGATTTATTTCTGTGGAAAGAAAATACAACACGATCCAAGTTATGATGAAGTATATTCTTTGACAGATGATGAAAAGACAGTTGCCGAAGTGACAGGCAAGGAAAAGAGAACGACAGTTATTTTTTTAGCAGGTTTTATTGGGCTGCTTGCTTATAGTATGATTTCCAAACAAGGTACTGCTTATACCTGCTTTGTCATGCTGAGCCTTGCATTACTGATTGCTGTTGTAAGCAGAATGTCTCTTTCTCAAATGTTCAAGAAGTTTTCAGAAGGTATGGGTAAAATGTCAGGTACCTTTCTGTTGTTTATTTTTCTGAACATGATGTTGGAATATATTAACATGGGACACGGCTTTGAAGCACTGGGAAAATGGTTCCTGCAATTTGTAGGTGAAGGGAGCCGGGCAATGGTTGTAATCTTGGGGACTTTGGTTGGTTCATTCGGTATTAATGGGGGAGCTGTTGCACAGCTGAAAGTCACAAATGACCTGTTCATTGAATCCGTAAAAGCAACTCATGTCCCAGAAGAAGTATGGGCTATTGCCTTGATTTGCGGTTCTCGAGTAACGACTTCTATTTACCCAGGATCCAATATGTTGGCTCCCATGGGATTGGCCAGAAGTGAGAGCATTAAGGCCATGCTTTTTGGAGGTTGGTGTGTATCAATGACTTCCATTCTGTTTATCATTCTTTGGGCATTGGTAGGAATGCCATTCTTCTTCCCTCTTTAATAAGGACAAATTGTTTGTTTTATGAACAATGAAAACTGGAAGTCGGTAGAGTGGACTTCCAGTTTTTTGTTATACTATAGATGATGTTGCAGGAAAATTGAAAAGGAGCCTTATCATGACGGTTATTGAGCAAATCGACCAGCGGTATGATCGGCTGACAAAGAACCAAAGAAAAGTGGCTGATTATTTAAAAGGTAATTTGGTGAATGCAGCTTTTATGACAATTACAGAGTTAAGTAGTCATACTGGAATCAGTGCCTCTACAATTACACGGTTTGTGAAAGCTTTGGGGTATACCTCTTATTCTGATTTCCAAAATTCAGTGCAGGATATAGCAAGACAGGAAATTACGCCTGTGAAAGAATTTCGGTTTTGGGTCAGTGAAAAGACGGATAAAGATGTTCTTTATGATCAAATTGAAGAGGGTAAGAAGGCCTTAGATAATTTGTACAGCAGAGAAACGTACAAAACGATGGTAAAAGCCTGTGATGTCATCAATCGCGGCCGTTATATTTATATCTTAGGATCACGATCTACTTTTTCGATGGCCTATTTCTTCTATCATTTTTTAAAAAGAGTGAAACCCAATGTAACCCTTATTGAGAATAGAAATGATGATATTTCCATTCTTTTGCAATATGCAACGGCACAGGACGTACTGGTGGTGATTGGATATCCCAAATATACCAAGTTTACGCTTCAAATACTGGATTTCCTTAAGGAATTGGGATGTAAGACAATTTCTATTACGGACGCCATTACTTCACCTTTGGCGAAACGGTCTGATTATGTAATTGTTGCAAAAAACCGGTTGAAAATCTATTTTGTTACGACGATTACTATCCTGAATACTTTGCTGGTTATGATCAGTAGAACAAATCCAGAGGCTCATATTCGCTTATTTGAAGAAGAAAATGCGGTTACTAAAAAACTGGATGTGTATTCAGATGATTAAAAACGAAATGAGTTTATAAAAGTAAATTTTGCCAAAACAATAATTGATGGCAGGAAGCTGAGAAGATTTTCTCGGCTTTCTGTTTTTTTTTTTTTTTTTTGAGCGTTTATACCCTCTATATGATCATTGAGGCCATGCTGTATAACCAACAAGTTATAAGGTATAGCAATGTTACATAACTTTTGAATACGATTTATAAATCATGTACTATAAAAACAGACCTCATGGGGAGCTGGAAAAGACGAAAGGAGGATGAGAGAAAATGGCAAATGAAGGCAAAAAAATTCAAGCGGGGAAGTCAATTCCTTTGTATGGGAGAATTTTTATTGCGTTGGGAATTGGTATTGCCTTTGGGTATGTCTTAAATATGATGGGAGGAACACACAACCCTGTAATTAATGGGTATATCTTACCATTTCTCCAATTTTTGGGGAACTTTTTCATCAAGCTGATCAAAATGGTGGTTGTTCCACTGGTATTCTTCTGTATTGTAGATGCGGCGCTCTCTTTGGGAGATATCAACAAGTTGAAAAGTGTCGGTGTCACTACTATCATCTGGTTCCTGGTTACAGGAATGATTTCAGCAATGATTGGCTTGTTCTGGGTTAATCTGATTCAGCCGGGTAAGGGATTGCAGTTGGGAACTGTGACTGGAGGCGTTAAAGCAAAAGAGCTTCCTGGCATGTACCAGACAATTTTGGACTTTATTCCAACAAATCCTTTTGAGTCACTGACGACTGGATCCATGATGCAGATTATTGTATTTTCGCTGTTTATTGGGTTCGCTATTATTTCTTTAGGGAAAAAGGCAGAACCGTTGGGGAAAATATTCAGCATGCTGTCCATGGTTATGTTCAAGATTGTCGATTATGTAATTGCCATCATTCCTGTTGGGGTCTTTGGCTTGATGTCAACAACAATGACCAAATATGGGACCGCGATCTTTGGGCCAGTTTTGAAATTTATTCTGACAGACTATCTCGCATGTCTGACAACAACTTTCGGTGTCTATACATTGCTGCTGGCTTTTGTAGCCAGGGTTAATGTCATTACTTTTTGGAAAAAAGCCTTTTCTACTTGGCTGGTTGCTTTCAGTACCTGTACTTCCAGCGCAGCATTGCCAGTTTCTATGGATATTGCCCCAAATAAAATGGGTGCGCCCAAAGATATTTCCAGTTTTATCCTGCCACTGGGTTGTACCGCACAGATGAATGGAACCTGCGCCTACTTTGCTGTTGTTATTCTGTTTGCTGCACAATTGTATGGCGTAGAACTAAGCCTCCCGCAGCAAATCCTGCTTTGCGTCCAGGCAACCTTCCTAAGCGTTGGCTGTGCTGCAACTCCTCAAATCGGACTGGTTATCAGCCTGACGTTGATGACCCAAATGGGGTTGCCTCTGGATGGGTATTCTTTAGTAGCGGGAATCTATCGTATTGTGGACCAGATTCATACGGCTACCAATTCGGTAGGCGACCTTGTTGCTACCGTATGTATTTCGAATATGCAGCATGAACTGGATCACCAAAAGTTTGATGACCTGTCACTGATTTCCCAGGAAGATGAAGCAGTTTAACTTACTTTTTTAAGTTAACGATAAAAATACGATTACAGGCAGGTGATGGTGGAAAATAACTGAGAGGCAGAACAAAGTGCAACGAAATGAAGGAATTTTGAGTATCTGGAGAAAAGGAGAACTGAATTATGGCTGACAACAGAATCATCGAATGCATGGAAAGAGCACAGTATATCCTGGGTAACCTGATGGCCGTTAAACCCGGCGAAGAAGTTTTGATCGTTGTAGATCCGCAGACTGACGAGCGGATGACTCAGGCAATGGCAGCTGCCGCATTGAACTGTGGGGCTGAATATGGCGTATATATGATGCCAATCCGTGGCAAAGATAAAGCAACCATTTTCCCGAAGTCTCTTGAACTGGGTATGGATGCCTGCGATGTATTTGTGGGAATGACGACGGCTTCTGGAGCTGCCATTTACAACAACCATCTGAAGGAACTGATTAACCAGAAGAAACTGCGCGAAGTGTCTATCTGCCTGCGGAGCATTGACAACTTTACCCGTGGCGGGGCTTTGGCGGATTATGAACAGGTTTATAAAGATGGAGAACGGCTGCAGGCTATTTGGAGAGGAAAGAAAACCGCTCATATTACAACTCCTGCCGGAACGGACCTGTTTATGGAAATGAATCAGATGGAACCCATCATCGAATGTGGTATTGCCAGAAATCCTGGTGATGCAATGGCCTGGTCTGATGGTGAAGTCTCCCTGGGACCTGTTATTGGAACAACGCATGGCAAACTGGTGATTGATGGACCGATTTGTTATTACGGGTGCCCGAATACACCTGTTGAACTGAGGATTGAAGGTGGTCGGATCGTAGAAGTTGTTGGCGGCGATCCCAAGATTTGTAAAGAAATAAGACGGCAGATTGCAGAAATTAAAGACAGTGACAATATTGCGGAAATTGGATTGGGGCTGAATCCGGCATGTATGTTCAATGGAGACTTTGAAGAAGAAAAGAAAGCACGGGGGACCTGTCATATTGCAATGGGGAATGGCTTCTATTACGGCCAACCGGCCAGAAGTACCGTTCATATCGACATGGTACAGTATAATCCTACTGTAATCTTCGATGAAGGCATTCCGACTGAAACTCTCATTGTTAAGGATGGCAAAGTGGTGTGCTTGGGCGATAAGTAAAAAGCTTAAATAAAAAATAAAGGTTCACCTATAAGCTGAACGATTTCTCCAGTAAAAATTGCTGGATGTATCGCTTTTAAGTCTATAGGTGAACCTTAAAAAATATAAGAAATAAAACTATTAATCTAAAAATCGATTGTTATACTATACTATTATGGAAAACCTTCGGGATAATAGGCGGTGCAGAATTTAAAGATAAGAAATTGGGCTTGTATTGAAGCTATATCTATAAATGCAGATATAAATTGCAGTAAATTGATATTAAATGTAGAATATGAGAAAATAAAGAAGAAAGGTTAATAAAGCATATCTTTTCGTGTTACAGATTAAATACATAAATAATTGTCAAGGCCGGGTTCAATTTGACCCATTTGGCCGGTTAAAAGTGACCCAATAAAACGGTAAATTCACTGCTTCTGC
>ENA-OQIQ01000425-OQIQ01000425.1-human-gut-metagenome-genome-assembly--contig:-NODE-425-length-31533-cov-6.079063_pt1 | contig 31533 bp, 28 predicted proteins | sample MGYA00242584_ERZ504749 | MGnify/ENA primary metagenome ERZ504749 (study PRJEB26092, sample SAMD00036436) | human gut metagenome | host: Homo sapiens | study: EMG produced TPA metagenomics assembly of...
ATTATGGTAATCCATCTTGGTATGAGGTGGGTCATTTTTTTCCGGCCCTTTGGGTCAATTATAGTCCGGCCTTAACAGCATCTTTGAATGTTTGTATAAACCTCTGAACTGATGTATATTTAGGGTGCTCAGTTTGGAGGTTTTATTTATGGCATGCTGCAAATTTAATTGTTTAAAATCTGAAATAGATGAAGGAATATTTTTTATGATGGTCATTGTACATCATTTATGATAGACTTTATGTAATGACAGCTTGACAGGAGCTTTGCCTGCCGGTATTTTATGGGATAGGGGTGAACAAATCTACATGGATAATAGTTATAAGTCTTCCAGTAGTTCTCAGCAGAAATTCAAGGTTATTTTCAATTCTCCGGTGGTGGTTTCTTTTTCTGGTATCTGCTTGACGGCTATGCTGCTGGATTATTTGACAGGCGGCTGGAGTACGGTTACATTTTTTTCTACTTATGAGTCATCCTGGCTGAATCCCCTGACCTATGTGCGGCTTGTGGGGCATATTTTCGGACATGGCTCCTGGGAGCATTTTTTCAGCAATATTACTATTCTGCTGCTTATCGGGCCAATGCTGGAGGAAAAGTATGGCTCCAAGTTTATTTGTGAATTTATTTTCCTGACTGGTGTGGTGACGGGGCTTGCCGCGGCATTATTCTACACCAATATTCATCTGATGGGTGCCAGCGGCATAGTGTTTGCCTTTATCATGCTGTCATCCTTCACAAGCTTCAAGGGCAGCGGTATTCCGGTTACCTTTATTCTGGTGGCTGTTATTTATCTGGGCGGGTAGATAATAAGCGGCATGACCATGAATGACAATGTATCCTATCTGACACATATTGTGGGGGGCTGCGTAGGAAGCCTGGTGGGCTATAATTTCAATCGGAAAAAATGATGAGGCAGCGACCGGTATATCCAGTTTAAGAATATTTGACATAATTTAGTATGTTGCAGGATTTTTATTTTTTTTATTGCCTGCTTGCCATTGTATATGATACCTTATATATTACATATTGACATATATCAATATGTAATATATAATAATACACGTTAGAAGCTAGCTGGCATTTTTGCCAGCTGCTTGTGTAATATTTGTGGTTGCTTTGGCAATAAAGCAACCTGGCTGAGACTGGCAGATGCCCATGGAAGCTGGTGTATAATGCTGGAAAGGGAGGAGTAGCGTGGACTATAGAAATGATGCAAAGCTTTTTAAGGCCTTGTCGGATGAGAACAGACTACAGATTTTGGCACAGCTTAATAATGAGGAAAAATGTGCCTGTGTACTGCTGGAAAAGCTGGCTATATCTCAGCCGACACTTTCCCATCATATGCGCATTTTGGCTGAGGCACGGCTGGTTGAGTGCAGGAAGGAAGGAAAGTGGATGTATTATTCCCTGCGCCGCGGTGCAGGAGAAGAAATGGCCGGATTGCTTGCTGCCTATTTGGCTGGTAGGGATGATGGCTATACATAATATGTATGCCGGCATGGATTTATTTTTTGTGTGGGTGTTTTTTTACAGTAATACATTGATAGATTTAAATTTATAAATAAAGGAGTGTAAGAGTATGTTTGATTTTTTTATGCAGGAGGTTCTGGGCATGCACTGGCTGAGCGAGCTTGTCTGGATGGTGCTGATGGATATGGGAGCCAGCCAGGCTTCGCCTGTGTGGGGCAGTGTGCATTTTTTTCTTTATGACACCATAAAAATTTTGATATTGTTGGTGTCACTAATTTTTTTCATCTCTTATATACAGTCTTATTTCCCGCCGGAGCGAACCCAGCGTATTTTGACAGGCTTTACGGGAGTGAAGGGGGCAGTGATTGCCGCTCTGCTGGGAACGGTAACGCCTTTCTGCTCCTGCTCTAGTATTCCGATTTTTATCGGCTTTACCAGGGCGGGGCTGCCGCTGGGGATGACCTTTGCTTTTTTGATTTCTTCGCCAATGGTGGATGTAGCCTCTATGCTGATGCTGATGTCGTTTTTTGGCAGTGAATTTGCGGTAATATATGTGGTGGTGGGATTGCTGCTGGCAATTGGCGGCGGACTGCTGCTGAATGCTATGAAGATGGAAAAATACATCAGGCGTTATGATAATCCTATCCGGGAGTTTTATAGTGAGTCAGAGTATTTTAATCAGCGTCAGCGCATTGGCTATGCCTGCAATGATACGCGGATTATTGTAAGGAATGTTTTTCCTTATGTGCTGGCAGGTGTGGCTATTGGGGCATTTTTGCATAACTGGGTGCCACAGGATTGGATTCTGGCGGTGCTGGGGGAACAGAATGTTTTCAGCGTACCTCTGGCAGTGTTGATAGGCCTCCCTATTTATGCGGATATTTTCGGGGCAATACCGATAGCTGAAGCATTGTATCTGGCATCTGTACCGGCAGGGACCATATTGGCACTGATGATGGCGATTACTACTTTGTCCTTGCCATCCCTGATTATGCTCAGCAAGGTGCTGGAAAGAAAGCTGCTTTTTACTTTTATCGGTGTTGTAACCATAGGTATTATCTTCATAGGTTATTTTTTCAATTTGTTGATGTGATGCTTAGAAGATAAATAATAAGCCCTGCCGTTTTGTGCTGAATTTTTAGGCGGGGCTTTTTTGTTGCAGGATTTTTGTTCCGGGGGTAGAATGATGTAGCGATGATAACTTTATGAGAATACGGATATGGTATGAGAATGATGAGGGTGAGGATATATGCAGAATAGAAAAGCAGTGCTTTATGTGCATGGCAAAGGCGGTAGTGCCGCAGAAGCGGATTTTTATGAGGGTATATTTCCTGAATGTGATGTAGTGGGATTTGATTATAAATCTGAAACGCCTTGGGAAAGTATGGGGGAATTTCAGTCAGAGGCAAAAAGCCTGCTGGCTGAGTATGATAGCATTATACTGGTGGCTAATAGCATAGGGGCGTATTTTTCCCTGCTATCCCTGACAGATATGCCTATAGAGAAGGCGTATTTCATTTCCCCGATTGCGAATATGGAAAAGCTGATTTTGGACATGATGCAGTGGTCTGGTGTAACAGAAGATGAGCTGCAGGAAAAGGGCGTAATTGCTACAGAGTTTGGTGAAGATTTGTCCTGGGAATACCTGACATGGGTGAGCAGTCATCCTGTCAGCTGGCATATTCCTACGGAGATTTTGTATGGCTCGGAGGACAAGCTGCAGTCAGTGAATACGATAAAGGTATTTGCTGATGATATAGGTGCGGGATTGACTATTATGGAGCAGGGGGAGCATTGGTTTCACACCGAGGAGCAGCTACAATTTTTGCGGGAATGGCTCATTAGGTGTGAAAAATAATAATAGCGTAACCCAATCCTGATGTATAATGAGTTGACCAAAACCACAAAATCAGGAGGTTTACGCGATGGACTCGTTGTACAACGAAAATCATATTTTGGGTAGACTTTTTAAAAAATTTATGGATTTATTTCCACAAGCAACCAAGTCAACAAAGAAATTGCTTGCTTTGTTCTTAATAGGACAACTATGCACAGAACATTTCACATCTGTTCGTAATTTGCATAAAACTTTTTTGTCGAGCGTATGTGATAAAAAACTCAATAGTTACTATCACGCACTTTCAAATGATAAGATTGCAAATACACAAATTCGACAAATGTTAGCCAAAATGTCTTTAAGCATCATTCCAGAAAGCTTAGCTAAAGAACCTGTTGTGATTGCAATTGATGATACTACAATTGCCAAATTTGGCAAAAAATTTGCAGATGTCCAGTACCTATATGATCATTCAATTCACGATTCAAAAAATCACATGGTCAATGGTCATTGTTTTGTGAGCCTTACAATGTCTGTTCCGGTAATGGAAACTCGAAAAGGCTACCAGCAACAAATCGGTTATGTTCCCATTTCTATCGGATATGCCATGTGGACTCCTTAAAAATCAAAACTGGAACTCACCGCATTGTCAAGGCCAATCTTTTTGGCAATCGCTCTGTACATGCATATGTAACATCAAGCTCAAAAGGTACACGGCGATTATTTTTTAGCACAGCCTCCGTGCCAGAGCTTCATATGTCATGTGCATGGCTTGAAAATTCAGAATTAAGAAATTGTCCAGTAGAAGAAGCATTTTTTTATCCGCTGAAATTGTATAAACTTCGTTGGTCTATTGAAACCAATTACTATGAGCATAAAACATTCTGGTCTATCGATAAATATATGGTGCGCAAACATATAGGGATTGAACGTCTCTTAAACATGATAAATATTGCTCATAGTATGACAAAAATACTGCCGTATATAGATAATATGTTTTATGAATATAGGAATATGAGTGCACAGGAATTTAGACATAAGCTAAATGAGCTGATAAACAAGGAAATATTTTTTGGCAGTTTGGCTGATTGTGCCCAAACTGCCAAAAATTCCGATATCATCATGGAGTTCTTGGCAGCTATGGGCTGGAATCAGGGTTATGCAGCATAAAAGTTGTAAAGTGCTGTAGAAAAAGAATAAACGACTTAAACGTCCAGGCTCGCGACCTGTGACTCGCGGCCCGAGACTCGCGGCCCGAGACCGGGGTGTGAATTTTTTCACACCCTCTCTTTTACACCTGCTATGTAACAAAAACAGCTTCTTATGTAAAATAATATAAATCAGTTGATAAAAAGCAAGAATGAGAGTATTATAAGTGCGTACAATAATTTTTCATTAGGGGAGTGGAGATTACGGATACGAAAACAATGAAGGAAAAAGTGTTCAGGATGATTGATGATTCTGCCCAGGAACTCCAGGCCTATGCTGCGGATGTGGCCTCGGAACCGGAATTCGGTTTCAAGGAATTCAAAACATCTGCCAAACTGGCGGCCCAGTTCGACAAACTGGGAATCCCCTATCGGAAAGGGATGGCCATCACCGCCGTCAAAGGGGTACTGAAAGGGGGCAAGCCCGGTCCCACCATCGCCATTTTGGGAGAACTGGATGCCATCGGCTGTCCGGAACACCCCAAAGCGGATCCGGATACCGGGGCCGCCCATGCCTGCGGCCATCACATGCAGCAGTCCTCCATGCTGGCAGCGGCCTACGGACTGGCCAAAACCGGGGTCATGAAGGACCTGTGCGGGAACGTGGTGTTCTTCGGGGTGCCGGCGGAGGAATATGTCCAGATCGCCTACCGGAAAAAACTCCGGAAGGAAGGGAAGCTCCATTTCCTCCACGGGAAAGGAGAACTGATCTACGAAGGGGAATTCGATGACATCGACATGGCCATGATGATCCATTCCCAGAAACGGACCCCCGGACCGGTGGTGGCCATCGGCACCAGCAGCAACGGATTCATCGGCAAGACCATCCAGTATGTGGGGAAGGTCGCCCATGCCGCCGATGCGCCGGACCAGGGCATCAACGCCCTGAATGCCGCCATGCTGGGGATCATGGGTATCAATGCCCTGCGGGAAACCTTCCGGGATGACGATGCCATCCGGGTCCATCCCATCATCACCAAGGGCGGGGATCTGGTGAACAATGTGCCTGACGATGTGCGGATCGAAACCTATGTGCGGGCCAAGACCATGGACGCCATCGACCGGACCAACGCCAAGGTGGATGCGGCCCTCCGGGCCGGGGGCGCGGCCATCGGAGCCAAGGTGAACATCGATACCCTGCCTGGCCAGCTGCCGCTCATCTGCAACCAGGAAATGAACGAGCTGTTCGTCCACAATGCCCAGGAAGCCTTCCCGGCGGTGGAAATCACCAATGCCGGTCATTTCAGCGCTTCCACGGACATGGGGGATGTGTCCCACCTGATGCCGGCCATCCATCCCTTCATCGGTGGGGTGGACGGACTGCTCCACGGACCGGATTTCAAGGTGGTGGACTTCAAGGCGGCGGCTCTGCTGCCGGGCAAGGCCTTTGCCGGCATGGTCATCGACCTGCTGAGCGACGATGCCAAAGAGGCCAGAAAGATCCTGGCGGCTTTCAAGCCGGCGCTCACCAGGGAACAGTACATTGCCAAACTGGACGGCTATTTCAGTGAGGAGGAACCCGACCATGATTAACTGGAGACTGCATATTACGGCCCTGGCCCTGGTGGTCATCGCCGAACTGATCGGCATCAAATCCTTCAGCCTGGGGCCCGGGAAAGTGGTTTTCGTCCCCATGCTTTATGCCCTGATCCTGGGGATTTTGACCACCCCCCACTTCTTTAAACTGACCAAACAGAAAGACATGGAAGACGCCGGATCCCTGGTGGGGATTACCCTGATGCTGCTGATGGCCCGGTACGGCACCCTGGTGGGGCCCACCCTGCCGAAGATCATCAGCGCCAGCCCGGCCCTGATCCTCCAGGAATTCGGGAACCTGGGTACGGTATTTTTGGGCGTGCCCCTGGCGGTGGCTTTCGGTCTGAAACGGGAAACCATCGGGGCGGCCCATTCCATCGCCCGGGAACCCAACGTGGCCCTGATCGGTGAAAAGTACGGCCTGGATACGCCGGAAGGCCGGGGGGTCATGAGCGTATACATCGCCGGTACCGTCTGCGGCACCATTTTCTTCGGAATCATGGCCTCCTTCCTGGCGGCCCTGAAGATCTTCCATCCCTATTCCCTGGCCATGGCTTCCGGGGTGGGGAGCGCCAGCATGATGTCCGCTTCCCTAGGGACCCTGACGGTGATGTATCCGGAAATGGCGGACCAGCTGGCGGCTTTCGCCACGGCCTCCAACATGCTGTCCGGTCTGGACGGGGTGTACATGGCCGTGTTTTTGGCCCTGCCCCTGACGGAATGGCTCTACAAGAAATGCTGCATCATTAAATACGGCCATGTGCTGACCAAGGAGGAGGAAGGAAAATGAGATCGTTTACCCTGCCTGAAACTACACTGGTGCTGCTCATCACCGCCGTCCTGTCCCTGGTGGCCAATGCCCTGTCCAGCAACATCCCGTTTCTGGATGCGGTGCCCGGCATGGTGATTCTGATTGTCATTTCCCTGGCCGGGATCGTGGCCGCCCGGGTGCTCCCCGGCGGGATCCCTGCGGTGGCCTACATCACCACCTTGGGCTGCATCCTGACCTATCCCGGGTTCCCCGGTTCGGAAATCGTCAATATGTATATGAAGAAAGTGGGATTCCTGTCCCTGTGCACCCCGATCCTGGCCTATGCAGGGATTTCCATCGGCAAGGACATGGACGCCTTCAAGAAAACAGGCTGGCGGATCGTGGTCCTGGCCTGCGTGATCTTCGTAGGGACCTACCTGGGTTCCGCCATCATCGCCGAAGTGATCCTGAAAGCGCTGGGGCAGATTTAAGAGCCCGGTCAGCTGTCAACTGTCAGCGGCCGAATGAAAAATTTGCAGGCAAATTTTTGCTGTGTAAACTGAATCCGTAGGGGCCGCATGCCGGGCGGCCCGCCAAATCAGCAGTTGACCATGTGGTTTGCGGGGCGCCGGGCCTGCGCCCCCTACGGTTTATGCTGTTTCAAAATCAATTTGCAAAAATTGATTTCCATCGGCTGCTGACCGCTGACCGTTGACAGCTGACAAAGGGAGGGCACAGAATGTGCCCCCCTTTTTTTCTCTTGACAAACCTACCCCAAGGGGGTATGATATGACCATAAAGAATGGATACCCTGGTAGGGTATTGGAAAGAGAGGATCGGTTATGAAACAATATATCGTCACCGGCATGACCTGCGCTTCCTGCCAGGCTCATGTGGAAAAAGCGGTGGCCGGGGTTCCCGGTGTCACCGGTGTGTCGGTTTCCCTGCTCACCAACAGCATGGGGGTGGAAGGGACGGCATCGGATCAGGCCATCATCAAGGCCGTGGAGGGTGCGGGCTACGGCGCTTCCGTGAAAGGGGCCGCCCAGGCCAGACAGGGACTGGCGGAAAAACTGGCCGCTGATGAAGAAGCCCTGAAGGACCATGAAACGCCCCGGCTCCGCCGGCGTCTGCTCAGCTCCCTGGGCTTCCTGTTCGTGCTCATGTATCTCACCATGGGCCACAATATGCTGGACTGGCCGGTGCCGGCCCTGCTGGACGGGAACCATCTGGGGCTGATGCTCACCCAGCTGCTCCTGGCCCTGATCGTCATGGCCATCAACAGGGATTTCTACACCAGCGGATTCAAGACTCTGTTCCACGGGGCTCCCAACATGGATACCCTGGTGGCCCTGGGGTCTTCCGTTTCCTTCCTGTGGAGCCTGGCGGTGTTCTATGAAATCACCTATCTTACCGTTCATGGGACGCCTTTCGCCGAACTCCATCAACTGTATATGCACGACCTGTATTTTGAAACGGCAGCCATGATCCCTTCCCTGATCACCCTGGGGAAGATGCTGGAAGCCATGAGCAAGGGCCGGACCACTGATGCCCTGAAAGGGCTCATGAAACTGGCTCCCAAAACCGCCGTGCTGATCCGGGACGGGAAGGAAGTCACCGTTTCCATCGATGATGTGCAGAAAGGGGATATCTTCGCCGTCCGTCCCGGGGAAAACATCCCGGTGGACGGGGTGGTGGTGAAAGGGAATTCCGCCGTCAATGAAAGCGCCCTCACCGGGGAAAGCCTGCCGGTGGACAAGAAGCCCGGGGACAAGGTCTCTACCGCCACCATCAACCAGTCCGGGTATCTGGAATGTGAAGCCACCCGGGTAGGAGAAGACACCACCCTGAGCCAGATCATCAAACTGGTCAGCGATGCGGCGGCCACCAAGGCCCCCATTGCCCGGATCGCGGATAAAGTGTCCGCCGTGTTCGTACCCGCCATCATCACCATTGCGGTGGTCACCACCCTGGGCTGGCTCCTGGCCGGGGCACCTCTGGGGTCCGCCATCGCCCGGGGCATCGCCGTACTGGTCATCGCCTGCCCCTGCGCCCTGGGGCTGGCTACGCCGGTGGCCATCATGGTGGGCAGCGGAGTGGGCGCCAAGAACGGCATCCTGTTCAAGACCTCCTCTTCCCTGGAAAACGCCGGGAAGGTGGCGGTGGTGGCCCTGGACAAAACCGGGACCATCACCAAAGGCCAGCCCAAGGTGACGGATGTGGTGCCGGCGGAAGGGTATACCCGGGAAAGCCTGCTCCAGCTGGCCTATGACCTGGAACAGAAATCCGAACATCCTCTGGCCCGGGCTGTAGTGGAAGAAGCAGCAGCCAAAGGGCTCCAGGCGGAACCGGTGGATGATTTCCAGGCCCTGCCCGGGAACGGGCTCCAGGTGGCCCGGAACGGAGAAAAACTCATCGGGGGCAGCCTGAACTTCCTGAAGAGCCTGGGAGCTGTGGACAGTGCCCTGGAAGCCAAGGCCGGGGAACTGGCCGGACAGGGAAAGACTCCCCTGGTGTTTGCCAAAGACGGAAAACTGGCCGGGATGATCGCCGTGGCGGACGTGATCAAGGAAGATTCCGCCAAAGCCATCAAAGAACTCCAGAACATGGGGATCGAAGTGGTAATGGTCACCGGGGATAACCAGCGGACTGCAGAAGCCATCGGCCGACAGGCCGGGGTGGACAAGGTGGTGGCCGGGGTGCTGCCGGAAGGCAAGGAAACGGTGATCCGGGAACTCCAGAAGGCCGGCGGCCTGGTGGCCATGGTGGGGGACGGCATCAATGATGCGCCGGCGCTCACCCGGGCGGACATCGGCATCGCCATCGGAGCCGGTGCCGACGTGGCCATCGATTCTGCGGATATCGTGCTGATGAACAGCCGGCTGACGGATGTGTCGGCAGCGGTGCGGCTGAGCCGGGGGACGGTGACCAACATCCACGAAAACCTGTTCTGGGCCTTCTTCTACAATGTAATCTGCATCCCTCTGGCAGCCGGCCTGTTCAGCTACAAGATGAACCCCATGGTGGGGGCGGCGGCCATGAGCATTTCCAGCTTCACCGTGTGCATGAATGCCCTGCGGCTGAACCTGTTCAAACTCCATGATGCCGGCCAGGACAAAAAGCGGAAGAATCCCGCAGCGGCTGTGGTGGAAAAAGCCGACCTGGCACCCCAGCCCGCCGGCTGTCCGGTACCGGAAGCTGCCGGCACCCAGGTGACCTATCAGGTGAAGGGCATGATGTGCGCCCACTGTGAAGGCCGGGTGAAGAAAGCTTTGGAAGGGCTGGACGGAGTGGTCAGCGCCAAAGCGGACCACACCGCCGGGACTGTGGTGGCCACGGTGTTGAAACCCCTGGACTATGCCCAGGTGCAGCAGGCAGTGGCCAAAGCCGGCTATGAAGTGACCGGAGCCACTCAGCCGGCAGCCCAGGCAGCGGAGGGCACCACTGTGACCCTGAAAGTGAAGGGCATGATGTGCGCCCACTGCGAAGGCCGGGTGAAAAAGGCCCTGGAAGGCCTGGAAGGCATCACCAGCGCCCAGCCGGATCATACTACCGGCACCGTAAAAGTGACCGAAACCCGCCAAGTACCAGAAAACGACATCAAAAGCGCTATCCTGAAGGCGGGGTACGAGTATGAGGGGATGGAGGCATAAAGATTGTCAGCGGTCAACTGTCAACGGCCGAATGATAAAATTTGCAGGCCAATTTTTTGAATGCGGCAATCGGAATCGCAAGGGCTGCCGCTTTCGCGGCAGCCCCTTTTCCCCCTTGACGAAAAATCGTTAACAACGGTATAATGGTTAACGTAATACCCACTGAAAAAGGAGGATGTCTTTGACTTATGGCTTTGGAAAAAGGCGCAGTTGTTGATGGTATTGTCACCGGGATTACGAATTTTGGTGCTTTTGTGTCATTGCCCGAAAATAAGGTTGGTCTGATTCACATTTCTGAGGTTTCCAATGTCTTCGTCAAAGATGTACATGATTTCCTCAAGGTAAAGGATAAGGTTACCGTCAAGGTGGTTTCCATTGACGACAAGGGGAAAATCGGCCTATCCCTGAAAGCCCTGATGCCTCCTGCTCCTGCTCCGGAACGGAAACCGGCAGGGGAAAACAGACATTTTGAAAACAAGCACTTCGAAAACAAGCGGTTCGAAGGGAAGAAACGGTTCGAGAGCAAGCCGTTCCATGGCGCTCCCCGGGCCCAGGGTCCCATGAGCTTTGAAGACAAGCTTTCCCGGTTCCTGAAGGAAAGCGATGATCGGCTGCTGGATCTGAAACGGAATACGGAATCCAAACGGGGCGGCCGTGGTGCTCGCAGAGGAGATTGATGAACACAAAAGGTACTTCCTCGGAAGTACCTTTTTTAATTAGAAGGTGAAAATGTGAGTATTTTGGAAAACAGCCTGCGGCAGCTGGTGGCGGCGTCCCCTCTGTGGAAGCCGGGGACGAAGGTCATCGCTGCCTTAAGCGGCGGTGCGGATTCCCTGTGCCTGGCCGATGTGATGGCGGCACAGGGGGAAGAAGACGGAGTGGATGTGCTGGCGGTCCATGTCCAGCACCATCTCCGGGGCGAAGAAGCGGAACAGGATGCCCGGCAGGTGGAAGACTACTGCCGGAACCGGGGCCTGGCCTTCCGCAGGGTGGATGTGGATGCCCGGTCCCTGGCGGAAAAAGAGGGGCTTTCCCTGGAAGATGCGGCCCGGCAGCTGCGCTATGAAGCACTGGAAACCTGCCGGCAGGAAGCCGGTGCGGAGGCCATCTTCCTGGCCCATCATCAGGATGACCAGGCGGAAACGGTGCTGCTGAACCTGGTCCGGGGCGCCGGTACCCGGGGCCTGCGGGGCATGCTGCCGGTAAACGGGTATCTGGCCCGGCCCTTCCTGGGGATCACCCGGCGGGACACGGAAGCCTACTGTGAGGAAATGGGGCTCACCTGGTGCCAGGACAGCACCAACGAGGACCAGAGCCTGAAGCGGAACTGGGTCCGGAAGACCCTGCTGCCCCTTCTGGAAACCCAGAATCCCCAGATCCGGAAACAGCTGGCCCAGGCAGCCGCCCTGGCTGCCAGTGACGAGGCCTATCTGGAAAAACTGGCAGGCCGGTACATTGATGCCTATGGCCGGGAAGTGTTCGACACCTGGGACATCAAGGTGGAGAAAGATTTCGCCGCCCTGCCCCTGGCCCTCCAGAGCCGGGTGATCCGGATCTTGGTCCGGAACGTAGGGGGCGCAGAACTGAGTTATGACCATGTCCGGAAAATCCTGGACATGATTGCCCGGGGCGTGGGGAACAAATCCCTGGATGTCCCTGGAAATGTCCGGCTGATCTATCTCAACGGCCGGTTGATGGTGGGAAAAAATCAGCGGTCCCGGGAAGAAGAACGGGCCGCCAAGTTGGCACAAAAGGAGCGTCAGAGAAATGAACGAAAATCTTGAAAGAATCCTCATCGATGAGAAAACCCTGAAAGCCCGCATTGCAGAAATGGGCGCCCAGATCAGCCGGGATTACGCCGGAGAAGAACTGGTGGTCATTGGCCTTTTGAAAGGGGCCGCCTACTTCCTGACGGAACTGACACAGCACATCACCGTGCCGGTACGGATCGACTTCATCAAGGCTTCTTCCTATGGTTCCGGCACCACGACTTCCGGCAAGGTGGACATCGATTATGATACTTCCCGGAACATCGCCGGGAAAAACGTCCTGCTGGTGGACGATGTAATCGACACCGGCCTGACCCTGAAAGCCGTGGGAGAACTGTTCCGGAACCGGAACCCCAAGAGCCTGAAGGTGGCCGCCATGCTGGACAAGAAGGAACGCCGTCTGGTGAAGGTGCTGCCGGATTACGCCGGGTTCGAGATCCCCGATGAATTCGTGGTGGGCTTTGGCCTGGACTATGATGAAGAATACCGGAATCTGCCCTATATCGGCATTATGAAGCGTTCCGTCTATGAAAAATAATTCCATGTCTGCCGGCCTTTTGGGGACGGATACGGACAGGAAAGGAGCCCTAGTGTGAGTAAGTTTATCCGCAATCTTGTGTTTTACCTGCTCATCGTCATCGTAGGGGTCTGGATCTATGACTATTACAATGCCTCCAGCACGCCCAAAAATGAAATGAGCTACAGCAACTTCGTCAAGGAAGTCCAACAGGACGAAGTGAAGAGCGTGACCATTGTGGACAACTCCGTAATCAAAGGAAAGCTGAAAAATGGTGCGGAATTCACCACCATCGCTCCCCGGGATGAAAAACTGGTGGACACCCTCCGGGCCCGGGACGTGGAAATCCGGGCGGAACTGCCGCCCCAGCCTTCCATGCTCAGCAACATCCTCACCTCCCTGCTGCCCATGGTGGTGATCGTGATTCTCTGGTTCTTCATGATGAACAACGCCCAGGGCGGCGGCAGCCGGGTCATGAGCTTCGGCAAAAGCAAGGCCAAGCTCTATGGGGACGGCAAGAGCCGGGTCACCTTCAAGGATGTGGCCGGGGCGGATGAAGCCAAACAGGAACTGGAAGAAGTGGTGGAATTCCTGAAGGCGCCCCAGAAATACAACCAGCTGGGAGCCAAGATCCCCAAAGGGGTGCTGCTCTACGGGCCTCCCGGCACCGGGAAGACCCTGCTGGCCAAAGCAGTGGCCGGGGAAGCGGGGGTGCCTTTCTTCAGCATCTCCGGGTCCGACTTTGTGGAAATGTTCGTGGGCGTGGGGGCTTCCCGTGTCCGGGACCTGTTCGACCAGGCCAAGAAAAACGCGCCCTGCATTGTGTTCATCGATGAAATCGATGCGGTGGGCCGGCAGAGAGGCGCCGGTCTGGGGGGCGGCCACGATGAACGGGAACAGACCCTGAACCAGCTGCTGGTGGAAATGGACGGCTTTGGCGCCAACGAAGGGATCATCATGATCGCTGCCACCAACCGGCCGGACATCCTGGATCCGGCGCTTCTGCGGCCGGGCCGGTTCGACCGGCAGATCGTGGTGGACAAGCCGGATATCCGGGGACGCCGGTCCATCCTGCGGGTCCACACCAAGGGCAAACCCATGGATCCTTCTGTGGACCTGGGAGTCATTGCCCGGCAGACCCCGGGCTTTACCGGGGCTGACCTGGCCAACCTGGTGAACGAAGGGGCCCTGCTGGCTGCCCGGCACAACCAGGTGACCATCACCATGAGCGATCTGGAAGAGGCGGCGGAACGGGTGATGATGGGACCGGAACGGAAGAGCCGGGTGATCACCGACGAGGAAAAGAGACTGACGGCCTACCACGAAGGGGGCCATACCCTGGTGGGCATGCTGCTGGATCATACGGATCCGGTGCACAAAGTCACCATCATCCCCCGGGGACGGGCCGGGGGCTACACCCTGAGCCTGCCTACGGAAGACCGGTATTATGCCACCCGCAGTGAAATGCTGGATCAGCTGAAAGTGCTCCTGGGGGGCCGTGTGGCGGAAGCCCTGGTGCTCCATGAAATCTCCAGCGGGGCCAGCAGCGATCTCCAGCGGGCCACGGAACTGGCCCGGCGGATGACCTGCGAATACGGCATGAGCGATGTGCTGGGGGCGGTGACCTTCGGCCACCGGCAGGAACAGGTGTTCCTGGGACGGGACATCGGCCGGCAGAATGACTACAGTGAAAAAGTGGCAGCCCAGATCGACGGGGAAATCCGCCGGTTCATCGACGAAGCCTATGAAGGCACGGTGAAGCTGCTCACCGATAACATGGACAAACTCCACCTGATCGCCAAGAATCTGATGGAACGGGAAACCCTGGAAGGCCATGAAATCGAAGAACTGCTGAAATACGGCCACATCCTGGAAAAAGGCGAAGTGCCTCCCCAGGAAGAAACTGAGAAACCGGCCGACGGCACGCCGGCTCCCGTGGGCCCCCTGCCCGCAGAAGAACCGGCCGAAGCCCCGGTCATGGCACCGGTACCCAAAGAGGTGCCGGAGGGGTAAGGAGTCTGCCACCAGGTGGCAGACTGGGTCACGGGCTTTGAGTCTCGAGTCGCGGGCTTGTTCGGTGTATTGCGAAAGCTGCTGCTTTATAATCGGATGATGGACCTTTTCTGGTGTATGGACAAGAAAAAGAAGAAAAGTTCCATCAGGGTCAGGCTCGCGACCCGCGACCCGCGACTCGAGACCCGGGGTGCTGCTTCTGCAGCACCCCTTTTTCCAGACCCTTACGTTAACACACTTTTCCCAACAGGGAACGAAAGGAAGAATGTCATGCGCAATGAAATCCTGAAGATCCTTCGTGACAAGGCTCCGGAACCGGTTTCCGGAGAGGAATTGGCCAAACAGCTGGGGATTACCCGCACGGCCATCTGGAAACACATCCAGACCCTGAAAAAAGAAGGCTACGGCATCGAGGCCTATACCAAAAAAGGCTATGCCCTGACTTCCGTTCCGGACAAACTGCTGCCTTCGGAAATCATGGCCCATCTCCATACCCGGTTCGTGGGCCGGGCCATCTGCTATGAAGAAAGCGTCACCAGTTCCAACGAGGTGCTGAAAAAACTGGCGGACAAAAACGCTGCCGACGGCACGGTCTGCGTGGCCGAGGAACAGACCGGAGGCAAGGGCCGGCTGGCCCGGGGCTGGTTCAGCCCCAAAGGGAAAGGCCTGTGGTTCTCCCTGCTGCTGAAACCCTCTTTCCTGCCTCAGGAAGCCCCCAAGATGACCCTCCTCAGTGCGGTGGCGGTGGTACGGGCCATCCGGGAAGTGTGCCAGGTGGAAGCCCGGATCAAGTGGCCCAATGATGTGCTGCTGAACGGGAAGAAACTGGTGGGGATCCTGACGGAAATGAGCGCGGAATTCGGCCACATCAACTACCTGGTGGTGGGCATCGGCATCAATGTATGCGTGCCCCATGACATGGTGCCGGAAGAACTGCGGCCGGCGGCCATTTCCATTGCCGATGCGGCGGAAGGGAAGGTGGACCGGGTGGCCCTCCTGGCCAAGGTGCTGGATTATCTGGAATACTACTACGACATTGCCTGCCGGGAAGGTTTCGGCCCCATCCTGGACCAGTGGCGGGACTATTCCATCACCCTGGGAAAACAGGTGAAGGTGATCGCTCCGGACAAGACCTATGTGGGCACGGCCCTGGACATCGATGAAACCGGGGCGCTCCAGGTGAAAAAGGAAGACGGCACCGTGGAAACGGTCCTGGCCGGGGACGTATCCATCCGTCCGGCCCAGGGAAAGGGGAAATACGCATGAAACGTACAAGGAATATGATGGGAGCGGCCCTGTTCACCGCCCTGATGATCATGAGCTCCTATGTGACCATTCCCGTGGGCCCGGTGCCTGTGACCCTCCAGACTCTCATGGCCCAGCTGGCCGGGTTCCTGTTGGGGCCGGTGTGGGGAACGGTGAGTGTGCTGGTGTGGATGATCCTGGGCTGTGTGGGGCTGCCGGTGTTCAACCAGGGCCAGGCGGGCATTGTGATGCTGGCCGGCCCCACCGGGGGCTTCATCCTCAGCTTCCTGGCGGTGGCCTGGCTGGCCGGCAGGACCAGCCACAGCCGGTGGGCCGGGGACAGCCTGTGGAAGAATTTCCTGGCCCTGGCCGGGGTGACGGTGGTGTGCTATATCATCGGCGCCATCGGATTCCGGCTGAGTTTTGCCTTCTTCCTCCACAAACCCATGACCTGGGAAAAGACCCTGGCTCTTTCCGTGGCCCCGTTCCTGCCTCTGGACATCGTAAAAGCCTTCGTGACCGCCTTCCTGGGCATCCGCATCCGCCGGGCCCTGAAGGCAGGGGGGATGTGGGAGTAAGGGGCTGTTGCTCCTGCAACAGCCCCTTTTCCTTGACAACTCCCCCTGTTCCCCCTATAATAAAGTCGTTTATGGGCCGGACCTGAACGGACGAGAATACGGGGAATCTCATTGCGGGAGGTTCCTGCGGATTCCCAGGCCGGTCATTATTTTAGAAACCGATATGGAGGGTTCACCATGTTAATGGTAATGGATGTTGGCAACACCAACATCGTAGTTGGCGTACACGACGGCAAAAGCTGGCAGGCACACTGGAGGATTTCCAGCAGCCGGTCCCGGACTTCCGATGAATTCGGCATCATCCTGGGCAGCATGTTTGCCTACAGCGGCATGGATATGAAGGATATTGAAAACATCATCATTTCCACGGTGGTTCCTCCGCTCCTGGTGCCTCTGTGCAATATGTGCAAGCGGTTCTTCAGCATTACCCCCTTTGTGGTGACCAGCGAGATCAACACGGGACTGAAACTGGATTACGACGATCCCTCCCAGATCGGGGCGGACCGGATCGTCAATGCAGTGGCAGCCCATAACCTGTACGGGGACAAAGGGAACCTGATCATCATCGACTTCGGTACCGCCACCACCTTCTGTGCCCTGACGCCGGAAGGGGAATACCTGGGGGGCGCCATTGCCCCGGGCATCGGCATTTCCACGGAAGCCCTGTTCCAGAAAGCGGCCAAGCTGCCCCGGATCGAACTGATCAAACCCCCCAAGGCCATCTGCCGGGATACCATCCACGCCATGCGGTCCGGCGTGATTTTCGGCTTCGTGGGCCAGATGGACGGACTGATCAGCCGGATGAAAAAAGAACTGGGCGGCCAGGCCTTCGTAGTGGCCACCGGCGGTTTCGGCAAGCTCATGGCCAGCGAATCCGACCAGGTGGACGTGGTAGAACCCTTCCTGACCCTGGAAGGCCTGCGCATTCTGCATGAGATGAACCGATAAAAGCGGTCAGCGGTCATCTGTCAACGGTCAGCGGCCGAAGGAAGCCAACTTATGTTGGCTTCAAAAATAGGAAAACAGAATAACTGTTCCTGTAGATGCCAGAGTAGTAAATGGACTAAAGCAGGTGAATGGATTGCAGTATTCTTATCAATAACTTATGGAATGGCCCGTTGTCTAGAAATACGAAATAAATTGACCAAATTGGCATCCAGACTTCAATAAAACTCAATGATTGATTGATGGTCGAACAAGGAACAGATTCAAAAGCAGGAAGCAGTGAATTGCTGCTTCCTGCTTTCATTAGGCAGTTGACCGTTGACAGCTGACAATGGACCATTGACAATCAGTAAAGGAGCACTTCCACATGACAATCCAAACCAACAGCCCGCTGCACGCCATCCTTCCTACCCAGCTTCCCATCGCCCTTGCCCCTATGGCGGGAGTTACGGATCTGCCTTTCCGGGTGATCTGCCGGGAGCTGGGGGCGGATTATACGGTATCGGAGATGGTCAGCGCCAAGGCTCTCTTGTTCAAGAACTCCAAGACCTTCGCCATGCTGGAAGTGGATCCCCGGGAGCATCCGGTGGCCATCCAGCTGTTCGGCTCCGTGCCGGAAGAACTGGTCAAAGGGGCCAAAATCGTGGCGGAACACGGAGCGGACATCATCGACTTCAACATGGGGTGCCCGGTGCATAAAATCGTGGCCAACGGAGAAGGCTCCGCCCTGATGAAGGATCCGGAACGGGCCTATGCCTGCCTGGCGGCCCTGGTGGATGCGGTGGACCGGCCGGTGACGGTGAAGTTCCGGGCCGGCTGGGATGAGGACCACCGGAATGCGGTGGAAATCGCCCGCCTGGCGGAAAAGGCCGGGGTGGCGGCGGTGGCCGTCCATGGCCGCACCCGGGGCCAGTTCTACAGCGGAAAAGCGGACTGGGACATCATCCGCCAGGTGAAGGAGGCGGTATCCATCCCGGTGCTGGGGAACGGGGACGTGTTCACCGCCCAGGATGCCCTGGATCTACTGGCAGCCACCCATTGTGACGGGGTCATGATCGCCCGGGGCGCCCAGGGGAATCCCTGGATCTTCCGGGAAGTCCAGGCGGTCCTGGCCGGGAAAACCATCCCCCCGGTGACACTGGAGGAACGGTTTGCCATGGTCCGGCGCCATCTCCGGGACCTGACGGCCTTCAAGGGAGAAAAGGTGGCCATCCGGGAAATGCGCCACCACGGGGCCTGCTATTTCACCGGCCTCCCGCACAGCGCCCACTACCGGAACGCCATCAACCAGTGCCTGACCAAAGAGGCCTTTGAAGAGGTGCTGGAGGAGTATGAGGGGGAATTGATTTCCAGCGGCCGCTGACTGCTGACCGTTGACAAAAAAGGGAAGCTGCACACGCGCAGCTTCCCTTTTTTTCAGAAAAACGCCTCGTCACAGATGGCATTCATCACATTTTCTTCCCATACATAGTTGCCGCTGAAATTCCCGGCGCTCCGGGGATCCTCGTCTTCGGCCACGGCTTCCCCGTTCATCATGTAGATGAACCCGTCCCTGGTGCCGGGGACCATGAACAGGCCGGACAGCAGGCCGTAGGCTTCGCCGGTGTGCCCCCACAGGTTCAGTTCATGCTCCTTTACCACCCGGGAGGTGCTGTTCCCTTTGATGGGGAACAGGGCCAGGCCGTAGGCTTCAATGGTGCCTCCGTAGGTGGAACCGTTCTCTTTGGCCGGGTCATAGACCCACTGGGGGGTCATCATTTCCCGCAGGGCACCGGGCCGGAGCACCTGTTTTCCTTTGTATTTCCCGTTGTTCAGGATCATCTGGAGGGCATGGCCCAGTTCGTCATAGGAAATCCGCAGGCCGCCCTGGGGGGAGAAGAAGGTGGCGTTGGTGCCGGGCTGGTAATCCTTCAGGCTGTAGAAGGCATCCAGGTCCCGGTGGTCTGGATTCTGGACCTTTACCTGGTCTTTGGGCGGCTGTTTGCCCTGGTAATCGTCGATCTGGGGGATCCAGGGACCCTTTTCGTCCCATTTTCCGTTATTGTTCTTCTGATAGATCACCCCCAGGTCCCGGAAGGCGCTTTTGGACAGGTTCCCTACCGTGTAATCGGCTTTGATGTCCAGGTCTTTCAGGATGTGCTTCTTCTGGTACAGGTCGAACCGTTCCCCGGTGACTTTCTCGATGATGGTGCCCAGGAGGCCGTAGTTGATGTTGGAGTACTTGAAATATTCCCGGGGCGCCTGGCCGGCAGGGGCGAAATGGTCCCCGTTTTCATAGAATTTCCCGTCCTTCACAAAGAATTCCCGGACGGAGTATTCCGGGGGAATGGCGTAAAGCTTCCCATCCCGGAGACTGGAGGTGTGGCTCAGGAGCATCCGGACGGTAATGGGGGTATCCGGATAGTTGGGATTCCGCAGGGGGAACCCCAGGATCTCGCTTACATCCTGGTCCAGACGGATCTTCCCATCATCCACCAGCTGCATGATGGTGAACCCGGTGAACATCTTGGAAACCGAAGCGGCCCGGAAACGGGTGTCCGCTGTAACCGGCAGGTCTTTCTGGCCGGGCTTTTCCGCAAAATACCGGTGGCCGGCAAAATGGGTGTAGACTTTCTTTCCGTTTTTGTACACTTCCACCCCCAGCCCGGGCACATGGGTCCCGTCATGGCCCACCATGGCGTCCAGCCGGGTGGAAAGGTCCCTGGCTTTCTGGGGCGCCATGGCTTTTTTGGCCAGGACTCCCTGGGCGGGCAGCAGGACGGCAGCGCACAGTCCCAGGGCTGCCATCCATTGCAGATGGTGCTTCATTTTCATAAAAAGACCTCCTTTGAACAGTTCCGGATAAACGGGGGAAAAATCAGTCTTTTCCGTCACCGTCAGTTCCCATTATACCGGTGAACAAAATAATGGTCAACATGTATACAACATACTTTATAATGTTAAGAAATCGGAATAATTCATTGACAGCAGCCGGGAAAATACGGTAGACTAAAGCTGTAAGACCCATGAGGAATGCTGTTTCATTTTGTGTGGGCTATGGCCAATAGCTCAGGGAGCATTGTGAGACCCAGCACGGGGGCAGAGTTGTTTTGCTGCGCCTTTGCTGGGCTTTTTTGCACCCGGACCATTCCCGGGGGAATCATCAACAGGAGGTCGTACAATGGATTTGGCAAAACTGGTAGACAGCAATCGGGAAGCAATGGTAAAGACCCTGCAGGAAGCGGTACGGATCAAGAGTGTGCAGGAACCGGCCGTTCCCGGCAAGCCTTTTGGAGAAGGTCCGGCCCGGTGCCTGGCCTATATGCTGGAAGAAGCGGAAAAAATGGGCTTCCGGACCCAGAATGTGGACAATTACATGGGCTGGTGTGAATATGGGGAAGGCCCGGAAATGGTGGCCGTCCTGGGACACCTGGATGTGGTGCCGGAAGGGGATGGCTGGACCAGGGATCCCTACAGCGGGGAAGCGGACGGAGAGAATGTCTACGGCCGGGGCACCATGGATGACAAAGGCCCCACCACCGCCGCCCTTTATGCCCTGAAGGCCCTGAAGGACAGCGGGGTGCCCCTGAAACGCCGGATCCGGATCCTGTTCGGGACCAATGAGGAAACCGGCAGCCAGGACATGAAGCATTACCTGGAAAAAGGCGGGGAAATCCCCGTGTGCGGTTTCACCCCCGATGGGGAATATCCGGTGATCAATGGGGAAAAAGGCATCATCAACGTGACCTTCGAACGGGAATATACCCAGGAGGGAGGTCTGGTGCTGAAGGAAATCAAAGGGGGATCCGCCTTCAACGTGGTGCCGGCCCTGGCTTCGGCCACCCTGCTGTGCGCACCGGCGGAAGCCACCCGGATCCTGGAACAGTACGGGGAAAAAGATCCCAAGGTCCGGTGGGAAGTGATCCCGGAAGGGCTGAAAGTCACTGCGGAAGGGGTACAGGCCCATGCAGCGTCTCCGGAAAAAGGGGAAAATGCCATTGGACGGCTCCTGGCCGCCCTGGGGGATCTGCCCTTTGCTGCTGATCTCCATCAGGCCCTGGCCTTCCTGGGGCAGAAAATCGGGACGGAAGTCCATGGGGAATCCCTGGGCATCTGCCTGGAAGATCCGGATTCTGGAAAACTGTCCTTCAACATGGGGGTTATTGCCGGAGATGAAGGGAAGCTGACCCTGAAGATCAACTACCGGTATCCGGTGACCAAAAGCTATGAAGACTGTGCACCCAGACTGGATGCCCAGTTCGGGGAGGCCGGCTTCCGGAAGGTGTCCGAAGCTCACAAGAAGGCACTGTACGTGGACCCCAAAACCGACTACATCCAGACCCTGCTCCAGGTGTACGGGGAACTGACGGAGTTCGAACCCAAGACCATCTGCATTGGCGGCGGCACCTACGCCAAGTCCATCCCCAACATCGTGGCCTTCGGCCCCATTTTCCCCGGGGATGCGGTACGGGAACATCTGCCCAATGAATACTGGGAAATCGACAAACTGGTGCTCAACGCCAAAATCTATGCGGAGGCCCTGTACCGGCTGGCGAAGTAAAAAAGGCTGTCAACGGTCAGCTGTCAACGGTCAGCAGCCGATGGAAGCCTGGCTGGCTCTGAATGAGGGAAAAGCAGGTTGTGAAATTAAGGAGGGAATGCTGATGAAAATCACAAAAGTGCGCCTGGGTCGGATTTCCGTACCCCTTCGGGTGCCGTTCAAAACTGCTCTGCGGCAGGTCAACAGTGTGGAGGACATCATTGTGGAGATCCACACGGACAGCGGTGAGGTAGGGTTCGGGGAAGCTCCGCCCACCGGAGTCATCACCGGAGATACCACTGGCGCCATCATCGGCGCCTTCCAGGACCATATCAGCAAGACCCTGGTGGGCCGGGATGTGGACGATTTCGAGGACATCACCCGGGCAGTCCAGGACTGCATCGTGAAGAATTCCAGCGCCAAGGCGGCGGCGGACATGGCCCTGTGGGACCTGTACGGGAAGAAGTACGGGATCCCGGTGTACAAGATGCTGGGGGGAGCCCGGAACAAGATCATCACGGATATCACCATCAGCGTGAATCCTCCGGAAGAAATGGCCCGGGATGCGGTGGACGCCATCCGGCGGGGTTATGATACCCTGAAGGTGAAGGTGGGCATCGATCCCTCCCTGGATGTGGCCCGGCTGGCTGCCATCCGGCAGGCGGTGGGACCGGAGGTGCGGATCCGCATCGACGCCAACCAGGCCTGGAGCCCCAAACAGGCAGTGCGCTTGCTGAACCAGATGCAGGACAAGGGACTGGACATCGAACTGGTGGAACAGCCGGTGAAGGCCCACGATTACGAGGGCCTGAAATACGTGACGGAACGGTCCTATGTGCCGGTGCTGGCTGATGAGGCGGTGTTCTCTGTGGAGGATGCCCTGAAGATCGTCCAGATGCAGGCGGCGGATCTGATCAACATCAAGCTGATGAAATGCGGAGGGCTCACCAATGCCCTGAAGATTGCCACCCTGGCGGAAGTGTGCGGGGTGGAATGCATGATCGGCTGCATGCTGGAAGCCAAGGTCAGCGTCAATGCGGCGGTGCATCTGGCCTGCGCCCGGAAGATCATCACCCGGGTGGACCTGGATGGGCCGGTGCTGTGTTCGGAGGATCCGGTGGAAGGCGGCGCCGTGTTTAATGAAAAGGAAATCACGGTAAGCGATGCGCCGGGCCTGGGTGTCACCGGTATCCAGGGCATCCGCTATCTGGATGACTGACCGGCCGGACGGGAAGAAGAAAGGGGAGATTCAATATGGTCATCACCAACGGCTTTACCTACATTGCGTTCTTGATGTGCCTGGCAGGGGTCCTGCTGGCACTGGAAAAATACACCAAGTGGAAGATCTTCAACCTGGTTCCGCCTCTGGTGTGGATCTATGTGCTGAACATGATCTTCTGCACCATGGGCCTGTATCATTCCAAGGAAGTGTCCGCAGCCTATAAGGCTTTGAAGAACAACCTGCTGTATGCCATGATCTTTGTGATGCTGCTGCGCTGCGACTTCCGGAAACTGGCCAAACTGGGCGGCCGGATGGTGGCCATTTTCCTGGGCTGCTCTGTGACCCTGTTCATTGGCTTCGTGATCGGCTATCCCATTTTCAAGGGTTTCCTGGGCCATGACACCTGGGGTGCCGTGGCGGCCCTGTATGCTTCCTGGGTGGGCGGCTCCGCCAACATGGCGGCCATGCAGGCGGCTCTGCCGGTGGATGCCGGGGCCTACAGCTGCGCCCTGGCCCTGGATACGGTTTGCTATTCCGTGTGGATTGCCCTCCTGCTCCTGATGGTGAAGCATGCGGACAAATGGAACAACTCCGTCCAGGCAGATACCTCCAAGCTCCAGGCGGTGGCAGATGCCGCTGCAGCGGAAGTGGCCAAGGAAAAGAAAAAGGCAACGGCGGCTGACTGGATTTTCCTGATCGGCGTATCCCTGCTGGTTTCCGCCATTTCCCAGAGTGTGGGGGCTTCCCTCAACACCATGCTGAAGGGCGTGGGCCTGGCCATGTTCGACAAAGGTACCATGACCACGGTGTTCGTCACCGTCCTGGGCCTGGTGTGCGCCATGAGCCCCTTGGGCAAGGTGCCTGCCGTGGAAGAACTGTCCAGCGTATACCTGTATGCTGTGGTGTCCCTGCTGGCTTCCACCGCATCGGTGACGGATCTCCTGAGCGCTCCCATGTGGGTGGTCTACGGGTTCTTCATCCTGGTGGTCCATGTGATCGGCATGTACATCCTGTCCAAACTCTTCCACTGGGATCTGTGCATGGTGTCCACGGCATCCCTGGCCAACATCGGCGGGGCGGCTTCCGCACCCATCGTGGCTTCGGCCTACAACGAATCCTACGCCGGCATCGGGGTCCTGATGGGGGTCCTGGGGGCAGCCGTAGGGAACTTCGCCGGACTGATCTGCGGATATATTTTGAAAATGATGGCGTGACTGGTATAATGAGAGGGCGGCACGGAGGTGCCGCCCTCTCATTGTTTTTGTCAACGGTCAACGGTCCGCTGACCGTTGACCGTTGACGGGGCTGTTGCTCAATGCAACAGCCCCCTTATACAACCCAAAGGAGCACAGGAACATGGACAAACGGACCCTTTACATCACCGGGGAAGCCCGGACCAATATGGACAATGCCATCACCAAGATCTACGGCGTGTTCTACATGGCGTTTGAAGTGGTGGAGCAGACGGGAGAAATCGTGGAAGTGGACTGCAACGCCACCCTGGAACTGACCCGGAACTTTATCCGGAAACTGTTCCTGAACCACTCCATCCTCAGCGAATCCCAGTTCCTGGAACAGGAAGTGAGCCAGCGGTATTACGGATCCTCCGGCAAAGCCATCCTGGCCGCCTACCGGGATGCCCGGCAGCATTATCGGCAGATTGTGGGGCAATAGGGGGTGTTGCACGTCCTGTGCAACACCCCCTAGTCGTAGAGCCGCATAGCAGTTCAAGTCTGGAGTCAACGGTCAGCTGTCAGCTGCCGGTGGAAATCAATGCTGCAATTGATTTTGCAACAGCAGAAACCGTAGGGGGCGCAGGCCCGGCGCCCTGCCCGACGCATAAACCGGCAACAGTCAGGGACGCCTTTTTACCCTGCTAAAGTTCGGAAATATCCCTCCAACGACTATTTTTCCCCTGAAAATCCTGAAAAAGTTCTCTTGAAAAGAAACAAATTCGAACGATAGAATAAAATAAAATAAAAACATTCGAGAAAATTCCATTTTCCTCTAGGCGATGGGAATCTTTTGTGCTATAATAAAGCACATAATCAAAGAACAAAGGATACAGGTTTTGGTCAGGCAAGATTGAATCGGAACAGCGTCCCGGATGCAGCAGAGACTCTGTCCCAGTCAAAGCCAGGTATTCAAAAAGAGCTATCGAGGGGAAAGGGGTACATGATTATGTACGAAAAAGATTTGCTTTACGTCATTAAACCCAGCGAATTAACACCGGAAACCTTACGCGTATTACTTACTCAGCATCCTGAAATCAAATTTGTGTCCTTTATGGGCATTGACTTTGCCGGGAACGACACCGATGAAAAAGTACCCATCAGCGCTCTGCTGGACGACATGGATACCATGCTCTACAGCCATACGGCCCAGACCGACGGCTCTTCCGTGGTGCTGCCCGGGGTTGCTTCTCTGAACGACGCCCGTGTGGATATGGTGGCCGACCTGTCCGTGAACTGGTTCGTGGACTACAACATGGACCACATCGATCCGGAAACCGGAAAGATGGTGGGGACCCTGCGTGTTCCCTGCTTCCTGAAACACAACGGGGAATTCGTGGATTCCCGTTATCTGCTGAAAGAAACCCTGCGTTATGTGGGGGATGAAATCCTGAAGGCCATGAAGGCCGAAGGCAAAGTCCCCGGTCTGGCCTTTGCTCCGGAAGATGTGGAAAAGATCACCTCCACTTCCGCAACGGAACTGGAATTCTGGGTCAAGACCCCCACGGAAGATGTTTCCACCGAAGCCCTGTCTTCTTCCCAGATCATGCAGGAACAGTACTGGGCCCGTACCCGGGGCAACGTCCGGACCGCTCTGGAACAGGCTGTGGAAATCCTGGGCTACTATGGTCTGGAACCGGAAATGGGCCACAAAGAAGTGGGCGGCGTCCGGGGCCAGCTGGATGCCAACGGCAACATGACTCACGTGAACGAACAGCTGGAAATCGACTGGAAGTATTCCAATGGTCTCCAGGCGGCAGACAATGAAATTCTGGTCCGCACCATCGTGAAGGAAGTGTTCCGTGCCAACGGGCTGGAAGTTTCCTTCCTGGCCAAACCCATCGTAGGGGTTGCCGGCAGCGGCGAACACACCCATGTGGGTCTGGGGTGCATCACCAAGGACGGCAAGTTCTACAACCTGATGAGCCCTGCTGACATGACCAAGGACTTCCTGTCCGCCGTGGGCTTTGGCGCTCTGATGGGCATCCTGAAGAACTATGAAGTGCTGAATCCCATCGTTTCCTGCACCACCGATGCCTTCAAACGGCTGAAACCCGGGTTTGAAGCACCCATCTGCATCGTAACCTCCCTGGGCATCGCTCCGGATGTGCCTTCCCGGAACCGGACCATCCTGGCCGGCCTGATCCGTGACCTGGATAACCCCAAGGCCACCCGTTTCGAAATGCGGGCTCCCAACCCCTTCACCAACACCTACATGGCCCTGGCAGGATTCTACATGGCCGCTCTGGACGGCATCAAAGCTGCTCTGGGCTCCGGCAAGAGCTGCGATGAACTGTGTGCGGAACTGTCCAAGAAACCGGGCGAAGAAGGGTTCTATCTGGAAAAAGACAGACAGTACCGGTCTGAAAACGATGTGTTCGAAGACTACACCGATGAAGAACGGAGCAAGTTCTTCGGCGCTCCCCCTGCCACCGTTTGGGAAAACTGCAAGGCTTTCGATGCCTATCCGGAAAAGGTGGCCGTGCTGACCGCCGGTGACATCATCAAACCGGTTTACCTGAAATCCTTCGAAACCGGTGCCCTGATCCGTTGGCAGACCGAACTGCTGAAGCACATCATCCCGGATTACAGAGCCAAGGTGGTGGCCATGAAACCGGTTGCCAGCGAAAGCAGCACCGCCTGGGACGACGGCATGTGGCAGAGAGTCCAGGAACTGCGGGTGCTGATCGCCAAGGATACGGATACCAGCACCAGCCTGTTCACCCAGATCGGCAAGGCATTTGCTGACGGGGACTTCGACAAGGCTTCCGATCTCCAGAAGACCCTGGATGCCAAGATGGAGGAACTGGAAGGACTGTATGCGGACTACAAGAACAACATCCTGTAAGTCATAAAAAAAGGAGGTTGCCGCGCTGTGCAACGCAAGACCCATGGTCTCCTGCTGGCGCTCCTGCTTCTTTTCCTGATGCCCCTGACTGGCAAGGCTGCCGCCGTGAAACCGGTGGCAGTCTTGGGGTCCAAGGGCCAGAAGGTGGAAGAAGTACAAGCTATGTTGTCCAAACTGCACTACTACAATGGCGATATAGATGGAGAGTACGGAACAGGGACACAGAGTGCCGTTAAAAAATTCCAACAGAAAAACCGAAAACCACAGACCGGGGAAGTGACTTGGTCCATCTACAATTTAATGAGCAAACAGAGTGGCCTGAGTTTTGGTCATTTCCGGAAAACCTGGATCATGGAAGCCACGGGGTACAGTCCCCAGGATCCCGGGGTCACAGGGGTTACCTATACCGGTGCCATGATGCGCCGGGGTGTGGTGGCCGTGGATCCGGTAATCATCCCTCTGGGTACAAGAATGTATATAATGGGCTATGGCGAAGGACTTGCCTGCGATATTGGCTCTGCCATCAAGGGCAACAAGATCGACCTGGCATTTGACAACCGCGGACAGGCGCTGGAATGGGGCCGTCGGCGGGTACGCGTGTATATACTGTAAAATGCGGCAGGAAACGGAACAGGAAAAGGAGTGGACAAGGTGCTGACAGCAAAGGAAATCCCCGATTGGATGGTCAAAAAATTTGAAGAAAACAGCTTTATGAAGCTGGCGGACGTGAAACTGGAAAAAGTGGAATGCGGCTACTGTGAACTGAGCATGGATGCGGATCCCGTCCACAAACACGGCAACCGGTACGGGGTGATCCATGGGGGAGCCCTCTTTACCCTGGCGGATACGGCCATGGGGGCTGTGGGCTACAGCATTGGCTGCAAGGTGGTGACCCTGTCCAGCTCCATCAATTTTATCAGCAATTCCAGTGCAAAGGAAAAGGTCTGGGCCAAAGCCTTCCTGATCCATGCGGGCCGGTCCACCATCGTCACCCGGGTGATGATCTACGACCATGCCGGGAAGGAAATGGCCGATGTGACCGGTACCATGTTTGTCATCGGTCATTTTGACGAAATACCCAAAAAGTGGTAAAATATCCATACATTTAGGCTTAAAATCGAGAGAAAACCATAATACAGGAGGACCCTTATGGACTTTGCATTAACCGAAGAGCAACAGGAACTGCAGGCGATGGTGAAGGATTTCGTGGATAAGGAAATCGTTCCCTATACCGAAGAAATGGACCGGGAAAATCATGCAAGACCGGAAATCTTCAAAAAAGCAGGAGACATGGGCCTGCTGAACCTGGTTGTTCCGGAAGAATACGGCGGTCCCGGACTGGACAGCATTACCATTGCCACCATCTATGAAGAACTGGGCAAGGGCTGCGCCGGTATCGCCACCTCCATTGCCGCCAACGCCCTGGCATCCTATCCCATTCTGCTGGCCGGCAATGACGAACAGAAAAAATACCAGTGCGACCTGCTCAACGACGGGAAACTGGCTGCCTTTGCCCTGACCGAACCCAGTGCCGGTTCCGATGCAGGAGCTGTGGCCACCAAAGCCGTAAAAGACGGGGATCACTATGTACTGAACGGCAACAAAGTGTTCATCACCAACGGGGGCATTGCCGACAGCTTCCTGGTGTTCGCCAACACCCGGAAAACCGGCGGCATCCGGGGGCTGACCGCCTTCATCGTCCCCAAAGACACCCCGGGCTTCAGCGTGGGCCGCAAGGAAGACAAGATGGGGATCCGTCCTTCCAACACCTGCGAACTGATCCTGGAAGACGTGGTGGTTCCTGAAAGCATGCGGGTGGGCCGGGAAGGCCAGGGCTTCCGCATCGCCATGAACACCCTGGACAGCGCCCGTCCCTTTGTGGCGGCTGTGGCCGTGGGTCTGGCCCAGTCTTGCCTGGATATCGCTGCCCATTATGCCCGGGAAAGAAGACAGTTCGGCCAGCCCATCGCTTCCTTCCAGATGGTCCAGGCCATGATCGCCGATATGGCCATGAAAGTGGAAACGGCCCGGCTGATGGTCCACAAAGCCTGCTGGATGCGGGACCAGGGGGTGGAATTCGGCAAGGAAGCAGCCATGAGCAAATGCTTCGCTTCCGATGTGGCCATGGAAGTGGCCACCGATGCAGTCCAGATCATGGGCGGCTACGGCTATATGAAAGACTATCCCATGGAAAAGAAAATGCGGGATGCCAAGATCCTCCAGATCTACGAAGGCACCAACCAGATCCAGCGGATGGTCATCGCCAACAAGATTTTGTACTGATGAAAAAGGGACTGTGAAAAATGAGAAATCATTTTTCACAGTCCCTTTTCTGCTGCAATTTTCAGAATACCGCGGTTGTCAATACTGAAAAAATATCATATAATGAGTAATGAATACAAAACGCGGCTCCTCCGTATTTGGAGTCCAATCGAAGGATATAGGAGAGAAAAACAAATGATCAGTGCCGGATTGTTAGCGGAAGCGAAAGAAACTGTAAGAGATTTGAGCGTTCGTGAATTGATTGAAGAGGCCATCCGTAACGGGGAAGGGACTTTTTCTGACCGGGGTGCGCTGCGGGTTACCACCGGTACCCATACGGGCCGGTCTCCCAAGGATAAATTCATTGTGGATACCCCTCTCACCCATGATGTGGTGAACTGGAACAACAACCAGCCCTGCAGCCAGGAAACCTTCGACCGGCTGTATGCCAAATGCGAAGAATTCATCAAGACCCACAAGGTCTATGTGAAGAATGTGAAGGCCGGGGCTGACCCCAAATACCAGATCCGGGTGAAATTCATCAACGAAATGGCCTGGCAGACCGTTTTCGTCAGCCAGCTGTTCATCAAGACCGATGAACCCAGCACGGTACAGGAAGATTTCACCGTCATTTCCCTGCCCAGCGTGGAAGCGGATCCGGCCACGGACCACACCAACTCGGAAACCTTCATCATCCTGAACTTTGACAAGAAAGTGGTCCTGATCGGCGGAGGCATGTACGCCGGGGAACTGAAAAAATCCATTTTTTCCGTGATGAACTACCTGCTGCCCCGGCAGGACATCCTGACCATGCACTGCTCCTGCAATGAAGGGAACAAAGGGGACGTGGCCCTGTTCTTCGGTCTGTCCGGTACCGGCAAGACCACTCTGTCCGCCGATCCTCAGCGGTCCCTGATCGGGGATGACGAACACGGCTGGGGGGACAACGGCGTATTCAACATCGAAGGGGGCTGCTATGCCAAGTGCATCGACCTGACGGAAGACAGCCAGCCGGAAATCTACCGGGCTGTCCGGTTCGGTGCCGTCATGGAAAACGTGGTGGTGGATCCCAAGAACGGGGTACCTGATTTCTCCGACAGCAGCATTACGGAAAACACCCGGGTGGCCTATCCTCTGGATTACATCCCCAATGCCAAACTGCCCAGCATGGCCGGCCATCCCAAGAACATCATCTTCCTGACCGCTGATGCCTTCGGGGTGCTGCCTCCCATCTCCAAACTCACCAAGGAACAGGCCATGTACCATTACCTGACCGGGTACACCAGCAAGGTGGCCGGTACGGAACGGGGCATCACGGAACCCCAGGCCACTTTCTCCACGGCCTTCGGAGCACCCTTTCTGCCTCTGCCTCCCCTGACCTATGCCAAGCTGCTGGGTGAACGGATCGCCAGACATGACACCAATGTGTACCTGGTGAACACCGGCTGGAGCGGCGGCCCTTACGGGGTGGGCAAACGGATGAAACTGGCCTATACCCGGGCCATGATCCATGCGGCTCTGGACGGGGAACTGGGCAAGGAAGGCTGGACCACCATGCCCATGTTCGGGGTTTCCATCCCCAAATCCTGCCCCAACGTGCCCAGCAATGTGCTGAATCCCCGGAGCACCTGGGAAGACAAGGCCGCCTACGACGAAACTGCCCGGAAACTGGCCCGTCTCTTCCAGGAAAACTTCAAGAAATTCCAGGGCGAAGTCACCGACGACATCGCCTCCGCCGGACCAGTGGTGGAATAAAGAGAAAAGGGGCTGTTGCATGAGCAACAGCTCTCTTTTTTCTGTCAGCTGCCGATGGAAATCAATTTTACAATTGATTTTGAAACAGCATAAACCGTAGACCAACTATATAAAGTCAAGCCAATTTTAAAATAAATTTCAGTTGCTATGGATTTTGGCAAAAGGGCGCACTTA
>ENA-OQIQ01000458-OQIQ01000458.1-human-gut-metagenome-genome-assembly--contig:-NODE-458-length-29819-cov-4.883330_pt1 | contig 29819 bp, 29 predicted proteins | sample MGYA00242584_ERZ504749 | MGnify/ENA primary metagenome ERZ504749 (study PRJEB26092, sample SAMD00036436) | human gut metagenome | host: Homo sapiens | study: EMG produced TPA metagenomics assembly of...
TATGAACACCTCCGGCTGGACGGCAGAACAGATGGCCGATATCACCGGACGTCCGTCGTTGATGACGACCTTCACCTTTGGCAAATACCGTGGCAAAGCGGTTTCCGACGTTGCCGAACGCGATCCGGGCTATCTGCGCTGGTTATTTAATAACCTGGACAGCATGAGCCCGGAGCTGCGTTTAACACTGAAACATTATCTGGAAAATACTTAATCCGCAGGCGTAGCGGGTAATGTTCCCTGCGCCAGCGCGACCAGAAAAGCATATTCCATCGCTACGCCTTCGTACGATTTAAAGCGACCAGATTTACCGCCATGGCCTGAGTCCATGTCGGTACAGAGCAATAAAAGATGGTTATCGGTTTTCAGCTCGCGCAACTTAGCGACCCATTTAGCCGGTTCCCAATATTGCACCTGAGAATCGTGTAAACCGGTCGTTACCAGTAAATGTGGATAAGCCTGTGCGGTGACGTTGTCATACGGGCTGTAGCTTTTCATGTACTCGTAATATTGCGGATCCTGCGGGTTACCCCACTCTTCAAACTCACCAGTAGTAAGAGGAATTGATTCATCAAGCATCGTTGTTACAACATCAACAAACGGTACCTGGGCGATAACGCCGTGGAATAATTCCGGGCGTTGATTAATTGCAACGCCCATCAACATGCCCCCCGCACTCCCGCCCATCGCATAACAAAGCGAAGGAGAGCCATAGCCCAGTTTTAACAATGCATCGCAGGCATCAAGATAATCATTAAACGTATTTTTCTTCTTCAGAAATTTTCCGTCTTCGTACCATTGTTGCCCCAGCTCACCACCGCCGCGAACATGGACAATGGCGTAGACAAAGCCACGATCTAACAAACTCAAGCGGCTAAAACTGAAATCGGCATCAATACTTGCGCCGTAAGAACCATAGCCATACACCAGCAACGGGTTGTGTCCTTTGCGAAAATGTTTGCGATGGTAGACCAACGAAACCGGAACTTCGACGCCATCACGGGCGACTATCCACAGGTGTTCACTGCGGTAATTCGCCGCATCAAAACCGGGCACTTCTGTTTGTTTTAATACACGACGCTCACCGGTATCCATATCCAGTTCAAACAAAGTGTCTGGTGTGGTCATGGAAGAATAACCATAACGCAATCGCGCGGTTTCAGGTTCTGGATTGTAGGCAATCCAGGTCACATAGGCTGGATCATCAAAGGCAATACCAATGACTTCCCGGGTCTTGCGGTTAATTTGGCGCAAACTGGTTAACCCGCGCTGACGCTCTTCAACCACCAGCCAGTCGGTAAACAGCGTAAACCCTTCCAGCATGATGTTTTCGCGTGGCGGAATTAACTCTTCCCACTGTTGCTCATCACGCATACGGGTACGGTATAAGCCAAAGTTTTTGCCGTTACGGTTGGAACGCAGATAAAAACGATGCTGGTAGTGATCAAGGCTGTATTCGTGATCTTTGCGGCGCGGCAGAAAAACAAACGGTTCGGCATCGGCCATTTCCGCGTCCAGCAGGCGAACTTCACTGGTGGTGGCGCTGGCCAGATGAATGACCACATAATGCTTCGAGGTCGTTTTATGCAGGCTGACGTAATAGGTATCGTCTTTTTCTTCGTAGATCAGTTTATCTTGCGATGCTGGCGTACCGATAGCGTGACGCCAGACCTGATAAGGCAGCAGCGTCACTGGATGCTTGCGAACATAGTAGAAAGTCCAGGAGTCATTTGCCCAGACAAAGCTGGGTTCAACGTTATCCAGCAGTTCCGGGTACCAGTTACCTGTTTCCAGATTACGAAAACGAATGCCGTACTGGCGTCGGGAAAGAAAATCTTCTGCCAGCGCCATAATGGTGTTATCGGGCGTAATCGCCATTCCGCCCATCGAATAAAACTCACTATGAGCCGCGCGCTTGTTGGCATCGAGCAATATTTCCCACTCTTCACTGAACGCCGATTGACGCTGGTAGATAGCATATTCACAGCCTGGTTCATAAATATGCCGATAGCGGTAGCCATTTTTGATGTAGGGCGCAGAAACTTCTCGTTGCGGAATGCGGTCGATGATTTCCTTTAAGATGCGATCCTGCAAGGCTTGTTGTGAGGCCATCACCCGATGACCGTAACTATTTTCTTGTTGCAGGTAGTCCAGGACTTCTGGCTGAGAACGCGTATCGTCCCGCAGCCAGTAGTAATTATCGATGCGCGTATCGCCATGAAGCGTCATGGCGTGGGGAATGCGGGCGGCTTTTGGTAGCATGTTATTGTTCTTTCTGGTTGAAACATCTTATAAGGGTGGCAAAACTCACCGGGGATGCAAGCGAAACAGGGGAGTCATTGCTTAGATGATGACAGGTAATGGCGCGGATATCGACTGTTATGCAGACAGAGAAAATCAGCCTGTTCAAATGGCTGTGCGGTTCTGGATAGTCCGAAATAGTCAACTTCAGGCTATCCAGAGAGCGGAATTATTCCGCCAAAGTGCGTTTTTGCTGTTCGAGATCGCGTTCAATGCCGTCACGAACATCCTGGGGGATTTTCAGCGCGTCACCCAGTGCATTCAGGTAACTGCGTTCCATAAAATGGTCAATATCAATAGCCGCGCAACTCAGGAAATAGATTTCCAGCGCCTCTTCTTCATTGCGGACCCCGGTAGCCAGGCGTTGTGGATCCAGCGGTTGTTCGATTGCCTGCTCAATGAGTACACGCCCCTGCTCTTCCACGCCGGCTTCACGCAATTGCTGGTCGATTGCCGCACGTTCTTTGGCATCAATATGACCATCACTTTTAGCGGCAAAGACCAGCGCAAGGATCAAACGTTCTGTACGCTCATCCAGCGGCGTACTTTGCGCGCCAAACTGCGGTTCGTCCTGATGCGCCGCGCGAATTTTATCTTTGTATTTATTCCACAGCACCGTACCCGCTACCGCTCCGCCGCCAACCAGTAACGCGTTGGTGCCATATTTCGTAAGAAGTTTACGTGCTGATTTATTTGCGACCAGCAGCCCAGCCAGTCCGCCTAATGCGCCTGGCACTAACAGTTTGCCCAATCCCTGATCCGCAGACGAGGAGGTAGAAGAACTGCTTTGCCCAAGCAGGGATTGCAGTTGATTTAACCAGTTAGCCATATTTGCTCCTCAATAACCATTTTTAGTGCCTGTAGCATAGCGGATGAGGATGTCAGAAAATGTATATCGAGACAAAAGATGCGCAAATAAGCGGGGCGGTAGGCCGTTATTCAAAGAAATTCGCGCCAGGTAAGGTATTTACTGTATATCAGGTGATAAGGGTATTTTAGGTGAAAGTAGTTTGTCGTTTTGAGTGGCATTGTTTGATGCTGATTGCCCGATGCGACGCTGTTGCGTCTTCTCAGGCCTACGATTGTGGTGCGTTCTGGGGCGGACAAGGCACTCGCGCCGCATCCGCCAACGGTCAATCGAATTATCAGAAGCCATTAACGCCGCTGATATTCCGCCATTCCCGCTTTGCAGTCCACGCTGACCTGGTAATGAATATCGGCACTTTTACCACGCACGGTTAGCGGTACTGACCATTTATCATCTTTACCCTGAATGTCCTGCAAACTGACCCAAGCCACGGGATCGGCCTGACCGACAATTTTTTGATCATCTGCCCAGCGCGCCACGCGATTTTGTTGATAATCACGTTTTACGCTCGCGGCAATTCCGGCAGCATCCAGACCTTCACACTTTGGGAAAGTGACCGACTTGCTGGTTTCATTATTGGCAGCGAAAACTGATGCGCAGGCAGAAACCAACAACAGCCCTAAAAACGCCCCTCTTTTTTTCATGTTTTTCTCCATAGCACAATGATTCAGGAGAAAGCATGGTACAAATTGTCAGGAGCGCAAGTTGCTTCAGGCCGCGTGTGAGGCATCTTCCTCTTCGGATTCAGCACCGACGACCTGTGGGGACGGTAATTTGCCGGTTTTCAGAATGGTGCTCAGCACATCTTTTTGTTCTGCCAGCCATAGCGAAAGGGCTTCACGTTGCTCGTCTTCCATTTGCACTGGAGAATTTGTCAGCCAGGTGTCAAGCAGATCCGCCGTATCAAGCATTTTATCATAAGCATCGGCTTCCTTTTTGCTGGTAAACGACATTTTCTCTTCGCCCTCACGAATGACTACGTATTTAACTTCAACCGCCATTTGCAGCCTCTCATAATAACTGTGATTTTATACAGTATATTTCTTTTCGGTTGAGAAATCAACATCAGCAATAAAGACACGCGCAAACGTTTTCGTTTATACTGCGCGCGGAATTAATCAGGGGATATTCGTTATGACGTTATTAGGCACTGCGCTGCGTCCGGCAGCAACTCGCGTGATGTTATTAGGCGCCGGTGAACTGGGTAAAGAAGTGGCAATCGAGTGTCAGCGTCTCGGCGTAGAGGTGATTGCCGTCGATCGCTATGCCGACGCACCAGCCATGCATGTCGCGCATCGCTCCCATATCATTAATATGCTTGATGGTGATGCATTACGCCGTGTGGTTGAACTGGAAAAACCACATTATATCGTGCCGGAGATCGAAGCTATTGCCACCGATATGCTGATCCAACTTGAAGAGGAAGGACTGAATGTTGTCCCCTGCGCTCGCGCAACGAAATTAACGATGAATCGCGAGGGTATCCGTCGCCTGGCGGCAGAAGAGCTGCAGCTGCCCACTTCCACTTATCGTTTTGCCGATAGCGAAAGCCTTTTCCGCGAGGCGGTTGCTGACATTGGCTATCCCTGCATTGTAAAACCGGTGATGAGCTCTTCCGGCAAGGGGCAGACGTTTATTCGTTCTGCAGAGCAACTTGCTCAGGCATGGAAGTACGCTCAGCAAGGCGGTCGCGCCGGAGCGGGCCGCGTAATTGTTGAAGGCGTCGTTAAGTTTGACTTCGAAATTACCTTGCTAACCGTCAGCGCGGTGGATGGCGTCCATTTCTGTGCACCGGTAGGTCATCGCCAGGAAGATGGCGACTACCGTGAATCCTGGCAACCACAGCAAATGAGCCCGCTTGCCCTTGAACGTGCGCAGGAGATTGCCCGTAAAGTGGTGCTGGCACTGGGCGGTTATGGTCTGTTTGGTGTCGAGCTGTTTGTCTGTGGTGATGAGGTGATTTTCAGTGAGGTCTCCCCTCGTCCACATGATACCGGGATGGTGACGTTAATTTCTCAAGATCTCTCAGAGTTTGCCCTGCATGTACGTGCCTTCCTCGGACTTCCGGTTGGCGGGATCCGTCAGTATGGTCCTGCAGCTTCTGCCGTTATTCTGCCACAACTGACCAGTCAGAATGTCACGTTTGATAATGTGCAGAATGCCGTAGGCGCAGATTTGCAGATTCGTTTATTTGGTAAGCCGGAAATTGATGGCAGCCGTCGTCTGGGTGTTGCGCTGGCGACCGCTGAGAGTGTTGTTGACGCCATTGAGCGCGCGAAGCACGCCGCCGGACAGGTAAAAGTACAGGGTTAAACCCGGCAAAAAAACGCTACAAAAATGCCCGATCCTCGATCGGGCATTTTGACTTTTACAGCTTAGCGCCTTCTACAGCTTCACGCGCCAGCTTAGTAATGCGGTCGTAATCGCCCGCTTCCAGCGCATCTGCCGGAACCAGCCAGGAACCACCGATGCACAGCACGCTTTTCAGCGCCAGGTAGTCACGGTAGTTAGCCGGAGAAATACCACCCGTCGGGCAGAAACGGACCTGGGAGAACGGACCCGCGATCGCCTGCAAGGCTTTCACGCCGCCGTTAGCTTCAGCCGGGAAGAATTTGAACTCTTTCAAACCGTAGTCCATACCCAGCATCAGTTCGGAAACAGTGCTGATCCCCGGAATCAGAGGAATAGTCCCTTCGGTAGCAGCTTTCAGCAGCGGCTCGGTCAGACCCGGGCTAATTGCGAACTGTGCACCCGCTTCAGTGACTTCTGCCAGCTGCTGTGGATTCAGCACCGTACCGGCACCCACAATCGCTTCAGGCACTTCTTTGGCGATAGCACGGATAGCATCAACTGCACACTCGGTACGCAGAGTCACTTCCAGAACGCGCACCCCACCAGCAACCAACGCTTTTGCCATCGGCACTGCGTGTTCCAGTTTTTTTACCACGATAACCGGTACAACCGGGCCGGTGGTCAGGATTGATTCTGCACTTGTTTTCCAGTTTTTCATCAGAGTTTTCTCTCGCCTGATTACAAATTTGTCGTCTTAAAAAGTGATACAGGTTGCGCCCTGTTCGGCACCGGACAGTTTTTCACGCAAGGCGCTGAATAATTCACGTCCTGTCCCCACGCGTGACGCGCTCAGGTCAGGAATGTGCGGTTCGCGAGCAGCCAGTTCCGCTTCGTCTACCAGCAACGTCAGTTCGCCTGTCTGTCCATTCACACGAATGATGTCCCCGTCGCGCACTTTTGCCAGCAGCCCGCCATCGTAGGCTTCTGGTGTTACGTGGATAGCTGACGGCACTTTACCTGAAGCGCCGGAGAGTCGTCCATCGGTAACTAACGCAATTTTGAAACACCGGTCCAATAATACACCAAGTGGCGGCATGAGTTTATGTAATTCTGGCATTCCGTTCGCTTTTGGCCCCTGATGACGGACAACAACGACACAATCGCGGTCCAGCAAACCCGCTTCAAAGGCCGGCATAACGTCATGCTGGCTTTCAAAAACAACCGCTGGCGCTTCAATCACCTGGTTCTCAACCGGCACGGCAGAGGTTTTCATAACCGCACGGCCCAGGTTACCGCTTAACACTTTTGTCCCACCATGATGAGAGAAAGGTTGTTCGAAGGAAGCGATCACATTGCTGTCGAGTGATTTTTCCGCCCCTTCCCGCCAGTCCAGTTCACCATTATTCAGCCATGGTTCAAGGGTATAACGAGACAGACCAAAGCCTGCCACCGTATTGACATCTTCATGCAGCAGGCCTGCTTTGAGCAGTTCACGCACCAGAACCGGTACGCCACCTGCCGCCTGGAAGTGGTTAATATCGGCCGGACCGTTCGGGTAGAGACGTGCCATCAGCGGTACAACATCAGAAAGGTCAGAGAAGTCATCCCAGTTAATCTGAATACCGGCCGCGCGCGCCATCGCCACCAGGTGCATGGTGTGGTTAGTGGAACCACCGGTCGCCAGCAGTGCAACGATACCGTTCACCACCACTTTCTCATCGATCATCTTACCGATCGGCATCCATTCATTACCATTACCGGTCATGCGTGTAACCTGACGCGCAGCGGCAGCGGTCAAAGCATCGCGCAGCGGAGAATCCGGATGAACAAAAGAAGAGCCTGGCAACTGCATCCCCATAAACTCCACCACCATCTGGTTGGTGTTGGCAGTACCGTAGAAAGTACATGTTCCCGGCGCATGGTAAGACGCGGCCTCTGACTCCAGTAAGGCCATGCGGTCCACTTTACCTTCGGCATAAAGCTGGCGAATACGCACTTTTTCTTTATTTGGCAAACCGCTTGCCATCGGTCCAGACGGCACAAACACCGCAGGCAAATGACCAAACGACAGGGCTGCCATCGTCAGACCTGGGACAATCTTGTCGCATACACCGAGGAACAGAGCACCATCAAACATGTTATGGGACAGCCCCACCGCCGCAGACATCGCAATCACTTCTCGGCTTAACAGCGACAATTCCATTCCATCCTGCCCCTGGGTGACACCATCACACATCGCCGGAACACCACCCGCAACCTGACCAACCGCATTCGCTTCATGCAGGGCTTTACGAATGATTTCTGGATAGTGTTCATAAGGCTGGTGCGCGGAGAGCATGTCGTTATAGGAGGTGATGATGGCGATATTGTTACGCAACATGCTTTTCAAAGAGGCTTTGTCTTCTGGCTGGCAGGCAGCGAAACCGTGTGCCAGGTTACCGCATGCCAACTGCGAACGATGAACGGTCGACGTTTTCGCTTGTTCTATCCGGCCGAGATAAGCAGAGCGAGTCTCGCGAGAACGTTCAATGATTCGATTTGTTACGCGTAACAATTGTGGATTCATAAAGGCTCCTGAAATTGAGTTGTCAGAGCAGGATGATTCACAACGCGTTTCATTCAGAGGATTTATGAGTGAAACGCCTGTAACCGGAGCTCATAGGGCAAAAACGTTTCAGTCAGTGTAATAAAAAAAGCCTCGTGGGTGAATCCGCACGAGGCCTGAAAGTGTAAAAATTGTTCTACAATCTGTGCAAGATCATGTTACCGGTAAAATAACCATAAAGGATAAGCGCAGATATTACTCAAACTCATTCCAGGAACGACCATCACGGGTAATCATCGCCACCGAGGCAACGGGTCCCCAGGTTCCGGCCTGATACGGTTTCGGCGCATCATTGTCCATCGCCCACGCCTCAGTAATGGAGTCTACCCATTTCCAGGCTTCTTCCACTTCATCACGACGTACAAACAGTGCCTGAATACCACGCATGGTTTCCAGCAGCAGACGTTCATAGGCATCCGCCAGATGCGTCTGATTAAAGGTTTCTGAATAGCTCAGATCCAGCTTGGTGATTTGCAGGTTATGTTTGTGGTCAAGGCCAGGAACTTTATTCAGTACCTGGATATCCACGCCTTCATCAGGTTGCAGACGGATAGTCAGTTTATTCTGCGGCAGATCCTGCCACGACTCTTTAAACAGATTCAGTTCAGGTGTTTTGAAATAGACCACGACTTCAGAACATTTGGTCGGCAGACGTTTACCAGTACGCAGGTAGAATGGCACACCGGCCCAGCGCCAGTTATCAATGTCGACGCGGATCGCCACGAAGGTTTCTGTATTGCTGCTCTTGTTCGCGCCCTCTTCTTCCAGATATCCCGGCACTTTTTTGCCCTGGGCGAAGCCCGCAGTATATTGCCCACGTACGGTTTTTTCGCGTACGTTGGAGCGGTCGATGCGGCGCAGGGACTTCAGTACTTTCACTTTTTCATCGCGGATGCTGTCTGCGCTCAGGTCAGATGGCGGAGACATCGCAATCATGCAGAGAATTTGCAGCAGGTGGTTTTGGATCATATCGCGCATCTGACCGGCTTTATCAAAATAGCCCCAGCGCCCTTCGATCCCCACTTCTTCTGCCACGGTAATCTCAACATGATCAATGGTGCGATTGTCCCAGTTATTCACAAACAGGGAGTTAGCAAAACGCAGCGCCAACAGGTTCAGCACCGTTTCTTTACCAAGATAGTGGTCGATACGGTAAACCTGGCACTCCTCGAAGTATTCGCCAACCTGATCATTGATTTCCTGCGAGGTCGCCAGCGACGTCCCCAGCGGTTTCTCCATGACTACGCGTGCCGGTTTAGCATTCAGTTTTGCCTCGCCAAGCCCTTTGCAAATTGCGCCAAAAGTGCTGGGCGGCATGGCAAAGTAGTTAATGGTGATACGATTTTTTTGATCCAGCATCGCGCCGAGACGGTTGAATGCAGCAGTGTCATTGACATCGAGATTACAAAAATCCAGACGTGCACTCAGGGTGTCCCATAAACCTTCATCAATGGTTTCTTTCATGAAAGTTTCGAGCGCCTCGCGGACAACTTTGGTATATGCCGCTTTATCCCAGTCAGCACGCCCTACGCCGATAATCCGGGTGTCCGGGTTGAGCTGACCGGCTTTTTCCAGTTGATACAGGGAAGGCAGCAATTTACGACGCGCAAGGTCGCCTTTCGCGCCGAAAATGACCAGGTCACAGGCCTGGGCTGTTTGCGTTACCGCCATGTCATTCTCCTTAAGTTAACTAACCCGGTACTTAAGCCAGGGTATACTTGTAATTTTCTTACGGTGCACTGTACTGCTTTTACGAGCTTGCGAAAACTGTAAACGCTTATCCACCCGTGCGATTACGGGAAAAGCGCGCAAAGTGCGGCAAAACTGATAAAAAAATCATCGTTTTCCATTCGGTAAAAATCTGACACTGATCATGTTATGAAAAAAAATAACAACTTTTTTATCTGCTTTTGTCATTAACACGGCACACAGGCGTAATATCTGACAAAACTGCATTTCGATTTCTTTCAGTGCGGAAATCGTCATTACCCGTGAGTCTCTTTACATCATGAATATGCTGGAAAAAATCCAGTCTCAGCTGGAACATTTGAGCAAATCAGAGCGCAAAGTTGCCGAGGTCATTCTGGCTTCGCCCGATAACGCGATCCATTCGAGTATTGCTGCTATGGCACTGGAAGCCAATGTTAGCGAACCGACGGTGAATCGTTTCTGTCGCAGCATGGACACGCGCGGTTTTCCTGATTTTAAACTTCATCTGGCACAGAGTCTGGCGAATGGCACTCCCTATGTTAATCGCAACGTCAATGAAGATGACAGCGTTGAATCATACACAGGGAAAATATTTGAGTCCGCAATGGCAACGCTCGATCATGTCCGTCATTCACTGGATAAATCTGCCATCAACCGCGCCGTCGACTTGCTCACTCAGGCAAAAAAAATCGCCTTTTTCGGATTAGGCTCTTCAGCCGCCGTTGCCCACGATGCGATGAATAAGTTCTTTCGTTTTAATGTTCCGGTGGTGTACTCCGATGATATTGTGCTGCAACGCATGAGTTGTATGAATTGTAGCGACGGAGACGTGGTGGTGCTGATTTCTCACACTGGAAGAACAAAAAATCTGGTCGAGCTGGCGCAGCTGGCTCGCGAAAACGACGCAATGGTGATTGCCCTCACCTCTGCGGGTACCCCGCTCGCCCGGGAAGCAACGCTGGCAATTACCCTCGACGTACCGGAAGATACTGACATTTATATGCCCATGGTTTCTCGACTTGCACAGCTGACCGTGATAGATGTGCTGGCGACAGGATTTACTTTGCGACGCGGTGCAAAATTCAGAGATAACTTGAAGCGGGTCAAGGAAGCGCTGAAGGAATCGCGTTTTGATAAGCAGTTACTTAATTTAAGTGACGATCGCTAAAAACGACTGTCACTGTCCTAATCTTATACGACATCCGAATGAGATTAATTTATCGCCATCGCGGCGTTATTTCATTCGGATTTCATGTTCAAGCAACACCTGGTTGTTTCAGTCAACGGAGTATTACATGTCCAGAAGGCTTCGCAGAACAAAAATCGTTACCACGTTAGGCCCAGCAACAGATCGCGATAATAATCTTGAAAAAGTTATCGCGGCGGGTGCCAACGTTGTACGTATGAACTTTTCTCACGGCTCGCCTGAAGATCACAAAATGCGCGCGGATAAAGTTCGTGAGATTGCCGCAAAACTGGGGCGTCATGTGGCTATTCTGGGTGACCTCCAGGGGCCCAAAATCCGTGTATCCACCTTTAAAGAAGGCAAAGTTTTCCTCAATATTGGGGATAAATTCCTGCTCGACGCCAACCTGGGTAAAGGTGAAGGCGACAAAGAAAAAGTCGGTATCGACTACAAAGGCCTGCCTGCTGACGTCGTGCCTGGTGACATCCTGCTGCTGGACGATGGTCGCGTCCAGTTAAAAGTACTGGAAGTTCAGGGCATGAAAGTGTTCACCGAAGTCACCGTCGGTGGTCCCCTCTCCAACAATAAAGGTATCAACAAACTTGGCGGCGGTTTGTCGGCTGAAGCGCTGACCGAAAAAGACAAAGCAGACATTAAGACTGCGGCGTTGATTGGCGTAGATTACCTGGCTGTCTCCTTCCCACGCTGTGGCGAAGATCTGAACTATGCCCGTCGCCTGGCACGCGATGCAGGATGTGATGCGAAAATTGTTGCCAAGGTTGAACGTGCGGAAGCCGTTTGCAGCCAGGATGCAATGGATGACATCATCCTCGCCTCTGACGTGGTAATGGTTGCACGTGGCGACCTCGGTGTGGAAATTGGCGACCCGGAACTGGTCGGCATTCAGAAAGCGTTGATCCGTCGTGCGCGTCAGCTAAACCGAGCGGTAATCACGGCGACCCAGATGATGGAGTCAATGATTACTAACCCGATGCCGACGCGTGCAGAAGTCATGGACGTAGCAAACGCCGTTCTGGATGGTACTGACGCTGTGATGCTGTCTGCAGAAACTGCCGCTGGGCAGTATCCGTCAGAAACCGTTGCAGCCATGGCGCGCGTTTGCCTGGGTGCGGAAAAAATCCCGAGCATCAACGTTTCTAAACACCGTCTGGACGTTCAGTTCGACAATGTGGAAGAAGCTATTGCCATGTCAGCAATGTACGCAGCTAACCACCTGAAAGGCGTTACGGCGATCATCACCATGACCGAATCGGGTCGTACCGCGCTGATGACCTCCCGTATCAGCTCTGGTCTGCCAATTTTCGCCATGTCGCGCCATGAACGTACGCTGAACCTGACTGCTCTCTATCGTGGCGTTACGCCGGTGCACTTTGATAGCGCTAATGACGGCGTAGCAGCTGCCAGCGAAGCGGTTAATCTGCTGCGCGATAAAGGTTACTTGATGTCTGGTGACCTGGTGATTGTCACCCAGGGCGACGTGATGAGTACCGTGGGTTCTACTAATACCACGCGTATTTTAACGGTAGAGTAAGTACGTTGCCGGATGCGGCGAAAACGCCACATCCGGCCTACAGTTCAATGATAGTTCAACAGATTTCGAATATTCTGAAGCAAACTTGAACTTATCATCAGGCGAAGGCCTCTCCTCGCGAGAGGCTTTTTTATTTGATGGGATAAAGATCTTTGCGCTTATACGGCTGGATTTCGCCCGGTTTGCGAGTTTTCAGCAATTTTAGTATCCAGGTGTATTGTTCTGGTCGCGGACCAACAAAAATCTCGACTTCTTCATTCATCCGCCGCGCAATCGTATGATCATCCGCCTCTAACAGATCATCCATCGGTGGGCGCACCTGAATCGTCAGACGATGCGTCTTGCCATCATAAATCGGAAACAGCGGTACAACGCGCGCACGGCACACTTTCATCAAACGACCAATCGCGGGCAACGTCGCTTTATAGGTGGCAAAGAAATCCACAAATTCGCTGTGCTCTGGGCCATGATCCTGATCGGGTAAATAATATCCCCAGTACCCCTGACGTACCGACTGGATGAATGGTTTAATACCGTCATTTCTCGCATGCAGACGACCGCCAAAGCGACGACGCACCGTGTTCCAGACATAATCAAAAACCGGGTTGCCCTGATTATGGAACATCGCTGCCATTTTCTGCCCTTGCGAGGCCATCAGCATGGCAGGAATATCGACGGCCCAACCGTGCGGCACCAGAAAGATAACTTTCTCGTTATTACGCCGCATCTCTTCGATGATCTCCAGCCCTTGCCAGTCAACGCGCGGCTGAATTTTCTCCGGCCCGCGTATTGCCAACTCAGCCATCATTGCCATCGCTTGCGGCGCGGTGGCAAACATCTCATCAACAATCGCTTCGCGTTCAGCTTCACTACGTTCTGGAAAGCAGAGCGACAGATTGATTAACGCACGACGGCGTGAGCTTTTTCCCAGTCGTCCGGCAAAACGTCCCAGCCGTGCCAGAATGGGATCACGGAACTTTGGCGGCGTTAAAGCGATACCCGCCATCGCTGCTACGCCCAGCCATGCTCCCCAGTAGCGCGGGTGGCGAAAGGATTTATCAAACTCAGGAATGTATTCGCTATTATTTTTTTTCGTTTCCATGCTTTTCCAGTTTCGGATAAGGCAAAAATCAATCTGGTGATAGTGTAGCGGCGCAACTTGCCCCGCACCAAATAAAAAAAGCCGGTACTGACTGCGTACCGGCTGCGAATGGATGTTAATTAATCAAACCGTAGCTGCGGCACAATCTCTTTGGCCTGTGCCAGGAATTCGCGACGATCGGAGCCGGTCAGCCCTTCGGTACGCGGCAGTTTTGCCGTCAGCGGGTTTACGGCCTGCTGGTTTATCCATACTTCATAGTGCAGATGCGGCCCGGTTGAACGTCCGGTATTACCGGAAAGCGCGATACGGTCGCCACGTTTCACCTTCTGTCCCGGTTTCACCAGAATCTTGCGCAAGTGCATATAACGCGTGGTGTAGCTGCGACCATGACGAATAGCCACATAATAACCTGCTGCGCCACTGCGTTTGGCAACCACCACTTCACCGTCACCCACTGAAAGCACTGGCGTACCCTGCGGCATGGCGAAATCAACACCTCTGTGTGGTGCAACGCGACCGGTCACCGGATTAGTACGACGCGGGTTAAAGTTAGACGAGATACGGAACTGTTTCGCCGTCGGGAATCGCAAGAATCCTTTCGCCAGACCAGTACCGTTACGATCGTAGAATTTGCCATCTTCAGCGCGGATAGCGTAATAATCTTTACCTTCTGAACGCAAACGTACGCCCAGCAGCTGGCTTTGCTCACGTTTACCATCAAGCATTTCTCGAGACATTAACACCGCAAATTCATCGCCTTTTTTCAGTTTGCGGAAATCCATTTGCCACTGCATGGCTTTAATCACTGCGCTCACTTCGGCGCTGGTTAAACCGGCGTTTCTGGCGCTGGCAACAAAGCTTCCCCCGACGGTACCTTTCAGCAGATTGTTAACCCACTCTCCTTGCTGCATTTCGCTGGTCATTTTAAAACCGTTAGCGGCAGTACGGTCATAGGTTCGGGTTTCACGACGAGACACTTCCCAGGTGAGGCGCTGCAGTTCGCCGTCCGCGGTTAATGTCCAGGAGAGTTGTTGACCGATTTTCAGGTTACGCAATTCTTTGTCGGCCGCAGCCAGTTGGGTGATATCACCCATATCAATACCATACTGATTGAGAATGCTGCTTAGCGTATCGCCAGTGGAAACAACATATTCATGCACGCCCGCTTCACCGGCGATTTTGTCATCCAGTTCGTCCTGGGGAATGGCTTCATCTTCTTGTGCAGCTTGATCAATCGGCTCACTGGCTTCAGGTAAGAGCGAACGAATTTCGTTCTGTTCCAGCTCAATGGTTTTGACAATTGGCGTGGCATCACGGTGATAAACATAAGGCCGCCAGACAGCGACGGCCAGAGTAAGAACGGTGAGCGACCCCAACATAACGCGGTGTGGTCGCGGTAAATTATTAAACGCCAGGGCGACAGAGCGGGCTATCTGTTGCACGTAATCACTTCCTCATTAATCTCCTTTCAGGCAGCTCGCATACTGGTTGGCTAATTGACTCAGGAATTCTGAATAGCTTGTTTTACCCAGTTTGATATTCGTCCCCAGGGGATCCAACGTTCCCATACGAACGGATGTCCCTCGTGCGACGCTCTCAACGACCGCTGGCCTGAACTGTGGCTCAGCAAAAACGCAGGTTGCTTTTTGCTCAACCAACTGTGTTCTTATTTCATGTAAACGCTGCGCGCCAGGTTGAATCTCAGGGTTAACGGTAAAATGACCAAGCGGTGTCAGTCCAAACTGTTTTTCGAAATAGCCGTAAGCATCGTGAAAAACGAAATAACCTTTCCCCTTGAGCGGCGCGAGCTCGTTACCAACCTGCGTTTCGGTTGAGGCTAATTGTGCCTCAAAATCCTTCAGGTTGGCGTCAAGTTTGGCTCGACTTTGCGGCATAAGTTCCACTAATTTTCCATGGATTGCAACCGCTGTAGCCCGCGCTATCTCTGGGGAAAGCCAAAGATGCATGTTGAAATCGCCGTGATGGTGATCTTCGTCACTTTTTTCCGCGTGGTCGTGATCATCATCATCGCCGTGAATACTTTTCATCAGTAGCGGTTTCACATCTTCAAGCTGCGCAATCGTTACCTGCTTCGCTCCTGGTAATTTGCTTACCGGTTTTTGCATAAACGCTTCCATCTCCGGGCCAACCCAAACGACTAAGTCCGCGTTCTGTAAGCGTTTTACATCCGATGGGCGCAGTGAATAATCATGTTCTGAAGCGCCGTCAGGAAGTAAAACCTCTGTTTCTGTTACCCCATCAGCAATGGCAGAAGCGATGAACCCAACGGGTTTAAGCGAAGCGACAACGGCGGCATCTGCGGCCTGTGTTGCACCTCCCCAGAGAGCGGCGGATAATGCTGCGAAAAGAAGCGTTTTTTTATGTAACATAATGCGACCAATCATCGTAATGAATATGAGAAGTGTGATATTATAACATTTCATGACTACTGCAAGACTAAAATTAACATGACAAGTCTGGTTTCCCTGGAAAATGTCTCGGTTTCTTTTGGCCAACGCCGCGTCCTCTCTGATGTGTCGCTGGAACTTAAACCTGGAAAAATTTTGACTTTACTTGGGCCAAATGGCGCAGGTAAGTCGACACTGGTACGGGTAGTGCTCGGGCTGGTAACACCCGATGAAGGGGTTATCAAGCGCAACGGAAAACTGCGCATCGGCTATGTACCGCAGAAGCTGTATCTCGACACCACGTTGCCACTGACCGTAAACCGTTTTTTACGCTTACGCCCTGGTACACATAAAGAAGATATTTTGCCTGCACTGAAACGTGTCCATGCCGGGCACCTGATTAACGCACCGATGCAAAAGCTCTCTGGTGGCGAAACGCAGCGTGTACTGTTAGCGCGAGCATTGTTAAATCGCCCGCAATTATTAGTGCTGGATGAACCCACTCAAGGCGTGGATGTAAATGGCCAGGTGGCGTTATATGACCTTATTGACCAACTGCGTCGTGAACTGGATTGTGGCGTTTTAATGGTTTCTCACGATCTGCATCTGGTGATGGCAAAAACCGATGAAGTGCTGTGCCTGAATCACCACATTTGTTGTTCCGGCACACCGGAAGTTGTTTCCCTGCATCCGGAGTTTATTTCAATGTTTGGTCCTCGTGGTGCTGAACAACTGGGTATCTATCGCCATCATCATAACCATCGTCACGATTTACAGGGACGAATTGTTTTGCGTCGGGGAAATGATCGCTCATGATTGAATTATTATTTCCCGGTTGGTTAGCCGGGATCATGCTCGCCTGTGCCGCGGGTCCGCTGGGTTCGTTTGTAGTCTGGCGTCGTATGTCTTATTTCGGTGATACGCTGGCTCATGCCTCATTACTTGGCGTCGCGTTTGGTTTGTTGCTGGACGTGAATCCATTCTATGCGGTGATTGCCGTTACGCTGCTGCTGGCGGGCGGTCTGGTATGGCTGGAGAAGCGTCCACAGCTGGCGATCGACACGTTATTAGGGATTATGGCGCACAGTGCCCTGTCGCTGGGCCTGGTGGTCGTTAGTCTGATGTCTAATATTCGTGTTGATTTGATGGCTTACTTGTTCGGTGATTTGCTGGCAGTGACGCCGGAAGATCTCATCTCCATCGCCATTGGCGTGGTCATCGTGGTGGCTATTTTGTTCTGGCAATGGCGCAATTTGCTGTCGATGACGATTAGCCCGGATCTGGCGTTTGTTGATGGTGTGAAATTACAGCGCGTGAAATTGTTGTTGATGCTGGTGACGGCATTGACGATTGGTGTAGCGATGAAATTTGTCGGTGCGTTGATTATTACTTCGTTGCTGATTATTCCTGCAGCTACTGCGCGTCGCTTTGCCCGTACGCCGGAACAGATGGCTGGTGTCGCTGTTTTGGTGGGGATGGTGGCAGTGACTGGCGGTTTAACCTTTTCCGCATTTTACGATACGCCGGCTGGTCCGTCGGTGGTGCTATGTGCGGCACTGTTATTTATTCTCAGTATGATGAAAAAGCAGGCCAGCTAATCTATCGCTGAACACATTTGTCGGATGCGGCGCGAGCGCCTTATCCGACCTACGGTTCGCTATCTCTGGCTGGCCTGATAAGACGCGAACAGCGTCGCATCAGGCACACTGCCAATGTCGGATGCGGCGCGAGCGCCTTATCCGACCTACGGTTCGCTATCTCTGGTAGGCCGGATAAGACGCGAATAGCGTCGCATCAGGCACACTGCCAATGTCGGATGCGGTGCGAGCGCCTTATCTGACCTACGGTTCGCTATCTCTGGTAGGCCGGATAAGACGCGAATAGCGTCGCATCAGGCACACTGCCAATTTCGGATGCGGTGCGAGCGACCAATCCGACTTACGGCATTTCTGGCGGCGTTATGCCAAAGTGATTCCACGCCCGCGTCGTCGCCATACGCCCACGCGGTGTACGCTGCAAAAAGCCTTGCTGAATCAAATAAGGTTCCAGCACATCCTCAATGGTTTCACGTTCTTCGCCAATGGCTGCCGCAAGGTTATCCAGACCTACCGGCCCACCAAAGAACTTATCGATTACCGCCAGCAACAATTTGCGGTCCATATAATCGAAACCTTCAGCATCGACATTCAACATATCCAACGCCTGAGCAGCGATATCTGCCGAGATGGTGCCATCGTGCTTCACTTCGGCGAAATCACGCACTCGACGCAGCAGACGGTTGGCAATGCGCGGCGTACCGCGAGCGCGACGAGCAACTTCCAGCGCGCCGTCATCACTCATCTCAAGCCCCATAAAGCGTGCGCTGCGACTGACGATATATTGCAGATCCGGCACCTGATAAAACTCCAGACGTTGCACAATACCAAAACGGTCGCGCAACGGTGATGTCAGCGAACCTGCGCGCGTGGTTGCACCAATCAGGGTAAACGGCGGCAAATCAATTTTAATGGAGCGTGCCGCCGGACCTTCACCAATCATGATATCCAGTTGGTAGTCTTCCATTGCCGGGTACAGCACTTCTTCAACAACTGGCGATAAACGGTGGATCTCATCAATAAACAGCACGTCATGCGGTTCAAGGTTAGTGAGCATCGCAGCCAAATCGCCCGCCTTTTCCAGCACCGGACCAGAAGTCGTGCGTAAATTAACGCCCATTTCATTGGCGACAATGTTGGCAAGCGTAGTTTTACCCAACCCCGGAGGACCAAAAATCAACAAATGATCGAGGGCATCGCCGCGCAGTTTCGCTGCTTTGATGAAAATCTCCATCTGTGAACGAACCTGCGGCTGACCAACATACTCTTCCAGTAATTTAGGGCGAATGGCGCGATCTGCTACATCTTCCGGCAAAGTGGTACCGGCAGAAATCAGACGGTCTGCTTCAATCATCCTTTACCTCATAACGCGGCGCGTAGGGCTTCGCGAATTAATGTTTCACTGCTGGCGTCAGGGCGAGCGATTTTGCTCACCATGCGGCTGGCTTCTTGTGGTTTATAGCCCAGCGCCACCAGCGCAGCAACCGCTTCCTGTTCAGCATCGTTGGTTGCCGGGCTGGCAGGCGACGTGAGCACCAGATCGGCGGCTGGCGTAAAGAGATCGCCATGCAGACCTTTAAATCGGTCTTTCATTTCAACAATCAAGCGTTCGGCGGTTTTTTTGCCAATACCCGGCAGTTTCACCAGCGCCCCCACTTCTTCACGCTCAACGGCATTAACGAACTGCTGCGCTGACATTCCGGAGAGGATCGCCAGCGCCAACTTCGGGCCGACGCCGTTGGTTTTGATCAACTCTTTGAACAACGTGCGCTCTTGTTTATTGTTAAAACCGTACAGCAGCTGCGCGTCTTCACGCACCACAAAGTGGGTGAAAACGATCGCTTCCTGTCCCGCTTCAGGGAGTTCATAAAAACAGGTCATCGGCATATGCACTTCATAGCCTACGCCGCCCACTTCAATTAACACCAGCGGGGGTTGTTTTTCAATGATGATGCCTCTGAGTCTGCCTATCACATGACGCTCCTGCGTAATGAATCAAAGATAATGCTGTATGATAAAAAAATGCTGGATAGATATCCAGCGAAGGATGAAGAAAACTTGCGAGGTGTCTCGATGATCTGAAAAATGGCACAGTATAATTTATTCTACAGGTTATTTTGGAAGCAAATATTTTAATATTACATATTCAGTGAAAAAATGCGTAATAAAAATATACATTGCGCCTCCTGAAAAAATAAATTTTTTATGCTATTACGTATATTCGTATCTATTTCAATGGAATGACAACGTGAATATTAATTACCCTGCTGAATATGAAATTGGAGATATCGCCTTTACATGTATAGGTGCTGCCTTATTTGGTCAAATATCAGCTGCATCAAATTGTTGGAGTAATCACGTCGGGATCATTATCGGTCATAACGGTGAAGACTTCCTGGTTGCAGAAAGCCGGGTCCCCCTTTCAACCATCACCACGCTATCTCGTTTTATTAAACGTTCTTCTAATCAACGCTATGCTATAAAGCGATTAGACGCTGGGCTGACAGAACAACAAAAACAACGAATTGTTGAACAGGTTCCCTCCCGGCTACGCAAACTTTACCACACCGGTTTTAAATACGAATCTTCCCGCCAGTTCTGTTCAAAATTTGTCTTTGATATTTATAAAGAGGCGCTATGTATTCCGGTGGGTGAAATAGAGACGTTTGGACAACTGTTAAATATCAATCCGAATGCAAAACTCACTTTCTGGAAATTCTGGTTCTTAGGTTCTATTCCGTGGGAGCGTAAAACCGTCACGCCAGCCAGTTTGTGGCATCATCCGGGTTTGGTGTTGATTCACGCGGAGGAAGTTGAAACGCCTCAGCCTGAACTGACCGAGGCGGTATAACTTAACGAAGTCGCCCTCTCGCCAGGTTCAGCCGCGATTCGCTCATCTGCATTGCATTCTGGCTGACGTGACAATGGGTAATCGCGATAGCTAACGCATCGGCGGCATCCGCCTGTGGATTAGCGGGCAGTTTCAGCAAGGTGCGGACCATATGCTGCACCTGGCTTTTTTCGGCACTACCAATACCTACCACCGTTTGCTTTACCTGACGTGCCGCGTATTCAAATACCGGCAATTCCTGATTCACCGCCGCCACAATCGCCACGCCGCGCGCCTGCCCCAGTTTCAGAGCCGAGTCGGCATTTTTGGCCATAAAGACTTGTTCAATGGCGAAATAATCTGGCTGGAACTGGGTGATGATTTCCGTCACGCCCGCATAGATGAGCTTCAGACGAGACGGTAAATCATCCACCTTGGTGCGTATGCATCCGCTACCCAGGTAGGACAGTTGCCTGCCTACCTGGCGGATGACGCCATAGCCGGTCACGCGCGAACCCGGGTCAATGCCGAGAATAATAGCCATCACGCGTTTCCGTTTTGCTGTTCAGCAGGCCTCATCAGAGAGTCGCTGCAACCTCATCAGAGATTTCACCGTTATGGTAAACTTCCTGCACGTCGTCGCAATCTTCCAGCATATCGATCAGACGCATCAGTTTCGGTGCGGTTTCTGCATCCATATCAGCTTTGGTGGACGGGATCATGGAAACTTCCGCGCTGTCTGCTTTCAGACCTGCCGCTTCCAGAGCGTCGCGCACTTTACCCATTTCTTCCCATGCAGTGTAGACATCAATCGCGCCGTCATCATAGGTCACAACGTCTTCAGCACCTGCTTCCAGAGCTGCTTCCATGATGGTGTCTTCATCGCCTTTCTCGAAGGAGATCACGCCTTTTTTGCTGAACAGATAGGCTACGGAACCATCTGTACCGAGGTTACCGCCACATTTGCTGAATGCATGACGCACTTCAGCAACGGTACGGTTGCGGTTGTCAGACAGACATTCAATCATGATTGCCGTGCCGCCAGGACCGTAACCTTCGTAGATGATGGTTTCCATGTTTGCATCATCATCACCGCCCACACCACGTGCAATTGCGCGGTTCAGTGTGTCACGGGTCATGTTGTTAGACAGTGCTTTATCAATTGCTGCACGCAGACGCGGGTTAGCGTCCGGATCGCCACCGCCCAGCTTAGCCGCGGTTACCAGCTCACGAATGATTTTAGTGAAGATTTTACCGCGCTTAGCATCCTGCGCAGCTTTACGATGTCTGGTGTTGGCCCATTTACTATGACCTGCCATAAAAATATCTCCAGATAGCCCTGCCTGTTCAGGCAGCGTTAATTACAAACTGTTCAATCGCCTGCCGGTTGCTCCAGGACTTAGTGAGCGCCGCCGCAGCAGGCGCATCAAGCCACTTGTAAGCCAGATGTTCAGTGAAAACGATCTGCCGCTCGTGCGGAAGCGCAAGACAGAACCATGATTCCGTATTACGCGTCACGCCCGGCGCATAGCGATGACGTAAATGTGAAAAAATTTCAAACTCTACCGTGCGCTGACAGTCAATTAAGGTCAGTTGTTCAGCGACAACATCAATGGTGACCTCTTCCTTTACTTCGCGCATGGCAGCTTGCGGCGCGGTTTCACCCTCTTCCACGCTGCCGGTTACCGACTGCCAGAAATCGGGGTCATCACGCCGCTGCAACATCAGCACCCGTTTCGTATCTTGTGCATAGATGACCACTAAGATCGAAACGGGACGCTTATACACTTTATCCTTCACGCTGCCTCTTCGTTGACTGCCTTCGCTCATCCCATTCACATAGTTATCTATGCTCATGGGAGTTCACTCAGTTGCCGCCTTGATGCAACGCGAATGATTTCGTGTATTTGAGTCATATCAGTTATTCTCAGCCTTCTTCACAACCTGAATGCTCAGCTCAGCCAGTGCAGTCGGGTTAGCAAAGCTCGGTGCTTCAGTCATCAGACACGCTGCCGCCGTGGTTTTCGGGAAGGCGATAACGTCACGGATATTGTCGGTGCCGGTCAGCAGCATGGTCAGACGGTCAAGACCGAATGCCAGACCTGCATGCGGCGGAGTACCGTATTTCAGGGCGTCGAGCAGGAAGCCGAATTTCTCGCGCTGTTCCTCTTCGTTGATACCCAGAATACCAAACACCGTCTGCTGCATATCACCATTATGGATACGTACTGAACCACCGCCCACTTCGTAACCATTGATGACCATATCGTAAGCGTTCGCCACCGCATTTTCCGGTGCAGCTTTCAGCTCTGCAGCCGTCATGTCTTTCGGTGAGGTGAACGGATGGTGCATTGCCGTCAGGCCGCCTTCACCGTCGTCTTCAAACATCGGGAAGTCGATAACCCACAGCGGTGCCCATTTGCTTTCGTCGGTCAGACCAAGGTCTTTACCCACTTTCAGGCGCAGTGCGCCCATCGCGTCGGCAACAATTTTCTTGTTGTCGGCACCGAAGAAAATCATATCGCCATCTTGCGCGGCAGTACGATTCAGGATGGCTTCGATGATTTCTGCATTAAGGAACTTCGCCACCGGGCTGTTGATACCTTCCAGACCTTTCGCGCGTTCGTTAACTTTGATGTAAGCCAGACCTTTCGCGCCGTAGATTTTAACGAAGTTACCGTATTCGTCGATCTGCTTACGGGTCAGCGATGCGCCACCCGGAACACGCAGAGCGGCAACGCGACCTTTCGGATCGTTCGCCGGACCTGCAAATACTGCAAACTCAACAGATTTCAGCAGATCAGCAACGTCGGTCAGTTCCATCGGGTTACGCAGATCCGGTTTATCAGAACCATAACGGCGTTCGGCTTCCGCAAAGGTCATTACCGGGAAATCGCCCAGATCCACGCCCTTCACTTCCAGCCACAGATGGCGCACCAGCGCTTCCATCACTTCACGCACTTGCGGCGCGGTCATGAAAGAAGTTTCCACATCGATCTGAGTAAATTCAGGCTGACGATCAGCGCGCAGGTCTTCGTCACGGAAGCATTTAACGATCTGATAGTAGCGGTCAAAGCCGGACATCATCAGCAGCTGTTTGAACAACTGCGGGGATTGTGGCAGCGCGTAGAATTTACCTTTGTGCACACGAGAAGGCACCAGGTAGTCACGCGCGCCTTCCGGCGTGGCTTTGGTCAGCATCGGAGTTTCGATGTCGAGGAAGCCGTGGTCATCCATAAAACGGCGCACCAGGCTGGTGATTTTAGCGCGGGTTTTCAGGCGCTGAGCCATTTCCGGGCGACGCAGGTCGAGGTAGCGGTATTTCAGACGCGCTTCTTCGGTGTTGACGTGGTTAGAGTCAAGCGGCAGAACATCTGCGCGGTTGATGATAGTCAGCGAGGACGCCAGCACTTCGATTTCGCCGGTCGCCATATCGCGGTTAATATTTTTTTCGTCACGCGCACGTACGGTGCCCGTGACCTGAATGCAGAACTCATTACGCAGTTCAGAGGCCAGCTTTAACGCGTCCGCACGATCCGGATCGAAAAATACCTGCACGATACCTTCGCGGTCGCGCATATCGATGAAGATCAGGCTACCAAGATCACGACGACGGTTGACCCAACCACACAGAGTCACCTGCTGCCCCACGTGGGACAAACGGAGCTGTCCACAATATTCTGTACGCATGAGATATCCCTTAACTTAGCTGCCGGCGGATGCCCCCTGCTGCGCAGGTGACCAAGTCGCAGCGTTAGCTGTATGTCACAACTGAATGAAAAAAGGCGGCTATTATACTGGAAATTCTGCCGCACCGTAAGAGCCTGGCCCGCGCTGGAACGCCTCGTTACCACTTTATATCGGGCCTGAAATCAGACTCTACGCCAGTTTGCTATAAAGGTGTTGCCCGAACTCATAAAAATTAACAAAATTTGTCGTTCCGCCATCGGCTAATCGCATTAAGGTGTGAGGCACGATTTTGTTTTTTCAGGAGTCAGCATGCTTGAACTTAATGCTAAAACCACTGCGTTGGTGGTGATCGATTTACAAGAAGGCATCTTACCTTTTGCCGGTGGTCCACATACTGCCGATGAGGTAGTTAATCGCGCCGGGAAGCTGGCGGCGAAATTTCGCGCCAGCGGTCAGCCCGTGTTTCTGGTGCGCGTTGGCTGGTCTGCCGATTACGCCGAAGCATTAAAACAGCCGGTTGATGCCCCCTCCCCCGCTAAAGTGTTGCCCGAAAACTGGTGGCAACATCCAGCTGCATTAGGTGCAACTGACAGTGATATCGAAATCATCAAACGTCAGTGGGGTGCGTTTTACGGTACGGATCTGGAGTTGCAATTACGCCGCCGAGGTATCGATACAATAGTGTTATGTGGGATCTCGACCAATATCGGTGTTGAATCCACCGCCCGCAATGCCTGGGAACTTGGCTTTAATCTGGTGATTGCCGAAGACGCCTGTAGTGCCGCCAGCGCCGAGCAGCACAATAACAGCATCAACCATATCTACCCACGCATCGCCCGTGTGCGCAGTGTGGAAGAGATCCTTCACGCGTTATGATTTACATCGGTCTACCGCAATGGTCGCATCCTAAATGGGTGCGGTTGGGGATCACCAGCCTTGAAGAGTATGCCCGCCACTTTAACTGCGTGACGCGGTAAATTTAAAAATCGACAAATATCGTCCAGGAGCGCCATTTTTAATGGCTGGAGATAGCAACCAACATTCGTTGTTTTCAATATTTGGCGAATTTTGATGATTCCTTATGCCCCACCCATGCCCCATCACCAAAATAAGAGAGCCTAAAGACGTCTTTCATTAACAGAGATTTTGACGAAGCTAAACTATGATCCCTTTTTTTGCCGCACTATCGCGCATCCGCTGGAGCAGTAATGCAAAATCGGCGTCAGACAGATATCCGCTCAGGATTGCGACCTCGCAAACTCTCACCACCCCACCAAACTGGCTGTTATACGCCGATCCTATACGCAGGAAATCTCCCAAATCCGCTGGGTTCAGTGCCGGGCTGTTCACCCCGGTGGTTCCCGTCGTCAGGTTATTTACCGTTCTGGTACGAGCTGAATTTTTTACCCTCCCGCTAATTAGACTCCATGTGTTAATGGGCGCATCAGGAGTATTTGCTCTCGCGCCAGTCGAAATACCGTTTACCAGTACACCATGGTTAAACGTGGCCTGAACGTTTCCATCTGCGGGTGTGTTGATATCAAACCCCAGCTGAGTACCAATGCACAGACCGGTACCATCGGCACGCTGCGACTGATAGTTAGAGACGACAGCGGAGCTGGCATCATTCATCGGCATTACCGAGGCGACAATGGTCATATCCTCTGTGTTTTTTATTGATGTCGCCAGGTAGGCAACCTGTGCACCTGTCAGCTCAATATAATTTGGGCCATAGGCGGGACTTCCAATAATGGAAAATGCCGGTTTCCCACTAATCAGATTGCGAACAGATGTCGCTGCATTGATACCAAATGACCCATAGGCCTCCCATGGTCCAGCAAAAGGAACAGAAAGCTGCGCTTTTGGCGAAGCCCACATGGTGATAGTTTTATTGATAATAGTGGTTGACATATTTATTTCCCGGTTAATAAAAATCCTGCGGAATAGTCCCGGCTATTAAGGTTAGCCTGTCAAAAGTGCACCAGTTCCCTGCTGCACCACCTGATGTGTCAAGAACTGCCCGTACCGTAAGGGCTGTTGCCGTTGTAGGTACGGTAATAACAGTTGCTTTCCAGATAAAGCCTCCACGCCCCCCGCTCGGTGTACCATAGGGCCGGTTATTTGTAATTTCTGGGATTTGTATTGATCCACAGTTTCCCCGTGTTGATGTCGACGGGACAAATACCCTGGCCGCCAGTACAACGGTTTTTCCACGCAGGCGTTTCACAAGGGCGGCAGGTAATGTCGTGGCGGCGTAAGTTTCGATAGTACCAGTCTGGTTCAGACGCAAACCGTAAGCACCACTTTCAAAATTCGTTGTATCTTTCTCTGCTGTACAGCCAGTCAGAGACCATCCATCAGGGGCATCAAGCCCATCGGTCCAGGTAGAAAAGCCAGCATTTGTAAGAAGATTCGTTCCTGCTGTCAGTCCGGGAATGAACCGGGAAGGACTGGCTGGCCAGACGAACAGATTTTTAACCAGGTCGAAAATTTTCGCGTCACCGGTAGCATTCGGATGAATATTGTCCATATACCAGGCTGATGGTTTGCCCGCGTTCTGGAACAACTGGAATACGTCAACCAGACTGAAGCCTGCCGTGATTGCAGCCTGACGCGCACCGTTGCTCCGGACAGTCCCGTTATCGCTGTCCCTCAGCGGATTTTGCGAAACTATTATCGCCCCGGCATTGGGGTGTCGTTGCAGCATGGTGTAGAGAATGGCTAAATCCATCCCCATGTGGGTGCTGGCTGGCACATTGTTATCTGTGTTGTGCCCGTGGTTGAAAATAATCAGGTCGGCCTGCCGAGGCGCGTACGCGGTCTCAAAATACTGTCCCATCAGATAAAGCGGTTGCGTACCGGCGACCGCTGCGTTGTAAAAATGCAGGGTTTTCCCCGCAGTGCCAATCTGGATAGTCTCTGGAGTGGCATAAGCATTAGAAGACCAGGAATAATAATTAACCGTATATGCCGGATAGTTTCCTGCTAAAAATTCGGCCAGTTTTCTGGTCCATTTTTTGAAAACCTGTCCGGTAGATGGGTCGGTGTCCTGTGTAATACCGGTAGAATCGGAATTAATGATGATGCAGACATCTTCCAGCGCCGCCCGCATTTTTGACAGCAGCCCGTACGCCGCTGTTTGCGGAGGTAAATCAACCGTGACCTCGCCGGGATCGACGCTTCCACCGTTATCGCTGCCTGTTACTGGAACTGTAAAACCCAGTCCATCTGATAACATGACCAGTTCATCACTAAAATTTGGATCAACCGTAATAGTCAGGTTACCTGATGAAATCTCATTTTCACCAAGAAGCGACATCGGTGTTTCGAAACCGCCATCGGCACGAATACGCGAATGAGAAAAACCCAGCGGATCTGAAAATTCGACGAGGTTATTAGATAGTGGTTCCTGCCGAATATTCCCTCCAGCATCCATAGTTCGCCCGGTAGGCTGCAGCGTCCCGCTGACGTTCATGACCTCAATAGCCAGCGCGCTATCATCCGGGCTGCGGTAATACGTGGCGCTTCCTGTCGGAATATTAGCAATATCTGCCTGTGCATCAGCAAGCGTCATGTATTGCTTGCTCAGAGGGATCAGGTTTTGGCGGGCTTCATCAATAACAGCGTCGGTAGCAGCTGCCATTTTTTTAGTAGCCCCAATTATCGTATCCTGGGCGTTACCAAAACGATCTATAAAAGTATCGCTTTCGCTGTTCAGGAAATCATCGTACGCCAGGGCGTTATCATTCAGATCCTTCATGCTATTTGAAGGTCTTGGATTGCCGGTATTATATCTTTTGTCCATACCTGTTCCTGTCTTCATCTTTTCAATGAAGCAATTAAGATTGACGCCCCGCCCCTTCAGGGCTAACATCGCCTTACGTGTTTAAACGGTTAAATAAGAGAATGATTTTAATAAATAAATACACCCCTCCAACGCAGGAAGATTTAGCCAGACTGAAATCCGCACTAAATTACTCCGGAAACCAAATGGCAGGGCTCGCAGGTGTAGCCAGCGATAGCCAATGGCGGAAATACACTGGCGGAGAGAGCCCCAGGGTAATGTCAAGACACATACTGTTTTATATTGCAGCTCAGCTTGTTCTGTCTGATGAGCAACTTAACAATGTAATAAATAAAATGCGCGATATTGGCGCGGAGATAAAATAATGCTTGGCCTAATAAGGTTTTTTTTGGCATCGTGCGTCATTGCTTTTCACTTAACGGCTCGCATACCTGCACTTGGCAACTTTGCAGTGAATTGCTTCTATGTTATTAGTGGTTTTTTAATAACATACATTTTGCATGAAACATACAAGTTCAACTTCTCTATGTTTTGGAAAAATAGAATACTGAGGTTATTCCCGGCATATATATTTTTTCTCGTCATGGGCTTTCTTATTATAAAATTAATTCCATCCGCAAAGGAATTCCACTCAAACTGGACAGGCAATTTCTTACCTGGAGATTTATTAGGAAACCTCTTAATCTTCCCCTGGGCTTTCCTTTCTGATAATGCTGTAGCAAATCCATTCGGTGCCTTTTCATCCATTTATCACTTTGCTATTGATGGTAATAGATTCAGAATAGTCACATCATCATGGTCAGTGGGTGTTGAGATAACATGTTATTTTTTATTGTGGCTTTTCATAGCCCGAAATAAATTTACAGCCATTACGTCGATTCTGCTTTCACTGCTTTATCATGCTTACGTATATGTAGTACACCATTCTTTTGATATGGCGTATTTCCCATTCCTTGCTGCAACACTTCCTTTTAGCATGGGTTCTCTGGGTTATTTTGCCCATAGAAAGTTCAAAGCTATGTATCTTTCTCCACACAAAGCTTTTTTAATAACATTTATTTGCATCGGGATTTTTATTACCAATTGGCATTTATATACAATTAATGCATTAGGTCAGTACAACATAATACTTTACTACACCAATAATGTAATAGCATTGTTTACAACTCTGGTATTATTAAAAATAAAGACAAACATACATCTTGAGAAAATACTCAAGTGGTTTGGTGACCTGGCCTATCCAATTTTTCTTTGTCAATATTTTGGTGGATTTCTAGCATGGCTTGCTATTGGTGGTGAAAATCGTGGCTTATCCATCTTTTTATTAGGCTACCCAATATCAATTGCACTTGGGATCGTTTGTGTAATATTAATAGACAAGCCACTAATTAAAATTAGAGCAAAAATAAGGGCGGACGCTCAAAGCAAAAATAATCAGGAAAACTCTTCAAGGTAAACTAAACCATTCGCTCCTTTTCCTGATGAATAGTTACCATTCCCCCCGGCACCACCTGAGCCGGGGAAACCGCCATCATCGCCAGAACTACCGAAGTGGCCATTGCCACCCGTTGATGAAAATGCAGATCCTCCAGCCCCGCCAATAAAAGCATCAGAACCATAATACAGACCACCTTGAGATATTCCGCCAGTAATATTTAAAATGTTCCCGCCACTTCCGATACCTCCAGCAGGAACTGTAGCCCCGCCACCACTCCCTCCAGTAGCTGAGATTAAACTCCCGAACCTTGTATCACCACCATTCCCGCCTTTAGACGAGACACCAGCAGCAACAGCACTGCGGTGATGCTGCCAACTTACTGATTTAGTGTATGATGGTGTTTTTGAGGTGCTCCAGTGGCTTCTGTTTCTATCAGC
>ENA-OQIQ01000509-OQIQ01000509.1-human-gut-metagenome-genome-assembly--contig:-NODE-509-length-27487-cov-4.983546_pt1 | contig 27487 bp, 43 predicted proteins | sample MGYA00242584_ERZ504749 | MGnify/ENA primary metagenome ERZ504749 (study PRJEB26092, sample SAMD00036436) | human gut metagenome | host: Homo sapiens | study: EMG produced TPA metagenomics assembly of...
AGAAACATTGAATTTACCGTTTTATTGGGTCACTTTTAACCGGCCAAATGGGTCAAATTGAACCCGGCCTTGACATCGTTGTCCGGAATGGAATATCTGGCTGATAATACTATGATGAAAAAGGCTTATAGGTTATTGAAGGGCATTAGAGATGTGACGCCCGGTGTTTAAGTTTGAAGCCCCCTGCTCCGGCAGCGGGCTTTTCTTATGCCTGAAAAGGAGGGAAACATGAAAGAGAATGATACTAAAACTTTGGAAGAAGGAATCCTGAAAGATATCACCAGGGTGATTGTGGAAACAGATGAAGAAAACCCTGTATCCATTGCTGTTATCACGGCTGATAACATTGAATCGGCAAATGGGTACAGGGTTCGGATGCGGCCTGAATATAACGATTAGTGCTCGTTATCCTTCATAGACCTCATCCAGGATACAGTCGGTAATATGAGAGATTTGCTCGTGGGAGATGGAAAAGCCGTAGATATCTTCAATAGTGGACGCAATATCCCGTTGGCTCATGGTTTTCATAGAATAGCCATTACGGGAGTTACCGGATTTCTCAGGATTTGTGCCGTTCGTGGGATATCCAGGATGATTTTCCAGTTCTCCTTTAAGAGCGGCTTCAAAAATGGGAGCAAAAATTTTCTTCAGGGCAGTCTGAATCTCTTCTACAGACTGTGGTCTGTACGTATCGTAAATAGCCTGACCAATTTTTTCTTCAGGTGGACCCCGTGATTTGCTCGGCGAATTACGTGGTCTGGCGCAGAGACCAGGTCTTCTCCCGCGCCGGTCGTCTCGTCGTGGCGGCCCTGGACGAGGCGTTCTCTCATCATACCTGAAATGTATCATAGGTTATGAAAACCAAGTATTTGTAATCATATACCCCTTCCCTTATAATGAATGCATCAAGTAAAACAACTGGGCATGCAGCGGTGAGCTGCAAAGATGCAACAATAAGGAAGGGGTTTTTCCATGAAGATATTCAAGAGCAAGAAAAGAGCTGCTTGGCTGATGGCTGCTGTGATGATGGGGACGTTCACTTTTGGAGGGATGACGATGCATACGACTTATGCAGCCGTGCCGACAAAAACGCTCGTGCACGATTCACAGATGAAGCATGCGACGATCAAGGATCTGGACAACGACACGCGCGTCTTCGCCGTGGACAAGACGATTGAGGCCAAGAAGGTCACATTCCAGAACCGCTACGGCTTCGATGTGGCGGGCCACCTCTACCTGCCAAAGAATTTCGATGACAAGAAACAGTACAAGGCTGTCGTCGTGACGGGCCCGTTCGGCGCAGTCAAGGAGCAGTCCTCAGGCCTCTACGCACAGGAGATGGCCAAGAATGGCTTTGTTGCCGTCGCCTTCGATCCATCGACCACGGGGGAGAGCAGCGGCAAGCGCCGCAATATGGGCTCTCCGGAGATTTTCACGGAGGATTACAGCGCGGCGGTCGATTTCGTCAGCAACCTCAAGTTCGTCAACCCGCAGCAGATCGGTGCTATTGGCATCTGTGGTCTCTCGGGCATGGCCATCACGGCAGCAACGAATGATACGCGCATCAAGGCGGTCGCGACCTCGGCTATGTACGACATGTCGGACAGCATCCGCAACCACTATCAAGGGGATTACTACACGCCGGAGCAGCGCGAAATCGTCAAGCACCACCTGGCCGAGATGCGCGATGAGGAGGCAAAGACAGGCAAGTCTATTCCCGGCTCGCATGAGCTCGCCGTCGACAAGGATGGCAAGGTGATCTCCACGAAGACGATGTTCCCCGACAAGCTGCCGGCGGATGCACCGGATGTCGTGAAGGGCTTCTACGATTATTACGTCGGCCGCGCTTACCATCCGCGTGCCATCAACTCCAACACGCTGGCCTGGGATTCGACGACGCCGTACGGCTTCTTCAACTTCTCGCTGATGGATCACATCAAGGAACTCAGCCCGCGCCCGCTGCTGCTCATCACAGGGGACAAGGCGCATTCCAAGTACTTCTCGGATGCGGTCTATGCAGCGGCAGATGGTCCGAAGGAGGAGATTGTCGTTCCGGGTGCTACGCATACGGATCTCTACGACCAGATGGACAAGATTCCCTTCGACCGCCTCGTCGCGTTTTTCAACAAGTACCTCGGTGAATGATTGCTGGAAAGACGTACCTGGGAGGAGGATGTTTGATGAGCAGATTGTTCTTTTGCTGTTGTGCTCTGATTGCACTTCTCGTGCTGGGATGTGCCGGCCCCGGAGTGACAGCCACATCCTTGTCCGGGAAGGAGGCAAAGATGCACGAGACAAGAGCGGCATCCCTGCTGGCGGGCAGCAAAGCGTATACTCTGAAGTGGGCTGATACGAAGGCTGCTGCCGAGCTGCGGCAGCAGTTGCCGCTGGCCAAGACGTTTACAGAACTCCATGGCAACGAGAAATACTACAAACTGCCGAAGCACCTGACAGCGGCGGATGAAGATGTCCGCGAGATCCATAAGGGGGATGTCATGCTGTTTGACGGCCAGTATGTCGTGGTGTTCTATCAGGATTTTCAGACGACCTACCGCTACACGCGCCTGGGTCGCGTCGAAGCAGCCAATGATCTGGACGCTGCTCTGGGGGCAGGTGATGTATTCCTGACCTTGCAACCATGAGATGGGGAGAGCGGTCTGGAGGCGGAAAGGATGAGATGATATGAAACGACAGCAGCTATTGCTCTTGATCCTGGCATTTGGTGTGTTCAGCATACTCAATACGGAGATGGGCATCATCGGCATCTTGCCGATGGCGGCGGAGATGTACCAGGTGGATATCGTCCAAGCGGGGATGCTCGTCAGTATGTTCGCTCTTGGCGTGGCCATCGCAGGGCCGACGATGCCGTTGCTGTTCTCGCGCTTCAATCGCAAGCACGTGATGCTGCTTGTGCTGGGCGTGTTCACTCTCTGCAATGCATTGGCCGTCGTTGCGAGCGACTTCCAGCTCCTTTTAGTGCTGCGCGTTGTGCCGGCCTTTTTCCACCCGGTCTACTGTGCACTCGCCTTCAGCGTGGCCGCCGCTTCGGTGGCTCCAGAGGATGCGCCGCGGGCTGTGGCGCGCATCAACATGGGCGTCGCGGCCGGCATGGTTGTCGGCGTGCCCATCAGCAATGTCCTGGCAGCGACGTTTGACTTCTCAGTGGCAATGGCCTTCTTTGCAAGCGTGACGGGGCTCATGTTTCTGCTGACAATGGCCTTTGTGCCGGACTTGCCGGTGACGCAGCCAATGCGCTACGGCGCGCAGCTTTCCGTTCTGAAGCGTCCGCCGGTCTGGCTGGCCATCGTGGCGGTTATTTGCCTCAATGGCTCCATCTTCGGCGTCTACAACTACCTCGCTGATTATTTGCAGAAGATTGCGGAACTGCCGGGAGAGCTCATCGCAGCACTGCTCTTCGTCTATGGTCTCTTGAATATCTGCGGAAGCTATCTGGGGGGCAATCTCCTCGCCAGGTGTCCCAGCACGACCGTACGCCTTTTCCCGCTGTGTACCATCGCGCTCTACTGCCTGCTCTTTGCAGGTGGTGGGAAGCTGCTGCCTCTTCTCGCGGCATTGATCGTGGTCTGGGGCATTCTCGGTGGCATCAATGCGAACATCAATCAGTACCTGCTGGCCTGCGTGGCATCGGATGCGCCGGATTTCAGCAACGGCCTGTTCCTGACAGCGGCCAATCTCGGCTGCATGGCGGGAACCATGATCAGCGGCTTTTTCATACACAGCCTCGGCCTGCCCTTCGTCGTTTGCGGTGGCCTGCTGCTGGCGGCCGCTGCCCTGCTGCTCACAAAGTTCGTACACTGCCGGGCAGATGAGCAACAAGCGACGGATTGGATTTTAAACGATTGTCTAAAATAGGGGTTCTGACCTTGTTTGGAGGTATATTTATGGCAAATTCCTTTTGCTCAGCCCATTCTATCCGTACCCCGGAGGGGAATATGCCCATGGTGCATTGGGCAGTGGTGGAATCTACGCCGGGAGGTATGACAGCTATTGGACGCATTGCCCAGGAAACGGTTGGACCGCAGTCGGCCCGCGAAGCAGGCACGTATGCGCTGTATGGTGGTGTCGATGCCCAGAATCCAGATGTGATGAGGCTTCTGGAAATCTATGAAAGCTATGAAGCTTATCGCATACACAGCACCAGTGAAGCTTTTCAGGCATATCGGGCAGCCAGACTGCCTGTTCTGAAAAATTTGCGGATATTGGAAGCGAATGGCATCGCCTTGGAGCAAAAAGACAAGGGCGTGGGCAGGGTGGTTTACATGCACCGCTATGAAGTCATCCCGGAAAAGCTGGCCAAGTATCAGAAGCTGGCAACCCAGGAGGCTCGCAGGGCTGTAAACGAAGATGGCGGTGTTCTAGGGATGTTCGTTACTGCAGAACACGACGCACCAAACGTCATCCATACCATGGAAATCTATCGTGACAGAGAAGCTTTCGAAAAATATCAGGCTTCCGAAGCATGCCAAACATATATGATGGAGGTCATGCCTATGTTCAGCATGACTCACATGGTTGAGAATATGCCTGGCAATATCGTGCTTGGCGATAAGGGACTCCATAACAAGTGATTATGGGGGAGCGGTATGAAAAATAAAATTATCTATGGTATCACCGTAGGCGTCATTGGGGTCATGCTTGGCTTCCATCGACTAGAGACTAGTGATGGGGATGTGAAAATCATTTTTTCACATCCCCATTTTTCAAATCAAAATCCCCGCCAGATGGTCCACCTCGTGCTGGATGATCTGGGCCGGGAAGCCTGTGAACTCCAGAGTCTGCTTCTTGAAATCCATGTCCTGGAATTCCACTTGGATTTTTCGGTACCGGGTGGTTTTCCGCTCGCCGGAAAGGGACAGACACCCTTCGGACGTTTCGTAGGGACCTTCCTGCTTTATGATTGTCGGGTTGAACATCACCATGTCCATGAGCCCCAGGTTGACCACAATGATGCATTTGGCCACCCCGATCATATTGGCTGCCATGCCCACACATTCGTCCCGGTGTGCCTTCAGGGTTTCCAAAAGGTCGATGGCTACTGGTTTATCCAGAGGGGAAGCAGGCAGGGATTTCTGTTGCAGGAAATACTCGTCACGCATGATTTCACGAATCATAGAGAAAGACCTCCGTTACTGATCAAATTTGCTACCATTGTACCATAGTTGTCCTTCCTGAAGGGGAACACAAAATGATATATTGTTTTGTCCTTCCCTGAAAGGGAAGGGGGACCGTCCGTATGGACGGTGGATAGGTCTCACATCGGCAGTGAGACCCCTTACCCGCCAAGCGGGCCCCTCCCCTTTATGAACAGCTGATTCTAAGAGGTAAATGACCATGAACCGTGAAGAAATCAGAAAAGCTGTCGCCGATGCCGTCGTATCCTTAGATTGTATGAGCAAAGCCGGTACGGGACATCGGGAAGTATGTTCTGTACCGGCTTTTTCTGATATACTGAAAGTATGAATAGCGAAATAGATTAATACATCTAGGTTTTTGAAAAGGAGTGATTTTTTATGCGAACGTTTCGGATATGTGGCGCTATGCGACGAACACAATACGACGGTTGTCATCGTGCATAACGGTGTGTTTGAGTACGCTATGAATCAGATTGGCTGGTCGTATTATATTCGTAATGGCGGGTACTACTATTGATTGTGCACTAGCGGGGGCAGGGAAATGGAACTGAAGAAAATCGAATACAAGCTGACGGTCTGTAAGGTGGCAGATGCATCCGACATCGATATGGCCGCTGACTTTTACTTTGTCGGGAAAACGGATGAAGAAGTGTCGCTGGTGTGCAGGACAGAGGACACACCTGCAAAGACGGTAGAACGGGATGACGGTTGGAGAGGATTCCGCATTCAAGGCGTCCTTGACTTTTCGCTCATTGGCATCCTGTCCAAATTGTCCGGGATCCTTGCCGAACATAAGATCGGCATCTTTGCGATATCCACGTACAATACAGACTATATCTTGGTCAAAGAAGAAAACTTTGCGCGGGCATTGAGCATCCTGGCTGCGGAAGGCTATCACGTCGTATGATTTCCGGGTGCCAGGGAAATGGGGGATGAGCGCATGACGATCCAATCCTTGAGCTATATCGTTGCGGTGGCCGAGGCGGGGTCCATCACGCTGGGCATCCTCTATCTGTGCGGCAGGAATGAAGCGTTCCTGCGGAAGACGATGGATGAGATGGAGCTGCGCTTCCAGGAACTGTTCACCGCCGCTCCGCATGCCTTCCTCCGGTATGCTGAAGGGCCGAAGGAGTATAGTTTGGAATGAGCTGTTTTTTAGGCAAGATAAATTTTTAACATCCGTTGAACAGCCATTTCCAGCTTCATTTTCCCCTCGCTGAGACACCACTCGAAGATACAGCCCTTTACAATCGTGCAGATATCCGCGCTCATTTGGTGGATATCTGCATTTTTTTGTATGCAGCCTTCTGCCTGTGCCGTGACAAGTTCCCGCTCACATCTGGCCATGACCGTTCCAGCGGCAAACTTCCCGTCTTTTTCTCCCATATAGGTTTGGAGTGCCTGATTGTTCGGCGTGTAAAAACTACGCATAAAAGCTATGCCAAGGTTCATGTACTTCCGGATAAGGAGCATATATAATTCTGTTATACGTCCGGCAATATCGGAGGGTGGAGCCGTAAGCTCGGCTGTCTCGAAGGAGAGCCCTCGCACAAAGTGCATCATCAGGTCATCCTTATTACGGAAGTGATAATAGAATGTTCCCGTGGCAATATCCGCTTTCTCGCAGACACGCCGCACCGTGATACAGTCCGCGCCTTGTTCCTCGATGAGGGCTATGGCCGCAGCTATGACTTTTTCTCTGTTTTCCTCGAGAAGCGGCTGGAAAAGGCCTTGGCGGAAATTGACGGCGGAGATAAAGTGGAAATCGAATTCAAGAGCTTTGAACTTGACCCTTATGCCAGCCGGGAGGTCGTTTCCTCTACGGTGGATCGTTTTGCCGCGAAGTATCATCTGAGCAAAGAGGAGGCAGCAGAGCGTATTGAAGCCATCTCCCGCATGGGCAGGAGTGAGGGAATCGACTTTCGCTACGTCTCTACACGTTACACCAACACCTTTGACTCCCTGCGTCTCACGAAATATGCCCAGGAAAAAGGGAAAACAGGAATTATCACGAAGTTATTTGATGCTTACTTCACCAGGAATCTGAAACTCAGCGACCATGATGTGCTGACACAAATCGCAGGCGAATGTGGCTTAGACAAGGACGAAGTGACTGCAGTGTTGTCCGGCGACCGATACGCCGATGAAGTACGCGCCGATGAGCAGGAAGCAATGGAGCACAGCATTCACGGCGTACCCTATTTCCTTATCAATGGCAAGTACACGGCATCCGGTGCACAACCGACGGCCATGCTGAAAAAAGCCATTGAAAAAATACTGGCTGAGGAAACGTCAGCGGCAATATCATTAGATGGCATGGTCTGCGGGGCGGATGGCTGCCATATTGTGCAGTAAGGCGGGGGAGCATCATGATTTTATCGTTGCCCGTGACAGGCGTTTTTAACACCAATGCCTACTTTTATGTTGATGATGCCACAGGACACGGCTTTTTGCTCGACCCCGGCGCAGAAGCAGATACTCTTTTAGCCGTTATTCGACAAAGAGGATTCGTCATCGAAAAAATTCTGCTCACCCATGGACATTTCGACCACATGGGTGCCGCAGCGCAAATCCAGGATGCACTGTCCATCCCTGTCTGTATGCACGAGAGAGGGCGGGAATATACAGAGAATCCTCGTTGGAATCTCTCGGAAGGTTGCGGGCTATATATCAAACTGGATGATGTGAGCTATTTGCCGGACGGGAGCAGGATTGCCCTCGAAAGGAATCCTGTATTTTCTTTGACCATGCACTACGTTCCCGGTCATACTACGGACAGCGTATTCTATTATAGCGCCAGGGACAATGTGGCCTTCGTGGGTGATTCCATTTTCAAGAACAGTTTCGGGCTGACACATTTTCCCGGTGGGGATGAGCAAACATTGATGCAGAGTATCACACAGCGTATACTGAAACTGCCGCAGGAAACCGTCTTGCTGTCCGGACATACGGAACCGACTACGGTGGGGGCAGAACGGGAACGCTCGTGGTATGCGCCATTTTTAAACTGATTTAGGGGAGGTGGAGGCTGGTATGGGGGAGAGTGTAAAATATTTTGTGTAAACGCATAAGCGTCTTGCTCAAGATAGATTTATACCTCATACTGAAAGGGAACAAAGGCAAAGGAGTGGAATACCATCATGGCGAAGCGTACCCCAACCCCTGAAGAAAAAAATTGGTCAGGCTATCTACGATACGTACAGACCACAGTCTGTAGAAGAGATTCAGACTGCCCTGAAGAAAATTTTTGCTCCCATTTTTGAAGCCGCTCTTAAAGGAGAACTGGAAAATTATCTTGGATATCCCAAGAACGGCACAAATCCTGAGAAATCCGGTAACTCCCGCAATGGCTATTCTATGAAAACAGCTTGATGCAACGAGCCATGAGAATGGCCAAAGGAATCAAAGACCGCGTACCTGGAATTTAATACAACCGCCTTCGTGAAAGCGTGGGCGGTTTTTTCATGTCTGAAAGGGAGCACCTATGATGAAAAGCCCTCCTCTAGAAATCCAAAAAGCATTTGCAAACTATTTAAAGTGGAAAAAGGAAATGCGGGAAATAAGAGGAATCATCGTCGACTGATTGAAACAGCCGTCCCTAGCGGGGCGGTATTTTTATATCCGAAAACAGGAGGGAACAAGATGAAAGCGCCGGGGACCTTTCCGTTTCCTACGACTTCAGCCAGGTGGCCAGTGACTTCAACGGATGGGGCACCTACAAGCTGACCGTCTATGGCCAGCAGTTCGTAACCATTCGTAACCATCGCCCGGCTGGTTTCCCTAGGAGGGATGACCGTATGGTGATGACCGTAGGCCTCAAATCCAAAAGCCTGCTGGGAGTCCTGCGGGGCGCCCTCCAAAAGCTCACCCAAAAGGATGTCCTGGTGGGAATCCCAGCGAAAAACTCCACAAGGATGACTACGGGAAGCAGTTAGACACCACCCGGGAGGAAGCGAATGGATCCGTGACTTTGAAGCGGACCCGGGTGTGGTCCCTGCTGCTGACCGCTTATGGGCCCAAAGCCTGTGAAATATGGAAGAAAACACGGTGGCCACGCAATGGCCACCGTGAATTATACTATGGTTTGGAAACTCTGGACAAAACGCCTCTGTATGGACTATAATATAAGAATCTAACAATAAAGTATAAAACCCCGCATTCTTGCGGGGTTTTTCTTGTTTACGGCAGACAGACGGCAAAAATAATTTTAAAAAATATCGTTGACCGCTTTTGCCGCAGCCAACTGGATGTCTTTTGTGTTGTTGGCGTACGTGGTACTGACGGTCTGGATGGTATCGCCCAGCAGGTTGGCCACCAGGTTGATGTCACCGGTTTCATGTAGCATCAGTGTGGCGTAGGTATGCCGGAAAGCATGGAGGGAACGGCCAGGGTAATGCTTATGGATGTAGGAATTGATGTAGACCTGGATGGTACGCAGCCGCTCGGGAGGGAATACCATACCGTCAATCCGGAACGGCTGGGAGTCTTTCCATTTGCGGAGTGCCGCCAGCACATTCGTTGGAACTGGTATCGTCCGGTTACTGTTCTTCGTCTTGCAGGGGGTCAGCCCGTAAGATGTGCGGCTGGTCCTGGCCCACTGCTTGCAGATCTTGAACGTTCCGGCCGTAAAGTCGACACAGTCCCACGTCAGCCCCCGGATCTCTCCGATTCTCATACCCGTCCGGCTGGCCACCAGCACCACAAGGTAGTAGAGAGGGTCCCGGCCATGCTTCTGGAAGTGGTCCAGAATCTGAGCGACTTCCTCCCGGCTGAAGGCTCTGATCGTCTGTTCTCTCCGGTCCTGTACCTGGGGGACTTCCGCAGCCGGGTTCGTCTTGATGATCTTGTATGTCATGGCATGGCGGAGTACACGGCCAACAGCTGCCAGGGAGAGGTTCTTCGTTTTGGCGGCAAAGGGCAGGCCATTGATTTCATTCATCAGCACCGGCGGTGTGATATCCTTGATGGGCAGGTCCAATATATTCGGCAGCCGTTTAACTCTGTCCTCATAAGCCAGGATAGAGCCATAGGTCAGCCGTCCTTGCATATCACGCTTGAACATGGTCCAGAACTGGCGCAAGGTGATGGCCTTCAGGGTTTTATCGAGTGTGGTTCCAATCTCTTTCTGGGCGGCCTCCAGCAGCTCATCCTGGTGCTGCCTGGCCTCCCGTTGGGTCTTGAAGCCCTGCCGGGTCTTCTGCCGCCAGCGGCTGCCGACTTTGTAGGACAAGATCAAACACACAGAACCGTTCTTTTCACGGTAGCTGAAATGATAATCCATAGGTCATACCTCCTTCTATGGATAGGGGAGGGGCGACTGTGGTACAATATTACAGTAAGCCCCTGTGAGAGGGTAGTTTACATCATCCCTGCTGGTATTTGCGGTACCAGCAGGGACTTTTTTAACATAGTATTTATTTTCCTTCAAAACTTTGCAGGATTTTATAATACTTTAGAAATCGATTCTTTATATCTGCTGGAATCGCAGTGATTTGAGAGTATTCATCAAACAGCTCTTCATCACGATCATTTGAAATAATGACCAGGAATTCTTCAATGAAAAGAGATCTTAAGTAGGCATCATCAAGAAAACTTAGAATAGCAAGCATAACACCGTAGATTCCCTGTAGTGCCTCTTTATCAGATGCTGTTATCTTCTTCTTTTCTCTTTGAATTAAAGGGGTCCTTAATAAATTCCACAAAATTTCAGGAGGAATTTTGCGCTTTCCTGTGATCCTCAAATTGGTGAAATTTAAATTATGAGCTACAAAATTTCTAAATTCCCGGATTGCGTTAAGTGATAAAGTGACATAGTTTGACTTTTGATTGTATTGTAAAGAAGATGATGGAAGCAGAGCGTCAACTACTTTTCTTTTGATTGATGGCTTTAGCAATCTGAAAAGATTGATGGAATTCCCCATCGAGATATTTTTAAAAAGGATCCATGCTGGAATATGATTGTGGTGTTGACAATAATATTTGCTGGGATCTTTGATTTGGGAGGGATCTAATTGGTGATTTATGATTTCGACAGTGCTTTTAAAGGTAACTCCATGAGGTCTTAGCCTAGTTTCATAATGAATCGGATTTAGATAATCGTTTTTGTCTACACCATATTCCTCTGATAAAATATAGGCAAAACGCGTTTTAAATAATGTCTCAATCATTCCGCTGTATTTCAGAATAAAAGCTTGAACCTTATGATCAAATAGTGAAAACAAATATAAATACTCTATCGAAAGATTAGACCTGAATTGATCATTGGCATCCATGAAGTGTATTTTATAGCGATTTACCAAGTCATAATACGAAATTGTATTTAAAGCATGGATTGCAAAATCGTTGTTTGAAATAACCATGCCTCGCTTCTTTAGCAATTCAATTTGCTCAAGATATGTTAGAAAAGGTTTATCATATTTCATTGCAGATCTCCATGAAATTAAAAGGACCCACTACCCGATTATGGGTAGTGGGTCCAGTGCCCAGCAGAAAACTGCTGCAAGCGTTTCACTACCCAAATTATAACATAGATTCACTGAATGTCAAATATCATTCATTCGTCAATAGAACCGTGTCACCTTTTTCAATAGGAGAAATAGAAGGCAATTCACGATGAGAAGCATTGTCTTTATCTACATTCATAGGCCGCAATAATCTCATAGTTTTTTCAAAAGAAGCTAATGGATTAAGGGAATTCTCCGTTTTATAAATTACCTTTCGACAAAGCGAAAAGTTTTCATAAGGAACATCAACTTCAACAACTTCCTTTACGGCATCAAGCGTACCATAATTCGTTCCGTCAATGACTACGGGCTTTCCCTTTTCGATGATTCTAAGGGTATTACCTTTCCTTGCACCGTCTTTCAAACCGTAATCAATTAATAGTGCAGACTCGTCAATCACTTCTATCACCTTGTATTTATCCATTGTCATTTTCTTCATCCTTCCTTTCACACGATTTCGCACGATTTCAAATCGCCGCAGACCTGCACCACGCCTTATGGCCAGTCGATTATGCGGGCCTGGTCCGAACGATTTTCACACGATTTCCCACGCTTCAGAACTTCCTCCGCAACTCGACCACCTTGCCGATGATCCGGATGGGGAGGTCACGTATCTGCTCACGGGTATAAAAATGGGGACTGTACACGCCGACGTTATGACCAATCAACGTCAGCCCGTCCGGCCCCTCTTTGACTTCCTTCACTGTGGCATCGTTGCCGTTGACCAACACGATGGCGATTTCCTCGTTTTCCACCTCCGGCTGCTGCCTGACAATGACCACATCACCCTCGTGGAGCGTGGGCTCCATACTTCGCCCCTTGACCTGCAGAGCGAAATAGGTTCCGCTTTTGGCCATCTGGGCCGGAATTTCTTCGTAGTCGATGATGTCAGTGATGGCCTCGATGGGGATGCCCGCCACCACACGGCCTAACACCGGGATACGGACGCCACGGGTGGGCTGGGGGCCGTTAACCTTGGGCGGCGCATCATTTACAGTAACCTTTTGAGAACCGTCAATCATTGCAAACAAAGAGTCAAAGTCTGTTCCGGTGCAATCTGCAATTTTTCTGATGGTTTGTATAGTAGGAATGAAGGGCTTTCCTGTTGTCGGGTTTATTCCTTTTTCTAATATTGATATGTATGCTCTACTTAACCCGCAAACATCACCAAAAGCCTGCATGGACATACCATGAGATTTCCTATATTGCTTAACCCACTCTCCTATAGTCATATTCAAAACCTCCTTATGTATATTCTACTATACATTTTTTACTGAAATATGTCAAATGCAGTTGACAAAAATAAAAATATCTAGTACACTAGATATAGCTTCAAGAAAGGGGGAAGTACAAATGGGAAACCGCTATAAAGGCCTTGAGATTCGAAAACAGCGTGGGCTGACTCAAGATGAACTGTGTGAAAGAGCTGGTCTGTCTCGACAGACTCTTTATGAATTGGAAAAAGGAATCAAGACGGATGTAAAAATGAGTACTTTGACCGCTTTGGCGAGTGCGCTAGAATGTTCTGTCTCTGATTTGTTTGCAGAAAATATCTAGTATACTAGATAAATTGAAAACAGGAGGCTCAACCATGCTAATCCAATTGGCAGACGGAAAGACCATTGAGCCCGGCAAGGGCAGGCGGAACTACGTGGACGCAGACGGAACCCAGTACACCGTATGGGTGAAATGGGTTGGCGGCCAGTGCATCTACCGGCCGCACAAACGGGTGAATTGCAGTTACCGGGTGGTGCCGGATACCAAGTGGCACCAGACCGAACAGGCGGCCCAGACAGAGCTGGACATTGAGGCCAGTGTGCAGGGCTGGAAGGAAGAAGAAAATGGGGACTGAACCTTTAGAAAAAGAAAACGCCGATCTCAAGCGGCAACTTGAAGAACGGCGCAATCTGGCTAAAAAGAGATTCTATGCAGACCTGTTGATTTATTGTCTGCTGGAAATCAATCTTTTCGCAATCATGACCCAGCAATGGGACGTCAAGCTTCTTTACTTTTTCCTGGCAGAAGTCGTTGGACTGCTGGTCTGGACAGGATGGGCATTTTTCTGGGAATCAAGGAAATCTTGATGAGCCTGGACAGCATCTTTATGGGCTTGAACAGCATCCTGATGGCTTATATCAGATTGTATGCAGCTCATCATGATACTAAGAATTGTGACAAGGACTGTAAGGAAATTCAGGATCTGGTCCCACGTGAAATCCCTGGATTGAGGGAACAAAGATTTGACTTGCGCTGTGATTGCAATCTGTTCCTCTTTGTTCATCTCAGGAACTTCTTCAAGGCTTTCATCAAGCGGAATGCTTTCCTGCAGGACCATATCCGCCAGCTGGTCTCTTGTCAATTGATTGAACTGAGATACAAGATCCATTGCTGGAGTGAATAAATCCCTGTAAGCGTTGCTGATCTTTGCAATGTCGTTGCCCATATCTTGAAAGGCTTGAAATGCTGGATTTGCATAAATTGATTGAATCAAATGCTGATTACAGCGCATGAGGCTTTGGATTTCTGGAGACTGAAGACATTGCAAGTAAGAACTGGCCGCATTGGAAGACATGATTGTCTTTGCAATCTGCGCAACCTGGGAATTCTGGATTGCCAGAAATTCCTTTTGCAATTGATCAAACCACTCAAGAGTAGGCAATACGGGAATATTGTCTTGCTTCACCATCATTATCACCTCCTTCCGTTACCCATTATATCAGAAGGAGAGTGAAGAACAGAAAGGAGGCCCGCAATGGAATCGCCGCTGATGAATGTAAAAGAAACGGCGGATTATCTCCACGTTGGGAAATCCACCGTTTACAAACTGGAAGCCGATGGGGTGCTGCACCGGGTCAACAGTGCGGGGCACATCCGGTTTTCCAGGGACGAAGTCGAAAAAACCGTCATGGACAAGGTCCACAACGGTTGGAAGAGCTCCCGGGAAAGGGAGCTGGAGCGGGAAATCGCCCGAAAGGATGCCACCATCCAGAACCTGAAAAGCCTGCTGTACAGGCTGGCGTCTGGGGTCATGGATGGGCTGGGAAAGGAAGGACTACTTGAACCAGAAAAACGATGAAACCTACCAGCTCCGCTATGTGTGCTGGTATGGGCACATCTTCCACCGCTATGAGGACGCAGTGACAGCCCGGCAGTATAGCCGCTGGCACAGCGACTTTGACCGGATTGTCAAGGTCTGGGGCGGCTGGAAGATCGTGCCAGCAGGAAGGGAGTGAAAGAGCATGGATGCGGAAATGATGGAGAACGTCCGGCAGAACGAAAAATACTACCGGATCAAAGCAGGGGTCTCCGCCAAGCACATCGGCGAGATCACAGGACACTGTGATTCCTGGATCATCATGTTTGAATCCAGCGTAATCAAGAATCTGAGAGACCAGGACCTGCAGAAGATTGCCGAGGCCCTGGGGGTGAAGCTCAAGGACCTGGTGAAGCTAGCAAGGGAACCGGTCCTTTCCATCACGAAGGAAGAACACGAGAGAGGGCTGAAGAATCTGGAGAAGATCCGGATCCACAGGAAGCTGACCCGGCAGCAGTTCAACGCCATCCTGGGGCTGAGCAAGGACTATTTCCGGAAGGTCATGGTCGGCTACAGCCACTTCGGGATCAAGTCCTGGTGGCGGATTGCCGATGCCCTTCACATGGATCTGAAAGTACTGATAGGGAGGGAATGAAGATGGAGCTGAACAAGATTTTCGCTGCGGCCGTCATCGCCCTGGGCGCACTCACCATGGCATGCCACGCCGGGCAGGCCGTCCAGGAACGCCGGAACCCCCAGTACACGATGGTATCCCGCCGGGTGATGGCCGGGGAAACGCTGTGGGAAATCTGCAGCAAGGTCAACAATGGCCGTGAAGACGTGTGGGAGGTCATTGACCGGACACGTCTGGACAACGACATCAAGGACCCGGGAGCCCTGAGGCCTGGGCAGGTCATCACGATCAGGGTAAAAAAATAAAAAGCCACCGGCTGTGGGAATCAGCCGATGGCGGGTAACCTTCACTCTGGCAGTAAGGTTACCTCCAGTATATCAAGGAGGACTCGAAATGTCAAAAATCAAAGGAACAACGATGATCCTGACGGTGGACCAGAGCAAAGACCATAGTGCCTGGCTGGCTGCCAGAAGCAAAGGTATCGGCGGAAGTGATGCCGGAGCTATCATGGGGAGCAATCCCTGGAAGAGTCCCTACCAGCTGTGGCTGGAGAAGACAGGGCAGGTAGAACCGGAAGACATCAGCCAGAAGGATCCCGTCTACTGGGGCACCGTACTGGAGCCCCTGGTGGCCAAACGCTTCAGCGAGGTGACTGGCAAAAAGGTGGAACGCTGCGGCACGCTGCAGAACAATGAAGCACCCTGGATGCTGGCCAACATCGACCGCCTGGTTCTGGGAGAAGGCGCAGGGCTTGAAATCAAGACCACCAACGCCTTCCGGTCCGCTGAATGGGACGGTGACCAGTTGCCGGACAGCTACTACTGGCAGTGCCAGCATTACATGATGACCACCGGGCTGCCGCTTTGGTACATCGCGGTGCTGATTGGTGGCCAGGACTTCCGCTGGAAGGCAATTCCCCGCAACGAAGAGGACATCAAGGAACTTTTTCTCCGGGAAGAGGAATTCTGGAATGTGAACGTGCTGCAGCATGTGATGCCGGGTATCGACGGCAGCGACTGCACCCGGGAAGCGCTGAAGGAACAATACCCAGGTGGCGACATGGAAGAGCTTGAACTGACGAAGGATGTGGATCTCTTGCTGATGGAACGGCAGGACGTGATGGAGCACCTGGGCCAATACAAAGCCTACCTGCAGATGTACGACAACAAGCTGAAGGCTCTGCTGGGCAACCACGAGCTGGCTACGACGCCTCAGGGCATCCGGATTACCTACAAGACCCAGGACGGACGAGCATCCATTGACAAGAAGAAGCTGGAAAAAGAATGGCCGGACATCTACCAGCAGGTGGTCAAGATTGGCAAACCTACCAGGGTATTACGGTTCAAAGCACCGAAGGAGGATGACAGCAATGGCAACGACTAAAGGAGGACTGGCCAAACGCCAGGCGGAAATCAAAAAGGACGAACCGATCCGGAGCATGCAGGGGCTGGTGGTCAAGATGCAGGACCAGATCAAGGCGGCATTGACCGGGACAGCCCTGGCTCCAGAGCGCTTTACCCGGATGGTGCTCACAGCCCTGAGCTCCAATCCGAAGCTGCAGGAATGCAGCCCCCAGAGCTTCCTGGGCGCCATGATGCAGGCTGCGCAGCTGGGCGTAGAGCCAAACACCCCGTTGGGCCAGGCCTACCTAATCCCTTACCGCAACCACGGCATCCTGGAATGCCAGTTCCAGCTGGGGTACAAGGGGCTCATTGATCTGGCCTACCGGTCCGGTTCCATCCGTGATATTTCCGCTCACGTGGTCTATAGTGGCGACGGCTTCGAGTTCGAGTACGGGTTCGAACCGAAACTGATCCACAAACCGGCCATGACGGACCGGGGGACGCCCATCGCCTACTATGCGGTCTACCATACCAAGGATGGCGGCGGGAACTTCGTGGTCATGAGCCAGGAGGACATCGAGAAACACCGGAACAAATTCTCCAAGGCTGCCGGTCAGGGCTTCAGCCCCTGGGGCACGAACTTCGAGGAGATGGCCAAGAAAACGGTGCTCAAGAAGCTGCTGAAATACGCACCGCTGAAGACCGAATTCGTCCGGGCGGTGGCCACGGATGAAACCGTGAAGAGTAATATCATGCCGGATATGGCCGACCAGCCCAATGAAATGGACTATGCCGAGGCTGCAGAGGTCCAGGAAGAACCGGTGGCAGCCATCGAGGATAAAGACAGCAGCATCCAGGCACCTGCCATGGAACTGCAGACCGAGGACGTCAAAGTCCCGCAGCAGTAACGAAACCTGAAAGGAAAGGGGGTGAACAGATTGCAAATCAACTATGTCTCCGAGATCAACGCCTTCCATATGTGGTTGGCTACGAATCCTACACTTTCGACATCAGCGAGAATATTATGGTTTTCCCTTATGCATTACTGTAACTCTTGCGGATGGAAGGTGGATTTCGCCGTGCCACTATCGGCAATCGAGGCTGATACCGGGCTTAAGAGAGATGCAATCTATGCCGCCAGGAATTCTCTGATCCAGGCCGGGCGCATTAAAGTCACCCAGCGGAAAGGAGGAAAGGCAGCCGTTTACTCCCTGATATTTTTCACTGTGGAAATGAGGAATGAAAACCCCGTGTCGGGAATGGCGTCGGTTAAACCGACGCGAACCCCGACACGAACCCCGACACCATCCCCGACACGAACCCCGACATCAACCCCGAATATTCCTAGAGTAGAGAAGAGTAGAGTAGATAAGGGAGGAGGAGCCGCGCGCGCGAGGACCACCCGGAATCCGGTGAACGATCTGGATTTTGGAGAAGTAGCCCAGGCGTTCAGCGACAACATCAACCCCATCACGCCTTTCCAGGCGGATGATCTCCACGACCTCTACGAGACCTACGGGAAAGACCGGGTGATCTGGGCCATCCGAGAAGGGGCAAGGAACAACGCCAGGAGCATCCGCTACGTGGAAAAGGTTTTGGAGCACTGGCGGCGGGGCGATACGGGGAAACCCAGACAACAGCAGAACCAGACGGCGACGGACCTGTATCAGGGCATGGCCAGTGTGATCTCTGACCAGGGCGATGATCCGGAGAAGATTGCTGCCTGGATGGAAGAAGAAGGTGTGGACATTGATTCTATCGCAAAGAGCGGCGGCCATGGCTCTGATTAAAGCCTGCTATCCCCGTTTTACCGATGTACAGGGAGAAGCCTATGCCCAGCTGACAGCCGACATCCCCGAGGGAGTGCTGGCCCAGGCTGTGAAAAACGTGATCAAGACCAGCCGGTACCAGCCCACAGTGGCGGAAATCCGGGACGAGGCTGCCAGGATCGTCAAGGCAGCCACCGGCACCCGGGCCCCCATGGCAGAAGAAGAGTGGGAAAAGGTGCTGCGGGCTGTGGGAAGCGTCGGGCCCTACCGGATCCCTGTCATGAAGGACAAGGAACCGCTGGCAGCCAACGAGGCCCCTGTCTGGGGCAATCCTCTCACGGAAAGCGCTGTGAAGAAAATCGGCTGGCTTACTCTGTGCGGGACGGAGACCGCCTCCATGGGCTACCTGCGGGGGCAGTTCATCGCCACCTGGGAGAAGCTGGCTGTACAGGAGAAAGCCCAGCGGCGGATGAAGAACACGCTGCGGGGACAGACCGGAAAGCAGATCGTGGCCAACCTGGCCAAGAAGCTGGGCGGAGGGCAGGAGCCCAAGCGCCTGGAAGGAGGACGAAATGAGGACGGAGGAAACAAAGGCCAGACGGCAGCGTGTCCAGCTGGAGTATAAGCTGGATGCAGCCAATCTGGCCCTGGAACGGGCAATCAAGGGCAAAGACCGGATGGTAGGAAATCTGAAGGCAGCCCTGCAGGATATGACCCGGCGGTACGAGGAAGAACATCGCCGCCGGATCCACGCCGAACATGAGGCCAACCGGCAGCGGCATCTCTACCAGGACATGGCGGAGACCGCAAGGGCCCTCATGGCCGAGCAAGAACGGCCGGAAGGGACGGGCGCCGCATGATCGAGTTTTGTGTGTTCGGCGACCCCAGGGGCAAGGGACGCCCCCGGTTCAAGGGGCATGCCTATACGGACAGCAAGACCCGGGCCTATGAGCGGATGATCCAGGGCGCTTTCCTCCAGAGCGGGGAAAGCATGTTCCCGGAGAAAGTCCCGGTGGGGGTGGAAGTGGAATGCTACTTCCGGATTCCCACGAGCTACAGCAAACGGCGGAAAGGGCTGTGCCGGGAAAATCTGGAGCTGCCCTTAAAGAAACCAGATGGTGACAATATCCTCAAAATCGTCTGTGATGCGCTGAACGGGCTGGCCTATAAGGACGATACCCAGGTGTCAGATATGATCATCAGGAAGCGTTATGGACGAGATGAGGGGTATATCAGAGTCAGGATTTGGGAGGTAAAACCATGAACGAGAATAAACGGATCATCACGGTGACGGAAATCAAGTGGGACGTGTATTGTCCGACGGTGTCCTACCGGGAAGTCACGGGTACGCAGGTGAAGGAGGTGGATGGGCTGAGCATGACCCAGGCTGCGCCGGAACCTGAATTCGTAATGGCAGCCAAGAGGCTGGCGAAGGATTTCCTGCAGATGATGCAGCTCAATATCCTGGAAGGGGAAATGCTGGCAGAACGGGTGGACTTCACCGGGCTCAAGGCTGACAACCTGGAGCGGATTGTGGTCAAGTGCGAACTGTCCTTCGACAAGGCGAAGCCGAAAGAGTATTGCACCCCGTCCTATGACCTGCTGGACCTGCCGGAAAACATCCAGAAGGACATCAAGTGCATCCTGAAAGAAGCTGAGGACTGGGTGCAGGGCAAGACGGCTCAGACGGTACTGGATTTTAGCGGAGCCCAGAAAAGCACGTCGGACGGTGATGGAAAGCGGGGGAAGACAGCATGAGAGTGTGGGGGACGTGGAAAGTGCGGCACAGTGGCACCCAGGAGTGGCAGCTGCATCGCTATAACTACCAGACGGGGAAGGATGAAACCTATCCCCGCCGGTTCGATATGAGGATGTTCGCCACGGAGAAAGCCAAAGAGCTGAACCGGGCGGCAAAGGAGGCCTTGCATGGAGACCTTTAGAAAGTGCGAAACCTGCGGCATGACGTTCAAAGACCCGGGTGACCGGGCATGGACCTGGCAGACGAAGGACTACCAGGGCACCCACTGGTTCTGCGGGAATGAGTGCCTTTCCCGCTGGAACCATGCTCAGAAGGTTCGGAAAGAAAGGAAACACCGTGGGTGGAGACGATGAACCGGGTTAGACCCACCACCTGCGTGAAGCTGGCGCTGCTGGCCATCAGCATCATCCTGATGGCTGCAGCCGTCTTCATCGGGGGCGGGATCATCGTAGCGGCGTATCTTCTGATCATGGGAGGTGCAGGGGTATGAAGAAGAATGCGAAGAAGGACATGCGGAAAGAGTTCGAACGGCGGCTGAGTCGCTGCCTGGGCTGTCCGCACGTTAGGCCCAAGGCGTTCCAGGCCTATCCCAGACTGTGGGATTATCTGACCTGCGACAAGGCAGACGAAAAGATCCTGGACATTGAGGTTTGTGGGGAGGGGTCGAGATGAAGCTGCATGAGTTACTGGACGTTATTGGTGGAATCCCGGTATCAATCACCGATGTGGGGCGGTGGAAAAAAATCTGCGAAGACAAGACGGCGTTTGACGTTTTTGACTTGCCGGAATATCAGGAAGTCAAAGACTTTAAGGTGGTTCAAGTCGACATGGAAGGAAGTTGGATGCACGAAGCGTACGAATCGCAGCTTGTGATTGATGTCGTCGAGGAGGAATGGAAATGAGCCTTGAAATCAAAACCTATCTGCAGAACCTGAGCAACGAGATGGGATGCGTGGAAACAGAGCTGTCCTACATGGCTGCCAAGCTCCGGCCTGACAGCAGCGACGAATGACCCATGATGTACTGCTCCAGGCCATCGACCGAGTGAGCCATACCCGGGATAAGCTGAAGGACGAGGAAGACTTCCTGAAGAGGAAGCTGGTACAGCGGTAACAAGAATCACATCAGATAGGAGGTAGGGCCCATGTATTATAACGAGTGGGAGAACATCATCCGGGACAGGCTGCGAAACTACAACATCTGGACCGCCAGGGTGAATACGCTGGAAGGCCAGATCAGTGAAATCGCCGGCCAGCTTCGGCTGGAAGCGGCACCCAAGACTACCCGGTTTGGCTATGACAGCTTCGGCGGCGGGTGGGACAAGCCTTCACCGGAAGAAGTGGCCTACCAGCAGAAAGAAATCCTGGAAAGCCGGCTGAAACGATTGAAGGCGGAATACCAGAAGAAGAAAGCGGTCCTGAAAGCCCTGGATGATCATATGGATGCCCTGGAAGGGGCTGAACGTCAGATGATCCGGCTGCGGGGCATCAACCATCAGCAATGGAAACAGATCGCCCTGGATACCTGCCATGATGAAAGCTGGTGCCGGCGGAAATTCCGGGACGGGCTGCGGAAGATGACCGGCATGGAGTACGGGCCGAAAGCAGCGCCCACACAGACCCGGCTGAACCTGGTGGAACTGTGAGAACCAATCCCGTTTTTATCCCGCTTTTGTCCCGTTTTTATCCCACTTTTTCTTAGGAAATCGTGCTATACTGATATCATGGATTTGCGGAAAGCAGTCCAGTTCATTAACACCTCCTTTTGAGATACGTAGAACCGGAGGAAGCGCCCCGCCAAGGGCGCTTTTTTCGTGGGAGGAACCATATAGCTTATGACCGGCACCTGAAAAGGTGCTTTTTTTAATCCATTTTGAGGACGGTGGTGAAGATGTAGATGGCCCGAGAAGATTTGATTCCTTTGAACCGGCGAACAAAAGACGAACAAAAGGAAATTGCAAAAAAAGGTGGTATCAAGAGCGGTGCGACACGGCGCCGCCGGAAGGCCATCAAGGAGATCCTGGCAGGAGCCTGGAACATCCGGCTGTGCGATATCGAGGACCCGGGAGTCCGCAAGGCTTTCATGACGGCTGCCAAATCCCAGGATGGAAAAATCACCATCGGGGAGGCCATGACAAACGGTATGGTACTGGCCATGATCCGGGGCAATGCCCTTATGAGCCAGCTGGTACTGGACCTGATGAAAGAGAGCCCGGCGGTGAAGCTGAAGGAAAAAGAGCTGCGGCTGCGTGAACGGGAAATCGAGATCAGAGAGAAGCTGGCCGAAAAAGACCTGCAGGAGGACGAACCCTCTAAACAGGTGGAATTCACGTTCGAAAGGGAGAAATGACCATGAAGGTGAATGTGGCTGACAGCATGGGGCCGGCTTTCGACCCTGTATTCTGGGATGCCCAGCAGCACGGTCATACCTACTACTGGCTGGCCGGTGGGCGGGGTTCCACCAAATCGTCCTTCGTGGGCATGGAAATCCCTCTGTTGATGCTGCAGCATCCGGAGTGCCATGCTGTAGTCCTGCGGAAAGTGGGCGGGACCATCAAGAACAGCGTGTACCCACAGATCCAGTGGGGAATCGAACAGCTGCAGATCATCGACCGGTTCAAGTATAAGATGACGCCGCCAGAGATCACCCTGAAGGGTACGGGCCAGAAAATCCTTTTTCTGGGCTGCGATGACCCCATGAAGGTAAAATCCATCAAGCTGCCTTTCGGCTATGTGGGTATCGTCTGGCTGGAAGAGCTGGACCAGTTCAGCGGGATGGAAGAAATCCGGAACCTGTGCCAGTCCCTGCTGCGTGGCGGGCCCCGTTACTGGGTGTTCTGCACGTACAACCCGCCCAAGAGTCGGAGTAACTGGGTGAATGAGGAAATCCTGGTGGATGATCCGGACCGGCTGGTGCATCGCTCCACCTATCTACAGGTACCGCCGGAATGGCTGGGGGAGCAGTTCCTCCAGGAAGCCGGAAAGCTCAAGGAGCGGAACGAAACAGCCTACCGTCATGAGTACCTGGGGGAAGTCACCGGGACCGGCGGGGCGGTCTTTGAAAACGTGGAAGACCTGGCCATGAGCAGCGAGCAGCTGCAGCAGTTCGACCGCCGGCTGTTCGGCCTGGACTTCGGGTTCGCTGTGGATCCGCTGGCCTTTGTGGCCATGCATTTCGACGCCAAACATGAAGATCTGTATATCTGGGGAGAAATCTACGAACAGAAGCTGACCAACCCCCAGGCCGTGGCCAGGATCAGCAAGATCATCCTGCCCCAGGAGCTGGTCCGCTGTGATTCGGCGGAACCCAAGTCCATCAAGGAAATGCGGTCCCTGGACATGAACATCATCGGGGCGGCCAAAGGACCCGACAGTGTGGAATATGGTATCAAATGGCTACAGGGCCTGCGGCACATCTACATTGATAAACGCCGGTGCCCCAATACCTACCGGGAATTCATGACTTACGAATACGAACGGAACCGGCTGGGGCAGTACATCAGCGCCTACCCGGACAAAGACAACCATGCCATCGACGCTGTGCGCTATGGCTGCAGCGGCGTGATGCCGGTACGGACCACCATCCGTTCGGCCAGATTTGATTATTGAGGGAGATTATGAGCGAACGAGATTTTTATTTGAGCCCCACCGGCAATATGTACCGGCTGATGAGGGACTCCTACTATGGGGACGGCGGCTACCGGGGTGCGTACCTGATCCCCCACAAGAGGGAAACAGAACAGAACTACCGGGACCGTCAGCAGACGGCCTATTACCTGAACCATTTTTCCCTGATTGTGAACGCCCTGGTGAATCCCATCTTCAAGCGGCGGCCGCTGCGGGACTGGACCGGAACGGCCAGCCCGGTGGCAGAGGCGTTTCTGGAAGACGTGGACGGAGCCGGGAACGACATGGACAGCTTCATGCAGGCTGCGGCCCTGTCGGCCAAGCTGTACGGGGCTGTGTTCATCGTGGTGGAGAACTTCCAGGCCATGGACCTGCCGGCTTCCATGGGTGAAGCCCTGGCCCAGCGGAAATTCCCTTATGCGTACACCCTGGACCCGGACCGGGTGGAAGGCGTGAGCATCGACAAGAATGGCCGGGTGCTTTCCATCAAGTTCCGGGATACGGCTGTGACCAGTACCATGGGCGACGACAAGGAACGGACGGTGTACTTTGACACCCGGCGCTGGGCGGTCTACGAGAATGGCCAGATGGTTTCTTCCGGTGATCACAATCTGGGAGAGGTCCCGGTAGTGTGGTTCCCCAGCCAGCACGTGAAGAACGGCGAGCTGAACCCCACACCGGAGCTGTACCCTATCGCCGGGATCGCCTGCAGCCTGTACAATCACTGCTCCTGGCTGACGGAAATCCTGCGGAACCAGACATTCCCGCTTTTGACTTTTCCCAGCAAGGAAGCTTCTGACCTGATTATCGGGAACAACAACGCTCTTTGCTACGACGGGGACACGGTGCGGTTCCAGCCCGGGTTCATTTCCCCGCCCAGCGATCCGGCTGCGCTGATTCAGAGCCAGATCAAGAACATGGTGGAAGAGATGTACCGGATTTCCGGGCTGACGTTCTCCACCACGACCAAACAGGAGGCCAGCGGCATCAGCCGGCAGTGGGAGTTCGAACGGACAAACCAGCGCCTTTCTGCTTTTGCCAAACGGTGTGCGGCAGCGGAAAAGAAGATCCTGGCCCTGGTGGCCAAATGGATGGGGCTGGATCTGGAATACACGGCGACCTACTCCAATGACTTCGGCATCACGGACGTGGCCACGGAGCTGAAGAACGCCCAGGCCGTGCTGGATATGCAGCTGACCAACAAAATCAAGGTGGAAGTGGCCAAACAGGTGCTGACGGCCTATGTGCCGGAGCTGCCTGCTGACCGGTTCGATGCCATCATTGCCGACATCGAAAAGCAGGAGACAGAGCCGGCTTATAATGAGCCGCCACAGCCTCCCCAGCCGGCTGAACCACCGGAGCCGCCTGAACCAAAGGACGAAGAGGAACCACCGGAAGAGTAGGTGAACCATGGACGAACTGCAGCGGCAGCTGAAAGCCTTTTCCAAACGATATGGATTCCAGGGCCAGATGATGAAGGCCCGCATTGAGATCCTCATGAAACAGGGAAAAAGCCCGGAGGAAGCCATCCGCCAGGTATTCAAGGAATACGGCGTGGAGGACTGGCTGCAGGCCAATGTGTCCAGCGTAATCGTTGGCACGGCCCAGGATGCCCTGGGGCAGGAACTGGCCAAAGACCTTCCTGCGGCTGCCCTGCTGGAAGCCCTGTCCAATCCCTGGGACGGCAGCGGGCTGACCCTGTCGGAGAAGATCCACGGCGCCAGCAACACCATGCTGAATGACGTGATCACCACGGTGCGAAAACAGATCCATCTGAACAAGACGGTGAAGGACACGGCCCAGGCCCTCTATGACGGGTACAGAGGCGGCCATGTGGTCCGGCAGCAGGAACTCCCCAAATACATGGACGAACTGACCCGCTGGACCCGGAGGAACCGGGAGAACCTGTCCGAAGCTGAGGTGAAGGACCTGCAGCGGGCTATCCGTAAGGTACGGGCCCAGGCTGAGGACCTGGTGGACGACAGCAGCACCTACAATCACTTCAGAACGGCTTTAAACAACCTGTTCGATAAGTTAGACCAGGGGAGTGAAAAAGCCGCTGAGAAAGCCCTCCAGGTGGCCATAGAGGAAAAGAGCCGGTACGTTGCAGAACGGATTGCCCGGACAGAAGCCGCCAGAGCCCGTTATGATGCTTTCCTTGCCCGCTACGGGGAGGATGACAGCGTTGTGGCCTACCAGTGGAAGCTGGGAAGCCGGCATCCGGCAGAGGACATCTGCGACATGTACGCCCATGCGGATCTGTATGGCCTGGGGGCAGGAGTTTTCCCTAAAGACCAGGCTCCGGTGAATCCAGCCCATCCCCATTGCCTGTGCCATTACGCACCGGTGTACGCCAGCGAGCTGAAGGGAAAAAAGCGGTCTGACAACGTGGAGGGCCGGGGCAATGCCTGGCTGAAACGGCAGCCGCTGCACATCCGCCAGGCCATTCTGGGGATGAAAGGCGAACAGGAGTGGAAAGCCGGAAGAGCCGGGTGGATGGAGAAGGCAAGAAATATTGGGGTTACATCCTCTTATTCTCGCTTTAAAGAATTGGTTCATACTCTTAAAAGTAGTATAATAAGTGTAGATAAACTAAGAGCTGGAAAATTCCCAACAACACAGGACGAAATTGATAATATTTTATCTAAAGAATTATCAGGAATTAGATTTTCTAGCAAGCCCACTTACAATTCAAGAATAAAAAGCCCAGGCAAAACCACAATTTCAATATCACCACTTGGATTTCGAAAAATAAAGTCAATGGAAATAGGGAAACAATTCAAAGAGGGGAAGAATGAATTAATTGATACATTGATTCATGAGGAGTTAGAAGCCAGAATTGGCTTGAAAGCGGATAAAGCAGTTAAATTTTCTCGACTTGAAAATGCTAGTGAGGCAAGACGGCATAAATATATCAATGCCGTGATTGAAAGGTTCTTTGCTTTTAAGGGGTGGGAATATGAATGATTGGGATAAGGTTGAGGATGTCGTTTTTGAGGGAAGCAGAGATGAAATCGAGCAACTTAAATGTCCAGAATGTGGAGGACATATAAGGGTTTTATTTGATGAAACATTGATGAGCTTAAAAGTTCAATGTGAAAAATGTAAATCTTACTTTCGTGAAAGTAATTGTTTTGAAATTCCAAAGTTTCTACAAAACAAGAATAGATAGAAGCCCCCTGCTCCGGCAGCGGGCTTTTCTTATACCTAAAATCAGATAGTTTTTCAGCAGACCATCCGGCCTGCTATTTTTATGCATTGAAAAGAGAGGAGAACAAAAATGAAGAACCTGAAAGCGATTGCGATGACGATGGCCCTGGTGGCCGGTATTACGGGGACGGCCTTTGCCGCCGACATCCGGGAAATCATAGGGGACCCGGGGACCGAGATTACAGACCGGAACCCGACCTGCTACCAGGCAAGAACGGTAGCCGGCCACTATCTGGAATCCTACGTGGAAAATGATGTGGCCATTACGAAGGATGACGGAGAAGTGGTGCTGGAATACGAAATCCAGCGGAGTGACTTTGCCCCCTTCGACTTCGATTCCAACCAATAACCCATACATTACCCTGTGCAGACCTTATGGGCCTGCACTTGTCAACAAAAATTGGACACAAAACTAAAAAAATCAGGCATAAAAAACGAATCGATGTACAAGATTCA
>ENA-OQIQ01000519-OQIQ01000519.1-human-gut-metagenome-genome-assembly--contig:-NODE-519-length-27065-cov-4.295872_pt1 | contig 27065 bp, 24 predicted proteins | sample MGYA00242584_ERZ504749 | MGnify/ENA primary metagenome ERZ504749 (study PRJEB26092, sample SAMD00036436) | human gut metagenome | host: Homo sapiens | study: EMG produced TPA metagenomics assembly of...
GTGTACGGTTTTTCTGGAGGGAAAACCGGTGCTGTCGTGTTCGGTGCTTGCGGCGCGGGCGAATGGATGTAAGGTGGATACGCTGGAAGGCCTGCAGGAGGAAGCAGAAGAATTTGGTTCCTTTATTGCCGGACAGGGCGCCGAGCAGTGCGGGTTCTGCAATCCGGGGATGATTATGAATGCGATTGCGCTGTTCCGGGAAAATCCGGATCCGAGTGAGGAAGAAATTAAAGAATATCTGGCGGGAAATCTCTGCCGCTGTTCCGGATATGAAGGACAGCTTCGGGGAATTTTGAATTTCCTTGCCTGGAAAAAGCAGCAGGGAGGTGCGTCATGAGCAGAGAAAATCATATCTATGAACCGGACTGGTCGGGAAGAACCGATCAGCTCTGCAGTGTGAATAAGCCGGTGATCAAAAAGGATGCCCTCGCGCTGGTAACCGGAAAGCCGGTTTATGTAGATGATCTGGCGCCGAAGGATTGTCTGATTGTCAAGGTACTGCGGAGTCCGCATGCCAATGCAATCGTAAAATCCGTGAAAAAGACGGCAGCAGAGCGTGTTCCGGGCATTGAGGCGATTTATACCTGGGAGGATGTGCCGAAACAGCGTTTTACAATGGCAGGACAGACCTACCCGGAACCAAGCCCGTATGACCGTCTGATCCTCGATCAGCATGTGCGCTACGTGGGAGATCCGGTGGCGATTATTGCCGGAAAAGATGAAAAATGCGTGGACCGTGCGCGGAAGCTCCTGAAAGTAGAGTACGAAGTGCTTCCGGCCATTCTGGATTTTCATCAGTCCAAGGATAATGAACTGCTGGTGCATCCGGAGGAAAGCTGGAAATCGCTCTGTCCGGTCGGTGCGGACAATCAGAGAAATCTCTGTGCAAGTGCGGAAGATCACAACGGAGATGTGGAAGCCGTGCTCGCAGAGTGCGATGAGGTTGTAGAGCATACGTATCATGTACGCGCAGCCCAGCAGGCGATGATGGAGACGTTCCGGACATACTGCTTTATGGATACCTACGGACGGCTGAATGTGCTGAGCTCGACCCAGATCGTTTACCATGCGCGCCGCATTCTGTCCAATGCACTCGGCATTCCGAAATCGAAGATCCGTGTTTCCAAGCCGAGAATCGGCGGCGGATTCGGAGCGAAGCAGACGGTGGTTGCCGAAATTTTCCCGGCGTTTGTAACCTGGAAAACCGGAAAACCGTCGAAAATGATCTTTACGAGAGAAGAGTCCCAGACAGCATCCACACCGCGCCATGAGATGGAAGTAACGATCCGCCTCGGTGCGATGAAGGACGGAAGAATCCGTGCGATCGATCTGTATACACTTTCCAACACGGGTGCATACGGCGAGCATGGACCGACAACGGTCGGCCTTTCCGGCCACAAATCGATTCCGATGTATGGATCTCTTGAGGCTTACCGGTTTGCGTATGATGTTGTGTATTCCAACGTAATGTCAGCCGGTGCTTACCGCGGATACGGTGCGACGCAGGGTATCTTTGCCGTAGAATCTGCTGTCAGTGAGATGGCAGCGCGTCTTGGCATCGATCCGATCCGGATCCGGGAGCAGAACATGGTCCGTGAGGGACAGTTCATGCCGGCTTACTATGGCGAAACGGCAAACAGCTGTGCGCTTGACCAGTGTGTGGAGCGTGCGAAAGAGATGATCGGCTGGGATGAGAAATATCCGTGCCGTGATATGGGAAATGGAAAGGTGCGCAGCGTCGGCATTGCGATGGCGATGCAGGGCTCCTGTATTTCCAATCTCGATGTCGGATCGGCAACAATCAAAGTCAACGACGACGGCGGCTATACGATGCTGATCGCAGCGGCCGATATGGGAACCGGCTGCGATACGATTCTGTCCCAGATGGCGGCAGAGTGTCTGGAGTGTGATGTGGATGACATTACCGTTGTCGGCGCAGATACCGATACGTCCCCGTATGACTCCGGTTCCTATGCATCGAGTACGACGTATATTACCGGAAAAGCGGTGGAAAAAGCCTGCATGACGCTTCGGAAACGAATCTGTGCCCTGGCGGCAGAGCGGATGAACGTGCCGGAAGATGAGACAGAATTTACCGGTACTGGCGTCGTGCATGAAAAGAGCGGAAGCAGCATGACGATGGAAGAAATCGCAACAGCGGCCATGTGCAATAACGGCATCGCGCTGGAAGCGACGGAAAGCAACTGCTCTCCGGTATCGCCGCCGCCTTATATGGCTGGTGCGGTCGAGATCGAGCTGGATAAAGAGACCGGCGAGGTCAGGATTCTCGATTATGCCGCCGTTGTCGACTGCGGAACCGTCATCAACCCGAACCTTGCGCGCGTACAGGTCGAGGGCGGTCTGGTGCAGGGCATCGGCATGACGCTGTTTGAAAATATCCAGTACACGGACAAGGGTCAGATGATCAATAATTCGTTTATGCAGTATAAAGTGCCGACCCGCCTCGATATGGGCAAGCTGCGCGTCGAGTTTCGGAGCAGCTACGAGCCGACCGGTCCGTTCGGTGCAAAATCGATCGGCGAGATCGTCATCAACACACCGGCTCCGGCGCTGGCACATGCAATCTACAATGCGACGGGTCTGTGGTTCCGCGAACTGCCGATCACGAGCGAGCAGATTGCAATGGGAATTGCGGAAAAAGAATGCGAGTAACGATACTTTATCTGGCAGCCGGGAACAGCAGACGGTTCGGGGAAAATAAGCTGCTCTATCCGCTGGATGGAAAGGCGGTGTACCGCCATCTGCTGGACCGGCTGGCCCAAATTGCCGGAAGGCATGAGAACTGGGAACTGCTGGTTGTGACGCAGTATGAAAGGATTCTGGAGGAGCTTGCGCCGCTGGTAAAAGCCGGGCGTCTGCAGACGGTGTTTTCGCCGGACAGCGAAAAAGGAATTTCCTATACAATCCGCGCGGGAATCGAGGCGGCGGAGAAGCAAAATGCCGATGCCTGTGCGTGTTTTGTGGCGGATCAGCCGTACCTGAAGGAAGAGACGGCGGAGCGCTTTCTGGAATCCATGGAGATGCAGAAGGCTCCACTTGGCTGCGTTTTCTGCGGCGGCGAGAGCGGCAATCCGGCGTGGTTTTCAAAACCTTATTTTTCAGAACTAAAAGAACTTTCCGGCGACCGCGGCGGGAAAAAGGTGCTGAAACGGCACTGGGAATCGGTAATTCCGTTCCTGGTCGAAGCCGCGTGGGAATTAAAGGATCTGGACCGGAAAGAGGATCTCTGCTGCAGAGACACCGGCGGCTGCCATGAATAAAATTTGAGACAGTGCGAAATTTGATGGATTTGGACTTGCATTTCCAGTGAGAAGTAAGTACAATGGGTATAATAAAAATTCGGGAGGCTTCAAAAAAATGCAGTTATTGGAAGACAGAATCCGCAAAGACGGAAAAGTACGCGAGGGAAATGTCCTGAAGGTGGACAGCTTTTTAAATCATCAGATGGACGTCAATCTGTTCCGGGAAATCGGAAAAGAGTTTCAGCGTCGTTTTGCGGGAGAGGAGATCACGAAAATCCTGACCATCGAGGCATCTGGAATCGGAATTGCCTGTGTTGTGGCTGAAATTTTTAATGTTCCGGTTGTGTTTGCAAAGAAAACGCAGACCAAAAATATCGCCGGCGATGTTTATACCACAAAAGTAGAATCTTTCACCCATGGAAGAGTTTATGATATCATTGTTTCCAAAGAATTTCTGGGAAAAGGAGACAAAGTTCTCCTGATCGATGATTTCCTGGCAAACGGAAAAGCGCTGGAAGGACTGGCAACCCTGGTACAGGATTCCGGTGCAGAGCTCGTAGGAGCAGGCGTTGTCATCGAAAAAGGGTTCCAGATCGGAGGAAAACTGCTGCGTGACCGCGGCATTCATCTGGAATCTCTTGCCATCGTCGATGGTATGGATGATAAAACCGGGGAAATTACCTTCCGGAAACAGTAAGGAGGCGTCAAAATGGCAAATCTGATTGCAAGAATTGCCGTTCTTCTGGTTCTGGCGGCCGCAGGAATGGTGCTGGCCGACAGAAAAGAAAAAATTGATCTCAGTGTGTCACTGCTGCTGTTTCTGGCGGCAGTCAATGTGACCTCTTTTTTCAGCCTGAAAGATAACAGGATTGTAGTTGTTATGATTCTGACGGTATATTTTCTGTTGTATGCAGGCGCAAAAGAGCTGCTGCGGAGACGGGCAGAGAAAAAAAGAAAATGAATGCAAATCGAACATCCGGCTGCGAGCACCCATGCAAAAGTGCCGGTCGGATGTTTTTTGAATTTTCCTGTAAATTCAAAAAACATCCGGGCAGGATCGCGCTGCAGAGCGATATTGCAGAAGAACTCCATATGGAAGGAGATGCCGCAAGAATCCACCAGCTCGTTTCTCTTCTTGTGGATAACGCCGTTAAATACACTCCGGAGGGTGGAAAAATCCACATTTTCTGGCGAAAAAACGGCAAAAAAGCAGAATTTTCGGTGCAGAATACCTGCGATACCCTGCCGGAAGGTGATCTCAACCGCCTCTTTGACCGCTTCTACCGTGCGGATGCGTCGCGGGCCAGGGAAAGCGGCGGCTATGGAATCGGCCTTTCTGTGGCAGCTGCAATTGTAAAGGCACATAAGGGAAAAATCACCGCAGAGCGGACACGAGATGGCATCTGTTTTAAAGCAGTCTTTCCGGCAAAAGGATGAAAGAAAGAAAATTCCGGAAAAATGGAAAAATGACGGCAGGGTAGGAAAGGCAGACACACAAAAAAGCAGAAATCAAAAGCTTCCAAGAGAGAAAAAACAAAACAAAAGAAAACAAAAGAAAACAAAACAAAAGGAGGAATATATGATGTTTGATTGTGGTTTACAGAATATTTTCCGGCTGAAAAACGGACAGTCCCGTTCCATCAACTGGGAAAACCGGAACGGAGAAAAAGGAAAAGGCGGCATGGCATCCAGCGATCTTGGTCCGTCCAGAAAAGGTTCCCCGTGTATCCCGAAAATAGAAGCAGGAGAGACCGTAACACTTGGTGAGATCCAGGGAGAAGGCATCATTCAGCACATCTGGATCACCGTCACAGACCGTACCAGTGAACGTAACCGTTATGTTCTGCGGGATCTTGTTCTGCGCATGTACTGGGACGATGAAGAATTCCCATCCGTTGAATGCCCGCTTGGCGATTTCTTCTGCTGCGGCTTCGGTGTTTCCTACCAGGTAAACTCAGTCCCGATTGCTGTCAATCCGACCCGTGGTTTCAACAGCTATTTCCCGATGCCGTTCCGTAAAAACGCCCGTATTACCATTGAAAATCAGTGTGATGAGCCGATTCCGGCCTTCTTTTATCAGATCGACTATTGCCTGACAACGGTTCCGGAAGATGCTGCCTATTTCCATGCCCAGTGGCGTCGTCAGCGCATCACGGAAAAGGCAAAAGACTACGTTGTCCTCGACAACATCAAAGGGAAAGGCCAGTACGTTGGAACTTATCTTGCACTGACCAGCCTCGAACGCTACTGGTACGGAGAAGGTGAGATGAAATTCTACATCGATGGAGACAAGGATTATCCAACCATCTGCGGAACCGGAACAGAAGATTACTTCGGCGGTGCTTGGAGCTTTGCAACACAGCAAAATGGCCAAACTGTTGAAAATCAGTACTGCACTCCGTATCTTGGATATCCTTACTACTCTACCCACGATACCTTCCTTCATAATGATTACCACAATGATGATCAGATGCCACAGCGCAGCTTCTACCGCTGGCACCTTCTTGATCCTATCCTTTTTGAGAAGGATCTTAAGGTAACCCTTCAGCAGATTGGCGTCAGTCATGGAGGTCTCTTTGAACGTCAGGATGATGTCGCTACCACAGCTTACTGGTACCAGACGCATCCTCATGTACCATTCGCGCCACTCATGTCCAGAAAAGAGCGCTGGCCAAGATGATTTTTGACGCTTTTCCTATTTTATATGTTTCATGACTTTACATATCGGCTACAAGAGTCCGTTCCGAACAAATCCGTTTCCAACGAATTTGTCCGGAAACGGGCTCTTTCTTTTTTATATGGTATTCAAAAAGCGATCTGGATTACAGAGGTTCGTCTTTTCACAAACCTTTCACATTTTCCGTCCATTCTTTAAGGTTCCTTTAAAGTTTCCTCATTATACTTAAAAATGTAAAAAACATTTCCGGAAGTAAATCAAACGAAAGGATCAATCGATTATGATGCAAAGCCAACAGATTCCCATGACCTTCCAACGGTATGAAACAAAATACATGCTTTCCCCGATCATGGCTCGCAAGCTTCGCAAGAGCCTTCCGGGTCATCTGCAGATGGATGAATACGGCCTTGATACCATCTGCAGCCTCTATTACGATACCCCGGATCACCAGCTCATCCGCCGTTCGCTGGAAAAACCCGTCTACAAAGAAAAACTGCGACTCCGCAGTTATGGTCCGGCCAAAGAGACCAGCCCCATATACGTAGAACTAAAGAAAAAATATGAAGGAATCGTCTACAAACGCCGCGAGCGCATGATATTATCAGAAGCGGTTCCCTATCTTGCAGGAAAATCAGAACCAGGCTTCGACAGCCAGATTCTCCACGAAATCACTTGGTTTCGCAACTACTACCGGGGGCTTGTTCCCGCTATGTACATCGCCTACGACCGCATCGCCTGCTTCGGCACGGAAGACAGGAACTTTCGTGTTACCTTCGACACCAATATCCGATGGCGTACCGACAATCTGTGTCTTGACGGTCCAACGGAAGGAACCAGGCTTTTAGAACCAGGCTGGTATCTCATGGAGGTGAAAACACCAGGTGCTGTGCCCCTATGGTTCAGCAAAATTCTGGATGATCTTGCAATCTATCCGGCATCATTTTCTAAATACGGCTTTGCCTATCAAATCGAAAATCAGAAAGCATCAGAAGAAAAAGCTTTCATACCATTCACAGATATCCGGCAAACCGTATCAAAAACAGCATTCCGTTAGCTGAATCAGGTAAGTCCTCTGCGGCCATTGCGAAAAGCAAGAAGCAGTGGGTGGACTCACAGCTTGCGAAAAGCCTTTTTCAAACATAGTCTGCTTCACAAAAAAAGAAAATGTAACTATTCAGAGCCATGCAAAATAGAAGAAAAATCGCGAATCATGCTTGCATGAATGAGCGGTTTTTCTGGAACTTCATATGGCGAGAAGCAACATCGCGATGTAGCGTAAGCGGAATCGAGATGGGGCTCTGAATAGACAAGAAAATAAAAAAATTCTGGGAGGAATTTGCTATGCTTAACACAATATTCAGTTCCGTTTTTACAGAAACAACCGCCGCCTTCACCTTTGGTCAGTTCTTTGCCTGCACAGCAGTGTCTCTGATTCAGGGACTGTTGATCGCTGCTGTTTACAGGTACAAAAGCGAATGCACCAAAAGCCTTGCTGTCACGCTTGTTCTGATGCCTGTGATCGTACAGATGGTGATCATGCTCGTCAATGGAAATCTTGGAACCGGAGTCCCTTGATTATACCAGTGTTTTTGACGATATCTTTGCCAGGTATCTGACCCGTTGCGAGCTTGTACAGGCAAAAACCACGAATATGGGAAGTCTTTTCAAGCTGGAGTATCGCATCGTATTCCGCGAGGAAGGCGAAGAGAAAAACATGATTGACCAGCTCCGCTGCAGAAACGGAAACCTTGAAATCCTGTGCAGTCGTGCGCAGACCGGAAGGGAGGAATTATAATGAATCGAAACAGAAAGAAAAAAAACAGAAAAAAAGAGACCGGCGCAGTCGTCAGCCTGCTTCTTGCATCATCGCTGGCCTTCGGCGGATGCGGCACAGCAGTGACATCTTCCAGCTCTGTAAATGCCGAATCTGCCCGTACAGAGTCAACCGGCGAAACATCTGCCGACAACGCGGATACCACATCAGAGAGCACAGATTCGGAAAATGCAATGGAAAGTGCTTCCGATATTAATTTTGATCTGGAACTGACCGAATCCACTATCGACACCGAATTCACAGACCGTGAGAAGAGCGGAAGCTACAAAGCGTCGGAAGCCGTAAAAATTACACTTAATAAGACGACAGCTACCGTCTCCGGCAGCGGAGTCAAAGCAGATGGCAGCACAATTACCATCACGGAAGAAGGCGTTTACATCGTAAGCGGAACACTTGAGGATGGCCAGATTATCGTAGACGCATCCGATTCCGACAAGGTTCAGATCGTACTCGATGGAGTCCATATCAACTGTAAGACGAATGCTGCCATCTACGTTCGCGAAGCGGACAAAGTTTTCATCACGCTTGCTGAAAACAGCAGCAACACGCTTGGCGGTGGAAACGAGTACACTCAGATTGACGACAACACGGTAGACGGCGTTATCTTCTCCAAATCAAATCTTGTCTGCAACGGGACAGGAAGTCTGACCATCGAGGCAGACTACAAGCACGGGATTGTATCCAAAGATGACCTTGTGATTACCGGCGGAACCTACAAAATCGCCGCTGCGGACAACGGGATCACAGCCAAAGATCAGATTAAAATTCTGAACGGAAGCTTTGACATTGATGCTGCAAACAGTGCGGTCAAAGCGAAGAATACGGATGACGCAGAGCTTGGAAATATCTATATTGCTGGTGGGATTTTTACGATCGAGGCGGAACAGGATGGATTCCATGCAACCGGCAGCATCGTTGTCGATGATGGAACCATCACCGTAAACTCTGGTGACGACGGTTTCCATGCGGAGCTCGACACCGTCATCCATGGCGGAACGATCCTTGTTGAAAAAAGCAACGAAGGCCTGGAAGGAAAACGCGTCGTGGTCAATGGTGGTGACATTACCGTAAATGCCAGCGACGATGGCGCCAATGCGGCCGGTTCCGGTGACGATGACAGCAATGCCGCAAGCTCAAACAACGATAGCAGTGCTGCCGTAAACTCCGGTGATGATAGCAGCATATCCGGTGCGGCAGACGGAAAGGAACCTCCGCAAATGCCGCCTGATACAGAAAACGGCAGCGATATGCAGCCATCGCAGGACTTCGATCCGGAGAACGCTCCGTCTGGCGGAAATGCGCCGCAGAACTTCGATCCGGGGAATGCTCCGTCTGACGGCGATGCTCCACAGAAGATGCAGGGAGGCCCCGGCGGCGGAGGCAACTCTGAGCTTTACATTAAAATTACCGGCGGAACCCTGACTGTATCCGCCGATGGTGATGGTCTTGATTCCAACGGCGGTCTTCTCGTGACCGGCGGAACTACGATCGTGTACGGGCCGACCAGCGATGGTGACAGTGCCCTCGATTACGACGGAAGTGCAATTGTGACCGGCGGAACCTTAGCTGCTATCGGCAGTGCCGGCATGACGGAAAGCTTCGACGAAGCTTCCACCCAGCCCGTTATCACCTATTACTGTACGGAAACCCAGTCCGCTGACACTATCATCACACTGACAGACAGCGATGGAAGTGCCCTCTTCACGGTCACACCCGAAAAAGCCTACGCCAGCATCGTTTTGACCTGCCCAGAAATGAAACTGGACGCAACGTATACTCTGGCTGCCGGTACCGACAACGAAGAGATCACCCTCACGGACATCATCACCACCGCCGGAACCCGGTCTGTTAAAACGATGAGCGATTCCGAAGGTGGAAAAATGCCAAATAACAGCGACAACAAAGGAACTCCGCCTTCAAAACCAAGCGACACGGCTGAGTGAACCGTTATAGTTCATTCAGCACCGGAACATTTGCTGTTCCGGTGCGTAAGAAAGTGATTCTACCGTGACTGTCTTCCTACTTCCAATTTACCGTATTCTGTGCTAAAATAACCTCACAAGAAAAGAGGTAGAAAAATCATGTATGATAAACTGACCGAAAACGATATTAAAAAAATGCAGGAAGAAATCGACTACCGCAAACTGGTTGTCCGTCCAAAAGAACTCGAGGCTGTAAAAGAAGCCCGTGCCCAGGGCGATCTCAGCGAAAACTTTGAATACAAAGCTGCCAAACAGGACAAAAACCGCAACGAAAGCCGCATCCGCTATCTGGAAAAAATGATCAAAACCGCTCACGTTGTTTCAGATACCTCAAAGGACGACGAAGTCGGCATCAACAATACCGTCCAGGTTTACATCGAAGAAGATGATGAGACAGAAACCTACAAACTTGTCACCACCGTTCGTGGTAATTCTCTCAAAGGATACGTCAGTATCGACTCGCCATTAGGAAAAGCCATTCTTGGTCATAAAGTCGGCGACCGCGTCACTGTAAAAGTAAGCGATGCCTATAGTTATGATCTCATCATCAAATCCATCGAAAACACTGCGGATACCGATGATGAACTCCGCAGCTATTAAAGGACAGAAAGAAAGGAAAATACCAGTCATGGAAAAAATTGCAAGCTTTACGATCGACCATATCAAACTTAAACCAGGCATTTACGTTTCAAGAAAAGACCACGTAGGTGACAGCATCATCACCACCTTCGACCTGAGAATGACCTCCCCAAACGATGAGCCCGTCATGAACACCGCTGAAGTCCACACCATCGAGCACCTCGGAGCCACCTTCCTCCGTAACCATGAGCAGTGGAAAGACAAAACCGTATACTTCGGTCCAATGGGCTGCCGCACCGGTTTCTACCTGCTGCTGGCAGGAGACTACACCTCCAGAGACATCGTCCCGCTCGTCACCGAAATGTATGAATTCATCCGCGATTTCAAAGGCGAAGTTCCGGGCGCATCCCCGAAAGATTGCGGAAACTATCTGGACATGAACCTCTCCATGGCCAACTACCTCGGCAAAAAATACCTGGATGAAGTCCTGTACGGAATCGACGACTCCCGTCTCATCTATCCAGAATAAACCATAAAAAATAACACAGGGGGAAAACAAAACATGAGAACCATGGAAAACGAAAATCTGCGCGTGCAGATCAGCGATCACGGCGCAGAACTTAGCAGCATCTACGATAAAGCGGCTGACCGTGAGGCAGTCTGGACCGGCGATCCGGCCTTCTGGAACCGCCACGCACCGGTCCTGTTCCCGTTCGTCGGAAAAGTAAACGGCGGCTTCTACACCCATAAAGGAGTCAAATACCCGATGGGTCAGCACGGCTTCGCCCGCGACAACGAATTCGAGTGCATCGAAAACACCGAAAACAAAACCGTACACCGCCTGGTATCGACCGAAGAAACCCAAAAAGTCTACCCGTTCGATTTTGCCTTCACCGTAACCCAGGAACTCTCCGGCAGAACCCTGACCATAACCTGGAACGTAGAAAACACCGGTGATGATGACATGTACTTCTCCGTCGGCGGACATCCTGCATTCATGATTCCGGAACAGTATGACATCGTCTTCAACAAAGGCCTGGAAAACCACACCGAGACCGAACTCGAATACATCCTGATCGACCCGGAAACAGCAGGCGTCGATGCCGCACATCCGAGAAAACTGAAACTTCAGGACGGCAGAATCCCGTACACCAGAACCCTCTTCGACGAGGACGCCCTGATCTTCGACAACACCCAAGTCGAGCGCGTCGGCGTAGAAGTGGATGGAAAACCGTATGTCACTCTCACCTGCAAAGGCTTCCCGAGCGTCGGCGTATGGTCCAAGCCAAAAGCAGATGCCCCGTTCGTGTGCCTCGAGCCATGGATCGGCCGCTGCGACAACGTCGGCTTTGACGGCGAATTAAAAGACAAATACGGCGAACAGTACCTGAAAGCCGGTGAAACCTTCCAGGCAGGCTACACCATCACCATCGGAGAATAAGGACCCGAAAAAAAGAAAAACCTCCGAAGTACAGCGAAAAGAACACGATTCCTGTACTTCGGGGGTTGAAATTTTACGGTTTCTTTACTATAATTAGCATCAAACCCAAAAAACGCATGTAGTTCATCATGCACAGAAGAAAAAACAGGAGGGAACGTTCTTGAAAAGAGAAACGGTTATCGTACTTGATTTTGGCGGTCAGTACAATCAGTTAATTGCAAGACGTGTACGTGAGTGCAACGTTTACTGTGAGATTTATTCTTACAAAACAGACATCGAAAAGATCAAAGAAATTCAGCCGAAAGGTATTATCTTCACCGGCGGCCCGAACAGCGCATATCTGCCGGATTCCCCGACTTATACAAAAGAAATTTTTGAACTTGGAATCCCGATCCTCGGCATCTGCTACGGATCACAGCTGATGATGCATCTGCTCGGCGGAAAAGTAGAAGTAGCACCGGTCAGAGAATATGGAAAAATTGAGGTAACTGTAGATACCAGTTCCGCACTGTTTGAGAACGTATCCGAAAAAACCATCTGCTGGATGAGCCACAACGACTACATCTCCAAAGCAGCTCCGGGATTCGAAATCATCGCCCATACGGATGACTGTCCGGTAGCAGCCGTTGCAAACGTAGAGAAAAACCTCTATGCAACCCAGTTTCATCCAGAAGTTCTGCACACCAAAGAAGGAAAGAAAATGCTTTCCAACTTTGTATACAATGTCTGCCGCTGCGCCGGCGATTGGCACATGGACTCCTTCGTAGAAGAATCCATCAAAGCTATCCGCGAAAAAGTAGGCGACGGAAAAGTCCTCTGCGCACTGTCCGGCGGAGTCGATTCCTCCGTAGCAGCTGTTATGCTTTCCAAAGCAGTCGGAAACCAGCTGACCTGCGTATTCGTAGATCACGGCCTGCTGCGTAAAAACGAGGGCGATGAAGTAGAAGCAGTCTTCGGACCGGACGGCCCATACGACCTGAATTTCATCCGCGTTAACGCACAGGAGCGTTTCTATGCAAAATTAAAAGGCGTAGAAGAGCCGGAGAGAAAACGTAAAATCATCGGCGAAGAGTTCATCCGCGTCTTCGAAGAAGAAGCAAAGAAAATTGGTGCTGTAGACTTCCTGGTACAGGGAACCATCTACCCAGACGTTGTAGAGAGCGGCGTCGGCGGAGAATCCACCGTCATCAAATCCCATCATAACGTCGGAGGACTGCCGGACTACGTAGATTTCAAAGAAATCATCGAGCCGCTGCGCAACCTCTTCAAAGATGAAGTAAGAAAAGCCGGTTTGGAACTCGGCATCCCGGAATACCTCGTATTCCGTCAGCCATTCCCGGGCCCGGGACTTGGCATCCGTATCATCGGCGAAGTAACCGCTGAGAAAGTCAAAATGGTACAGGACGCCGACGCGATCTGGCGCGAAGAAATCGACAAAGCCGGAATCGCCCACGAAATCGGCCAGTACTTCGCAGCCCTGACCAACATGCGCTCCGTCGGAGTCATGGGAGATGAAAGAACCTACGATTACGCCATCGCCCTCCGCGCCGTCACCACCACCGATTTCATGACCGCCGAAAGCGCCGAAATCCCGTGGGATGTCATCGGAAGAACAACCAGTCGAATCGTAAACGAAGTCAAACACATCAACCGCGTCATGTACGATTGCACCGGAAAACCACCGGCAACGATCGAGTTTGAATAAAAAAATGGAGCTCGGAAATCCAGTGTTTATGCGGGTTTCCGGGCTCTTGCTATGTGGTTTGAGTACAGATTGAGTACAAAATGTCAAAGTTGTATCATTTGGTGTATTTTCTGAACAACGTACTTGTAAAGAGGGTCATCATTATTGCACCTAATAATAATTCAATAGACATAGCAATTTGGCTTCCTGGTGAGAAAGGGCTTGCATTGCCTTGACCTACAGTAATCATGGTGAAAAAACTATAATATAAACTTTGAAAGAAATCTGAAAGAAGAGGAATACATGGTGTATTAAAAATTTGTTTAATATTATATTTTATTTCATCATTTCCAATTTCAGGTATAAAACCAGTAAACATATAAATGCAACTGAAAAAAATGATAATTAAAGCCATTGAAAAGAGTGCGTTATAGGGTTTCTCTCCATATCCAATTACCCATTCAGATAAATATCCAATAATTTTTGAAGGTTTTTTTCGATTACGAGTCTCTGCTTTTTTTCTTTGGTAATAAAAATTTGCATAGCTGTTGTCTTCTTCTCGAATATGATTTGAGGTCCATATTTGGTCCAATGCAAAATAGGTATCAGCAATCTTATTAGAATTTGAAAATTTAAGTTTTTTACGTTGCATCCACTTTTCAAGTGTAAAATTAGCTCTGTCATAATAAGAAAACGCAGTAACATGACATTGCGCATCAACATGGATGTTATCAATAGACCCCATGAATGATAAATCAAAAGCTTTGGAAGGAGAATAAATGCTTGTGTTATTAAAGGTGGTGCTTCCTGTAAATATGACCTTTTTAAAACTCATTCTGTGGAATATGCAATTAAAAAAAGTAACATCAGAAAATGTGGTTAAATCAATATTTCCAATGCTAAAAAAGAGATTTTTAAAATTGCATTTTTCAAATGTACAATTGTAAAAATCACAAGAACTGAATCCTTGTTTTAGTTCAGATTCCCAAGGAAACTTTTTAGAGGTCATATTGGAAAATTTACAATTTCTGAAAGTACAATTATGGAAACATAGGTTGTCTATTTCAAATGAATCAAAGAAAAAGTTGTTAAATTCAATTCCTTCATAGTATGTATGTGGAGCGATATTAATTACTCTGGTAGGGGCGTTTTTTGAAAAAAACCTATTACTATCTCCTATTCGCTTATTTTGATTTTTATCGGAAAAAAGTTGAAAATACTGGTAAGGTATTTTAACAAGTTTAAATAGCCACTTATGGAAATGTTCATAATGTTCCGTTTGGATTTTGTAAGTTTGATTGAAACATATTTGTGTATATTCATTGTTGTCTTTAAAGAACTCAAAAAAATAATGTTTTGGTTCATCATGTTTATGCAAATATCGAAAACACAAGTAACATAGCCAAACATTCACAATATAAATGAACTCATAAGAATATATTCTAAATCCAAGAAATAGTCGTTTGAAAGAAAAGAGTTTTTTCATATTGAGTACCTTTCTTATGAATTTTATCAGTTGCTATAAGATGCACTAAGCAATATCTGGCTTCTCTGTAATTCCAACTCCACTTTTTCTTTCGTTTCTGCTATCTCATCTATAGCTGCCTGTGTAGCTTCATTTGGATTATCACCAGCGGATTTCAAAGCACTCTGGTAGAGGTAATTCATCTTTTCCCATTTCAATAGGTCATTAAATATCTTATAACTTCTGATATTCAACAAAGTGTCCTGCAAGGACAGTGTATGTGCTTTCCCTCTGGCTGTATATCTGATTTCGAGATAAGAGGAAAGCACCGAATTCAGATGGATAGATACGGTATCGTCCTTTAATATCTTGTCTTCTCCACGCTCTCCGCTGATCTGGAGGATGCCGGAATTACAAAGCACCATAAGTACACCCATCAGATCACCGACTGTTTCCAGACGAAGTCCGGCATTATCACTGCCATTCAAAGCATTATAACTTACACCGAGTGCAGCTGCAATTTTCTCTAACTGAGGAGGTTGTGGCTGCATTTTATTTGTTTCGTATTTTCGGATAGAAACCGGATGGATGCCGGTCAACTCAGCCAGTTTATCTTGCGTGATGCCAATTTGCTTTCTGCAGTATTTGATTTTTTCTCCTATGGTCATTTTTATCGTCCTCCATGTATCGAGATGGCTACATTATAACATGTTTGAAAAAATTTTTCTACTGGCATTTCAAAATACTTGACAATAGCGAAGCCGCTACATATAATGGGAGCGTAAAATGTAGCGATAACGCTATAAAAAGAAAAGGAGGATGCATATATGGCAGAAAACAAAAAGATTTATATTACTGCAAATGAACTCGCAGAAATGCTGGGTGTTTCTGTAGGTCATGCTTACAAGCTGATCCTTAAGCTGAATCAGGAACTGTAAAAAGAAGGATTTCTGGTGATTGCGGGCAAAGTTCCCAGACGCTATTTTGAAAAACGCTGGTATGGTTTTAGTGTGTGGGAGGTGGTCGAATGAAAGCGGAAAAAGACAAGAAAACGGGAAAATGGTTGATTCAGTATCGTTATACGGATTGGCAAGGAAAACGTCGGAAATCTACTAAAAGAGGTTTTGCGACCAAAAGAGAGGCGGAGGAATGGCTTTGAAATTTCCTTATTACGCAAAAAGCGGATTTTGATATGAAGTTTGCGGATTTTTGGAAGATGTATTGTGCAGATATGGAAACTCGCCTGCGGGAGCATACCATGAGAACGAAAAAGTATATTGTGGAGTTGAAAATTCTCCCGTATTTCGGGAATAAGCGGGTAAATGATATTACTGCAGTTGACATCCGGCAATGGCAGAATGAGTTGATTAAAATGGGGTATTCACCCACTTATCTGAAAACAATCAATAACCGGTTGAGTGCAATTTTTAATTATGCGGTTCGATATTATGATTTGAAAAGTAATCCCTGTGCAAAAGCCGGAAGCATGGGTAAGAGTAAGGCAGAAGAAATGAATTTCTGGACAGGAGAGGAATTCAGGAGGTTTATCGACAGCGTCATGAACAAAAGACTTTCTTATATGGCATTTATGACCTTGTACTGGACGGGGATGCGTTTGGGAGAGCTTCTGGCTCTGAATCCGAAAGATGTAGATTTGGAAAAGAGAACAATTTCTATCACAAAATCTTATCAGCGTCTTGGTAAGAAAGATGTGATCACTCCACCAAAGACACCGAAAAGCAAGAGAGTGATTACCATTCCAGAGTTTCTGGCTGCAGATATCAAAGATTATATGGACAGCTTATATGATTTGCAGGAGAACGACAGGCTGTTTCACATTACAAAATATTATCTGGAGCATGAAATGCAGCGAGGAATTAAAGAAAGTGGCGTAAAACGGATAAGAGTACACGATTTGAGGCATTCCCATGCAAGTATGCTGATTGAATTGGGCTTTTCACCGCTGGAGATTGCAAATCGGCTCGGACATGAAATAAAAGAAAGACCAATTATCACATTCATTTGATATTTGCAGAACGGAAACTACTATATGAACCAATTATTAAGATTGCCAGCAGAAATATGTTTTATGATGAAAATGGAAAACATGTCCGAACCAAGAAAGAGATATTAGGAGAAGATGGAGAGATCCGAGAAGGCTGCAGTATTGTGAAGAAAGGAGAAGTCTATGAGAAGAAGCTGTTTACTGCGAAAGATGAACGCTTCAAGTGCAATTCATTTCTGGATGAGGTAAAGCATTCTTATACAGATTTAATCAATATTTATGTGCAGGACGAGAAACAGAAACTACAGGTATTTGAGCGTGGCAGTGTTTATCTTGCAACAAAGAAAATCGGAAAAAATAATCCGAAGGCACAGGAAATAGAAGCGGATAATCAAAAACGCCGGGAATGGAACAGAGCTGTTGATATGGCATTGATTAGTGGAGTGCCGGAACCGAAGATAATGGAAGTGAAGCGGAAAGAAATCACGGAGCTGATCAGGAAATCAATTGCTCGGCGGGGAAACAGACCACGATTATTTTCCAGAGTTGTAACAGTGGCGGTCGAGGCATTGGAGTTTTTGATAGCAAGTGTGCTGTTTAAGAAACCCAGGGAAGTGCCAAAACAGACAGAGCAAACGGAAGCAGAACACCCAGAGCATGTTGCTGAAAATAGCACGGCAGCAGTCAAGACAACAAAAGAAGAAAAGGCTGAACCGGAACAACCTAAAATGACGAGGCTTGCATCAAAGTATCCGAAACTATTTAAAGTGAATAAAGAACTGGAAGATCAAAACGGTGCAATTCAACAGAAACAAAAACAGCTTTCTGCAAAGAAGAAAGAATTGTCAGAGGTCACGGGATGGTTTAAAGGAAGAAAGAAAAAAGAATTGCAGAAAGAAATTGATGAACTGAAAAGCCAGATCAGAGATATGAAAGATTACCTTCCGAGGATTGTGCAGAAGATCGGTTATAGAAGTGTACAGGATTTTTTAAAAGATTTTAAGGCTTCTCAAACTGAGTATAGCGAGTATCGAACTGCAATAGCAAAATGGAAGAAAGAAACTGGCAAAGAGCCAGTAGCACATGGTATTAGAGCAAAACTGGCAGAAAAGAAACAAGAAATACAGAATGAACAGAAAAATAAACAGCATACCCGTAGTCAGAACAAAGATCGGGGAGCAAGATAGGAGGACAATCATGGAGAAACACATTATGGGAGAAAATGGAATCAGTTATACTTTAGGAGAGGACGGTCTGTATTATCTAGACCTGTACCTCCCGGAAGAGACAGAGTATCCGATTGGAAAGTATGGAATGCTGAGAAAGTCATATTTGCAGGAGCATCGGAAAGGATTATATCTGGAGTTGGTGCTTGCAGGGAAGTTAAATGAGCACTTGCATCTGATTGATGAGGAGTGTAATCAGATGATGGACAGACTGGTGGAGCAGATGAAAGAAAAGCAGGGAGTAACAGAAGAATTGAAGATGCAGGATCAGATGGCATGGGTTGGGAAAATGAATAATATCCGGGCATGTGCGGAGGAGATTGTGATTCATGAGATTATAATCAATTAGATTTAAAGAGATAGCACTTAATTCAGAAATATAAAAAAATAGATGTTATATCTATAAAAATAGATATAACATCTATTTTTATGGACGCATTGTTGACGGAGGAAAGAAATAATGTTATACTAAACAGAACGTATATTCGAAAGATAAAGAGAGAGGTAAAAGATGGCAATTTCATATAATGGACTGTGGAAAATTCTAATTGATAATGGAATGAAAAAAGGGGATTTAAAACGAAGAACAGGGATTAGCAGTGGAACAATTGCTAAAATGACAAATGGGGAAGCAGTAACTTTGACAGTTTTAGAAAAGATATGTAATGAATTTAATTGTGATATTGGTGATTTGGTTGAAATTGACACTTTTAAAGAGAAAAAAGTAGGGGAGGAAAAGGATGGAAAACGATAGATTACTTAAACTTGTAGAAGCTTATCAGAAACACTTTAAACAATACAACAGACCAGATTACAATGAGACAGAAGTTCGTAATGATTTTGTGAATCCATTTTTTGAAATATTAGGATGGGATGTGCAAAACAAAAAGAATTTGCCGCAACATTTAAGAGAAGTAAAACATGAAGCATCGGTTTTTGTAGAAGAAAATGGTAAACAAGTAAAAAAGAAGCCTGATTATGAATTTCATGTGGGATCTACACCATACTTTTTTTTAGAAACTAAAAAACCTAATGTAGATATTATGGCAAGTAAAGAAGCGGCATTTCAAACTAGACGATATGGTTGGAATGGAAATCTTGAAATATCTGTATTATCGAATTTTACGGATTTGGTTATCTATGATACATCAGTAAGACCGAATGAGAATGATAAACCTTCAGTTGCGCAAGTTGCTCATTTCCATTTTACAGAATATGTAGATAAATTTGATGAGATATCTAGATTGCTTTCATATGAGACTGTAGTTTCAGGAGCCTTTGAAAAAACCTTTGAAAATATATCTAGTTCATTAAAGAAAGAACCATTTGATAAATATTTTTTATCACAAATAAAAGAATGGAGATTGGTATTAAGCGAGGATATTGTTAAAAATAATTCTACAATTAATCAGGAAACATTAAACATTTTTGTTCAGAAATTGATTAACCGAATTGTATTTTTGAGAATATGTGAAGATAGGGAATTAGAAAAATATGAAAGCCTTAAAAATATAGGTACATACGCAGAGCTGAAAAAGGTATTTACAGCGGCAGATAAAAAGTATGATTCTGGTTTATTTGAACTGATTGATGGGGAACAATTTGAAATATCTGATAGTATACTTGTGGATATTTTTAAAGAATTGTATTATCCAAATAGTTGCTACGAGTTTAGCATAGTTGATCCATTTATTATCGGTCAAATTTATGAATTATTTTTGGAAGAAGAAATAGTAATTAAAGATGGAATTGTGGTTGCAGAAAGAAAACCAGAGATTGTGGATTCTCAGGGCGTAGTAAATACGCCTAAAAATATTGCAGATATTATTGTGAAAACCACATTGACACCATTATTTTCTGATGAAAAATTTACGGAATGGGATAGCTATAGAATAGCAGATATTTGCTGTGGTTCCGGAAACTTTTTGCTTTCTGCATATGAATTTATTATAAATCGTTATATTGAATATTATATGAAAAATTGTTTAGATATGGCGATACAAAAAGGATTACTTATTAGTGATGTAGGAAATAACTTTAAGTTGTCATATGAAAAAAGGAGAGAGATTTTACAGAATAATATATGGGGAGTAGATATTGATATTTTGGCGGTAGAAGTTGCTAAGTTTAGTTTGCTTATAAAACTTATAGAAGATAGCTCTCTATATGAAATGGAAAGTTTTGTAAAAAACAATAACTGTCGAATTTTACCTAGTTTAGATAACAATATTAAAAATGGCAATAGTCTTGTAGACGAAAAATACATAGAGTTTAACTCTAATATATTGAATGATCCGGAAATGGTTGAAAAAATTAAAATATTCAATTGGGAAAACGAATTTGAAGGAGAAAAATTCGATGCAATTGTAGGAAATCCTCCATATATTCGGGTTCAGAATATGGTGCATTTTTCTGAAAATGAATATGAATATTATAAATCTGAAGTTTCAAAATATGAAACGGCAAAATCAGAGTTATTGGATAAATATTTTTTATTTATGGAAAAAGGACTGCAATTATTGAAACCAAAAGGGAAAATGGGATATATTATTCCGCATAAATTCATGCTTATCAAGTCTGGTGCTTCTTTACGAAAATTGTTATCAGAGAAAAAATGTGTTAAACAAATAATTCACTTTGGAACAGAACAGGTTTTTAAGGGAAGAAGTACGTATACGTGCTTATTATTTGTTGAAAAAAATGAGAGGAAGACATTTGAGATTGGTTTTGTTAAAGATATTAATAAATTTTATGCAACAGAATCAGCTGAAATGAAAGAATATCCTATCGAGTATCTTAGTGCAGCACCTTGGACTTTTTTATCCAATGAAATAGTGCGAACTTTGGAAAAGAAGAAAGGGAAATGTCAGTCGTTAGATTCATTAGCTGATATTTTTGTAGGTTTGCAAACAAGTGCAGATCCAATATATATTATTGAACCAAAATCAGAGGAAAAAGGGATTATAAAATTTATTGATTGCAACGGAAGAAAACAAGAAATTGAAGCTGCAATTACTAAACCGTGTATTTATGATATGCAATTAGAAAAATATGCAAAAATTGAGGAAAATAGAAGAATTATTTTTCCGTATTATCAGAAGGGAAAGAAACAGGTATTATATTCAATAGATGAAATGAAACAATTATTCCCTAAGACATTGAAATATTTTGAATCCTTTAAAGAAGAGCTGTGTAAGCGGAGCATCAATAACATGTCAGAGAATAATTGGTATCAATTTGGTAGAAGCCAAAGTTTAAAGAGATTTGTAAAAGGTGAACATTTAGTTTGGTCAGTTTTGGCAACTCAGGGAAATTATGTATATGATACTAGAACAATTTGTTTTACCGGTGGAGGAAATGGGCCATTTTATGGATTGGAAAAGAAAGATGATACGAAAGAATCACTATTTTACATCCAAGCAGTATTAAATTATTGGATGATAGAGATGATTGTAAAGAGCAAAGCAAGTAAGTTCCGAGGAGATTATTATTCGCATGGAAAACAATTTGTTGCGCAGCTACCAATCTATAGAATTAACTTTGATGATTCAAATGAAGTGAAAATTCATGATGAAATTGTTGATACAGTCAAGAATCTTATGAAATTAAAAAATAAGAGAGATGAACAGCAGACAAAACCTCAAAAAGAAACATATGAGAGATTGATTCAAATAGAAGATAATAAATTGGATGGATTAATTTCAAAATTGTATGGAGCCGAGAATTGTAGACGAGAGGATTTAGATGAAGAGTAAAAAAAGTTTTGATAAGCTTCGTGGGGGATATTACACCCCACAAGCTATCACAGAATTTATTTGTAAGTGGATAATAAATAAGAATACAAAAAATATATTAGAACCAAGTTGTGGAGATGGAAATTTTTTAAAAGCTATAGTGGAAAGGCAAGAAAAGCTAAATTTAAATTTAGATATTACAGGAGTAGAATTATGCCTTGATGAAGCAAAGAAAGCAATGAGATATGGTACGAATGTTGAATGTCAAGATTTTTTTGCATTCTATAGAGATAAGGTTATAGGAAAGAGTAACTATGATGCAATTGTAGGAAATCCACCATTTATCCGCTACCAAGACTTTGATGAAAAATCGAGAGATATTGCATTTTTTTACATGAAAGAAAATGGATTTCATCCGACAAAATTAACTAATATCTGGTTGCCCTTTTTGGTTTTGTCTTGTTTAGCATTAAGTGAAAATGGAAGATTGGGGATGGTTATTCCAGCAGAACTATTTCAAGTAAATTACGCAGGAGAAACGAGAGAATTTCTAGCACGATATTTTGACAGATTAACATTAATTACTTTTCAGAAATTAGTTTTTGAAGAGATTCAACAAGAAGTGATTTTGTTATTAGGAGAGAAAAAATCCGCGGATAAGGGAATTCAGGTAATTGAATTAAGTGATTTGGATGATTTAAAAGAGCTTGATCTTAATAATTTCTACAACTATGAAATAAAAGAACTTAATCATAGTACAGAAAAATGGATTAAATATTATTTGACAAACAAGGAAATAAAATTAATTAGGCAATTAAGAGAGTGTGAAAAGATACCGTTTACCACAGAGTTATTCGAAATAAATGTGGGATTAGTAAGCGGAGAAAATGCATTCTTTTTGTTGAACAGGAATACAGTTGATGAGTATCAACTTGCTAATTCGACTCGTATGGTTATCGGGAGAACAGAGCAATTAAAAGGTGTTATTTTGTCAGAACGTGATTTTAAGACATTGATTGAAAATGGGAAAAAAGTATATATGTTTATGCCTAAAAATTTGCCTTTTTCAGAACTTAGTAAAGCAGAACAGGAGTACATTAATTATGGTGTAGAACAAGGATATAATAAAGGATATAAATGCCGAATAAGAAAAAATTGGTATTGTGTTCCGCAATCTTGGGAACCAGATGCTTTTATTTTAAGGCAGGTTAATCGTTATCCACGAATTATATTAAATCACGTAAATGCCGTAAGCACAGATACAATTCATAAAGTACGTTTCTTAGATGGAGTTAATCCTGAGTTTGTAGCAGCCGCTTTTTTAAATTCTTTTACATTGGCATTGGCAGAAATAACAGGAAGAAGTTATGGTGGTGGAGTGTTAACATTTGAACCGGGAGAAATACGTCAGTTAAAAATTCCGATGAAGAATGCAGAAAAGCTAGATGTTAATAAAATAGACAAACTAATTCGAGATGACAGGATTGACGAAGTATTGGATTATACAGATCAGATATTGCTGATAGAAGGCTTAGGATTAACAAAATATGAAGTTGGTACATTAAGAAATATATGGACAAAATTAAGTGATCGCCGGATTGGAAGAAAAGAAAGAAGTATTTCGTGAAAAAAAGAGTACAAATTGCCTTGCAATTCATTGAATTTATTTTGCAATCCATGAATTAAAAGAATGACAGAGGTTAGATATGAGAATATTAGAGATAAACATCCAAAATTTCCGAAAACTATTGCAATGCCATATAGAAGTTAGCAAGAAAACCACACTTTTTGTTGGTGCTAATAATAGTGGAAAAACTTCTGCTATGGATGCACTTGGAAAGTTTCTTGCGGATAGAAATTTTACTTTTAATGATATTACAATATCTGAGCGTTCAGCCATTAATGCAATTGGAGAGAGGTGGATACAAAAAGACTGTGAAGAACCTACCACTATTACAGAGTGGGAGTCTTTGGTGCCTAAAATGGATGTATGGCTTAACGTTGAGAGTAATGAAATGCATTACGTAGCATGCATTATTCCAACATTAAAATGGCGAGGAGGGAAATTAGGTGTTAGATTGGCATTTTTCCCAAAAGATATAGTTAAATTATTTACCGATTATAGAGACGCTTATTTTGCAGCGCGTGAAGTAGAAAAAGCAAAAGAAAATGTTGAAATAAGACTATATCCAAGAGATTTAAGTGAGTTTTTAGAAAAAAATCTTAATACGTACTTTTCTATTAAGACATATATTTTAGATGAGGCGAAGGAAGAACAGGGAAATCCACAGGTGACACCTTTTGAAATGGAATGTTTTATAGACAATCCACTAAAGAAAATTATTAAGGTGGATATGATTGATGCACAACGTGGATTTACAGATCCTGATAATACAGATGGAATAATAAAATCCAAGCAACAATTATCTGAACAAATGCGAGATTATTATGAAAAACATCTTGATCCAGAAAAGTTGCCATCATCAGAGGATTTGGATATTTTACATGCCGCTGAAGAAGCACGAAAAGCATTTGATAAAAACCTTGTTATTAAATTTAAACCAGCAATTCAAGAGCTGGAAGGATTAGGATATCCGGGGATGGCCGATCCTAAACTTACAATTACTACCAAAATGTCTATGAGTGAGACTTTAAAACATGATGCAGCAGTTCAGTATACTCTCAGCAAGAATGATACTACTCTAAAATTGCCAGAAAAATATAATGGATTAGGTTATCAAAATCTTATTTCTATGGTTTTTGATTTAATGAGATTTAGAGATGATTGGATGCGTGAAGGAAAAGCTAAGCAAGCGACGAGAGATTCTGAGCGAGCAATTGAGCCGCTGCATATTGTTTTAATTGAAGAGCCAGAAGCGCATTTGCATGTGCAGGTACAACAAGTATTTATACGTAAAGCATATGATGTTTTGACAAATCATAGACTTATAAAAGAAAATAGTAACTTTAATACACAATTAGTAATTAGTACTCATTCAAGTCACATTGCAAGAGAAACCAATTTTGCCGATTTAAGATATTTTAAGCGCTTAGCAGAAGGTCCAGAAAGTATAATTGCGACTTCAAAAGTGATAAATTTATCTGAGGTATTTGGAAAAAACGATGAAACTGATAAATTTGTTACACGTTATTTACAAGCAACACATTGTGATTTATTTTTTGCAGATGCTGTGATTTTGGTTGAGGGAGCGGCAGAAAATATGCTATTGCCGCATTTTATACGGAATAAATATCCTAAATTATATCAAAGATATATATCAATACTTAGTATAAATGGACGTCATTCTCATCGATTGAATCCGTTGATTGAAAAATTATGCATACCTACGCTTGTTATTGCTGATATAGATTCAGCTGAAGCAATAGGACATCATAAAGCCATTTGTCCAGAGCGCGGAAAAGGACTTATTAGTAGTAACTATACTATTACTAAATGGCTTATTAAAGAGAAAGATTTAGATAAACTTTTATCACTACCTTTTAAAAAGAAAGAAATATTCAAAGAAACACCTTACAAATATTCCGTTCGAGTAGCGTATCAAACACCAGTTAGCATTGCTTATGAGGGAAATGATGAGGAAGCTATTGCAAGCACGTTTGAAGATTGTTTGGTTTATACAAATTATCAACTCTTTAAAACGATAGCGACAGACGATACAGGCAGTTTGATAAAAAGTGTAAGTGACGGAATTAATATAGCTGATTCTTTTGAAACGTTTCATAAGGGAGTATATGATACGTTACGTAATGGAAAATCTGATCAAAAAGCTGAATTTGCATTAGATTTGATTTATGCGGTTGATCCGAATGAGCTTATAGTTCCAGCATATATTGATGAGGGATTGAAATGGCTACAAGCATATTTAGATCCAGAGGAATAGGATGATGACAAAAGAAATGTTATTGGAAGATCATTACATAGATGATTATGTTGATGATCATGTAGATAGGGAGATAGAAAGTTGCTTTTCTGCAAGTTCTCCAAAAAATTTTTTTGTATTTGCAGGAGCAGGTTCTGGAAAAACAAGAAGTCTTATAAATACGTTGAACTTTTTGGATAAAGAGCAGGGTGAAAAGTTATTAATGAAAGGTAAACAGATAGCTGTTATTACATACACCAATGCAGCTTGCGATGAAATATCCAGAAGACTACAGTATAAATCCATTTTTTCAGTATCTACAATACACAGCTTTTTGTGGGAGTTAATAAAGAATTATCAAGTGGATATAAAAACGTGGATTATGGAATCTGTTCAAAAAGAAATCGAAGAACTGAAACAAAAGCAGACTAAGACAAGCAGAGGTAAAGCAGGTGAAAAAAGAGCAGAGACTATAAAAAAGAAAACGGAGAGACTGGCTAAAATTAGAAGCATACAAAAATTTTCTTACAATCCTAATGGTGACAATGTAGGATATGATTCACTTAGTCATAGCGAAGTCATCAAAATGAGTACGGAGTTTATTGCAACAGAACCGACAATGCAGGATATTTTAACATCAAAATATCCAATATTGTTAATTGATGAGAGTCAAGATACCAAAAAGGAACTAATTGATGCATTGCTTATTGTATGCGAAAAGTATGGTGAAAAATTTATAGTTGGGATGTTCGGTGATACTATGCAAAAAATCTATAATGATGGAAAAGATAATCTTGCTAAGTGTATTCCGGACAATTGGGTAAAACCAGTTAAAATAATGAATCATCGAAGTGCAAAACGTATTGTTACACTGGCTAACTCCATTAGAAGTTCTGTGGATGATCAAAAACAACAGGCAAGAAGCGATGCAGAAGAAGGGATTGTTCGCTTATTTATTACTTCAAAATCAAATAATAAAGAGTATGTAGAAAAAAGAGTAGCGGAGATGATGGTACAGGATACTGGTGATATCGGATGGAATGATGAAGAAGATTATAAAAGTTTGATTCTTGAACATCATATGGCGGCAAGTAGGTTTGGCTTTTCTGAGTTATATATGCCTTTGAGCAATTCGAAAAAATTTGATACATCATTACGTGAGGGTTCTATTCCAGAATTGTCAATTTTATCAAAGATAGTGTTTCCACTGTTAGTTGCATATCAGAGTGGAAACGATTTTGAAGTTGCAAAAATTATTAGAAAAAATTCTCCGTTGTTAAATAAAGAAGTTTTT